>Ga0187881_10000340_pt1 | contig 58218 bp, 50 predicted proteins | sample June2016WEW_19_1_2_FD_133017 | JGI IMG/M metagenome (GOLD analysis project Ga0187881, IMG submission 133017) | Peatland microbial communities from SPRUCE experiment site at the Marcell Experimental Forest, Minnesota, USA - June2016WEW_19_100 | ecosystem: Environmental > Terrestrial > Soil >... | reverse complement strand
GCTCCTCTTTGCGAAGCTGCGTACGAACGTGCCAGGTCCGCTGGACTGCGGTGATGCTGGCGGTGACGACGATTAGGCCGAGGGCAAGCGCCAGCCAGAGCTGACCGCGCGCGCCCGGGGCGACATCCCAAAACAACGCGCCTTTATATAAAGGCTTATTGATGCTAAGACGCACAGTCCCGCCTGTCAAGGCAGGCGCGGCGATGCCTGTGGCAAGCGTTACGCCGTGTCGACGCAGGATGCCCAGAATCGCGCGCGGCTCGCGCGTGGAGCCGCGAGGCGCGGCGCGGGGCAGCAGCGCGGGATCCTCGCCCGCCGGGACGTGGAACTCGGATGGGTAGCCACGCGCCTTGACTGCCACGACGTTGGCACCCCACGTCAGCATTACCAGCAGGATCGCGATCTCGGCGAGATGGCGCGTGCGGGCCGTGGGAACGGAACCCCGGTGGGTCACTGGCCCAGATGCCGCGTCCAGAGCATCGGTCACCGCTCCCGCGGCATGCGGCTCGGAGCCGAGTTCCCGGGAAACGGCAGGCTGCCCAGTCACAGCCGGTGTAACAATCGCCCGGGCCTCGCGGCCCGGGCGACCCATCTGGATCCGTGACCGGTCGTGCTAGACGTTCTCCTGATCGAGTTCCAGCGACTCCTCATCGCCCTCCTCAGTCAGCTTCAGCCAGATGAAGAGACCTGCCAGCACGAGGAGCGGGATGACGACAAGTGCGGCCAGTACCACCGCCAGGAACGCTGCCAAGATCTTTACGATTTTCACCGTCCAACCTCCCTACCCGGCCCGTGCCGCTCCCGGGCTCACGCTCCCGGCTGAGACTTGGCCTTCTGGCCTCTGAAGTCCTGACCCTGGGCGATCATGGCCTCGACCTCGTCCCGCGTGAATTCGGCGATGACATGCCCGCTGCCAGTCTGCCCCCCCATCAGGAACCGAAGCACAAAGGCTCCGTCCTGCTCGAAGAAGAAGATATCGCGCGGCTTCTGTTCATCGATGTAGCGGCCGACAACGCGGAACGCCTGCTCATAGTAGCCCGCCTGGCCCCAGGTGACCGCGCGCTGCTGGTTGTCGCGCCTGGTGTGGCCCTCTTCCATGAAGCGAGCGACGTCGTCGTCGTCGAATACGAATGTCTCTTTGGTCTGCTGACCCAGGTTCTCCGACCAAGGGCCGGCCGCCGACGTTCCCACGGTCAGGCCCTGGACGATGAAGCTGTCGGGCGCCTCCACGACCAGGATTTCGCGCATGCCTCTCTGGTCGAGAAACGCACCGATTGATCGCAGAACTTCCTGGTAGTTCTGGCGGGGACTGCCCTCGTAGATCCGCATCTAGCTTCCTCGCGTTCCGCCGCCCAGGAACGGGACCGTCGTCCCGGCTCCTGCCGGCAGGCATCGCCCGACCCCTCGGGAGCGAGCGCCGCCTGAGAGGCGAGTGTAGCAGCCTTCAAGGACCTCGCAACCTTCGGCGATCCGGTACACAGGCCGGTCCGCACACCTCGATGCGCCGTCGAATGGGCGCCGAGCCGTAGAATGGCGCAATCATCGAGCCCGGAGGGTCGATCCCGGCGGGGTCCCCCTCCGCGCCAATCTCGAGCGCCGAGTCCGGCCGATCAACGAGCTCCGCTCGGGCACCTCGAACAGGACCGCGGCGGCTCGGGCAGGTCCGCCTGTGAAGCCTGGCGCCGCGGTCCGGGTCGCAGAAGACGGCGCGAGCGGCAGCGGCGCCGGCAAGGGAGCAGGAAATCGAATGACGGAAACGGCCGGGGACCTCGACCAGCTTGCGATCGACACGATTCGCACGCTTTCTATCGACGCCGTCCAGAAGGCCAACTCCGGCCATCCCGGGGCGCCGATGGGCATGGCCCCGATGGCATACACGCTGTGGAGCCGTTTCCTTCGCCACGCTCCTACCGATCCCGGCTGGCCCAACCGCGACCGTTTCGTCCTATCCGCCGGCCACGCCAGCATGCTCCTCTACTCGCTGCTGTATCTGACCGGCTATGGGCTGACCCTCGAGGACATCCGGTCCTTCCGGCAGTGGGGGTCACGCACTCCCGGTCACCCCGAACACGGCATGACCGCTGGAGTCGAGGCCACCACGGGACCCCTCGGCCAGGGCTTCGCCAACGCCGTCGGCATGGCCATCGCCGAGCAACGGCTGGCCGAGGAGTTCAACAGGCCGGGCCACACGCTGATCGACCACAACATCTACGCGATTTGCTCCGACGGCGACATCCAGGAGGGAATCGCCTCCGAAGCCGCCTCCCTGGCCGGGCACCTGCGCCTCGGCAAGCTGGTCTTCCTCTACGACGACAACCGAATCCAGCTCGACGGCCCGACCCGCATGGCGTTCTCGGAGAGCGTGGTGGACCGCTTCGATGCGTACGGTTGGGGGACTTCGCGCGTCGAAGACGGCAACGACGCCGCGGCGATCGGTGCCGCTATCGCCGCGGCCAGGGCCGACGACCGCCCGAGTCTGATCGCCGTCCGGACTCACATCGGCTTCGGCGCGCCGACTAAGCACGATTCCCAGAAGGCGCATGGGGCGCCGCTGGGTGTCGACGAGGTCCGTGGCGCAAAGCTGGCCTACGGCTGGGACCCCGACCGCGAGTTCTACGTCCCGGATGCGGCCCTCGCACGCTTCCGCCAGGCGATCCCGGCGGGCGAGAAGCTCGTGGCCGATTGGCGCGAGGAGCTGGCCCGCTACGAGACCGACTTCCCAAAGGAAGCGGCCGAGCTCGACCGACGCTGGAACGGCCGCCTAGCCAACGGCTGGGCGGACGGACTCAAGACCTACGCCGTCGGCGACTCCCAGCCTACGCGGAAGGTCAGCAGCGAGGCCATCAACACCCTGGCCGGTTCGGTGCCGGAACTCTTCGGCGGCTCGGCCGACCTGTCCGAATCGAACCTGACGGACGTAGCGGACGGCGGCCTGTTCGAGCAGGGCGATGCCGGTGGCCGCAACATTCGCTTCGGCGTCCGGGAGCACGCAATGGGGGCCGTCGCCAACGGCATTGCCCTCTACGGCGGCTTCATCCCCTACGCGGCAACCTTCCTGACCTTCAGCGACTACATGCGCGGGGCGATCCGGCTGGCCGCCTTGAGCCGCCTCGGGGTCGTCTACGTCTGGACCCACGACTCCGTAGCGCTCGGCGAGGACGGGCCCACACACCAGCCGATTGAACAGGTGGCGGCCCTCCGGGCCATACCGAACCTCGACGTCATTCGCCCCGGCGACCCCAACGAAGCGTCTGCGGCGTGGGCCTGCGCCGTTGAGCGTCGCGACGGCCCGACCGCTCTGATCATGTCCCGCCAGAAACTGCCCGTCCTGAACGGCACGGCAGAGAACGCGCGAACCGGTGTGGTGCGCGGAGGCTATGTCCTGCGCGACGCATCGGGCGATGCCGCCCGGCCCGACCTGATCCTGATTGCCACAGGCTCGGAGCTTCAACTGGCAGTCGGGGCAGCGGAAGCGCTGGAACGAGAAGGCATCCGCAGTCGCGTCGTCAGCCTGCCCTGCTGGGAGCGGTTCGAGGCGCAGGATGAGGGCTACCGTGAGTCCGTTCTGCCGCGGGCCAACCGCAAGAGAGTCGCGATTGAGGCCCTCAGCCCGTTCGGCTGGGAGCGCTACGCCGGCACCGACGGCGCGATCGTCGGCATCGACCACTTCGGCGCTTCGGCGCCCGGCGATGAGGTCATGCGCCGCTTCGGTTTCACCGTCGATCGCGTTGCCGAGGTCGGCCGCAAGGTCGTCCGCGACGGCTTCAGCGGGCGGGTCGAGACCGTCGAGCGTGGCCCGGAAGCCCTCTGAAAGGAGCGGAGATGCGGGTCGCACTCGCGGCAGACCACGCCGGAGCCGAACTCAAGGCCGAGCTGCTGACTCGCCTTTCGCCGCTCGGCCACGAGCTGATCGACCTGGGTGGCAACGGCTCTAATGCCGAGGACGACTACCCGGACTACGCCCGCGCTCTCGCCCTCGCCATCCTGGATGGTCGAGCCGACCGCGGCATCCTCCTGTGCGGAAGCGGCGTCGGTGCCTCCATCGCCGCATCCAAGATGCCCGGCATCCGCGCCGGGCTGTGCCACGACACGTATTCTGCCGGCCAGGGCGTCGAGCACGACGACATGAACGTGCTGGCCCTCGGTGCGCGTGTGATCGGCGTCGAAACTGCCGTTTCCTGCGCGGAGAACTTCCTTGCCGCCAGGTTCAGCGGCGCTCCGCGCCACGTCCGGCGCGTCGGAAAGATCCGCGCCATCGAAGAAGAGGCCGCCGATATCGAGGGGTCCCGACCAGCCCACCTCAACCGGTGATCGCCGCCGCACAGTCGTTTCCAGCCAAGCTCCAGCCAGTCACGAGGCCACCGTCATGACCGAACCGAAAACCGCCAGCACCCTTGCCGTGGATCTGACGCTCAACGACGAGATGCTCGAATCGGCGTTGGCCGCGGCTCGCGACCGTGCCGTCAACGAGAACTGGGCCGACAGGGCGATCGGCCGGCGCGACCCCACGGTCTGGTCCGACCAGGAGATCGCCCAGCGAGCCATCGCGGCGCGCCTGGGCTGGCTTGAGGCACCGTTCCACTTCGCCGACGAGACGGGCGAGCTGAGGGCGTTCGCCGCCGCGATTCGTGACGAGGGCTTCACCACTGCCGTGCTGGGCGGCATGGGCGGCAGCAGCCTGGCGCCGGCGCTTTTGATGGACGTGTTCGGCGCGGCCGAAGACGGCATGCCGGTCCGCGTCCTCGACTCAACGGACCCAGCCGCCGTGAGCGCGACCCTCGACGACCTAAACCCGACCGCCACGCTCTTTATCGTCTCCACCAAGTCCGGCACAACGGCCGAGTCCCTCTCCTTCGAGGAGTACCAGTGGGCGCGGACCGCCGCTGCGCTGAGCGACGCCGAGGTCGGCCGACCGTCGCAGCCGGGCGATTTCATGGCCGCCATAACCGACCCCGACAAGAGCCTGCGATCGATTCCACACCACGACCAGTTGCGCGAGGTCTTCCTCAACCCGCCGGACGTGGGCGGGCGATACTCAGCCCTGACCTACGTCGGCCTGGTTCCGGGCGCCCTCCTGGGAGTCGACCTCGACACGCTGCTCGAGAGGGCCCGGGCGATGGTCATCGCCTGCGGCGTTTCGGACCCGGCTCGGAACCCGGGCCTTGCGCTCGGTCTGGTCGTCGGCGCTTTGGCGAAGGAGGGCCGCGACAAGCTGACGTTCGTGATCGACCGCGAACTGGCCGCTTTCGGGCCGTGGGTCGAGCAGCTCATCGCCGAATCGACCGGAAAGCACGGAGTGGGCGTCGTGCCGGTGGTTGGTGAGCCATTGGGCGCAGTTTCGACCTACGGAGACGACCGCGTCTTCGTCCGCATCGCCCTCGACGGCTCGCCCGGTCCCGAGGCATCGATCGGCGGCGACGCAGACGCCCGCCTGGCCGAGTTGGCCGCGGCGGGCCACCCGGTCGTCCGTATCGAGGTCGGCTCCAGGATCGATATCGGCGCGGAGTTCGTGCGCTGGGAAGTGGCCACGGCCCTCAGCGGCGCCGTCCTCGGCATCGACCCGTTCGACCAGCCTAACGTCGAGGAGGCCAAGACCAACACCCACGCGGTATTGGCCGCCTTCGAGGCCGGCGAGACCGCCGGCACCGGCGCGGACTCGGCCCTGAGCGTAGCCGATGCGCCGGCCCTCAGGACGGCGCTCAAGGCCCATTTCGGGGCGCTCAAGGCCAACGGCTACGCCTCGATCCAGGCCTACGTCGCCCAGACCCCAGCCCGAGACACGGCCCTGTCCGTAATCCGAACATTGCTGCGGGACAGGACGCGCCGGGCCACGACCGTTGGCTACGGGCCCCGCTTCCTGCACTCGACCGGCCAGCTCCATAAGGGCGGCGCCCCGATCGGCTGGTTCCTCCAGCTCGTCGCCGAGCACCCCGACGATCGCGAGATTCCGGGCAAGGCCTACACGTTCGGTAAGCTCATCGAGGCCCAGGCGATCGGAGACGCCCGAACGCTCGGAGACCACGATCTGCCGGTCCTCCGGATCAACCTCGGACAAGATCCCGAATCTGGCCTGGCCGCGCTCGAGAGCGCCCTGGCCGCGGCCCTCAAGGAGGCATGACGTCATGGAACTCGGCTTCGTCGGGCTCGGCCGCATGGGCGCCAACATGGTCCGGCGCCTGCTCCTCGACAAGCATCGAATCGTCGCCTACAACCGAACCGCCGAGAAGACCAGCGAGATCATGACCGAGGGCGCCGACGGGGCCTTCACCCTCCAGGAACTCGTCGTCAAACTGCAGAAGCCCCGCGCGATCTGGATCATGGTGCCGTCCGGCGACGCCACCGAGTCCATGATCGACGAGTTGCTCAAGCTCCTGGAGCCCGGCGACACGATCATCGACGGCGGCAACAGCAACTTCCACGACACGGTTCGCCGGCACGACAAGGTGGCCGCAAAAGGTGTCAACTTCATCGATGCCGGGACCTCGGGCGGGATCTGGGGTCTCAAGATCGGCTACTGCCTGATGGTCGGCGGCGAGCCCGGGCCCGTGAAGCGCCTCGAGCCCATCTTCCGCTCGCTCGCGCCCGAAGACGGCTACCTCCACGCCGGCGGCCCCGGCGCGGGGCACTACGTGAAGATGGTCCACAACGGCATCGAGTACGGCCTGATGCAGGCCTACGCCGAGGGTTTCGAGATCCTGCACGCCTCGGACTACAAGCTCGACCTGGCGGCCATCGCCGACCTGTGGATGCACGGCTCCGTGGTTCGATCGTGGCTCCTCGAGCTGGCCGTCTCGGCCTTCTCGCAAGACCAGGATCTGACCCACCTCAAGGGCTGGGTCGCCGACTCCGGCGAGGGTCGATGGACTGTCCAGGAGGCGATCGACAAGGACGTGCCGGCGCCCGTAATCACCCTCAGCCTGCTCAACCGTTTCCGCTCCCGCCAGGAGGACAGCTACCAGGCCAAGGTGCTGGCAGCACTCCGCAACGAGTTCGGCGGCCACGCCGTGAAGACCGAATAGAGATGATTGCCACTCGTCGGAACCGGGCGTTCCGCCCGCAATCCGTCGTTCGATGAGCCCGCCCCGCTCGCCCGCTCCGCCGCCTCTCGCCCGAACCGCCCTCCAGCTTCGGGAAGCGGCCACGGCCGCCCGTCGCCGCGGGCGGCCGGACGCCGACGCCAACCCGCTGCGACAGGGGCTGCGCCTCGAGCGCGTGCCGGACCCGTGCGCCTTCGTGCTGTTCGGAGCGACCGGCGACCTGGCCCACCGCAAAGTCCTTCCGGCCATCTACCAGCTGTGGCGGACGAACCTGCTGCCTGCCGAGTTCAGTCTCGTAGCCGTGGCCCGTCGGCCGTACACGGACGCCGCATTCGCGGTCGAGGTCCACGCGTCCCTCGAGAAGTACTCGCGCGTTCAGCCGATCGACGAAGGGGCCTGGACCGAGTTCGCCCAACGCATCAGCTATCAGCAGCTCGACTTCGCGGACGACGTCGGGTTCGACAGACTTGGCGTCAAGCTCGACGAACTCGACCAGGAGCGCGGCACCGCCGGCAACCGGCTCTTCTACCTGGCAACGCAGCCATCGCAGGTCACCGAGATCGTGCGCCAGTTAGGCCGTGTCGGCCTCGACCACGAGATGCGCGGTGCAGGCTGGCGGCGCCTCATCGTCGAGAAGCCCTTCGGGCGCGACCTCGAATCGGCACGCCTCCTCAACCACGAGGTCAACAAGGTCTTCCGCGAGTCGCAGGTCTATCGCATCGACCACTACCTCGGCAAGGAGACGGTCCGAAACCTGCTCGTATTCCGATTCGGCAACGGCATATTCGAGCCGGTCTGGAACCGCAGCTACGTGGACCACGTTCAGATAACCGTGGCCGAATCGATCGGAGTGGAAGGTCGCGGCGCCTTCTATGAGGAGACCGGCGCCAGTCGCGACATCCTGCAGAACCATCTATTGCAGCTGATGACGCTCGTGGCCATGGAGCCGCCATCTTCGTTCCAGGCAGACGCCCTGCGCGACCAGAAGCTCCAGGTCCTCCGCGCCATCGCGGCCCCCGATCTCGACCACATCCGCCGGGACGTCGTTCGCGGTCAATACGGCCCTGGTTGGATCCAGGCCGAACCCCAGCCGGGCTACCGCCAGGAGCCCGAGGTGGATCCCGAGTCCGAGACGGAGACGTTCGTCGCCGGTCGCTTCACGATCGACGACTGGCGCTGGAGTGGAATCCCCTTCTATCTCCGCGCCGGGAAGCGACTTCCGAAGCGCGCCACTGAGATCGCAATCCAGTTCAAGGACGTGCCGCTGCGGCTCTTCCGCGAAACCTCGGGCGATCCCGCGCCCAACGTCCTGGCGATGCGCATCCAGCCCGACGAGGGAATCATGCTGCGCTTCGCGGCCAAGGTACCGGGCCTCGGCCTGGACGTTCGCACCGTCAACATGGACTTCGCCTACGACACCTCGTTCGTCGTGGATTCGCCGGATGCGTACGAGACCCTCATCCTCGATGCGCTGCTGGGCGACGCTTCGCTCTTCACTCGAGCGGACGAGGTGGAGGCCGCCTGGTCCGTCGTTACGCCGATCATCAACGCCTGGGCCGACATGAACGCGCCAAGCTTTCCCAACTACGCGGCAGGTTCGTGGGGACCGGAGGCGGCGGACGAGCTGATGGAACGGGACGGACGACGGTGGCGCAAGATCTGACGCCGCCGCGCCCGGTAGCCCATTCCGTCCCGGAGATCGAGGGCCAGCTGGGCAAGCTCTGGGCGCGCGCAGCAGTGGCACGAGTCGAGGCAGCGAAGGCTGAGGCCGCCCTGATCGAGGCCCAGGCCCAGGCCGCCGCCCGTGCCGCAGCCGCCCTGGACGCCGCGCGCGCGACCAGCGACGCCGGCGGGCACCACGTTGCAGCCCGAACCAGCGTGCTCAACCTGGTGGTCGTGGCGGGCGAGGCGGCGGCCGCCGAGCGGTGTGCAGTCACGATAGCAGGCACGGCCGGCCGCCACGCGTCGCGCTCGCTGATCCTTTCGGTCGTGGGCCCGCAGGGGCCGCCGGGCCTGGAGGCCCGCATCGAGGGCCTGTCGCTGACCACTCCGGATGGCCGAGCCGAGACCGGAGCGGAGACGATCCGCGTCGCCGCCCACGGAGAGACGGGCCAGCACCTGGCTTCGATCATCGTGCCGCTGCTGGTCCACGACCTGCCCGTGGCCCTGTGGTGGCCCGGCGACCCCCCTTTCGGCTCGCATCGCGCCGACCGGCTGCTGCCCATCGCCGACCGGCTCATCGTCGATGGCTCGGCCTGGAGTGGCGACGGCCTGGATCTGCTGGCCCAGCTGGCCACCGCCGCCGGGGCGCGCCGCCTGGTTGTCGTGGACTGGGCACTGCTGCGCCAGGCCCGCTGGCGCGAGGCTCTCGCCTCCGTTTACGACCTGCCGGACCTGCGGCCGCATCTCCGCGCCGTGCGCCGTATCGAAGTGGAGTACGCGGCCGCCCAGCCCGGCGACCCGGCAGGCCAGACCAACGTGATTCGGCCGCTCTATCACGTCGCCTGGCTGGCGTCGCGGCTGGGCATGACCGTGGTCGCGCCACTCCGCCGCGAGGAGGACGGCCGGCGGCTTGCCACTCTCGGCCAGAGGGACCATGCGGTGGAAGTGATCTTGCGACCGGTCGTCTCGGACCTGGGTGCCGGATCTACGGTCCGGGTCGAGATCTTCTCCCGCCTGCGAGGCACAGAGCTCGTCGGCAAAGTGGCGGCCGGTGATCGCTCCGTCGAGGTCTCGATCTGCGAGAACGGCGCAGAGCGCGTCCGCCGCAGCTACGTCGCGCCGCGTCTGACGGATGTCGATCTGCTCGGCCTCGCGATCGAGGAAGGTGCGCCCGACCCCGTCGCCGACCACGCGCTGGCGATGGCCGGTCGACTTCTCGGCGTGGATTCAGCATCGCGCAAAGGGGCCGACAGCCACAAGGGCCGCTCAGAATGACTGAGCGAGAGCCAGACCTGTCTCCGACCTCACGGGAACCCGCCGGCACGAGCACGTCGGCCCTGCCCGCGCCCAACGAGGGCGAGCCGCATGTCGTCGTCGTCGCGAACCCGGACGGGGCCGCCCATGACGCCGCCGGGCGGATCGCGGCGACCCTGATCGCCGCCGTGGAACGGCGCGGCCGGGCCGACTTCTGCACGACCGGAGGCAGTATCTCCGTTGCGATCTACCGGCTCCTGGCCCAGTCTCCTCTGCTCGAGGGTATCCCGTGGCCGCGAATTCACGTCTGGTGGGGCGACGATCGCTTCGTTCCTCGCGGCCATCCCGAGTCAAACGTGACCGCCCTCGACGATGTCCTGCTCGGTGGTGGGTCGGCCGGCGGAGCCCCGCTGCCATCGTCCAACATCCACCCCTTCCCCGCGGACCGAGCGCTGGCCGAGGGGCGCGACAACCGTTGGTGCGCCACCCGCTATGCCGAGGAGCTCGGTGCCCACCTGCCGCTTACCGAGGGCAACTGGCCCGCCTTCGACCTCATCCTCGTGGGCGTGGGTGACGACGGCCACGTCCTGTCCTGCTTCCCAGGCTCACCTGCACTCGACACCATGGCCTGGACGATCGGCGTGCCCGCGCCCACGCACATCGGCCCACACCTGCCGCGCGTGACGATCAACCCAAGAATGCTCGAGGCGGCGCCAGTCCTGGTCGTGACCTGGGGCGCAAGCAAAGCCGAGGCGCTGGGCCACGTGTTCGGCAAGATCCGGGACGATCGCCGCTGGCCGGTCCAGCGGGCCCGCCGGACCCGCGCGACCTGGATCGTGGACGAAGCCGCAGCCGCGCAGATACCCAGCAGGCTGCGCGGCTAAGCGCTGATGGCGGCTTGATCTATCGCCAGGGCACGCGACCCGCCCGGAGACGCGAAGAGCCGGACAATTGAAAGGACCGCCACTCGAAAGAGGTGCGGTCCTTTGCGAATGGCCGTGACGGCGGCCGGCTATGCGATTTCGGCGGACTCGAACTTGGTCTTGCTCATGAACCAGACGAAGATGACTGCGCCGGTCACAGCGAAGCCGAGAAGGCTGAGATTGAGGATGGGATACGAGAGGCTCGGGTTGGACCCGCTGACGAGCGCGCCCGGGATCCCGCCGAGGCCGGCGATGCTGTTCAACGAGTCCACCTGGTCACCGGCCTCCACGCCGTAGATCTGGGGAATGATGTAGAGCATCGAAGCAACGACGAGCAGGACCGAGACGATGCGGAAAGTCTTCAGGTCGTCGTCCGAGTCGCCGGTCAGCTTCGCGAGCAGAGCCCAGAAGAGCACGAGTGCGGCCAGGGGCGCCGTGATCGGAACGCCCAGGTCTGCGCTCAAGTAGACGTTGGGAAAGAGGAAGATCGCACTCAGGGCGAACGTCACGACGAGGAGGCCGTCGCGCATCAGCACGAAGCTGAGCCACCAAACGTCGCCGCCAAACCGCAGAGTCAGGCTTTGCAGGTAGCGGATGACGTACGGCCGGGCGAAGTGGAGCGACAGGGTGAAAGCCCACAGGATCGGCAGTATCGCTGCGACCGACAGGATCAGCCAATACTGCGAGCCCTGAACGAGAGCTTGCTGGTCAGACATTGCGATCGATCTCCTAGCTCTGCGCCGCGGGCTGGCTGGCAGCGCCGGCATCGACCTTGCGCGGGGCGGGCGAGGCAAGGCGGAGGTTGTAGAAGACGGCCACCAGACCCATGATCCCGACCAGGAACGCCGACAGGTAGCACAGCGCCAGCGCTAGGGTCTGGTTCTGGGAACTCACGAGAACCGACGCCAGCTGGATCGAGATGCTGCTGCCGACCGTGGTGACCTGGGAGCCCAGGAGATAGGGCACCAGGTAGAGCGTCGCACCGAGACCGATCAGGATGGTCTGCGCATGGAAGCTCCGGGCGTCGGCATCGCCTCTTGTCATCAGCTTCAGCATCAGGGCGCCAAAAGCACACACGGCCGCCAACCCGCCCGTGATCGGCAGGTCGTTGGCCTTGACCACGTCCGGGTAGAAGAAGATGAAGCTGCCCAGGAAGACCTGGAGCAGGAATACATCGCGCATCCCTACATAGATAGTCCACCACAGGTCCGCACCGAGCCGCAGGGTGAACTTACGTGTCAGGGCGAGCATGTAGGGCCTGCCCAGGTGGAGGGCAACCGCCAGCAGCCATAGGGCCACCAGGGCGGCGGCAATAGTTCCCTCTACGAACTGTTCGCCGGCGCCGAACGCCGCGGAATCCATCAGTCTCGACCTCCTATGATCGACGGCGGAGTGCTCGCCGATTCGGCGAGGTTGGGCCGGCCACCCAGCGCCGGCGCTGGTTCTTTGGGTTGGGCGCCGGGACCGTCTCTGGGCCCGCGCCCGGATTGGACATGCACCTCCGCGCAGCGGTAAACCGCATCGCACCTGAAGCAGCGCGCCGCTTCGGCCGTCGCGGCTGCCGGCTCCAGGCTCGGTTGAGTCGCCGCGAATGAGCCCGGCTGGTAGGGCGGGATCTCCATCCCCACTCGCGGACGTGTGGCGAGGTCGACCGTCAGCACCGGCTCGGGCGCCTTCGGCACCCGGACCGTGGCCATGATCTCGGCCTCACCGTCGCGGCTGTCGGAGAGGTATTCATGGATCGACCCGGCGGCGCGGCGACCCGCCCCGACGGCGTGGATGATCGTCTTGGCGCCGGACACGACGTCGCCCCCGGCAAAGACGCCCTTGCGGCCGGTGGCCATACCGGCGTCGGCAACTATGCCGGAGAAGCCGCTCGTCTCGATGCCGGCCCCAGCGGGCAGGATCGATGGATCGGGCTCCTCGCCGACGGCCACCAGGATCGTGGTGGCGTCGATGGCGCGGTCGCTCCCAGGGATCGGCTCGTAGACGGCACGCCCGCCCTCGAACCTGCCCGACGGTCGCTGACTGATGTACTTGATCGCGGTTACACCCGTCTCGTTGCCCTGGACCTCCGTGACGGCGGCCTCGAGCAGGATCTTGATGCCCTCGTGCTCGGCCGCCTCAGCCTCTTCGGCCTGGGCGGGCATCTCGGCCCGGCCGCGGCGGTAGAGGATCGTGACGGACGAGGCGCCGGATCGGAGGGCGGACCGAGCCGCATCCATGGCCGTGCTGCCACCGCCGACCACCACGACCGCGCCCCTGAGCTCGGGCTTCTCGCCGAGGTTCACCTGTTTGAGAAAGAACGTGGCCGGAACCACGCCCGGAAGGCTGTCGCCCGGCACGCCGAGCTTGCGGCTGCGGGACGCGCCCGTGGCCAGGAAGATGGCGTCGTACCCGGCCTCCAGGTCGGCCAGCGTGAAGTCGCGGCCCATGGCGTTATCCAACTTCAGCTCCACGCCCAGACCGACGATCCGGTCTATCTCCGCGCGCAGCACCACGCGGGGCAGGCGGTACTCGGGGATGCCGATGGCCATCATGCCGCCCGGCACCGGCATCGCCTCAAGAACGGTCACTCCATACCCAAGCCTGGCCAGGTAGTAGGCAGCCGCCATGCCGGCGGGTCCGCCTCCGACGATGGCGACCTTCTCCTTTCGCCGATTCGTCGGCGGAGCGACGGGCGGCAGCTTGCCCTGCTCGGTCGCGAAACGCTTGAGGCGCCGGATCGCGATCGGTTCGTCGAGCGTGCCTCGCCGGCAGGCCGTCTCGCACGGGGCAGTGCAGATCCAGCCGCAAACGGACGGGAACGGGTTGACCTCGGAAGCGACTGCGTAGGCTTCGTCGTACCGACCCTGCTCGATCAGCCCGACGTACCGCCCGGCGTCCGTTCCTGCGGGGCAGGCTTCCTGGCAGGGTGAGATCGGATCCTGGCGCGACTCGGTCACCATGGACCGCCAGACCTGCCAGTCCTGAGGCCGCTCGCTCGTGCGCCACTGGAAGAGGTCGCCCCAGGGCGAGACGCGGGCCGGCTTGAGAGACTCGCGCGTGACTGCGCTGAGCGGCTGCCAGGCCGGTGCCGACTCCGCGGGCCTGGTGATCGGACCCTGGCGGGCGGCGAGGAGCGTCAGTCCCGGGACGCTGTCGAGGTCTACGACGTGGGTGGGGCAGTCGCGGACGCAGATCCCGCAGCCGATGCATTCGCCGACCTGGACCGGGTACTCCATCATCCAGTCGAAGGGCTTGCCGAATACTCCGGACCCTTCCACCCCCGGCTTTTGCGGTCGGCTCATGTCGAGGGCCTGAACCGGGCAGACGTCCATGCAGACGCCGCAGTTCAGACAGCCCCCGTTCTGGATCTGTATCCGATAACCCATGGAACGCCTCGGCCGTGTGGATTGCTCGGCCGAAGAATGGCGTCGCGGAGGATCAGGCGCATCTGCCGGAGGAAGGTAGTTTCCCTACCCGGCCGGGCAGGTAACGTTAGCTACCCGCAGGCTGGTCGCGCGCAAGGTGCCGTCGTCGGCGATCGGCGCCCTCGAGGCTCTGCCGGGCCTAGGCTCAGCGACGCCGGTACGACAGATCCCGCTCCGACCTGTGCCTCGAGACGCCATCGTGCGGCGGATCCGGCACCAGGCCCTCGCGGACGGCGCGCGCGGCCAGTTCCGCGCGGTTTTGCGCGTGGAGCTTTTCGACGATGTTCTTGAGGTGGAACTTGACGGTGTTCTCGCTGATGCCCAGCTCGGTCGCGATCTCGCGATTGCGCTGGCCGACGGTCACGAGCTTGAGGACCTCGAGTTCGCGGTCGGTCAGTCTTTGCGCGGCCTGCGGAGTGCCACCGGGCGTCCTGAGGAACTCGTCGATGATCCGGGCGGCCGTCGCCGGCGTGATCGCGGGCTCACCTCGGGCCACACCTTCAAGCATCGATCGAAGCTGGGGCGCCTCCAGGTTCTTGAGCAGGTATCCCTGAGCGCCGGCCTTGATAGCGCGGAACAGGTCCGCCTCTTCCTCGCTGACCGTGAGCATGACGATAGCGACTTCAGGGTGTCGTTCCTTGATCCTGGCCGTGGCCTCGAGACCTGAGACTTTGGGCATTCGGACGTCCATCAGGACCACGTCGGGCGACGTCTCATCCACGAGATCGACTGCCTCGGCCCCATCCGAAGCCTGGCCCACGACTTCGTGGCCCCAGGCCAGCAACAGCGACGCGACCCCATCGCGGAAGAGGGCATGATCGTCGACGAGAACAGTTCTCATAAATTCAGTCTGCCTCCGAAACGGTTGCGGCGGACGATCGGCCCGCCTGGTGCTGCGCCGCTGGGCGCCGAGTCTCCTGGGATGGAACGACGTCGTCGGACGGAGTGCTCAAAGGGGCGCCACCAATCGGGACACGAAGCTCGACCTGGGTCCCAGCGCCGGCCGTGCTGCGCCAGGTGATGCCGCCCCCGACCGATTCGGCCCGCTCCCGCATCCCCGCCAGGCCGAAATGGGGCCAGCGTTCCGGGCCGATCGCAAGCAGCTCGGCGTCGAATCCAACGCCGTCGTCACCGATGCGCAGGACCAGCTCGCGGCCCTCCAGGGCCAGCTCGAGGGTTACTCGGTGAGCGCGAGCGTGTTTGCGGACGTTGGTCAGCGCCTCCCGGGCGATGCTGAAGACCTCGGCCTGGGCTTCAGCCGACAGCGGCGCCCTGGCCGCGGCCGTGTCCGCTTTGAAACGAACCGCAAGTTTCGAAGATTCCGCGTACATCGCCGCGTACTCCTCCAGGGCCGCCGCCACGCCCCGGTCACGAGGCCCCGGCGTGGACAGGTTGAGGATCGCCTCGCGCACATCGACGTAGACCGACCGAGCTGCCGCTGCAAGCTCGGCGAGTTGTTGGCGAGCCTCGGCCATGCGGCCGTGGGCGAGCATCTCCTCCACGGCCTGAGACTTCGTGCTGACGTAGGCGAGAACCTGGGCCAGGCCGTCATGCATCTCGCGAGCGATGCGCTCGCGCTCGCGCTGGATGGCGAGAACCTGGAGCTCGCTCTGCAGCCTCGCCGCCTCGAGCGCCAGTCCGACCTGCGTCGCCAGGGCCGACAGAGTCTCCACTTCAGACACGTCGAAATGCCGGCGGATGCCCTTCGCGGTCGCCAGGCCGAGCGCCCCGACTCGCTTCTCGCCGTGGCTGACGGGTGCGGAGAGCCGAATCTGGTATCCAGGCCGCAGGTAGCAGTCGAGATCGTCCTCGGCCTGCGCCATGACCCCGACCAGCGCGGGCTCGTCGCCGACCAGGACCCCGGGGACGGCGCTGGCCGCCCGCAGGCGCAACTCTCCCGACGGACCGTCCAGAGCCAGCAGCGCCGCGTCCACTCCAAGCAGGGAGCGGGCGTGGTCGACGATCGAGGCGATCGTCTGGTCAGGATCGGCCTGGCCGGAAACGGCCAGGCTCAAGTCGTACACGGCCCGAAGCACCGCGTTGCGCGATTCGAGTGCCGCGTTGCGCTCGCGGAGATCGCGGTTCAGCAGATCGATTCGACGGAAGGCGAACCAGGCACCCGTTCCGACGACTGCGGTGACGACCGCGAGCACGAGCAGGGTGTGGAACGGGAACGGCAGGAAGGCATCGAAAACCGTGTCGCTCAGCGCTTCGACGCTGCCGACGAGGAGAACGGCGGCGAAGACAACGAACCAGCGACGACGGCGATACACCCACGACTCCATTCACGGCGAGCATCATGCCGATCCGCCTCGGTCGGCCTGCCCACCCTTTCGGGGGGCACTATGCGCTTGAACCGCGCGAAGGGGGCAGGATCGGCGCGCCTGTCCTGAGCCGCGGCACGATTCCTCGCCCTGTCCGGCCGTAGGGTCGTGACGCCCGAGTTCGATCCGATCGCCCTTCCTCGGGTGAGCGCAGTCGGCTTCCCTGGTGGCATTGGCCACCCCTGCCGCGAATTGTACGGACAGGCAGGCGCGCAATTCGGCCGCGGCACCGAGGCCGAATATGTCGTAGCGATTGATCAGAACCGTTGACGGGCGCAAACGGCCCGGAGATAGTCGTGGCGACATGGTCGCCACGAGCAGATCCGCACGGAATCCAGCCCGAACCGATGACCCGGGATCGGCCGGTCCGTATCGGGCGCCGAGCGGCACGTCCTCGACCGGAACGGCCGACCTCACCGCCGTCGGGGCGGCCAAGAGGGTCGCCCGTCTCTTTCCGGAGGTGTACAGGCGGTACCACTGGGCCAATCGGGTTCGGGGCGGAGATCTGCCGATCACGCGCCGCGCGCTGGAGGTGCTGCAGCACCTTTCGGCCAGCGGACCGCTGACCGTCGGTGAGCAGGCCGCGCATCTCGGCTTGAGGCGCAACTCCGTGTCGGAGCTGCTCCAACGCCTCGAGGCAAAGGGGCTCGTCGCCCGGATCCGCGACGAGCGCGATGAGCGTCGGGTCCTCGTCTGGCTGACCGAAGCGGGGCGTGATGTCGTCTCGAGGGTCGGCCAGGTGCTGGCCCCAGATCTCATCGCCCAGGTCATGGCGACCCTGTCGCCGGAGGAACGAGCGGCCGTCGTCCGCGGCTTCGAGTTGCTCGCTTCCGCCGAACCCGCGAAACCACCCGCGCCCGCCAGGCCGGCAGCCGCCACGCCAGCAGAAAGGAATTTCCGATGACCGTCGCCCTGAACTGCGAATCCTGCGGCATGCCCCTGGCGGGCGACGAAGACCACGCTCTGTCCGACCCGACGATCCCCTATTGCAGCTACTGCGCCCCCGCAGGCAGGCTGCCATCAGTCGACGAGCGACTCGAGCGGTTCACGCAGTGGACCATGCACCAAGACGGACTCGACTACGTGGCCGCCCGCGAGAAGGCCCGCGCCTACATGAAGACGATGCCGGCCTGGAAGGACGCCCTATAGGGGAACCGATTCCGCTACAAAGATGAGGCCGCCGGCAATCCGGCGGCCTCATCCACGCTCCGTTGCCGGGCTCTCCTGCGCGAGGACGACTCGGAATCGAACGGTCGACTGATCCTCTCGGCCCGTCGCCGGCGATATGATCGGGCCGCGCGTCCCAAACTGGACCACTCGACAGCGTTAGGAGCCGGCTGTGCCGCGCATGGATTTCGTTGGTTGGATCGTCGTCGGGTTCCTGGCCGGTGCGTTATCTGGCGCCGTCGTTGAACGGGGCCCGCGTGGCTGCCTCGCCAACACGGCGGTCGGCATCCTGGGTGGCCTTCTCGGCGGCTGGTTCGCGACCGAAGAGCTGCACACGGACAGCAGCCGCGGATTCCTGGGCGCCCTGGTAGTGGCATTCCTCGGCGCGATCGCAATACGCCTGATCCTCGATGCTCTCGAAAGCGACGACCGGCGAGGCCGACGTAGAGATCGCGGTTAGTACACGGCGCCGTTCCGTCGCGAAACCTACTCGTTACGCAGGGCTAGACTCCTTTCGGCAGCATCCGCGCTGAAGAACACGATCGCGGTAGCATTCCGTCGCTGTAGACTCGGCCGCCCGGAGCCAGCTGCCTCTCCGGATCCGGGGCCGACGTTCGCGCAAGAGGCCCCAAGGAGGGCGACGATGACGACCAGCAACACCGAGAACGCCGCATCCTCCCAACCCGGGGCCCCCGCGGCAACACCGCCGGCGGAGCCCAAGGCTCCGGCCGAGCGCCCCTATTCGCCGGGCCTTGAGGGAGTAATCGCCGCTGAGACGGCCGTCGGCTTCGTCGACGGCGCCAACGGCCGTCTGCTGTACCGCGGCTACCCGATCGGTCAGCTCGTCGAGAAGGGCACGTATGGCCGGGTCGCCGAGCTGCTGTGGACGGGCGAGTGGCGCAAGAGCGCGCGCCTGGTCCCGGCCGAGGTGCCCGAGCCGGTCATGTGCGCTCTTCGCGAGCTACCCAACCACACCCACCCGATGGACGCGCTCCGGACCGCCGTCTCCGTCTGGGGCGCGTGGCATCGGCCGCACTGGCCGCCTACCGTGGACCAGGCTCGCGACTTGACCGCATTCGCGCCCTCGGCGTTGGCCGCCTTCCATCGCTTGCGCAACGGCCTGGAGCCGGTGAAGCCGAACCAGAAGCTCTCTCTGGCGGGGGGCTTCCTTCAGCAGCTGAACGGCAAGGACCCCGATCCGGCCGCGGCGCGAGCCCTCGACGCGTATTTCATCGTGGGCGCCGAGCATGGGCTCAACGCATCCACGTTCACCTGCCGGGTCATCATTTCCACGCGGTCCGATCTCGCCAGCGCCGTCTGCGGCGCGATCGGAGCCCTCAAGGGCCCGCTCCACGGCGGCGCCCCCGCGGAGGTCGTGAGCCAGCTTCATGAGATCGGCTCGCCCGACCGCGCCGAGCAATGGGTTCGCGAGGCAATCGCTCGCGGCGACAGGATCATGGGCTTCGGCCATCGTGTCTACCGCGCCTACGACCCGCGAGCCGCCGCCCTCCGGAAAGTCGCCGAGGGAATGGCGGACATGGCCGAATGGCTCGACGTAGCCGTCAAGGTTGAGGATGTGGTCCTGCGCGTCTTCGGCGAGCTCAAACCCGATCGCATTATCAAGACGAACGTCGAGTATTACGCCGCGGCAGTGCTGCAGGGGGTCGGGCTTCCGCCCGACCTCTTCCCGCCGACTTTCGCGCTGGCCCGGATGGCCGGCTGGGGCGCCCACGCCATCGAGCAGGCCTCGGCCGACAAGCTGATCCGGCCCGACGCCCGATACGTCGGGCCCGCGGAGATGGACGTTCCAGCGCTCGGTTCTCGCTAGGGCCTCGCCCCAGGGCCGATGGTCCGACCGGCAGGCCCTCGGCTCAATCCGACCCGTCGAGTGCCCGGGCAGGATCGGCCGCGGTTCCGGCCGAGCCCCGCGTACGGGACCTGCTCCCACCCGTCCGCCAGGCGAAGGCGAGCGCCAGGAAGGCGGCGGCGACGAGCGCGCCCGCCGCCACGTAGAAGACTGCCCGCAGGCCTTCGGTGACGACACCGGCACCGATGGCCGGCCCGGCTATGCCACCCAGGTACAGCGGCAGGTAGATCAGGTTGAGCGTCGCCGAGCGACGCTCGGCCGGGACTTCTGTGGCCAGCAGGCCCGACACCATGGCCCCGACGATAGTCTGGAAGGCGACCGCCAGGCCGTACGCGACGGCCAGCACGGTCACGGTCGTGGCGAGCGGCAGGGCCAGCAAGGCGATCGCGATGCCGGAGATGGAGGCCACCAGGACGGGCCTGAAGCCGAGCCGATCCGCGACCCAGCCACCTGCGGGCGAGAGGGCCGCCCCCAGGAGAGGGGCCACGCCGAGCACGAGGCCCACGGATCCGGCGACCAGCAGCGACGTGTGCTCGACGTCGTGGACGAGCAGCGTCATGTACTGCGCCGACATCTGGCGCCCGACGAAGACCACGCCATACACCACGAACAGCCAGCGCACCACGGGGTCGGACAGGACGCCACGAACGGCGGCTAACGCCAGACTGAGGGTGCTTCCGGTCGGCACGACCTCGGGCCGCACTTCGCGCGACGCGACGGCCAGCAACAGCGCCACTCCAACCGACAGCGCCGCGGCGAGGGCGAAGACGGCAGCGCTGGTGAGATGCAGCCCGTCGATCATGAATGAGCCGAGGACCGGCCCGGCGCCGAAGCCCAGCGGGCTGCTGGCGGCGAAGAACCCCATCGCCAGGCCGAGTCGGTGGCTCGGCGTGACATCGCGAATGGCGGCCATCATCACGCCGCTGTTGCCCAGCTGGAAACCCACGAGCAGCATGGCCACGACCAGCTGCCAGGGGGCCTGGCTGGCGGCCACCACGCTGAACACGACCGCTTCGACAAGCGCGCTGCGGATGATGACGGCCTTGCGGCTGTACTTGTCGGCCCAGACGCCCCACAGCGGGATGAACGGCAAGCCTGAGAGGAAGAACAGGGCGCCGAGCACCCCGACGAAGTGCCCGACTTCGGCCGAGTTCAGCCCAACCTCGGTCAGCCGGTTCGGCAGAAATGCGTAGATCTGGGACACTCCGAGGCCCTCGACGAAGGAGGTGACCCAGTACAGAGCGAGCAAGGAGCGCCAATCGGGCGCAGGCCGAGAATGCACCAGCGCAGCCTACCCGAGCGCGGCCGGTCGGGACAGCAGCGGTGGCGAGGGGCTGGAGTTGACCGGACGTCGCGGGCCCACTTCGCCTCCCGGGCAGGGCTGGCGACGCCCCGATTGGCCTGACATGGCCCACAGGCGGTATCTTTCGTGGGTCCATCGCCGACGACTGATGGATCGGACAGGAGGAGCCGGGTGGACGACAGGATCTGGAAGAACATCTCGATCGTGCTGGGAGTGGCCTGTGCGCTGCTGATCGGCGTCGCCGGCGCCCTCATGATCGTCGGGAACAAAGGCGGGTCGTCCGCAGCCACCTCCGCTCCGCAGGAGAGCGAGGTCGCCGCCGCGTCGACGGCCCCGGCCACGTCGCTGCCCTCTGGCGCGCTGCAGAGCCAGGGCCCGAACGAAACAGTCGGACCGACTCCGACTCCGGGGAAGGCCAGCCCGGCGACGATCACGTTCAACAGCCTGGCCCTCGACGCGAGCAACGACGCCAAGGGGACCGCCCGAACCTTCACCTTCACCAGCGACGGCGCCGGTCCGGTCACGTATGCGGTGACCCAGACTTCGGCCGGCGGCACAACCAAGATGTGCGCCAAGGTCGACTCAAGCGCATATGCCTGCAAGGTCGGCAGCCTGCCCAACTTCCTCAAGGGCATGGCCGACGGGCCGCACAACATCTGGACTGTGACCCTTGTCGGCTATGGCTCCTCCAAGCCGACGGTGGACGTTACCTTCACATGGCCTACGGCCAGTCCCAAGATCATGCTCAGCCACGGCCGCTTCCAGGGAAGTACGACCGCGGGCGTGGCGGAGGCTCTGAACGGCTTCACCGCCACGTTCAAGCCTCGCGTTGGCGGCACGATCAACGTGCAGGCCACCTGGACGGTCGTCACGGCCGATGCCAGCATGACGCTGCTCGACGCCACGACCACGCCGTCCGTTACCGTCGATGCGCGTCAGTACAAAGGCGTCACGTACATCAACCCGGCATTTACCGCCAACGTCGACCCCACGAAGACGTACGTGGTCGAGCTGCGGAATGACTCCGCCGACAATCCGAGCCCGCGCCCCGACCTGACGGCTCAAGTTTCTTTCCCGTAGCCTCGGGCAACCCTCATTCCTGGCCCGGGCGGGGTATGCCGTCGGCGGCGGGCGACTCAACCGCTACGCCGTCGAAAGCTCACCCAGTCGCACGAGGCGCCCAAGCGCTCGAGTACGGAAGCCAGTCCAGACTCCCGTCCGGAAGTAGAGTCGGCCCTGACCAAGGCCGAGACCGCTTCCTCGCTGGGCAGGCGAACCAGGATGAGCGATCCCGACATGTCGGCATACCCGCCCACTTCGATGATCGTGCCCGCCTCGCGCAGTTCGGCCATGCGCGCCAGGTGCTCGGCCCGGATGGTTGAGCGTCGCTCGGCGGCATCGGGACCGTAGATTGCATCTACGACCCAGACGTGCTCGATGGCGAGGCCGTCTGGAATCTCGCCGGCCATGGTTTCCTCCTAGGCCTCGCCCTGCTCACCCGGGGCCTGGACCGTGCCCGCCGGCGACTCGGACGAGTTGGAGACCGCGGCCTTCTCGGCCGTGGCCTCGTTGATGCGCGCGGCAACACCGTCGGTTCCGGCGCCGTCCTTGCCGCTCCCGGTTTCGCCGGCCCGTCCCGCGGTGTCCGGCGGTTCGACCTCAATCGGGCCTGGCAGTTCGACGACCGAATCGGCCAGGCCGTCGTATCGGTTCGAGCAGGCCAGGTAGATCACCTGGAAATCCGACGAAAGCTCTCGCAGCAGGGCGGCCGCTCGCGCGGCTCGGGTGTCGTCGAACGTCACGAACGGGTCGTCCAGGAGCAGCGGCGGACGTCGCCCCTGCGCCACCAGCCTCACCAGGCCCAGGCGCGCCGCCAGGAAGACCTGGTCGATCGTGCCCTTGCTCAGCCGACCCGCCGCGACCCAGTCTCCACGTTCCGGGACCCAGACCCCGATGTCCAGGGTCTGATCGTCGATGCTCACCCGCCCATACCGGCCGCCGGTCAGCCGTGCTACGTCCCGCCCGACCTGCTGCTCGAGAAAGCGCGTGGCCTTGCGCATCGTCCCGCTCTCGGCGGCCTCGATCGCCGCGAGCGTCATCTCGTAGATCCGGACCCGACTCTTGAGGGCCGCGAGCTGGTTCTGCCAGGTGACAAGGCGCTCGGCCTCGCCCGCCACCTGCTCCGAGTCGACCGAGTTGGCGTCGACGCGCGCGATCGCTGCCGCCTCGGAATCGCGTGCCCGTTCGAGCGCTGCGTGCCGCTCGCGGACCTCGGCCTCCAGCCGCTCCCGAGCCCGAGCATCGTTGGCGATCGGTCCTAGAGCCCCAAGCGCGGCCGCTTTCTGTTCCAGCTCGAGCGCCGCCCGATCGCGCATCTCCGTGACGCTGCCGGTCTGACCCGCGAGCAGGGCCGAAACCTGGACCTGCAAGGTCACGATCTCCTGACGCCGGCCCTGTTCGGCTGTGAGCAGCTTCTCGGCAGAGGCGACGTCGGGCACGCCCAGCTCCGTGAGAATGCCCTGCACCCCCGCTTGGGCCACGCGCAAGCTCTCCTCTGTCCCCACGCGACCCTGACGCCGAAGGGTCCGATCTCGCTGGCTGGCTTCGTTGGCGCGGCGAACGTTCACGGCCACCGACCGACGCTGCCACAGGCGGACCGCCAGGAGAACCGTCGCGCTCAGGAAGACCAGGCTGAGCAACAGCACCGGCAGGAGCGACCGAATGACACCGAACGAGCCCGTCAACGCGGTCGCGACCAGCGCGATCAACGTGAGGGTTGCCCCGCTCCGATACTCAGGCTCGGGCTCGTCGGACTCGACCCTCGGTCCGAGGTCTTCCTGCAGAGTCTCCTGCATGATGGAGACGCGGCTCTGCAGCGTCCGCATGCGGTCCAGCTGATCGCGCAGACCCGAGATTGATCGCTCGGGTGTGGCCTCGAGTTCCTGCAGACGGCGTTGCGCCTCGGCCGCCTGACGGTAACGCTCGAATCTCTCGGCGATGACGGCCCGATCCGAACGCAGGCGCTCTGCCTGACTGGCGGCCTCGAGCATATTCCGGCTTTCGGACAGCGCGGTTTCGGCCCGAAGCCGCGCGTCACGGACCTTGGCCAGCGCATCGCGATCCACTTCGAGCTTCTCGAGGGCGCCCTCGCCGTTCCTGAGGGCCACCTCGGCGCGAGCGACCGCTTCTTGGGCGATCCTGAGTCGGCCGGGGTTCTTTTCGCCGCGCGACCTCAGGGCTCGGATCGCGTCCTCCAGACGAGCCCTGGCTCGCGACGAACCCTTGTCGCCCCCACCGATGCTCGCCTGTAGCCGATCGCGCAGAGCACCCTCGTCTCGATCGAGATCATCGAGCTCTTCGTGCCGAATCGAGGCGGTTGAGCGGAAGAAGGCTTCGTTGGGAATGCCGGTCAACTCGGCCAGGACCTCTTCGGCTTTGGCCGGGTCCGTGTACGTATGGCCGTCGAGCTCCAGCGAGACGCGCCCGCGCTGACCGCGGAACTCCTTCTCCAGGACGCCGCGACCGGCGCCGGCACCGTCCGGCCCGGCCTCATCGTCGGTGATGAACTCGATCCGAGTTGAAGACCGCTCGTCGTCAGCCGCCCCCCAGGATCGGAGGGCTTCGAGCTCGGCCGTGGCGGCCGTCGGCTTGCGGAAGAGAGCCAGCTCGATACCGCGTTGGATCGTGGACTTGCCGGCCTCGTTGGGGCCGCGAATGACCGTGAAGCCGGGCGCGAGCTCGATGTCCAGGTCGCGATGCCGGCCGAAGTTTCGCAGCTGCAGGCGAGTGATCTTCATCGGTCTGAGATCTCGCTCACAGCGTCACCTGGCGCCCTTCGAGGAGGTGACGGCCCAGCCGCAGAACCTCGCGGAGATCGGTCAGCTCTTGCGCCGGATCGAGCCCGGGCGCGGCGGGCGCCGACGACCCGCCGTTTCCAGCCGGGGACGGCTCAATCGATGGTGAAGCAGGTTCAGCCGCAGCTTCCGAACCGGTGGCCGCTTCGAGCCGAGCTATGCGCCCTTCGACGCTCCGAACGAACGCACCGAGGACCGTGTCGGGCGGGGCGGACACGCCTTCGGGCGAGGCAGGGATCGACATGTCGCGGAGGCGGAAGCGAAGGAAAGACGGCGACAGAGCCCGCTCGATCTCGTCCAGGTCCAGATCGAGGTCGTCCGGGTACAGCCCGGTCAGCCTCACGTCGAAGACCAGGTTCGAGTCGGCATGGCGAGCCAGGACGTCGATAAGCTCGGGCTGGTTCTGGACGCCGCCGGCGTCCAGGTCGAGCTTCTCGGACCTCGTCTGGCCGACCGTTCTCGGCTCGATGGAGACGAAGTGGCGTCCGTCCCGTTCCTCGAGGGCGACCAGGAGGACCTTACCGGCACCGTCCTGATCGACAGCCACGGGCTCAGGGGCGCCGGAATAGGCATACGCCACGTCTCCAGCTCGGCCTTCCATCGCGGAGTGCCAATGGCCCAGCGCCAGGTAGTCCAGGCCCGACCCGGCGATCTCCTCTTCGGTGACGACGACGGCGTCAGAATCGGTGCGCCCTGGGATCGCGAGCGCACCGTGGACCATGCCGATCTTCCACGTGGCTCGCGTGTCCGAGCGGGCATCGAGGCCGGCCAGCGGGCTTCGCGGCGAGCGCTTGGTATCGAAGACGCGACCGTAGACGATCGCGTCCAGTGACGGAAAGACGACCTCGGTCGAGGAGGGCGTCAGGACCACGACCCAGTCGCCGGGGGTATGGGCCATGCCTGTCAGGTCGTAGGAACGATAGATCGATGCGCCGTCGTAGACGTCATGAGTGCCGGGAATGATGACCGTGCGAATGCTCGCCCGCGCAAGGCGCTCCAGCTCGGCGGCAACGCGTTCGACCGACCGGCGGGGCTGAGTGTTGGAGTCGAACAGGTCGCCCGCAACGAGAAAGATGTCGACCTTCTCGATGATTGCCAGATCGACGGACGTTCGGAAGGCCGCAAACTGGCGCTCGCGCAGGGCGGCGGCACGCTCGCCCAGGTCCGTGTGTCTCGCTCCGAGGTGAACGTCGGCTGTGTGAAGCAAGCGCAGCATCGGACGAGTTGTTCCTCTTGCGTCCCGACAGCCCGACATTCGCGCCCGACCCGCGGAGGTTCGCCGATGTGCCGCAGCACCGAAGCGCCCGGCCCAGACCGCGGCGGCAGGCGACGCGGAGACGGGTCGACGAACCGATTGTGCCAGGTTCGAAGGGCGCCGATACGGCGAGGTTGCGACCGGAAGGCGGCGGTGTCTCGCCCTGCCCGACAGGCCGGAACGCCCATTCCAGCTGGGCGGGACTGCGTGCTATTCTTCCGCCCTGCCGGTGCGTCCCAGACAGGCAAGATTGAACCGAAGACCGTCGACTGGAGCCGCCCAAGCCTCCCAGCGCCCCAAGCGCGGCTCGGCGCGACCTCGATTCGCCTGTCCCCGGACCGTCGGCGCGGGACCCGCGGCTCCGGGAGGAGAATCGTGATCTACGTCGATCGGACCCTGAACTGTGTTGACTGCGGCACCGAGTTCGTCCACTCGGCCGAGGACCAGGAGTACTACACGCAGAAGGGGTTCGTCTCGGACCCCAAACGCTGTCCGGGCTGCCGGGCTGCCCGGCGGTCGATGAGAGAGGCCGGCAGTGGCCCCGGCAGCGAGCGCGGCGGCAACGGAGGACCCCGCGAGTACTTCGTGGTCGTGTGCACCCGCTGCGGCAACCAGGCCCAGGTCCCGTTCAAGCCGCATATGGACCGGCCGGTCTTCTGCTCCGATTGCTTCCGCATCGTCCACGCTCAGGGCGCTTAGCGACGCTCGCCAAAGAAAAAGCGGCGGTCGCCGTCCGGCGACCGCCGCTTCGTGTACGAGAGGTCAGGCAGCCTTGCTGGCCAGCCATTCCTGATAGGCGCCCCAGGCCATCAGCGCACCGCCAGCGATGAGGACGACATCAGCGACATACATCAGGGCGGGAGCGCCCGAGAGGTTGTTGGTCACCTGGAAGAGGAGCGTCAACACGCCGCAGACGAGAGCCACGACGGACACGCCGAGAAGAATCTGGCTGACCGGCATCGGCCACGTGATGTTCACGTTGGGGGCGATCTTCAGGTACAAGACCACGCCTCCCACGACGCCGAACAGGACGGCGAGGATCGACATCAGACCCGCGTTGCCCCATGAGAAGTAGTTGACGGTGACGCCGGGGACGGTGACCCCAGCGTAGCTACCGCCACCGATCGTAGTGGACCCCAAGATCGTGCCGAGCAGCCATCCGACGACAACGCCGACGACCCCGTAGGCCACGAATCGCTCGCGGGGGGAAAGCTTAGCCCACAGTTGATTCAGCACGAGTTGAGCCTCCTTATCCAACTGGACCAGGTTCCCTTGCCGGGATCGTCTGGCTTCCTCGCTCCGGTCGGCCTGCATGACGGTTGTCGAGGCCGATGAGAACGTGCGCAGCCTACACCCCAGTCCGCAGCGTGACCAGATGATTCTGCCTGCGTCAACACAGGCGCGCCTGGCGGTTCAATCCTCGGTCCAGCCGTCGGACCCAGGTCTGGCCCCAGACGACCTGCGGTGGTCTCTTGCTTCCGAAACGTCGCCAGACCGAGCGCGAATCGCGTCTGTCGAGGGCCTCGCTCCCATCATTCACTCGCCAGACCTGCCCATTTCGGCAGGTGGGAGTCCCGCCTCCAGCTCCCCGAGTGAATCCGCCGAGCCGGGGCTCGTGGGCAGCCGCTACACGACTCGCGCCGGAGCGACGCTAGGTGGCCGGATCGACCTGCCGGGCAAGCGGCGATCGGCATGCATCCGTTGCTCAGCCCGCTGGAGCGCGAACTCCAGGTCCGACGCGGCGGTTGGGCACGACCAGCCAACGGCAAGGCGAAGTGGCACTGCCGAGGAGGCGAGCCACGGATCGCACACGAGACGGATGCGCTCGACATAGTTGATCGCCTGAATCTCGTCCGTCTCCGGCAGGAAGGCGGCGAAGCGGCCGCGCCCGATTCGGGCGATCCAATCGGATGACCGGGACTCACGCCGGAAGGCGTCGGCGACCGCCGGCAGCAACCGATCGACCGGTTCATTGCCGAGCCGCTCTTCCAACCGCCGCAGGCCCTCGACCTCGGCCACGACAACCGTCGCGGGCCGGCGATACCGCAACAGCCGAGCGTTCTCGATCTCGATGATCTGACTCCAGCTGGTCGTGCACTCCAGCCCGGTGAGCGGATCCAGGGCCCGTCCTGTCGAGGCGCTCGCCGACGGGGCGGGCAGGCTGCCCAGACCCGTCGTCGCACCGTCGTTCCCGAAGGCGACCGACTTCACGTCTCGGTCGGTGCCGCTGCCGGACGGCCGGAAGCCGAAGCCATCCGCATGCGGGGCGATGGGCACGGGCTGGGACAGTAGCTCGGCGAGCTCCGGCGGTAATGTCCCGGCGAGCGGCGTCCGCGCGACCGGCGGTGCCGTAAATGGCGAGCTGGATGGGGTCGGCGGGGGTAAGGCTCCACCAACCGCGGTGTTACCGGCCACGAAGAGGGAGCGCTGGCGAAGGGTCGGGACATTGCCCGCGGGCGGACGCGCTCGCGTCGAGCTGAGCAGAGTCTGGGGATGCCGCGGCCAGTGGACTGTGACGTTGTCGGCCCACGTCACCCAGACGAGCAGCGCGACATTCACGACCACGCCGAACAAGAAGACCCCGATGAACAGTTCCACGGGCACGCGACGCTCCCCGGAGGCGGCTCCTGGCTGGGGAGATTCTACGGCCTGCGGACTTCGGCCGTGCTTCTCAAAGCTCGAAGCGGACGGCCTCTGTTGCGTGCCTGCAACACCGACCCGCGTTCAGCCCCCCGGTCGGATGGCGGGGCCGTTCGGAGCGAAGAATGGACCCGAACGCTCGTCTGATAGAATGTCACCCGCTTCCCAATTGACGCGGCCGTGTCCGAGTGCCCGCGGATCCGAATGGCGGCGGTCGCCAGGCGACCGATCGCAGCGGCGACGTCAGGGTTGGGGAGATGGAGGAGGAACCATGGCCCGGCCCATCCGCACGGCGGTCGCTCCGAACCCTCTCCGACCGGTCAAGTCGCATCTGATCGAGGAGTACAACGCCCGGACGAACATCGTCCGGTGCGATTGCGGTTGGTCGGGCAACGCCGACGAATTCGCCGTCCACCGTCGGGCAGTCGGCGCCGCCAGCCCGTCCTGATCGGCCGACAACACGCAGCTTCGGCTTCCGCGATCTACGACGCGCTTCGCCCTTTGACCCCCTCGGTGCCGTCCCGCCAGCCATTCGCCACGTACGAGGATCTGGGCTACAGGGACGTATTCTGGGCTGCTCGAACCTACGAGGATGCGTGCGATCGGATCGCCTTGCGCGCGCTCCTACCGTACGGCAGAGGACGGCTGATCGAGGTCGGAGCCGGGTTCGGCAGGCTGGCTGACGAGTACGCCGGCTACGACGAGGTCGTCCTGCTCGATTCATCCGAAGTCCACATTGCCGCGGCTCTGGCGACGTTTGCCGACGACCCAAGGTTCAGCGTCACCCTCGGCGACGCCCTCGCGCTCCCCTTCCCCGACGGCCACTTCGATGTGGCCGTTTGCATCCGCGTTCTGCACCATTTCGGCGACCCGGGCCCGGTTCTGGCTGAGCTCGGCCGGGTCGTTCGGCCGGGCGGCGTCCTTATCCTCGAATACGCCAACAAGCGCAACCTCAAGTCGATCGCGCGGCGGCTGCTGGGCCGCCAGAGCTGGTCGCCGTTCGAGCTCGGGGCAGTCGAATACAGGCCGATCCACTACGACCACGCCCCGGTGAGCGTTCGTCGGGCGTTACGGGCGGCCGGCTTCCGCATCGAACGGATGCGAGCCGCGTCGCTCTTCCGACTGCCGGGCCTGAGCCGGCGCCTTCCACAGACGGTCCTCGTCCGAGCCGAGGTTCTGCTTCAGGAGCCGCTCGGCTCGATCACGCCCGCGCCGTCGGTCTTCGTGCTGGCACGCAGGACGATCGAACGGCCGAGCCGCCTTTGAGCTCCGACCGCTGAGGGGGCCGCCAACGACGGCTCCGTTCCGCGCGGACGACTAGCACTCTTCCTGACCCGGCGCCTTCTGGACAGGCCGGTAGAGGTAGTAGTTGGCTGCGCACGCGGCCTGGTTGCCCTCGTGGACGGCGGCGCTGACCTGGTGATCGTGGATACTCGTGGCGTCCCCGGCCGCGTAGACCCCAGGCACGTTGGTGTGCTGTTCGATTCCAACGGCGATCTGCCCAAGCTCGTTCAATTCCACCCCAAGTCCTCTGGCAATCTCGTTCCGAGCGGTCGGCGTGTGAACGGTGAAGACCATCTCGACCGGAATCCTCGTCTGCCTGGGGTCGCCCAGGACGAGCGCCTGGATCTGGCCGTTCTCGTTCGGGTACGAGGTTACGGGCCAGCGGTAGGCGGCGATGCCGTTCGCCGCAAGGTCGGCCAGCCGTGATTGCGGGACGCTGAAACCCTCCGAACGACCGGCTGCGATGACCACCTGGCCGGTGAACTCGAGCAAATCGAGGGCTGTTTCCACTGCCTCCTCGTCATGCCCGACCACGCCAACTGAGCGGTCGATCGCCTCGTAGCCGTCGCATGCGATGCACCAGAAGAGGCTGCGGCCCACGCATTCGTCTCGACCCGCGAACCCCGGGAATGGGTCGCGGACCCCGGTGGCAAGGACGACGGCCCGTGCGACTACCCGTTGCGACGCGCCGGCCTGGATCTCGCCCAGAGACCGGCCGAGCTCTTCGTCTCGAGCCACGTTGGCGTCGGTGCCGGCGCCACCGCCCCCGCCCCCCTCCACGAGCAGCCGGAACAGGCCGCCGTCGCGATAGGCGGCGGTGACCCGGCCGAGCAGGAACCGTGCCCCATATCGAGCCGCCTGGCGCCGGCCCTGGAGCCGTATCTCGGCGGCCGGGATCCCTTCGGGGAAGCCCAGGTAGTTGCGGTTGATCTGACCCCACAGCGAGCGGCCGTCGCGGTCGTCGATAACCAGGACCGAGCGTCGCATGCGAGCCAGGTTGACGGCCGCCGACAGCCCGGCGGGGCCGCCGCCGACGATGGCGCAGTCAACCTCGATCAGGTCCGAGAGCGACGATGCGCCGCTGTCCTTCGTGACATTCATGAGGCAATAATGCGCCGAATGGGGTGCCGGCACCAGGCTGGGGCGCAGGCGGAAACGGACCCTCCGGCGAGACCTGCACACCAAGAGCCCGGCGATGCGACGAGGACCGGTTCCTCGTCAAGGCCGCCACGGAACATCGAAGCCAGGTCTGCGATGCAGTTCTTCGACAACGCCTACATGGGTACTCCAACCTGGGACATCGGCAGGCCGCAGGGCGCCATCGTGCGCCTCGCGACTGCCGGCTCGATCGCGGGTCCCGTCCTCGACGTGGGCTGCGGCACGGGCGAGAACTCCCTCTATCTCGCCGCGCTGGGACATGACGTGGTCGGGATCGACCTGGCTCGTGCCGCCATTGACAAGGCTCGGGCCAAAGCCAGGCAGCGGGCCGCAGGCGGCAGCGCCGACTTCCTGGTATGGGACGCGCTACGCGTCGCCGGGCTGGGACGGGGGTTCCAGACAGCCGTCGACGTCGGCCTCTTCCACTGCCTCCAGCCCGACGAGCGCGCGAAATACGCCGCCAGTCTCCACGATGCTCTCAATCCGGGCGGACGAGCCTTTCTGTTGTGCTGGAGCACCCGCAATCCGCTGGGCTACGGCCCCGAACGGATCCGTAAGTCGGACATAAGGGCTAGCTTCCGATCCGGCTGGTCCGTCGAGGTGATCGAGGAGGAGACGCTCGAAAGTCTCCTTCCGTCGCGGGTCGTGCACGCCTGGCTGGCCCGGATCAGGCGCACCTGAGCGGCGGGATTGGGGCCGGCTGAGCCGCGAGACAGGCGGGGGCGGTCGGTACGTCGCTCGGAAGTCGCGGAGCTCGGAGGTCGCGGAGCTCTTCCCGTTCGCGGTTTCGACCGCCGGCGCGGCCCGGTACACTGCGCGCAGAAGGAGGCAGGCCCACCGAGACTCACGTCCCCTCGACAGCGCCCGCAGCGGTCGCCCCAACAGCGCCGGCAACACAGCCCCCCGTAGCGCCGGCAGGCAACCTCCGGACGCGTGAGGAGCGCCTGCTCCTGCTCCGCCCGCTGCTCGAGAAGCGAATCCTCGTGCTCGACGGGGCCACGGGGACGCTTATTCAGCGCTACGCCCTCACCGAGGCCGACTTCCGCGGCGAACGATTCCGAAACCACCCTCGTGACGTGCGCGGCGACGCCGACCTGCTATGCCTGACGCGGCCGGACGTCGTTCGGGCCGTTCACGACGCATACCTCGCGGCCGGCGCCGATATCGTCACTACCGATACGTTCGCCGCCACGCGCATCGCCCAGGCGGACTACGGGCTCGAGGCGGTCGTGTATGAGATCAACCGGGAGGCGGCCCGGATCGCTCGAGCGGCGGCCGACGCTGCCGAGGCGCTCGAGCCGGAGAGACCACGGTTCGTGGCAGGTTCACTCGGTCCGACGAACAAGACCGCCTCGATCTCGCCGAACGTGGCGGATCCCGCCGCTCGGTCGGTCACGTTCGAGGAGCTTGCGGCCGCGTACGGCGAGGCCGCCCGGGGTCTCATTGTGGGCGGTGCAGACCTGCTGATGGTCGAGACGGTCTTCGACGTCCTCAACGCCAAGGCGGCGATTTACGGCATCGAAGGGGTATTCGACGAGCTGGGCGAGCGGGTGCCGCTCTGGATCTCCGGCACGATTACCGACGCCAGTGGCCGAACACTATCCGGCCACACGGTCGAGGCGTTCTGGAACGCCATTCGTCACGCGGAGCCGCTGATCGTCGGGCTCAACTGCGCGCTCGGAGCGCGGCAGCTCCGAGCCCACGTCCTGGAGCTCTCCGGCCTGGCGGATACGTTCGTCGCCGCGCATCCGAATGCGGGGTTGCCCAACGAGTTCGGCGGGTACGACGAGACGCCCGACGCCATGGCCGCGGTGGTGCGCGAGTTCGCCGAGGCAGGGATCGTCAACGTCGTCGGCGGCTGCTGCGGGACCGGGCCGGCGCACGTTGCTGCGTTCGCCGAGGCGGTTCGCACGCTCGAGCCTCGCAAGGCCCCGAGGCGGCCGGGGGCACTGCGGCTGGCCGGCCTCGAGGCCCTGAACCTGGGCTCGGACAGTCTGTTCTTGAATATCGGCGAGCGATCGAACGTTGCCGGCTCGCGAGCCTTCGCCCGCCGCATAGTCGAGGGCGACTTCGATGGTGCGCTCGAGATCGCCCGCCGCCAGGTTGACGCCGGTGCCCAGGCGATCGACGTCAACATGGACGAGGGGCTGCTCGATTCAGAGGCGGCCATGACCCGCTTCCTGAACCTCGTGGCTTCCGAGCCCGCGATCGCTCGCGTCCCGATTGTCATCGACTCGTCGAAGTGGTCGGTCGTCGAGGCCGGACTGCGCTGTGTCGGCGGCAAGCCGATCGTGAACTCGATCTCGCTCAAGGAGGGCGAGGAGCAGTTCCTCCGCCAGGCCCGTCTTGCCCGTCGTTACGGCGCCGCCGTCATCGTCATGGCCTTCGACGAAGAGGGCCAGGCTGACACGGTCGAGCGGAAGGTCGACATCTGCCGCCGCGCCCATCGGCTGTTGACTGAAGGAGCCGGCTTCCCGGCGGACGAGATCGTCTTCGATCCGAACATCTTCGCCATCGGCACCGGCATCGATGAGCACGCAGGCTACGCGGTCGCCTACATCGAAGCCGTTCGGCGCATCAAGGCCGAGCTACCAGGCTCACGCGTCTCGGGCGGGGTCAGCAACGTCTCGTTCGCGTTTCGTGGCAACGAGACGGTCCGTGAGGCGATCCACGCCGTCTTCCTCTTCCACGCCATCGCCGCCGGAATGGACATGGGCATCGTCAATCCCGGCCAGCTCGCCGTCTATTCGGAGATACCGGCCGAGCTGCTGGCCCGTGTCGAGGATGTGGTCCTGGACCGCCGGCCCGACGCGACCGAGCGCCTTCTCGAAATCGCGGGCATGTACGCCGGCGAGGGCACGGCCCGGCCGGCGGCGGACCTGGCCTGGCGCGAGCGAACGGTCGGAGAGCGCCTCGTTCACGCCCTGGTCGAAGGGATCGATACTTACGTCGTCGAAGATACCGAGGAGGCTCGACTGGCCGCCGCCCGCCCGATCGAGGTCATCGAAGGGCCGCTGATGGCCGGCATGAACGAAGTCGGCGATCTCTTCGGCGCCGGCAAGATGTTCCTGCCCCAGGTCGTCAAGAGCGCCCGCGTGATGAAGAAGGCGGTCGCCCATCTCGTGCCCTATCTCGAGGCCGAGAAGGCAGCGGTCGGTGACACTCGGCCGCGCGGCAAGATCCTGATGGCGACGGTCAAAGGCGACGTCCACGACATCGGCAAGAACATCGTCGGCGTCGTGCTTCAGTGCAACAACTATGAGGTCGTCGACCTCGGGGTCATGGTCCCGGCGGCCCGGATCTTGGAAATGGCCAGGTCTGAGAAGGTGGACGCGGTCGGCCTGTCCGGCTTGATAACTCCATCCCTGGAAGAGATGGCTCACGTCGCCGGCGAGCTCGAGCGGGAAGGGTTTTCCGTCCCGTTGCTCATCGGCGGCGCCACGACTTCTCGGGCCCACACCGCCGTCAAGATCGCGCCGCGCTACTCGGCAGCCGTTGTCCACGTTTCCGACGCCTCGCGAGCCGTTGGTGTCGCGTCCGAGTTGCTGGGCGACGGCGCAGCCGCGTTCGCGGCGGCAGTGCGCGAGGATCAGCAGCGAACGCGCGTCGAGCGGGCCGGCAGGCGGGAGCGGGTCGCGAAGGTTTCGATCGAGGCAGCCAGACGCAACGGCACCCGTGTCGATTTCGGTCGGCCGGCGCCGCGGCCGAGCTTCCTGGGCCTCCGAACGTTCAACGACTTCCCGCTGGCGGCCCTGGTCGACTCGATCGACTGGACGCCCTTCTTCAATGCCTGGGAGCTGAAGGGCGCGTTCCCCGGCATCCTCGACGATCCTCGCGTCGGCGAGTCGGCACACGCCTTGTACGAGGACGGGCGGCGCCTGCTCGACCGTATCGTCGACGAGAAGTTGCTACGGGCGCGAGCGGTCGTTGGCTTCTGGCCGGCGAGCTCGATCGGAGACGACATCGAGCTGTACGGCGACGAAGGCCGGACCAAGGTGCGGGCGGTCGTCCACATGATGCGCCAGCAAATGGAGAAACCGCCGGGGCGCCCCAACGAGGCCCTGTCTGACTTCGTGGCGCCGCGCTCGCTGAACGTCCCTGACTACGTCGGCGGATTCGCAGTCACCGCGGGCATCGGCTCGGCCGAGCTTGCCTCCGCCTTCGAAGCCGCTCACGACGATTACCACGCCATCATGTCCAAGGCCCTGGCCGACCGTCTTGCCGAGGCCCTGGCCGAGCGAATTCACTCCGACGTCCGCCGCAAGCTGTGGGGCTACGCTCCCGGTGAAGCGCCGGATAACGCCGCGTTGATCCGCGAGGAGTATCAAGGCATCAGACCGGCGCCGGGATACCCGGCGTGCCCGGACCACACGGAGAAGGCGACTCTCTTCGCGCTGCTCGACGCCGAGGCAAGCGCGGGGATAAGCCTGACCGAGTCGTTCGCGATGCTCCCGCCGGCGTCGGTCTCCGGTTACTACTTCTGGCGCCCCGAGGCGCACTACTTCGGCGTCGGCAGGATCGGCCGCGACCAGCTAGATGACTACGCCCGCCGAAAGGGCTGGTCCGAGAGCGAGGCCGAGCACTGGCTCGCCCCCAACCTGGACGACGATTAAGTCGAGCCTGGGGGGCGCCGCGAGCCGGTCCGCTACCCACCCAACGCGGATCGCGTCGGGCGCCCGCATCGCATAGCACTCCCGCCGATGCCAGTAGCGGAAATCAAAGGGGCGAGCCGGGGCCGACGGCGGCGAGCGACGCCAGTAACGACTGAAGCCGACTCGCGGTGATTCGCGTGAGTGGCTACTATTCCGGCACGACGCTACACGGACTGGAGATTCCGCCGATGCTGACCGCGCCGGACGTCCGAGCCGACGAGCCCTCGCCCGCACCCGAAATGCCTCGCTTTGCGCGGCTTGCGTCGCCGGTGGATCGGGCGGAACCGGCTGGGCCGCCTGCGGTCCCCCAGTCGTCCCCGACCGGCATCACTGCCAACCAGGCACCGACGCCCTCCGAGCCGACCGTCCGCATCCATTGGGTCGGCACCCTCGGGGCCCTCCGCCATCCGGCAGACCTCTACGCGGACATCGTGGCTGACACTCCGAACCTCGTAGTCGTGGATGCACGGTATCCTGAGGCGTACGCTCGCGAGCACCTTCCGGGCGCCATGAACCTGCCCTCGCGCGAGCTCAACGAGACGACAACCGCTCACCTTCCGCGCGAGGCTCTGTACGTCGTCTACTGCTGGAACGCGAGTTGCCACGCGTCCACTAAGACGGCCAGGCGCCTCGAGGCCCTCGGGTTCAAGGTCAATGAGCTGCACGGGGGCCTGGAGACGTGGCGCAAGCAGGGATACCCGACCGAGCGCGGGTGACTTCCGAACAACCGAGGGGCCTGAGCGGGTCGCCTCGACCGTGCCCGCAGACTTCGAAAGGTCAGTAGCGGAGGGCGACATTGGGCGACAGACGAGAAGCCGACCCGGCGAAGATCAGCGGTGAGGGGCGGGGCGGGGCGGACGTTGACTCCGTCGTCGTCCTCGATTTCGGCAGTCAGTACAGCCGGCTGATCGCCCGCCGTGTCCGCGAACTCCGTGTCTATTCGGAACTGCTCCCGTTCGACACCCCGTGGAGCGAGATCGCCGCCCTCAGGCCCAAGGCCGTGATCCTGTCGGGCGGCCCCTCGAGCGTCTACGACGCCGGCTCGCCTCACCCCGATCCGGCGATCTGGGCTGGAGGCATCCCGATCCTCGGCATCTGCTACGGCCTGCATCTCATGGCGCAGGGTCTCGGCGGCGACGTGGTCTCATTTTCCCGCAAGGAGTTCGGGCCTGCTGCCGTGTGGGTTGCCTCGGAGGATCCGCTGTTTGCCGGCCTCGAGCCGGAGCAATCTGTCTGGATGAGCCACGGCGATTCGATCCAACGCCTGCCCGACGGCTTCCGCTCGACCGCCCGGACCGACTCGACTCCGTATGCCGCCGTCGCCGATCCTTCCCGCGGCATGTACGGGCTCCAGTTCCACCCCGAGGTCGTCCACACGCCAAAGGGCCGGGAGATTCTGCACAACTTCGTCGTCGGCATCGCCGGGGCCCGTCAGACGTGGACGCCGGCCAACTTCATCGTCTCGACAGTGGATGAGATCCGGCGCCGCGTCGACGAGCACAGCCGCACGACTGGCACGGATGGCCGCGTCCTGTGCGCTCTTTCCGGCGGAGTGGACTCGGCGGTGGCGGCGACGCTCGTCCACCGCGCAATCGGCGACCGATTGACGTGCGTCCACGTAGACCACGGGCTCATGCGCAAGAACGAGACGGAGCTGCTGCAGACGGCCTTCGAGCAGCTGGGCGTCAAGGTCATCGTCGTCGACGCGCGCGAGCGGTTCCTCCGTGTGCTCGAGGGCATCGTCGATCCCGAACGGAAGCGCCGAATCATAGGAGCCGAGTTCATTCACGTATTCGAAGAGGAGGCGGCCAAGCTCGGCCAGATCGACTTCTTGACCCAGGGCACGCTCTACCCGGACGTCATCGAATCGGCGACTTCGGCCAAGGAGAGTGCGGCTGCAAAGATCAAGACGCACCATAACGTCGGCGGCCTGCCCGAAGATCTGCGCTTCCAGCTCATCGAGCCGTTGCGGTACCTGTTCAAGGACGAAGTCCGGGCCGTTGGGACGGCGCTGGGGCTGCCCGATTCGATGGTCCTGCGCCAGCCGTTCCCGGGGCCGGGCCTGGCGATCCGGATAATCGGCGAGGTCACACCCGAACGACTCGACATCCTTCGCGAGGCCGACTGGATCGTCGTCGACGAGATCAAATCCGCGGGCCTCTACCGCAGCATCTGGCAGTCGTTCGCCATCCTCACTCCGGTTCGTTCGGTGGGCGTCATGGGCGACGGTCGAACGTATGCGAACGTCGTCGCCATTCGGGCGGTCACATCGGAAGACGCCATGACTGCCGACTGGGCGAAGCTTCCCTACGATGTGCTCGGCAAGATCAGCTCTCGCATCGTCAACGAAGTGCCCGGTGTGAACAGAGTGGTGTACGACATCAGCTCTAAGCCGCCTGCCACCATCGAGTGGGAGTGACCGGCGTGCCGACGTCAGCGCGGTCGTTGCACTAGCAGGAGAGGGCAGGGTGCAGAGAGTCTTCGGCTCAATCGCCGTCTTCGCCGGCTGGTTATCGATCGGGATCGGAGCGATCGCGGGCATCGCAGCCTCGCAGTTCTTCGGTCTCAACCACGTCGAGGGCGACCTGCCGCCCGCCGACGTCTACGGCATCGCCGGCGCGGTAGTCCTCTGGGTTTTCGTCGCGGCCGCCATCCTTGCGATCGTGCCGCTGGCGATGGTCCTGATCGCGGTCGATCCCCAGCGACCGCTCCGGCTGTGGGCCGTGGCGATGGCAGTGGCCGGCCTTGCGCTCCTCCCCGACGATCTCGGCCGGGCCTTCGGGCTGCCGCTCTTGGCCGGGGCCGCATGTCTCGAAGTCGGCGGCCAGCTGATCCATCGCGGGGCAGCCACCGGGCCGTCCGACGCCGGCGCGGGAGCGCGCACGTGGTCCTTCGAGTTCGACAGGGCGCCCGTGAAGAAGACACCCGCGTCGGACCCTGCACCGCCAGAGTCGGCCAACGTCGGCCCGGCTGTTCCTCCCTGGACGGCCAACGAAACGGTTTCCGCCGCGAGCCCTGAAGCCGGTGTTCTCGTGAGCGCCGAAACCGCCGCTGCCACGGGCCCAGCGGCGTCCGACGCGGCCATGCCCGCCGGGACCGTCGCCGCGCCGCCGCCTCAGTCCGGGCCCAGGCCTGCCGGCGCGAGCCGCCGACGAAGCTCCGGCGGGCGCCCGAAGATCCCCGAACGCGTTTGCTCGTGGTGCTCGACCGCGGTGCCCGCGAACGCCGAGACTTGCCCCAACTGCCACGCGACGCAGGACACTCCGGCCGTCGAAGAGCTTCCGATCCCGGGTCTGACCGAGGTCCCGCCCCAGTTGCGTCGGTATGCCGAGGAGGCACGCGCCAGAAAGAGGCAGAAGAACGTGCTCGGCCTGATCTTCGGCAGTTCGTCCATCCCGATGGCGACCGGCGCTCCACCGCCGAGCGACGCAGCGGCACTGCGACCGCCGAGCGCCGCGCTCAAGGCTGAGATGGCCCGGTTGGACGAAGAGATATCGGCCGGCAGGGTGCCCCCTGGCGCCGAGAGCGCGGATGGCGGCGATAGCGCGCGGAACCCGGAGTCCGCCGGGGAGGACGGGCCCGATGGGCCGCAGGACGGGGGCGCCCAGCGCAACTAACCGGACCTTGTGCCGCGAGCCGGCCTGTGCCGCCGCGGCTGGCGCACCTGGCCGGAGACCCCGCCCGGGGCGCCCGTGGGCACGGGTATTCTGGATTACATGGCCGACCCCAGACCGCGCCTCCCATCGCCGGGACCGTCGTTCCTGCGTGAGATCGAGCTGCGGCCGGGTGATGACCGGCGCGTCGGCATGTCTCAGCCGCAGACCATCGCCGATGACTGGTGGGTGACCCTGCTTTGGTGCGAACGCGAAGGCGCAGTGTTGACCTTCAACGATCTGGCCCCGGTCTATGGCACGCCGCCTGGCTCACCCCTGCTTCGACTCGGCCCGGGACTGTCTGGCACGCTGTCGGGGTTGATCCTGGAGGAGAACGGCCGCCAGCAGCTCCGTTTGCGCCTCGGCCAGCCGCCGGAGAACGAGGAAGCTCCCTGGGACGCGCCACTTGCCGTTCTGACCGGCTTCCGGTTCGAACCGGCGCGGCTGCTGGCGATGCGCGACTCGGAGCTGGCCGAGACCGTGCTCCGCGCCTTCCGCGATGCCCTGTTGAGGCTTGCCTACTGAGGTTCGGCGGCAGGGGCCGAGCCGTCTGCGAGTCTGCGAGCCCTTAGACGACCGGCGCCTCACCGACGGATCTTCACCGGCCGGCCAAAACCGAAACTGCCGGCCACGGGTATCTCGATTCCGCCCAGGTCGCTAGACTCGGCATGTGCCAAACATGTTCGACGACTTCATGGAGGAGCTCCGCCGGCGCGAGGCCGCGAGAGCAGCCGCCGACGGGCAGCCGAAGGCCGGGTCTGACGACACCGCCGACGGCGGCCCACCGAACGAGGGACCACGGGAGGACGACAGTATGAGGTCAGACGGGCCCGATTCGGACGACACCGATCGCGACGAGGACCGCCCGCGACCTAGCCCGATCTTCAGACGGGGCGGCCCCGGCGGCGGCTACCGGCGATACTCGGGCGGCCCGTCGGGCCAGTTCCCCGAGTTCCATCTCGGCCGTCGCTGGATCGTCCTGGGCCTGGTCATCCTGGCCCTCTTCGTTCTCCTGTCCGTCTTCATGCTGACCGTCGGGCTGGCGACCGACGCGATCTGGTTCCAGAGCGTCGGCTTCGGCAGCGTATTCTGGACGCGCGTCGGATCGCAGATCCTCTTCTTCGTCGCCGGCGTGGCGATCGCCTTCCTGGCGCTGTGGGTCAACCTCTGGCTGGCCGGGAGATTCATCCCGAAGGGCCAGCTTCGACGGTTCTCATTGGACGATCTCCTCGATCGATTCAACGTCGACCGATACTTCGGCGGAGGAACGTTCGGAAGCGGACCGCTCGGGGCACCGCCGAGCCGGACCGTCAAGGGCGAAGCCGTTGAGGTGCCGGACATCGGACGTCCCGTCTTCTGGAGCCTTCTCGCCTTCGCCCTTCTGGTCGCGCTGGCCATCGGCGGGCTGGCGCTGGGCGGCTGGAACACGATCCAGCTCTTCTTGCACCGGGTTCCGTACGGCCAGACCGACCCGATCTTCGGCAAGGACATCAGCTTCTTCCTGTTCGAACTGCCTTTCTACCGGCTCATTCAGTCAGCCGCAAACTCTCTGCTGCTGATTGCGCTGGTGCTGGTCGGGGTTCGCTATTTGATCGCCGTCGTCTCGGGAGCCTCGATGCCGACGGCGGCTCGCGTCCACCTCGGTCTGCTGGCCGCACTGTGGCTGTGGTCCACGGCCGTCGGCTACCAACTCGACCGCTACGAGCTCGTCTACAGCAACACCAGCGGCATCTTCCAGGGCGTGAGCTACGCCGATTACAACGCCAAGATGCTGGCCATCAACGTGATGACCGTCCTGGCGGCCTTCGTCGGCTGCTTCGTCGTGGCCTTCACGTATACCCGCTGGCGCACCCCGCTGGTCCTCACCCTCGTCTTCTGGGCCGGCGCCTTCCTCGTCCTTTACGTGGGCTATCCGCAGCTGGTACAGCGCTTCTCGGTCGTGCCCAACCAGCAGGCTCAGGAATCGCCGTACATCACGGACAACATCACGGAGACCCGCCTGGCCTTCGGTCTGACCAACTGGTCGACGTCCTCGTACACGCCGGAAAACAACATAACCCCGGCGGCAGTGCAGGCGGAATCCTCGACGATCCAGAACGTTCGGCTGTGGGACGTCTCGCCACTCGCGCAGACCCTCGACGGACTGCAGGTCCTTCGCCAGTACTACACGTTCCCGAACGTCGCCACGGACCGATACGTCTTCACCGACGCGCAGAGCTGTGCACCCTCCACACCTCCATGCGTCCGGCAGGTCATGCTGGCCGGCCGCGAGCTCGACCCGACTCAGCTCGCCCAGCTGACCACGGGCGACCAGAGCTGGGTCAACCAGCACATCACCTACACCCACGGCTACGGCCTGGTCATGGTCCCGGTCAACGAGGTTGCCCAGAACGGGCAGCCGAACCTGTTGATCAGCAACTTTCCGCCGGTCTCCACTCCCGGCGCGCCCACGATCACCCAGCCGCGTATCTACTTCGGCACGGAGCCGAGCAACTACGTGATCGTCGATGCCGCCAGCCAGGAGTTCGACTATCCGTCGACGAGTGGCACCGGCGGCGACCAGTACACGACCTGGACAGGCGACACCGGCATCAAGCTCGACACGCCTTTGAGCCGCCTCCTGTTCGCGGCCCGCTTCGGCGATCTGAACATGCTCATCAGCAGCCAGATCACGGGCAGCAGCCAGCTTCTCTACAACCGCTCCATCCAGGAGCGCGCCGCCGCAATCGCCCCGTTCCTGAGCTTCGATTCAGACCCGTACCTGGTCGTGACTTCGAGCGGCCGCCTGGACTACGTCCTGGACGCCTACACGACCAGCGCCGCGTTCCCCGACTCGAATCCCTACGACCCGAGCACCGGATCGCCGGCGGGCGGGCTGTCCAACATCTCGTTCAACTACGTTCGGAACAGCGTCAAGATAGTCATGGACGCCTACGACGGCACGATGTCGTTCTACGTGGCCGACCCCAGCGACCCTATCATCCAGGCCTGGGAGGGCGTCTTCCCCAGCCTCTTCAAGCCCATGTCGGATATGCCAACGGACATCCGCGGCGACGCCACTGATCCCGGGCATCTGCGGTACCCCGAAGACATGTTCAACGCGCAGACGTCCCAGTTCGCGAGGTACCACGTCACCGACCCGAGCGTCTTCTACCAGGGCAACGACGTCTGGCAGCTCCCCCCGAGCGCCGACACCGGTGGCAGCACCGGTACCCAGCAACTCGGCCTGCAGGCCTACTACTTGCAGATGCGCATCCCGGGCCAGGCGAACCCGGAGTTCGTCCTGCTCCAGCCGATGGTGCCGCAGGGCCGTCAGAACATGATCGCCTGGGTGGCCGCCCACAGCGACCCGACCACCTACGGGCAGGTGAGCGTCTTCGACTTTCCGAGGTCGTCGAACGTCTTCGGGCCACAGCAAATCGAGGCTTTGATAGCCCAGAACAAGGACATCAGCCAGCAGATCACGCTTTGGGGCCAGGTCGGCAGCAAGGTCATCCTCGGCAACCTGCTGGTCATACCGCTGCAGAACTCACTCATGTATGTCGAGCCGGTGTACTTGCAGGCGTCGAGCAACGGGCTGCCGGTATTCCAGAAAGTAATCGTCGGGAGCCAGACTCAGATCGTCTGGGGCAATAGCCTCCAGGACGCCCTCACTCAGATCTACGCCGGCCAGGGGGCGACTGCGCCCGGAGGGTCGCCGTCGCCCGGCGCGTCGGCGTCGCCCGGGACGTCCGCTGCCCTGAGCCCGCCGGCAGCCACGCCCACGCAAGTCGGGACGGCTACTGCCCTGCCCAGCATCTCGCTGAGCGGTAGCGCCCAGCAGCTGATCTCGGAGGCCAACGCGCACTACCAGGCCGCCCAGGCAGCCCTCCGCAACGGCGACCTGGCGACCTACCAGAAGGAGATGAACATCGTCGGGCAGCTGCTGACGCAGCTCGAGACGGTGCTGGGCACGCCCGCTCCTTCGGGACCGTAGCCAGGGTGGTCGAGCGAGCCGAGCAGCTCGCGAACACTCAACCCAACGATTCGGCGCGGCCCGGCTGGACTGCTCGGATGCGCCGGGCGCTGGCGTTCGGAGTCGTGGACCGAGACACGATCGTGGTCGCGCTGGCAGGGTTCTTGCTGCGCGGCGGGATCGTGCTCCTTCTCGTACCGATTTCGGTGCTGCCGTCCGTGATCGGCATCGCCGGCGCCGTCGGTGTCAATGCGTTCGGCATCGACGGTCGTCCAACGTTATGGCTCTTCGAGGTCGTCGCGATCATTGCGGTGCTGGCCGCGGTATGGCTGCTGCTCGCTTTCCTGGTTGGGTCGCTCATCGACGTCTGGCTGATAGACGCCGAGATCGACCCGGACGGGCAGGCGGTGCGTCGACCGCGATCGCTCCCGAACTTCTGGATCGTTCTCGATCTCGCGGGTATCCGCGCCGTTTGCGTTGTGCCGCTGGTCCTGACCGTCGTGTGGGCCAGCTCGCGTATCTACAACGCCGCGTATGTCGAGCTCACAACGCCGACGAACCTGGCCACGCCGCTGGTGGTCCGCGTCGTCGAGAGCGCCGCAGACGCCGTCCTTGTCATCGGCCTGGTGTGGTTGGGGTCGGAAGTGGTCGCGGCCGTGGCGGTCAGGCGCCTCGTTCTGCTCGATCTTGACGTCCGGCGGTCGATAGTCGGTGCGCTCGTTCAGATTGTCCGGCGGCCCATTTCGTCGGCCTCCACGGTGGTCGTCTCTTTCGGTGCGAGCGTCGCCGCTATTGGGCTGGCGATGGCGGCGACTGCCACGACCTTCGACTGGATTCGGGTTGCCGCCCGGAACGAGCAGCCGATCTTGATAACAATCGGCCTCAGCCCGCTCAGCACCACTCGCGACTTCAGACCCGTTGTGTTCGTGCTCGCCACGACGGCCCTTGGCCTGGCCTGGTTTGCCGCCCTGGCCCTCGCCGGAATAGCCTCGGCCTGGCGGAGCGCCGCGTTCACCGAGGAGACGGCGGCCGCTGTATCCGAATCCCGAACGGGCTCGGCCGCGGCCCAGTGGGGACGATCGGCCCAAATCACGGAGAGATCGGGGGATTGACTCGGGAAACCCATCTCGGGAGACCTCGGGTGTACGCGGCCGAAACATGTGCCTTTCAAGCTGGGGATTCATGCCCGCGTCGTCGTCACGTTCCCCATAGGGGGGCCGTACGACCCCGCAATTGAGGCGGCGGTGCCGAGCCGGGGCGATCTCCGGTGCGAGGCCGGATCCGAGACTCGACCGGCGGCCCGATCGTCACCGCCGGCACTCGAGCAACGTCACAGGCGGGCAGTCGTGGGCCAGCGACCGATGCCACCCTGATACACTGCCCAACGCCTTTCGTTGACGGCAGCGAACGCCTCGAAAGGGCGGAACCGAGAGAGGGCCGAACCCGATGCCAACCGATCTGGCCGGCCAGCTGGGAAGCGCATTCAACTCGTTCGTTTCGAGCACGATCGTCCAGCTCATCCTGGATTCGATCGTCCTGTACCTCTTCATCGTCTGGCTTGCGGCCGCCTTCTGGGCCTTCCGCGACATGCACGAACGAACCGAGAACCCGGTCATGCCGTATGTCGCCGCCGCGCTCATCCTCCTTCCCACACCGTTCTTCTTCTTCCTCGGCGTGATCGTCTATCGAGTCGTCAGACCCGCCGAGCGCCTGGGCGAGGTCTACGAGCGGAACCTTGCCGAGGAGGCACTCCTCGGCAAGGTGGAGGCGGTAAGGACCTGTCGAGGTTGCGATCGACGAGTAAACGACGATTGGATCATCTGCCCGTGGTGCCGGACTCGGCTGAATCGGGTCTGCCCTAACTGCGATCGGCTTGTCGGCCTCGATTGGACTTTGTGCGCCTGGTGCGGCAAGGACTTCGAACGTCGGGTCACGGCCGATCGGTCGGTCACCGAAAGCGCGCTCGAAGTACCGAAGCCTGAAGTCATCGGCCAGGCACCACCGGCGGGACCGGCTGGCGGTACGATCAGGAAAAGCAAGCCCGCCGTCGGCGGCTGAGGCGAGCGTCTCCGGAGGCTCCACCACGCCGCATGCCCGACCACCGGCGCGAAACGGAAGGTGACGGCGCAAGCGCTGACGGCGGGCCGCCTACGAACTCGAATGGCCTCGACGCGAGCGCCGGCCAAGCGTTCGGCGCCACTTCGGCTCGACCGAGTCGGCGCCGGAGGCGAGCCCCGGATTACGCCACGACGGCCCTTCCCCCGCGAGCCAGCAGCCTCACCCGTGGCAAGCCGGTACGGGGCAACCGCCCTATGCCGGATGGCAGCCACCCGCGGCGCCGGTTGGGCAGGCTCACAGTCCGGCCTGGAACGGCTGGCAGCAGCGATGGGCCTGGCCCGGTGCCTCCTCAGGAGCGAGGGCTCCCGGGCCCGCTTGTTGGCCGGTCGGCTACGTGCCGTGGGGTTACACCAACCCCCCGGCCGTGCTGCCCGTGCTCGAGCCGCCCGGCAGCTTCCACCCGCCAATCTCGTGGCGAGCCGCCATCTTCGATTTCGGCGCCCGGGTCCCGGTGGCAATCGCATTCACCTGGCTCTACGTGCGTCGTCGATCGATCCTCGCCTCGGGAACCCTGCACGCCGGTTACGACGGCGCGATGACCCTCGTTTCCTTCCTGGCAAGCTAGGCTAGCTGGCGGCGACGCCCGCCCGGGCGTGCCGCGTTGGCGAGAACGCCGGCCTGACGCACATCGGCCAGGATGCCGAGGCCGTCGATAAGCCGCGGTTGGGCCAGCGGTAAGCCGGGTTTCGTAGGCTGCTGTCGCTCCCGGAGCCCGATGGCGGGAGGAATCGGCGGGCTTCCGTCGTTGGCTCTGGGAGCAGGCAAATCCCGCCGCTCGCCGCCACTGGAGGATGCGATTCGGTGAGTCGGCCTGACGGACGGGTCGGGCAGCTCGAGGCTGAGCCGGCTGTGCGTGGTGCTGCCGACCGTCTGGCGCGGGCAGTCGTGTCCGGCGCTCAGCCCGAACGGCCTCGGGAGCGACTCGCTCTTCACGGCGCCGGAGCGTTGAGCGCCGCAGAGCTGATCGGAATCTTGTGGGGATCCGGTACGCACGGCCATACGGCGGTTGACGCGGCGGTCGATGCGCTTCACCGGCACGAAGGGCTGGTCGGATTAGCCCGCGCCACGGACGTCGAGCTGGAGGCAGTGCCGGGCGTCGGGCCGGTCCGTGCGGCACAGTTGAGCGCCGCTTTCGAGCTCGGCCGTCGAGTCGTGACCGACTGGCCTCAGGGCCGCTGGATGGTTCGAGCGCCGCGCGACGTAGGTGAGCGACTGGTGCCGCAGATGGGCTACCTGGAGCGCGAAGAGCTCCGTGTCGTGCTCCTCAACACTCGCAACGCCGTCCTGCGACAGGTGACCGTCTATCAGGGCAACGTCTCGTCCAGCCTGGTGCGGATCGGAGAGCTTTTCCGCGATGCCGTTCGTCTGAATGCCACGGGGGTGATCCTGGCCCATAACCACCCGTCAGGCGACTCGACGCCAAGCCCGGATGACCTCCGGCTGACGGCCGAGGCGCTGGCCGCAGGTCGCCTGCTCGACATCCAGCTGCTCGATCACTTGATCGTAGCCGGCGACAGTTTCGTGTCGTTGCGTGACCGCGGCGTGGCCTTCGATCGGAGCGCTTGAGCCGGTCGGCGCCCCAGCACTTGCCAAGTGAGCCACCGCGGGCGTCGCGTCGCCACTTGCGCTGGGGAGGTAAACTCCCGCAGCCCGCCGAGCCTGCTCGACCGAGAGGAGAGCCTGGATGTAGGTGGGGCGTATACTGCTCGAGCTTCCAGGATCGGGTCGGGTCGGGTGGACGCCCCCGATTTGGATTGGGCACACCGCCACAATGCGATGGCTCTGAGCCACTCGATCACCCGGGTCTTCAGGCTGGCTATCCCGTCTCGATCATCGGGCGAGCCAGCGCCGCGCCAAGAAGGAACAGCCTCGAATCATGTTCGGCTTGCATACCCTGCTCGGTCTTTTCTCCCGCGATATCGGGATCGACCTGGGCACGGCCAACACCCTGGTCCACGTCCGCGACCGCGGCATCGTCATCAGCGAGCCGAGCGTCGTCGCCCTGGATGCGAAGACCAGGAAGGTCCTGGCCGTCGGCGCCGAGGCCAAGCGCATGGTCGGACGCACTCCGGCGAGCATCATCGCGGTTCGGCCACTCCGCGACGGAGTCATCAGCGACTTCGATGTGACGCAGCAGATGATCGCCTACTTCGTCCGCAAGGTTCACGACCGAATCGGCATGGTGCCGCGACCCCGCATGCTCCTCGGCATTCCATCGGGCGTGACCGAGGTCGAGAAGCGTGCCGTGCGCGACGCAGCCATGAACGCCGGCGCCCGCTGGGCCGGTTTGATCGAGGAGCCGATGGCGGCGGCGATTGGGGCAGGGCTGCCCGTCAACGAGCCAACCGGCAGCATGATCGTCGACATCGGCGGCGGTACGACCGAAGTCGCGGTGATCAGCCTGGGCGGCATCGTCGTCTCCCGGAGCATCCGCATCGGGGGCGACGAGATGGATGCGGACATCGTTGCCTACGCCCGCCGCGAGTACAACCTGTTCCTGGGCGAACGGACGGCCGAGGACATCAAGATCGCTATCGGATCCGCCAGCCCCGGCGAATGGGACGCACAGCGTGTGACGCTTCGCGGCCGCGACCTGCTCACGGGCCTGCCCCGCAGCGTCGAGGTCGGGGGCGAGCAAATCCGCGAGGCTATCGATGCGTCGCTCGCTCTCATCGTCGACACGGTCAAGGACACGATCGAAGAGACGCCGCCGGAGCTCGTGGCCGACATCATGGACCAGGGAATCGTTCTGGCCGGAGGCGGGGCACTGCTTGCTGGTCTGGATCGGCGCATCGCCGAAGCCACCCAGATGCCGGTCCACATTGCCAATGATCCGCTGACGTGCGTCGTCAGGGGCACCGGCGTGGTGCTCGAGGAGCTTGACCTGATGGAAGAAGTGCTGGTGGCGGACACGTACGCCCGCCCGACGCGCTGACCCAGACCGTGGCCCTGGTGGCCTTATGAACGCTATCACCGCCACTCGACGGACCATCCGTCGTGAGTGGACGGCATTCGGCACGCTGCTGATCATCAGCGTGGGCTTGATGGGCATGTCAGGCACCCAAACCGCCCACGACATCGAGTCAACTGTGAACCAGGCTGCGAGACCCGCCGAGACTTTCCTCAACAGCGTCGCCGACACGGCCGGCTCGTACTGGTCGGCCCTGATCCAGATCGACCGGTTGCGAACCGAGAACGAACAACTCACGGAGCAGAACCAGGTGCTGCAGGAAGAGCTGAATCGGATGCCGGCGATTGCCCAGCTGAACGACGACTGGACGAAGATAACTTCCATGTCGACTGGCATTCAGTACGCGACTACACCGGTTCGAGTCATCGTCCGGGACATCTCGACGCTGGGCACCCGAACGCTGATCGTCAACAAGGGCAGCGACGACGGCCTGGTCGCAGGCCAGGTCGTGATCGACGCCGGCGGGGCGCTCGTGGGCCGGATACAATCCGTCGACGCCACTGTGTCGACCATCCTGCTCATCAACGACCCTTCTGCGGTCGTAGTCGGCAAAGAGGCCAGCTCGGGCGCAACCGGCACCGTTCAGGGTTCGATCAGCGGCCAGCTCGTTATGTCGGGCGTGGACGTCACCCCGGACGTGGCCAAGACGCTCAAGGGCAAGCCAGTGGTCACCGCCGGCGAAGCGCTGCCCGGCACCAACGACACCTCTCCCTATCCACCGGGCCTCCTGATCGGCGTCATCTCCGACGCCACCAGCGACCCCAATGCGGTCGTCCAGAGCGCAACCATCACGCCCGCGGCGCACCTGACCGACGCCGTCTTCCTGCTGGTGATTACGGACTTCCAGGGCGGCTTTGGGCCGCCCCTGCCGTCGGGGTGCCCAGGAAGTTCCGCCAGCCCAGGAAGTTCCGCCAGCCCAGGAAGTTCCGCCAGCCCCGGCAGCTCGGCCAGCCCGGCGAGCACCTGCGGACCGGCCAGCCCGGCGGCCCCATCGATCAAACCGACGGCGATCCCTTCCCCGTTCTGAAGATCGGCGGCCAGGGCGGAGGCAACGTCAAACCTGATACGCTCACGGGCGTTGACGCCCATGGAGCCAGAGTGAAGGGTCTAGTCCTGGCGGGAGGCACAGCTACCCGCCTCTTCCCACTCACCATCGTCACCAACAAGCACCTCCTGCCGATATACGACCGGCCGATGATCTACTTCCCGATCGCCACCCTGGCCGGTATGGGCATTCGGGAGGTCATGGTTGTCGTCGGCGGCAAGAGCGTCGGTGACGTGGTTGAGCTTCTCGCCGATGGCGAACACTTCGGCCTCGACCTGACCTACCGCTACCAGCGCGGCGCCCTCGGCATCGCCCATGCGATCGGGCTCGCTCGCGATTTCGTCGGCGACGAGGCTTTTTGTTGCGTCCTTGGCGACAACGTCCTCCTCGGGCCGCCGCTGGCCGACACCGCTTGCGAATTCGAGGCGGGGCCCTGGGGAGCTGGAACCCTCCTGTACGAAGTCGCAGACCCGGAGAGGTTCGGCGTCGCCGAACTCGACGCGGCCGGCAATCTTCTCGGATTCGAAGAGAAGCCCGCGGTGCCGAAGAGCAACCTAATCCCGATCGGTGTGTATTTCCTGCGGCCGGATGCCTTCGCCGTAATCGACCACCTGGTGCCCTCGCGCCGGGGCGAGTTGGAGATCACCGACCTGCTCAATCGCTACCTGCCGGGCAACCTCTTCGCCCGGAAGTTCGACGGCCTGTGGACCGATGCCGGCACAGTGGCTTCACTCATTCGGGCGGCCGAGCTCGCCGAGCAGGAGTCGCGCTCCGGCCGTCTCGTCGGTCCGCCTGCCAGGCCCACCGCGTGAGCGACGCGAACCGCCGGCAATTCCGCCGTCTGCTGGTGACCGGCGGGGCGGGCTTTATCGGCTCATGTTTCGTCCGAGATACGCTGGCTCGCCGTGACGGCACCCACCTCACCGTATTCGACAAGCTGACCTACGCGGGCAATCTGGCCAACCTGGCCCCGGTTGAGGGGGACCCCGAGCAAGCCTCCCGCCTTCGTTTCGTGGTCGGCGACATCGCCGACCCAGCGGCCGTGGCGCCGCTTGTGGCCGAGGCGGATGCGATCGTCAACTTCGCCGCGGAGTCTCACGTCGATCGGTCCATCCTCGATCCGGAAGCGTTCCTCCGCACCGACGTCGTGGGCGTGCACGTGCTGCTGGAGGCGTGCCGTGCCGAGCAAGAGCGGGCCTCAAGGGCTGAACGCCCGACTCGGCCCAGGTTCCTCCAGGTTTCCACAGACGAGGTCTACGGGTCCGTAGAAACCGGCGAAAGCCGCGAAGACGACCGACTCGACCCGCGCTCGCCCTACTCTGCTGCCAAGGCCGCGGGTGAGATGCTCGTCCGCTCCTATTTCGCGACCTACGGCCTCGATGCCGTAGTGACCCGCGGCTCCAACACCTACGGGCCCTACCACCACCCCGAGAAGCTCATTCCGCTGTTCATCACCAACGCCATCGACGATCAGCCGCTGCCCCTCTACGGCGACGGCTTGCAGCGACGGGACTGGTTGTACGTGGCGGACCATGCCGGCGCCATCGGCCACGTTCTGGAGCATGGGTTGGCGGGTGAGACGTACAACGTCACGGGCAACAACGAGCGCACCAACCGAGAGGTCGCGGCGGGGCTGCTCGGCCGGCTGGGCAAACCGTGGTCCCTGGTGCGACTCGTCGAGGATCGGCCGGGCCACGACCGCCGCTACGCCATGAACGGCTCCAAGCTCGCGGCTCTGGGCTGGACAAACAAGATGGGCTTCGACGACGGTTTGGCAGCGACCGTGGATTGGTATCGCGACAACCAGGACTGGTGGCGCTCCATCAAGTCCGGCGAGTGGGGAGACTACTACCGTCGCCAGTACGGCACTCGACTGGCCGGCTCACGTGAAGCCACATGATCGGGTCCTCCCGCTGATGCGCGTCGCCGTGACCGGGGCCGGCGGACGGCTGGGCAGTGCCGTCACCAGAGCGCTGACCGATGCGCCACTCGTCGCGGATGTGCTGACCTGGGATTTGCCCGATCACGACCTCGACGACCCCCTTTCCGCCCGGCGGTTGGTTGTCGCCTACCGACCCGATGTCGTCATCCACACGGCGGCCTGGACTGACGTGGACGGCTGCGCGAGGGATCCGGCACTGGCCATGCGCCGCAACGGCGCTGCCGCCGGCGAGATGGCTGATGCTTGCGTCCGAGCCGATGCCGCGCTGGTCATGGTGTCGACAAACGAGGTCTTCGACGGCCGGCGCACCGACGGTTTGGCGTATCGTCCGACCGATCTCCCTAACCCCCCTAACTCCTACGGCGCGGCCAAGCTGGCCGGCGAGCGGGCAGCCCGAGGAGCTTACGGCGCGACGGGCGACGTGTTCGCGGCGGCAGCTCTCCGGTCGATTGACGAAGACGAGCCGGGGCTTCCGGCCCTGGCGATCGTTCGGACCGCCTGGCTCTTCGGCCTGCCGGGCGCCGACTTCCCTCAGAAGATCCTGGCCGCCGCAATGGAGGCTGCCGCGGCGGGGCAGGCGCTGAGTCTCGTCGCAAACGAAGTTGGCTGCCCGACCTACGCCTCCGACCTCGCCGGCGCGATCGTGGCCATCATTGCCGAGTGGAGCCGGCCCGGCGGCCGAAGCCTCGGCGGAATCCACCACGTCGTCAACTCAGGGCAAGCTTCCCGTGCCGAGTGGGCACGGCGGGTCTTGAGCCTCGCCGGCGTCGATGTCGCCACCATCGAGGTGCCGCTCGAGACATGGCCGCGATCCTCAAGCCCGCCACCCTGGGGAGTGCTCGAGCCAACGCCACTCCCCTGTGGATTGCTGCGGCCATGGCAGGATGCAGCAGCGGAATACATGAAGCTGATCGATCCGCGACCGGAGGCCCAAGAGTGATCCTTACTGCTACGCACGGCGGACCCGGCACCAGCGCGTCGTGGGCCACTACCGCTGGGGTGGCGGCCCGCTGTAGGCTGACGTGGGCAGGGTGAGCGACCGGGTCGAGTCGCGAGACTGGCCGGCAGTGGAGAACGATGCAGATGAGCGAGGAGCCGGGCGACCGAGCCCCGGGGCAGCCGGCGGACCAGGCCAAGCCGGGCGTCAAGAGGACCACGAAGGCGTCTGAGAAGGAGAGCTCGGGGCAACCGCGACGGCGTGCCGTCTCGCAGAAGCCTGCTCCGGCGTCCGCGCTGCCATCCGTCCCGGAGGCGGCGTCGGCAGGCGGCGCCCACGCAGCCGCCGGCGGGCAGGACGACGCTGGAGCGCGTCGGATCAAAGCCACCAACGTCACCATCACCCAGGGAGGCGCGGCGGAAGTCGAGGCCGAGTCGATCAGCGTCACCCAAGGCGGCATCGGCGCCGCGTCCGCGGAAGACATCTCCGTTGAAAAGGGCGGCATCGGTCGAGCCGAGGCGGATGACATCGCCGTTCGCATGGGGGGCATCGGCATCGCTCGCGGCGAACGGATCTCAGTCGAGCTCGGCGCGATCGGCCTCGCCGCGGGAAGCGAAGTGTCGATGACACAGGGGTTCGCCCGGGCGGTCCTCGCTCGCGACGTGCATATCCGTCAGGGTGGCGCCCAGGTGGTCGTGGCTGCCAACGTCACCTTCGAGGGCCCGAGCGGAACTTTCGTGCTGCTGGCTCGCAAAGTCGAGGGCAACGTCAGGACCGTGCTCGACTGGCGCGGTGCGCTTGCCGCAGGGGCGGCCCTCGGCATCGCGATCGGGCTGCTGGCCCGGCGCAAACACGACTGAGAGGTCGGCCTGCGGACAGGGCGTGAACGTCGTGAGGGCCCGGCTGCGGCCGGGGAGATACAGCGTGAACCCTGCCCGGGAGCCGTCGGCTATACTCTGGTGCCGGCTGAGCGGCGTCCCGAGGATCCCTCCGCCAACTCCGATCCGCCACAGGAGTCCCTCGTGATCGACCCCACGGCGAGGGTTCATGCGTCCGCAGAAATCGAAGCTGATGTCACCGTCGGCCCACGAACCAGCGTCTGGAACCGAGCCGTCCTCCGCAACGGCGCCAGTCTGGGCGCGGAATGCATCATCGGCCGGGACGCCTTCATCGACGAGGGCGTTCGGCTCGGTGACAGGGTCAAGGTCCAGAACGGGGCTCTCGTCTACCACGGCGTGACGGTCGGAAACGGCGTCTTCATCGGCCCTGGCGCCATCCTGACAAACGACCGCTACCCGCGCGCCGTCACCGCGACCGGCGAACTGGCTCGCGGCGATGACTGGACCGTCAGCCCGATCGACCTTGCCGACGGCTGTTCCATCGGCGCCGGAGCAGTGGTCGTTGCAGGCGTCAAAGTCGGCCGGTTCGCAACCGTTGGCGCCGGCGCGGTCGTCACCCGCGACGTGCCCGACTACGCTCTCGTGGCCGGTAATCCGGCCCGACGTTTGGGCTGGGTATGTGCCTGCGGGACCCGACTCACCGACCAGGCTGGTGCCGGCGCCGCCCCCGATCCTTCGAAGAACGCCGCTCTCGTGTGCAAGCGATGCGGCCGCGTATTCGCCTTCAACCCCGAACGCGGCTCGCTCGTTGAGCGGCCCTCATCGATCACAGGAGTCTCAGCATGATCCCGCCCGCCCGCCCCGATCTCGGCCCCGAGGAGGTCGCCGCCGTCACGGATGTCCTGAACAGCAGCATGATCGTCGGGGGCCGGAGGGTGGCTGAGTTGGAGGAGCGCTGGGCCGCTTTCTGCGGCTGCAAGCACGCGATCGCCGTGTCCAACGGCACCGCCGCCCTGATGTCGATCTTCGCCGGCCTTGGTCTCGGTCCAGGCGATGAGGTCATCACGGTCTCCCACACCTTCAACGCCACCGTCAGCTCGATCCTCTTCACCGGTGCCACGCCCGTTTTCGTGGACATCGAGCCGGACACGTACCTGATGGACGCGGGGCGGATCGAGGCTGCCATCACGCCAAGGACCCGGGCCATCTGCCCGGTCAGCCTGTTCGGCGTCATCGCCGACATGGATGCCATCCAGGCCATCGCCGACCGCCACGGACTGATCGTCGTCGAGGACGCCTGCCAGGCCCACGGTGCCCTGTATCGCGGCCGTCGCGCGGGCAGCTTCGGCTACGGAGCCTTCAGCCTGTACGGCACCAAGAACATGACCACGGGCGAGGGCGGGTTCGTCACGACCAACGACGACCGGCTGGCCGACTGGATAAAGCTCTACCGCAACCAGGGCATGCGAGAGCGCTACCACCACGAGATCCTCGGCTACAACTTCCGCATGACCGACATAGCCGCAGCCATCGGCCTCGTTCAGCTCGACAAGCTCGAGCGGAACACGGCCCGCCGCCAGGCAATCGCGAAGCGCTACGACGAGGGCTTCGCCGACCTGCCGGTCCAGCTGCCGGCCTGGCCCGAGGGTCGAACGCACGTCTTCCACCAGTACACCCTCGGCGTCGGATCGGCCCGCGATGAGATCGTGGCCGAGATGAAAGACGCCGGCGTCATCTGCGGCATCTACTACCCGATCCCATGCCATCGCCAGGCCTACGTGATGGAACTGGGCATCGACGCGGACCTGCCCAACACCGATACGGCCGCGGCAGGTAGCATGTCTCTGCCCATGTACCCCGGCCTGACCGAAGTCGAGCAACGACAGGTCGTGGAGGCCCTGCGCGCATCTGTCCTGCGCCACGCCGTCGGCACCGGCAGCCGCTCGTGACTACGAAGTTGCGGCTCGGCCTGGCCGGGCTGGGTTCGATGGGCCGGAACCACCTTCGGGTCATCTCCAACCACCCCGAGACGATCCTCGTTGCGGTAGCCGACCCGGACGCCGCTGCTCTCGAGGCTGCGGTCGTCCAGACCGGGGCTAAGGGCTTCGCCGATCCGCAGTCGATGATCGCCGAGGCCGATATCGACGGCGTCGTGCTGGCAGCCCCCACCACGGCCCACGTCGCCCTCGCTCTGGCGGCGATCGAGCGCGGCCTTGGCGTCCTGGTCGAAAAGCCGCTGGCCGCCACCGTCGAAGACGCGCTGGCCATCGTGACTGCCGCGCGGAAGCGCAACGTCCGCGTTCAGGTTGGGCACGTGGAACGCTACAACCCGGCTGTGCTGGAGATGGGGCGCCTCCTGCGTGCCGGCTGGCTGTCCACGATCTACGCCATTACCAGCCGCCGCGCCGGTCCCTTCCCGGCACGCATTCGGGACGTGGGGGCGACCGTGGACCTGGGCACCCACGACGTTGACATGATGTCCTGGATCGCCGGCGAGCGGCCCGTCCGCGTCTATGCGGAGACGGCCCAGCGGCTGCACGCCACCCACGAAGACCTGACATTTGGGCTGATGCATTTCCCCTCGGGCGCCACGGGATTCCTCGACGTCGACTGGCTTACTCCGGCCAAGCGGCGAAGCCTGGTAACCGTCGGCGAAGAAGGGATGTTCGAGCTCGACTACCTGACGCAGAAGCTGACCTTCACGCGCTCCAATGTCGAGACGCCTCAAATGATCGGTGGTTACGCCACGACTTTCGCCGGCGACGTGGCCGAGATCCCGATCCAGAATGTCGAGCCGCTGTGTGCCCAACTCGATGAATTCGTACGCGTCTTGAGAACGGGAGATCGGCCGTACGTGGACGGCGAGGACGGCCTCTGGGCCGTCGCCATCGCCACCGCTTTGCTGACCGCCGCCTCCGAGCACCGCGCCATCGATCTCTCCGACCTTCCTTCGAGGCTCGCTGCCGAATGACAATCGTCGCCCGGCCATCGCACGTCGTTAGCTTCCTTGGCGGCTCGATCAATCCGCCGGTTAACCCCTGCACCCACGGAACCCCCAGAAGGGTGAGCCCGTGGATTGGCGAGCCCGGAACCGTGGGTCGGGCCGTCGTGGTAGGCGCCGGCAAGATGGGTCTGCCACTGGCGGTCCAGTTCGCGCGCCACGGCTGGACCGTGGCCGCGGTCGACGTCAATCCGGAAGTCGTGGCCGCCATCAACGACGGCCAGTCTCACGTTGCCGAGGAGCCCGGCCTCGCCGAGGGAGTGGCGGAGGTCCGGGCCGCGGGCCGCCTGAGCGCCACGACAGATGGTGCGACGGCAGTCCGCGAGGCGGACGTGGCCGTGCTCATCGTGCCGGTCATGCTCGACGAGGGCCAACAACCCGATTACCGCTACATGGACTCGGCCGTCGACTCGATCGCTGGCGGCATCCACTCGGGCATCACGGTCATCTTCGAGACCACTCTCCCGGTCGGCGACACCCGCGGTCGATTCGCGCCCAGGATCGAGGCGGCCACCGGCCTCAAGGCCGACAAGGACTTCTTCGTCGCGTTCTCGCCGGAACGTCTCTACTCGGGCGCCGTCTTCGCCAACCTCTCGACATATCCCAAGCTGGTCGGCGGCATCGGTCCAGAATCTGGAAGGCGGGCGGCGAACTTCTACGACTCCGTTCTCGACGCCGAGATCGTGGCCATGAGCTGCGCAGAGGCGGCCGAATTCAGCAAGATCGCCGACACGACGTACCGCGACGTCAACATCGCCCTGGCCAACGACTTCGCCCGCTATGCCGACCGGGTGGGCGTCGACATCCAGGAAGTCATCGACGGCGCCAACAGCCAGCCGTACTCTCACATCCATCAACCTGGCATCGGAGTCGGCGGTCACTGCATCCCGGTTTACCCTCACCTGCTCCTCAGCCGTGCCCCCGACCTGGAGGTCGTCGCCGTCTCGCGCCGAACGAACGACGGCCAGGTTGGCATCGCCATCAAATCGTTGGAATCCTTGCTGGGCGACCTGGACGGGGTGCCGGTCCTTGTGCTCGGTCTGACCTATCGCGCGAACGTCAAGGAGCTGGCCTATTCGCGGGCCCTGCCCCTGATCGAGAGGCTGTCGTTCCACGGCGCCGACGTGACAGCCTACGACCCGCTTCTGTCGATCGAGGAGATCGAGCGCAGCTGCGCCAAGCCGTATCACTGGGGCCAGCCTGCGGAATTTCGAGCAATCGTTACCCAGACCGCCGACAAGCTTTGGGAGGAGATCGACTTCTCGCTCTTCCCCAAGCTCGAAGTGATCCTCGACGGGCGGAACAGCCTGCGGGGGATCGACCTGCCGGCGGATGTTCGCTACCTGGGCATCGGCGTGCAAGCCGCAACTCGGCGCCGACCGGCCGACGCCACCGGCGCCAACCAGTAGCAGGCGGCCGACGGTGCGGATCGTCAGCGTCGTCGGCACGCGACCGCAGCTGATCAAAGCCGCCGCGCTCCAGCCCGTCCTGCGCCGCCGACACTCCGATGTGTTCGTGGACACGGGCCAGCACTATGACGACGCCATGGCCGGCGACTTCTTCGGGGAGCTGGGGCTCGCCCGGCCCGATCGCTCGCTTGGGATCAGCGGCGGCGGCCACGGCGATCAGACCGGTCGGATGCTCCTGGTCCTGGAGCCGCTTCTGCGTGACGCCGCGCCTGACGCGGTCCTGGTCTACGGCGATACCAACTCCACCCTGGCGGGCGCTCTGGCCGCGGCCAAGCTGGGGATCCCGGTGGCTCACGTCGAGGCCGGCCTCAGGAGCTTCGATCGGCGCATGCCCGAAGAGCTGAACCGCGTCGTGACAGACCACGTCTCGCGCTGGCTCTTCGCCCCCACTCCGGCAGCCGTGGCGAACCTGGCAGCTGAGGGGATCAACGCCGGGGTGCACGAGGTTGGCGACCTGATGCTCGATCTTGCGGCCCGTGTCTCGGGGGAGATATG
>Ga0187881_10000338_pt1 | contig 58423 bp, 55 predicted proteins | sample June2016WEW_19_1_2_FD_133017 | JGI IMG/M metagenome (GOLD analysis project Ga0187881, IMG submission 133017) | Peatland microbial communities from SPRUCE experiment site at the Marcell Experimental Forest, Minnesota, USA - June2016WEW_19_100 | ecosystem: Environmental > Terrestrial > Soil >... | reverse complement strand
AGGAACTCACCGGTATTGTTGGGCGGAAGGTAGATCTCGTGTCCCAACGCGCGATTGAGCGGAGCTCGAATTGGATCCGGCGCAAGGCCATCCTGGAGAGCGCGGAGCCATACTTTGCCTCGCGATGAAGCGCATCTTCTCGACATCCTCAAAGCCGCGCGCCTGGCAATCGAGTTCAAAGGACCCGCGGAGAAGGCGGAGTTCCTCGAAGACGCGAAAACCCAATCGGCGGTTCTGCACCAGCTTCTAGTAATTGGGGAGGCGGTCAAGAGGATATCGCCGGAGTTCCGGGCGGCGCATCCCGAAGTGTCTTGGAAGCTCATTGCCGGAACTCGCGACAAACTCATCCACTTCTACGAGGGCGTGGACCTGGACGAGGTCTGGAAAATGGTGAGTTCCGATCTGCCCCAGCTAATTCGCTGGATTGAGCCTCTGGCGCCACATACACGCTGAAGGCCGGCCGACAATTGGGGGCGGCGCGACAGATTGTGGCAGACTGGGGGACGGAAGCCATGGCGGGAGAGCACACCGCGATTTTCAAAACACCGGCGGCCGACGATCCCGCGCTGGCCGGAGCGGTGCGGCGCTTGGTGGAAGCCTATCAGCCGGAATGCGTTTACCTTTTCGGCTCCGTGGCCCGCGGCGATGCCGGCCCGGACAGCGACTACGACTTGCTGGTGGTTGTCCCGGATGACGCGCTGCCGGAACGGCACCGGAACCGGTTGGCTTATGAGGCGCTCCGGGGCACGGGGACCGCGGCCGACGTGCTGGTCTGCACGGCGTCCTATTTCGAGGACCGCCGGCCGTTGAAGGCTTCGCTTCCGGCCACCGTTCTCCGCGAAGGGCAATTGCTGCATGGAGCCTGACGACGCCCGCCTCCAACAGAGCGCCTGCCGGCGCCATTCCTGGGTATTGAAAAGCATCCGCCATGCATCGGCTTCGGGATCGTTCTGAGTGCAAGGCTGCTGTGCCGCCGCTGAGTCTTTGATTCCACGCTGGTTGATGGTTCGGGACCAGGAGGTCGGTGGTTCGAATCCACTCGCCCCGACCAGAAATCCCCACATCCAACCTATCCAAGCTTGCTGAGCAGGTGATGTACGACTGCCCGCAGAACCTCAACTCCTGCCAAGACCGCGAAGCGCCTCAGGCAGCCCTCCGTGCCCAATACTGTGCCCACCCCCTGCACAGAAGCGTTGTTCGCGGTTGCGAGTGCTCCGGTTCCAGGGTGGCGTAAGCGATTGGAAACTAGCAACGTATGGGAATGACGCGCAACCGTCTTGCCCACCGCTAACTTGCTGATTCTTCGTGGGTTCCTGGTTCGGCACCAGGAGGTCGGTGGTTCGAATCCACTCGCCCCGACCACTCAGCGGACAACTTCCCAGCGAGCGCCACGCCCTCGGCCCACCAACTGAACGCGGCCGGCCCTCTTCATTTCAGCCAGCACCTTCTTGATCAGTTGCGGACTGGCCGATGGCAACTGCGCCGCCATGTCGGCCAAAGTGAACTTCTCCACCTGCGCGAGCACAGTTTGGCGAACAAGGGCGCTCTTAGCGGGCCGTGCCTCGACCGATTCGACCTGGCGCTCGAATTCCTTGTAGGCGCCTCGCAGCGTGCTCAGGAAATAGTTCCACCATGGGATGATCTCGTTCTTGCCTTCGTGCCAGCCTTGCGAGCACAGCTTGAGAACGCGGTAGTATTCATCCTTGCTTTCTTCTATTAGCCGCTCCAGGCTGATATACCGGATTACTTGGAAGCCGTGCGACCGCAGCAGCAACGAGGTCGCAAGCCGGGAGACACGGCCATTGCCGTTGCGGAAGGGGTGAACACAGAGCAAGTCGAAGATGAAGGTCGCCACGATCAAGAGCGGAGGAATGCGCTCCTCATCGGTGGCGGCGCCATATCGGTGGCACAGGATCTCTACTGTTGCGGGCGTTTCCCTGGCAGAGGCGGGAACGAAACGGATGGATCCGGCCTGCGCAAGAGCATGCAAGCGGCGAATCACATCGGGAGTGACCGTAACCCGATTCTTTCGCGAGAAGATCCAATCCAGCGCCGCTCGGTATCCGGCGAGTTCTTTCTCCGATCGGTCACGCGGCCTGGCCCGTCCAATCAGCAGGGGGCGCAGCCGATTTGCCGCGACGGTGACGCCCTCGATTCGATTCGACGATTCGGTGCTCTGGATGATCGCCTGTTCTCGCAATACCTCCAGGACTTCAGGTTTCTGTCTGATCCAGAGGTCCTGCTTACCACGCGCCTCCATGCACGCGCCGAGAAGCCACCCGGTCCCAATCGGGATCGGTAGGCCGGCCAACCTGCTGGGGTCAAGCGTCAACATTTTCGAACTGCGCAGTAGCCTAATAATAGCCGATTGGGTGGTGAGTAGCCAATTACAAGCCGCGGCCGGCGTGCTTGGATTCCAACTCTTCGATGGCCTTCCGGCAATACTCGGGGATGGGAACCGCCTTGTTGCTGGTGTAATCGAGGACCACTATGGTGGACTCAACCTCGGCGACCACCGCATCGAGGGCTTTGCTCACCACCCGATGCTGCAACTGGAAGCTGCGGTTCCCGATGCGTGTCACCCGGGCGCCGGTGTAGGTCATATCGGGGTAAGTCAATTGCCGCTTGTAGTCGCACGAAATACTGGCCAGTATCGGTCCGACGCCCGCCGGCGGCAACGGGGGCCAGAAGCCGATGCGGATCAGGTATTCGACACGCGCCGTCTCACTCCAGCGCAGGTACGCCAGGTTGTTCACGTGCCCGAATTCATCGTGGTCCCCCCAGAGCAGGGGAATGGCGACCACGACGGGGAAGTCGATCAGGGATTCATGGCAGTGTTTCATGGGGCGGCCGGTCCAGGCCTGAACACAGCATCATAACCGATTGCGCGTGCGCTCCCTAACGGTCGCGGCTCGGACCCGACTACGGCTTAGCGATCTCCACCGCGAAGACATGCGTGGGCCCCAGCATATTCGAACGAAAAACGACCCATTTCATGTCGGGGGAAAACGTGACATTGGGCTCGAGGCGGTAGTCGTGCTTGGCGAGGTTCACCAGGCGCTCGGACTTGAAGTAGCCAATGTCCACGAGGTCCTTCTTGTCGCGGAACGAACTGCCCTTCACCATGACCGGGCGGAAAAGGTAGATCCACTGGCCGTTGCCCGGCGGGTTCAGCGTTTCGTTGTCGGGCGACCGCGCGGCCACGCTGCTGGGGCCGCCCCCGTCGCCGGCGAACAGCTTCTCGTCCGCGGAGACATTGTAGTGCACCGACCATTCGTTGCGCTCGAGGTGATACCAGGTGCGATGTCCGGTGGCCAGCTCCACGCCGGCCACCCAGAAAACCGTGCTGCGCGGGGTCTGCAGATCGTACCAGACGGTTTTGCCGTCGGCGCCGAAGAACTCATGGCCCGCGATTTCCATGTTCATGGTCCGCTCGTGCATCAATCGCAGGCCCGTGCCATCGGTGCGGATGGTCCACACGCGGTCGTTAAAGTGCCACGGTCCTTCATGGCAGAACATGATGAGATGGGGGTCGGTGGGGGACAGTTGGAGGTGGTTGGTCCAGTCGTTCTCGGTGTAGATCTTGCGGAACTCTCCCGTCTTGATGTCGATGGTGTAGAGCATCTTGGGCGTACCGGCGGCCCAGTTCCGCTCGAGGCCTCCGCCCATCCCGCCGGGCGGCGGCGTGCGCGGCACGGTTTTTCCATCGGGATCGGCGGCGATGCCCACCAGCTTGGTTTCATCCGCGTTGACGGCGAATGCGCCGCCGCGGCCCGCCTGGACGGGTATCTTCGCCACCTCGTGGGTAACGTGGGTGTCCAGATCCGTGGCGAAAATGGCGCCTTCCCTGGTGTAGTAAACCTGGCCGGTCTTATGGCCCGTCACCAGAATGTTCACACGCCCTTCGACCACCTGATCGATTTCGCGCGTCGCCAGATTGATGGCGGCGATTCCGTGGGAATTGGTGACCACCAGCTTCTTGCCGTCGGCCGAGTAGGCGTTCTGGTGGAAATAGAGCGAAGCGGTGCCGGGTTCGCGCGAAAGGCGGATCACGCGATGGCCGGTGTCGGGATCGATCCATTCCGTCGGCAGCGCGGTCTGCGCGGAAAGCCATCGCATCCCGGCCAGGGTCAGAAACAAGAGATGGCGCATCATGGCTGGAATTGGCGGCTCGGCGCGAGAGAAAGTTACCGCTGCACCCGGCGTCGCACGTGTACAGGAGATGCCAGGCGGCCGCCAACTTATTCTACGAACGTTAGAGACTGGACTCTAGGGAGCCTGGCTCCGCACGCCTTGGGAGGTGGCCGTCAGCAGGTGGGCGAGCGATTCGTTCGGCAGCGAGCGGATGATGGGGTTAATCAACCAGCCTAGGCCATACGGAACGGATCGTGAGAGCGAAATCGACCGGCACTCCATGTACACGCCGCCGTCCTTCTCCTCGAGGCGCCAATAAGTGTTCAATCTCCAGAGGAAGCCGTGGTCCTTGCCCGGCGGCAGCTCCCGCTCCTCGGGTTTGCCGGCGTCCTTTACCTCCGCGATGCGCGTGGTGTAGGAACTGGTGACCATACGCGTAGCGCTGATCGGGTAGTAATTGGCCGTGTGCTCGGTGTCGAGAACGACGGTCAGGATCTTCTTCTTCACTAACCGGTAGTGAAGCCGATACCCGTTGCCGTTGTGCTCCAGCAACCGGGAATCGATGACCTCGGGCCGGTAGAAGTTCTTGTGGACGGCGTAGTCCTGGAGGAACGCGGCGACCTGGGTGAGCTTCACGCCAGAGATGAACAAGGCGCCGATCCAATCGTGGATCAGCGTGTCGCCGATGTCGGAATCACCCTGGGCGTTCCAGGGCTCCACAACCGCTTCGCCGCTGCGGACGCGCTCCCAGCGCGCGGGCGACCGAGCGGCCCAAAGGTACGTTGGCGACTGGATTTCCTGTTGCATGCGAGCCTCGGCCTCGCGGACGTAGGTCTGGTACTTATCCAGGGGCTTGCGCCCGGGCCGCATCGCCGGATCCCCAGCGAATGCAGTGGCACAGGCGAGCGTGACCCACAGCAACAGATCTCTCGACATTAGAACGCGCACCTGAAACCCAACTGAAACTGGCGGGGTGGTTTGTTCCCGAACCTATTCACCGAGAGCGCCTTTCCGGGGACGAGCAGCGCGAAGGACAGAAAGTTGCGCTCGTTCAGAGGCAGTTCGCGCATCTGGCGGGGGTCGATCGCCTGACCCAACGTCGACGTGTCCGTCTGAATCAAGGGAGGCGCATGCGTCACTGTGATCTCCTCGTTGAGCGCCCCGATCCGAAGGCTGAAATCCACACGTGCGGCCCGATCCACGTCCAGGTTCCCATCGCTGTAGACGCTACGGCGGAAGCCGGTCTTCTCCGCGCTGACGGGATACCGGCCCGGAGGCAAGAGCGAGACCGTGTAGTCGCCGTCGTCGTTGGTCTCGACGTCGCGGGTGGCATTCGTTTCCCGATTGCGCACGGTGACACGGGCCTTCGGCACGACGGCTCCGCAGGGGTCGGAGGCAGTCCCCAGGATGGTCCCGGCCGGCCCTATGGCCGGAAGTGAGCCCGCCAGCGAGCTCGCAATCCACATATCTAGCAGTGTGCTCCTGCCTTGCATATGGTTTTCCTCTGGTCCGCAAAACTGACAGTTCACTCCCCCTCCATCGCGCCTGATGGCAAGCGATATACAACAGAATAGCCGAAGTGGATTGCGAATGAGAAGGAGTGGCGCCCCTTTTTTGCGCCGCGTCAGAAGAATTCGTGGGTAGACTCGGGCTCGGGTAGCTTGCCAAGTGATTGATAGAGCGCGAGTTTCAGAATGCGGAAAATGCGGAAGCCATACGATTCTCTCATGCTCACTTGGGCCTTGTTGTTCGGCTTTTCAGAGAGCGGGGGCCAGTTGGCCTTTTTCAGCATCCTGCCAGCAGACGGGTGCGCGGAACCCAGGCAGTCCGCACCGCGCGGAAAACGTGAATTCGTACCAGGCCGAAACCATCCTACTGGTACAAGCAGTACAAAACAGGCGGTCTATTTTGCCCCGTTGCGGCTACAATTATCTGAGAGAAACGCCGATAGAATTACCGGGAAAACTGGATGGCTATTGTTCAGATCTTCATCTATCTGCAACTGCTGGATGTGCTGACCACCCTGGTGGGGTTCAAGCTGGGGGCGGCCGAAGCCAGCCCCTTCATCCGAGTGCTGATGCACGCCGGCCCGGCCGCCGGAGTGGTAGCCTCCAAAGTGCTGGCGCTGAGTATTGGAGGGATCTGCATCTATACCAAGAAGCACCACTTGATCCGCTGGATCACCTACTGGTACGGCGGACTGGTGGTGTGGAACCTGGTGGTGCTGCTGGCGGCGCCGGCCTACTTCGTACCCTAACCGCGAACCAGCCACGACGACGTCAATAGCAAGGCCAGCAGCAGCCCGCCTTCCGCCAGGATCCGGCGCCAGGACACAGCTTCCCGCCCCTCCCCACTCAAGTGTTCGGCCGCCGATCCTCGAAAGCTTTCCAGTTCGTGCTCCCACATGGCACGTCTGCTTTCACACCTCGAATCACCACACCGTGGCCCGGAGCCGATTGCGCCACGGCGCCTTGCATCCGGTCTTCCAGCGCGTTCAAAGAGCGCTCATCCCGGTAGAGGAAACCGAAGAAGATCAACGCCACCGCGACCACCGCGTAACGTTCCAACATGCGCGGCCTGGCCGCTCCCAACAGGGCGCAAACGCAAACGCTCACACCCAGAGCCATGCGCTCGGCGATGAGAACCAGCGCGTGGTGAAAGCCCGGGATCAGCAACGTGGTGGGAAGGAGGAAGACCCCCGCGGCGCCGACCACACAAACCTGGAAGGGGATGCTCGAAGCCACGCGGCGCGTTCCCCATTGGTGCACCAACTCCAGAAACAGCGTCCCCCAAACCAGCAACAATCCCATCAGCACCACGTAGTACTTGGTGTCGAAGGTCCATCTCTGGTCGGCGGCCGAGGTCAAGAAGATCTGCTGCAGGGACCACTGGGCGATCAACGTGCCGCCGGCCAACGCGCGCAACAGGACCATGGCCAGCAGAGAAACGGCAATCATCCAGGCGCGCGTCCGCGGCGCCGTGCGGCCGGCCAGCCACAGGTACGCCAACAAGCCGGCGGTCCAGACTACCGGCAGCACGTGGGCGAGATATGCGAGCGCCAGAATGGGCGCCACGGCGGCGAGCCGCCAGGGCTTCCATTCCCACGCCAGAGCCAGGGCCCAGAAGCTCAACCCGAGACTCAGATAGAAATTGAAGAAGCCCATGTGGAAGACCCAGCCGTAAGCCAGCATGGCGATCACGGGCATCAGGTGCCAGGCGCGGCGGCCCGACACCACGGAGATAAACCCGAACGCGCCCCAGACGAATGTCAGGACCACGAGGGAAACGGAGATCCGCTGCGCCGCTTCCGCGCCCACGACCTTAAGCAGCCCGCCTAGAATGAGGTCGAAAAGAAGGTTGGTGGTCTGGTGGACTGCCTCCAGCCCTTGTGCCCGCCCGCTCTCGATCAGCCGCGCCAGCCAGGAGTTGTAGGAAAGATCGCCCGCTTGGAGGCGCGGCTGCCAGTGGCAGGGGGCCAGCAGCAACAGCGAGACCAGCACATAGACGGCGCCGATCCGGCTCCTGGCGGCGAAGCGGGCGCTCCATCCTCCCCGGGACGGCCGGGCGGTTCGAGGCGGATCGGGTAGTTGCGCCGGCATCTAACTGTTCTCCATCCGAAGCCACCGGAATTCGGGTATGAGTTCAAAGGGCGTGGCAACAGCCGGCAGGCTTTCGCCGATCTGGCGGATATTCCGCTCGGTGATCTGCGATTCTCCGCCGGAGGCCAGCCGCAGATAGACTATCTTGAAGGGTTCGATGCGCATGATGCGGCAGCAGGTGGCATCCACGGCAGCCCGATCGCGGCCCGCCACCAGCACCCCCGCGGGCTTCGGCGTGCCCTGGATGGGACCGTTGCCTTCCATGCCGACGATGCCGTCGACGATGGCGAACTGGCGCGGAAAGGCCGCATGCAGATCGGCGATGGATTCGTGGATGCCGGCCCAGTGGAGCACGTTCTTGGGCCATCCATAGACGGCGCCCGGCACGACGCCAAAGAGGTTTTTCATGGCCAGCGTCGCGCCCGCCCAGTGATGGGTCTTCATCTTGGGCATCGAGACCAGCAGGTCCGCGCCCAAAGCGGTGTTGGGGAGGTAGAGCGCGCCGAGGCTTGAGAACTGGCGGGCGGGGCGCACGCGCGTGACGTCATCCAGGTTGAGATCCACAAAGACGTCTTCGAAGCGCGGCACGGTTTTGAAGTAGCCGGCCGCGTCCGCGAGGTCCAGCGTGTTGCGGCGGTGCCCCGGCCCCTCGGCGACGCGCACACTGGCGGCGCCCATGGCGCGAAAGGCTTCGAAGGCGGCATGAACCAGCAGGGGATGGGTATTGATGATGCTTTCCGGCTCGAACTCGACGAGATTGGGCTTGAGCACGACGTGGCGGCCGCGCACCTCGAGCCGCTGCTCCTCCAGCATCCGGCGCACCGTCTCATAGATGCGCTGGTCATAAACCGGCGCGCGCACAATGGAGACGATCGACGGAACGATCGGCCTCTCCTCGCCGCAGCCGGTGAGCAGCGTGGCCCCCGCCGAGGCTGCCAGCCATTCGCGTCTGGTAAGTGTTCGCGACATGGGTCAAGACAGGAAGAAGTCCCGCCCTTTCGCGGCCTCGGCGACGAGCAGTCCGAGGGACGTATCCGGAAGCGTGCGGTCCGCGATCTCCAAGGGATGGCAGTAGCCCGCCGGCAGTTGCCCATGCGCCAGCAGGCCCAGCCGCAACCAGTTCAGGGCGTCCGCCGAGCGGCACTCCCCCAGGAAGCGCTGGGCCACCGCCAGGCTGCGCTGGGTGCCGGGCGACCGGACGCCGCGCAGGGCCGCCAGCGCCATGCCGGTGGTTTCCGGGTAAGGGCGAGACTCGTATCCCAGGGCTCGCACGGACCCGTGGTTCCATCCGCCTTCACGGCACATGCGCGCCTGCAAGAACCGCCGGCCGGAATCGATTCGTTCCCGGATCGCCGGCAAGGGTCTCCGGCGGTACTCCTTATCCAGCGCGAGAACCGCCAGAGAAGTCGGACCAACCCAGGCCGCCGAGTCCGGTATCCACGGCCAGCCTGGAAACTCCTGCTCGGGGAGCCTGGGGTTGCCCAGGAGCCACTCCCGCAACCGGTACGTCAGGGTGGATTCCCTGCCGGTGGTTTCCAGCAGCCATGCGATGGCGCGAGCGTGCGCACGGGCACCCAACTGCTCGGGAGGCAGCAGCGCCACCAGCGCGGTCACCCATGTGCTCTGGCCGATGCCCGCCTGCGGAGGCCAGCCTCCGTCGGGCCGCCCGGTGGCGAGAATCCACTGCAGGCCGCGCCGGGCTGGCTCCGTCTCGCCCGCTGCCAGCAACGCCAGAACGGCGTAGGCCGTGGGTTCGGTCCAGGACGAGCCGCGAACGTATGGCCAGCCGCCATCCCGATTCTGTCTGCCGATGAGAATCTCAATCGCCATAGGGGTACAAGCTGACGGGAGAACCTGCTTGGGATGAGATCTCCCGCCAGCGCTTTTCGCGGTTACTACCGCAGCACTCGACGGCCGCGCCGGCGCGACAACAGCATAATGAGCGTAACACCCGCCCCCAGCCAGATCGCTCCTTGAATCGCGAGGTCCATATCGTTCTCCTTTCATCCGTGATCGCTTGGCGGGGCGGCCCCGCGCCTCGGGAACCGCCCCGTAATTCCCTTATTGCTCGGTCCGCCGGGTCTTCCGCCGTCTCAAAAAAGTAAACAAGACGCCGAAGGCTCCGAGCCACATCAAACCTTGAACCAATGTGCCGGTCATCGTCGTTTCTCCTTATCTTCAGCCACCGATTTGTTTCATCATCGGGAACAGATATTTGAAAATCTGCAATATGCCAGGGCCTGCCGCGACGATCATCATCGACGGCAAAATGAAAAAGAAAATCGGGAACACCAGTTTCACGCCCACCTTGCCGGCGCGCTCTTCAGCCTCCTGGCGCCGGCGGACGCGCAGGAAGTCCGAGTGGTTGCGCAGCGATTCGCCCATGCTGGTGCCGAAGCGATCGTTTTGAATCAGGATGGCCACCAGCTTGCGGACTTCCGGTTCGCCGGTGCGCTCCGCAAGATTGCGCAGGGCGTCGGAGCGCCGCTTGCCGGCGCGCATTTCCAGGGTGATCAGCGACAGCTCTTCGCTGAGCTCCGGATGGCTCTCCTGAAGCTCGCGCCCCACGTGCTGGATGGCCTGGTCCAGGCCCAAACCCGCTTCCACCGAGACCACCATCAGGTCCAGCGCATCGGGCAGCGAGAGGCGGATAATGTTCTGCCGCTTGGCCACCTTCTTCTCCAGGACGAATCGCGGGAGAATCCACCCCGCGGCCACTCCGGAAGCCATCAGGGCCAGCTTCATCGCGGGGTTGGGCGGCATGTTGGATTCGAGCATGACGCAGGGCACCAGCATCGCCAGGACGGCCACGATCTTCAGGCCATAGAACACCATCAGGGCATTCTCGGAACGGTAACCCGCCCGGATCAACTGCGTGCGCAGATCGGCGGCGTCGGCTTCCGACGAGGGCACGTGAGAACCGATCTGCTGCAACACGGTGACCACGGTGCTGGCTTCCGGCTCCTCGTCGATCGCCATACCGGGGCGGCCATCGTCGCTGATCACGGGCCTGCCGAGTTGCCTGAGGAACCGGCCGGGCTTGTACAATAAGCGGTACCCGGCCCACGTCATTACGGCCATCAACGCCAGAAACGTGAGAGTGGCAAACAGCAGTGGATGTTCCATATCAGACCTTGATGTTGATGATCTTCTTGATGAAGAAATTGCCCAGAATCTGGGCGGCGACGGCGCCGCCGATCATCCACTTGCCGTCGGAATCCGCGGCCATGCCCTGCAAGTAGCCCGGCGCCACCAACAGCAGGCCCACCATGGTGGCGATCGGCAGCATGGTCAGAATGGTGGCGGTGAGCCGCCCGTGGGCGCTGGCCGCTTTTACCTGGCCCTTCAAACGGAAGCGCTCGCGGATGACGTACGCGAGGCGCGTGAGGATCTCGCTCAGGTTGCCGCCGGTCTGCTTTTGCAGCAACACCGATGAAGTGAAGAAGCGCACGTCCAGCAGCGGCACGCGCGTGCCGAAATTGCGCAGCGCGACATCCAGCGGCGCGCCCAGGTTCTGCTCGTTGAAGAGCGCCCGGAATTCCTGGCCCAATGGATCGGCCATCTCCTCGCCCACCATTTCCAGGCTGATGGAGAAGGCATGGCCGGCCCGCATGGAACGCGACAGAAAGTCGAGCGCCTCCGGAAACTGCTCCTCGAGCGTATTCAGCCGCTTCTGGCGCTTCTTCCGCACGTATAGGTACGGCAGCGTCGAGAGAGCCAAGCCCAGCACGGCGGCGGTAATCGGGCCATCCACCAGAAACGGAAACAGCATGCCCAAAACCAGCCCCAGTATCGCCGCCATGGCCATGCTGGCCAGCAGCCAGTTGGAAGACCAGTTCAAACCCGCCTGCTGGATCTGCTCCTGGGCGTGGCGCGTGAAGTCCAACGAGGCGAGCAGGGCCTTGAATCCCGAGGGGTTCTCCGGATTGATCTCCTTCAGCAGGTTGTCGATTGCCTCCACCGGCTCGCCGGCGGCCGTGTGCAGCATCCCGGTCATCTGCGTCTTGCGCCGGGCGTCGAAGAACTTCAACCCCATGCTCAGCGCCAGCAGGGTGAGCGCGAAAACCACTACGAAGGAGACTATCACGCCTAAGGGCATCAGTTGATCTCCACCACCGTCTGGAACAGTTGGGGAGGCAAAGAGATGCCGGAGGCTTTGAGGCGTTCGCAGAAGCGGGGACGAATGCCGGTGGCGCGAAACCGGCCGAGCACCCTTCCGGATTCCGTAATCCCCGTCTTCTCGAAAAGAAACACGTCCTGAAGCGTGATGATGTCCTGCTCCATGCCGACCACTTCGGTGATGTGCGTAACGCGGCGCGACCCGTCGCTGAAGCGGGCCACCTGCACGAACAGGTTGACGGCCGACGACACCTGCTGGCGGATCGAGCGCAAGCCCATGTTGGCGTTGGCCATGCCGACCATCACTTCGAGGCGGCCGAGACCGTCGCGGGGCGAGTTGGCGTGAATGGTGGTGAGCGATCCATCGTGGCCCGTGTTCATGGCCTGCAACATGTCCAGCGCCTCTTCCGCGCGGACCTCGCCCACGATGATGCGGTCGGGGCGCATGCGCAGGGCGTTGATGACGAGCTGGCGGATGTGGATGGCGCCCGCGCCCTCCACGTTGGCCGGCCGGGTTTCCATGCGCGCCACGTGCGTCTGTTGCAGGCGCAGCTCGGCGGCGTCCTCGATGGTCACAATGCGCTCGTCCTCCGGAATGTAGGAGGAAAGCGCGTTGAGCAGCGTGGTCTTGCCGGAGCCGGTGCCGCCGCAGATCAGGATGTTCAGGCGCGCCTTGACGCAGGCTTTCAGCAGTTCCAGCATGCCCTCGGTCAGAGCCAGCTTGGCCACCAGGTCTTCGCCTTTCAGCGCATTGCGTCCGAAGCGGCGGATGCAAAGCAGGGGCCCGTCCACGGCCACCGGCGGGATGGCGGCGTTCACGCGCGAGCCGTCGGGAAGGCGCGCGTCCACCAGCGGCGACGATTCGTCCACGCGGCGGCCCACGCGCGAGACGATCTTCTCAATGATGCGCAGCAGGTGGGCGTCGTCCTTGAATTCCACCGAAGTCCGGTACAATTTGCCGTTGCGCTCCACGTAGACCAGCCGCGGCGTGGTTACCAGAATGTCGCTCACGGTGGGATCCTGCAGCAGCGGCTCGAGCGGGCCCAGGCCGAAGACCTCATCCAGGATCTCCTCGATGACGCGGTCCTTTTCCACCAGGGAAAGGGGCGTCTTCTCTTCTTCCACCAGCCGGGCGACCGCCGAGCGGATCTCCGTGCGGACGCGCTCCCCCGCCATGGATGAAAGCGCCTCGAGATTGATCCGGTCCAGGAGCTTTCGGTGAAGCGTGAACTTCAGCTCCTGGTATTCCGGCGTGTTGCCTTCGCGGTTGAAGAGACGGTTTACCCAACCCATCTCGTGGCCATCGCCGCTTCTCGTTACTGTGTCCGATACGGCAGACATGACGTTATCGGCCCCTTAGCCGAACCACCCGAAGCGTTTCTTGCTCGTATGTTCTTCTTGCAGGTTGGCCAGCTTGGCAGCCAGCCGGGCGATCTGCCTGCCCAGTTCGGAGCCGCGGTCCAACATGCGGCCCTCCGCGTAGGTTTCGTACAACTGCTGATACTCGTTCGGGATCATGCAAAAAATCGGAATGCCCAGCATCTTTTCCAGTTCATCGGCGGTAATATCCAGCCGTTTGGGCGTGCGGTTGAGGATCAGCCGGATGCGGCTTTTTCCATAACCGCCGTCCAGCAGCGTCTGAATAATCTGTTTGGACTGGTGCAGCGCAGGGACCTCGAGCGTGGTCACCAGACAGGCCTCGTCGATCTCTTCCAACGCGGACATCGAGATGCGGCTCAGGCCGCGGCCCAGGTCCATGAAGCTCCAGTCGTAGTTCGGCCGGGCGAATGCCACAACGTGCCGGATCTGGTCGCCGGTGGGCTGCTGTTTGGAGGCGAGCACCTGCGGCGACACCACGATCTCCACGCCTGGAATGCCGTTGGAGACCAGGGCCTTCCAGTAATGAATGTCCAGCCGGTGCAGATTGTTGACGGCGTCCAGGATGGAATAAACGGACTTGGTCTTGGTGATGAATCCGACCATGCCGGAGTCCATGTCCAGGTCCATCAGCAGGACCTTGTGGTTGAGCCGGCCGAGCTCCGCGGCCACGTGGCAGACCAGCGTGCTGGCGCCGCAGCCGCCTTTCGCGGAGAGGAAGGCGAAGCCCTTGCCGCCGCCCTTGGATCCCGACTCGCGCCGCCGGCTGCGATCGGCGGAACGTTTTTCCAGGGCCCTCTTGAGCGTGTCATGAAGCGGAGGAAACAGATATTCGTTGATTCCCGCGCGCAGCGACGCCAGGATCGGGTCCGCCTCGGCGGCGGTGTTCAAGGCGATGATGATCGGGTCGCCCACGGCGCTCCGAATGGAAGCGGCGAGCCCTTCCAGCGGCTCCTTCCAGTTGCTGATGTCGATCAGAACGACATCCGGCCGCATGCGCTCGAGACGGTCCAGAAAATTGGTCACATCACCGACGTCCTGGTGTTCGACAATGACGCGGAACGGCAATTCGGCAAGAGCCGCCTGCGCCTGTTCCCACAGGTCCCGGTTTTCGATCGCCAGTCCAATGGTCAGCGGGTACATACTAAGTCTCCAGGTCCGCGCATCATTTGTCGTTTCCTCCCGAGCCGCCGCCGGGCGGAGGCGCCTGGACCGGATTCGCCGCGGGCTGCTGGGGAGGAACGACTTCCCTGTTCGGCGCCGGAGCGGCCTGTCCCTGCTTGGGCGGTTGCACCAGTTGTTCGAGGGGAATGCTTACGGTGCGCGGCTCGACCGGCACCGGCCCGGTCTTGTCGATCCCCGGCTGCTCGATCGGCGCCGGGCTGTTGCCTTTCAGAAACGGCTGCGGATAGTTCAACGCCGGCGCCGGCTGTCCCACTGGTATCGGCCGCACCACCTCGGGCGTCACGATCACCAGCAGCTCGGAGTTGTCTTTCGACCGGGCGCGGGTCTGGAACAGCTTCCCCAGCAGCGGAATGTTGGCCAAACCGGGGATTTTGTTGAACGTTTCCGTCATGGTGTTGTCCAGCAGTCCGGCGATCACGAAGCTCTGGCCGCTCTCCAGTTCCACCTCCGTCTGGACTTTCCGCGTCGTCAATGCGGGAATCGTGAATCCCTCGAAGGTTACGGCGTTGGCGTAATCCAGCGCGCTGACTTCCGGCGCAACCTGCAGCCGGATGGTGCCGCGCGGCGTGATCACCGGCAGGAAATTGATTTTGATCCCGTACTCCCGGAACGCGATCGTCACTGCGCCCACGCTGGCGCCGCCCTGCACCATGGGGTAGGGAAACTCGCCGCCGGACACGAAACTTGCCGCCTTGCCGTTGATCGCCAGCACATTCGGTTCGGCCAGCGTTTCCAGCAGCCGTTTGCTTTCCAGGGCCTTGATGGTGGCCCCCAGGTTGAGGTCCTTGCGAAACAGGAAGATGTTCAGCGCATCGGAGAGGCTGAACGTGCCAGTCTGGTTGACCGTCAGCCCGTTGTACTGCCCCGTCGTGGTGGCGGCGTTCTGGTTCAATGCGGTGCTGGCGAGGTCGACGCCCAGGTCGGAGCTGGCGGCGCGATCCACGTTGGCGAACCGCACCTTCAGCAGGATCTGGGTCTCGACCGGCGGGACCTCGACGCGCAGCAGGTTCACGGTTTTGCCCAGCGTGGCGACCATCGCCGCCACGCGCTCCGCCGCGATCACGTCTGGCACCGCGCCCCGCACGAACGCCGTGTCGTTGTCGAAAGTGACGTTGATATCGTAGTCCGGATACTCGCGCGCAATCTGCTGGCGCACCGCCTCCAGCCGCAGAGGGCTCATCCGCACGGTCAGGTCGTACACCAGGCGGTTGCCGTTCTGTTGCCAGACGATCAGCGAAGTCTCCCCGGGGCCTTTGCCGTTGAGGAGAACTTCCTTGGGGTTCACGGCGACGGCCTCCACCAGCTCGCCATTGGCTACCGAGATGCGCTGGATGTTCAGCGGGCTGTCGATGATCAGCGACTTGCCCACCGTGACGGTGAGCTTCGTGGGCCCGGAAACGTTCTCCTGCTGGGCTGAGGGGCCGATTTCGGCTGCGCCGGCGGGCCGCTCGGAAAGCAGCCACACGAAGGCTGCCGCCAACAGGATGCGTGCGATTTGCCAGAATCGTGCCACTTACTTGCCCTCCCCGCCGCTTTCAAATTTGGCTTCGGCCTTCTTGCCGCCCGAGAGGAGTTCCATGACGAAGGGCGCCTCTTTTTTGGGCGGCGCTTGCGCCGCCGGCTGGGGCGCCGGACGCGGGCACGCCGCCGCGTTCTCTCCGGGCTGGGGCGCTTTGAGTTTGCCGCCGGCGAAGAGTTGCGACATCGCGGCTCCGGAAGTCTGCGTCGTCTGGCGATCCAGCGGATTGCGCAGAATGAGCTGGATGGTGGTCTGGTTGCTGGCCAGGCTGAGCTGCTCCGCCTGCTCGGGGGTCACCAGCAGATTTACCACTTGGACCATGATGGGTTTGCCTTCGGCGTCCTTTTTGAAGTCCTGTCCCGCCGAGAGCACCTCGATGTTCTGCAACAGAGTCTTAGTCAGCGTGCCCAGGTTGCCGTTGCCGCCCGGGGAGTTTCCCGAGATCAGAACGTCGACGCGCATCCCCGCCACCACGAATCCCGCCACCCCCACCACTTCGTTCACCCGGACCGCCACCGCGCGCATGCCTTGGGGGATCATGGCGGCGAGGCCGCCGCCCGCGCCCTTGGGGGCCAGGCGCGACTCGATAATCGGCTCCCTGGCGTATATCGGCGTGGTGACGCCGCGCCCCATCAGGTCCTGCACGCGCGCTGTCGCCCCCGCGGGAACGGCGCCGGACCAATCCCCAATTTTGATATCCTCTTCACGCAGAATCGCGCCCATTTCCAGATCTCGCGCGGCCAGCGCAATCCGCACCGTCGCCGCGGCTGCTTTGGTGGTCCCCGACTGGTTGACCAGCAAGCGATAAAACACCGCGCTTACGCTCAAGGCCACGATAAAAGCGAAAATCAGAACCCCAACAAATCTCTTATTCATAACTGTTCCCCGTTCCACCACGCTGGGAGAACCGGCGCCGGGTGCCGGCGACGATTCCTCAGTTGGCCATCAGTCCCGCCAGCCAACGGCGATGGCTTCGGCCCAATCGGGCGGCGCTCTCTTCCGAGCCGGACCGCTGGCCGCAACGCGCCTCCCCATGGTTCTGGCGGTACGCGTTGCGGCCGTTAGCAGCCCTTCCAATCTTCCGGGCCACAGACCTGAGCGGAGCACGCCGGAGGACGACGGACGCCCCGCCATGCCTCGCCGTGTCTCCTAGCTCGCGTTCGTGTTGGCCTGTGTAAGCTGGCTGTTGGTAGTCGTCCAGATCCCTTTGATGCTGCTGCCGGCGCCTATAAAAAGAGCCGCCGACGCCAGCGCCACGAACGCCATGAGCAAGCTGTACTCGATGAGGTCTTGCCCCTGTTCGTCCGTCCAGAAATTACGCAGATACGTCATGTTGTTTGCTCCTAAGTTGTTGGTTTGGTTTTCGTGACCGCTCGATCACGCGCCTCTGTTTTCGTGACCTCGCGATCACGGCCTGTGCCGCCGCCGGTGGCGGCGGAAATCGATTCGCCCGCGCTCTTTGGCGCGGACCGGAACACCAGCGCGACGCCATCGTCGTAGACCACGCGCCAGCGGCTGGATTCCTTCAGCGCGCCGGCCAGCGGCGCGCTGGGGGGCAGCAAAATCGTGTCGACACCGAAACCGTCCAGGGTCTTCTCCCAGTCGTATTTCACGCTCAGGACGGCGATACACTTCTCTTCAAAATCGTCGCCGTAAAAATCGCTGCGGCCGTCCACAAAGACTTTGGTGCGCGGATAGAGACGGTAAATGAGGTAGTCGCCCCATTGGTCGTAGGTGAAGATGCGCGCCGAAGGATCGCGGCGCAGCGCCTCGATGGCCCCGGCCGGGTACGATTTCGGATCGAATTCCGCGCGGAACAGCTTGGGCGGCGAGGGCGCGAATAGCAGGGCGGCCACCACCAGGACGCCGGCCACGCTGGCCAGGTGCCAGCGGGCCATGTCGTCGGTGCCGCTGGTTTCGGCGGCCACGCGGTTGAATTTCCGCGCCGCGCTCCGCAGCCACTCCGCCACGCGCAGCTCCGGCAGCCGCGCCAGCCATTCTTCCATCGCCCGAGCCACCAGTGGCGCCGCCGCGATCATGAAGATGGGAATGTTGCGCGCGGCCAGCAGCGCCGCGTGCCCCCAGACCAGCAGCAGCAAGGGCTCCGTGAAGCGGCCTTGCGACACGTACCAGAACGCCGCGGCCGCGCTCGTCATCAGCATGGCCTCGAAGAAAATGGCCGCCGGATGGTGGAAGCTCAGCGTGAGAAATTCCATGATGTGCTGCCCCACGTACGGATCGCGCAAGTACTGCCACACGTGCACGTGCAAGCGATAGAAGTACGGATTGGCCAGGCTGGCCGCCAGGCAGGCCGACGCGCACAGGAAATACCGCCCGGCTCTCTGCCCGGCTCCCCGCCGCTCTCCGCGGTCCGCTGAAAATGCCATCTTCAGCAGCTCGCCGCCGCCGTAGGCCGCGATCATTATAATGCCGACGAAGAATCCGCCGTGCAGGTTGGTCCAGAGAATCGTGGCCACCGGCAGAAGCGCCAGGTACGGCACGCCCGCCAGACGGGTGCGGCCGTCCCGAACCCGTTCGAGCGCGCCCAAAAACAGCACCACGAACAAGAGCGTGAACAAGTGCGGCCGCGCCAGCCAGTGAACCGAAGACGCCGCCGCCGCCACCATCGTGACCACCAGCGCCACGATGGCGTTGGACTTCCGCCGCGCCAGCCGGAACAGCAGCATGAACGTGACGGCGATCAGCAGAATGCTGAACAGCACCACCGCCGCCAGGCCGCCGCGGCTGTTCAGCCAGGCGAACAGCACGTCCGACAACCACTCCCACGCGTACCAGGGATCGCCGGCTCTCGAAAAGGAGAAGATGTCGCGCGCCGGCACCCCGTGGTTGGCCACGATCCACTCGCCGGTTCGAATATGCCAGCCCGTGTCGCAGTCGCTGAGCAGCGTCTTGACGCCGTCCATGCGGCCGAACAGGAAAACGATCGGCATGAGGAACGCGAAGTCCGTCAGCGACGGCAGCAGTTTGACCGCGAATTGGGATCGTCGAGCTTCCATGGCAATTCAGGCCATCCAGGAACTCTCCAGCGGCTGCAGCGCCTCCAGCGCGCGAATCCGGTCGTGAAACGAGCGGAAATCCATGTAGCTCACCTGCAAAGCCACGCGCGGATAACCCGCATCCGCGAGCGAGGTGCGCGTCACCGTCCCCTGGCAATGGATGCATTTCTGGCCGAAGCCATGGTTTGCAGGCAATTCGATTTCCACGGTTACGACCTGACCGGCCACAGGCACGGGCACGGCGGCCGCGTCTTCCCCGTGCCACGCCACCAGGATCCCGGTTCGGCTGACGTTCTCCGTGTACATGGCACTCCTCATCCACAGCGCCGGCGAGGTGACATAGCACCGGAGCTTGATCTCGATGCGCGGGCTCTCGCGCCTGTTCATGTTCTTCATTGCCGTGGTACGACATCCGGAATCTAACGCGCAAATGCCTCTGTATCAATATCGTAAATGGGCTATATCGCGTTGTTGACGAAGGTTATCAGAAAAGAATTAAGAGCTGGAAAAAGATCGCCGGCAAACTCAGAATCGCAGTTTTCAGAGTCCTGAAAACCGCCGAAAGGCGATTACCCGTATACTTCGGAGAGGTTATTAGAGGGATATTATCGGCGATTTTCAGGCGGATTCGAGGCCGGTTTAAGGGATCGCCGGTCCTATCGTAAGTTATTAATAATAAAGAATATAAGTGGTGAAGATCTTAAACTTTCGACCCCTGAAAATGTGTATTTATTCGGATCAATATCGGATATTCAGGCGGGAATTATGATAATTATCCTTGACAACCGAAGTAAATAGACGGACAATGCTGGAGAAAACAGTCATCAGAATGCGTATGAAGTCTCAAGATGGTTTACATGAGAAATCGCGAGTATCTAGATCGGCTGTTCGTAAAGGTGGAGAATATGACGCGGATTCTTCTTTATAGTGATGAGCCGATTTTGGCCAAAGGCCTCGAGTCGGTGCTCCGGCAGGTCGAGGGTTTCGAGTTGTTGCCCACTTGCGGCACGGTGGCCTGCCTCATGGAACAGCTTGCCGGAGGCGTCCCGGACCTGGTCCTGATGGATTTGACGCCCGAAATCACCTTCGCCGTGCTCACCGAAATGAAGCATGCCATGACCAACTGCAAGATGGTCCTGTGGGTCACCTTCATTTCCACCGAGTTGGCGTTTCAGGCTATGGGCTTGGGCGTAAGGGGCATTCTTCGCAAGACCTTGCCGACCGAGCTCCAGGTGAAATGCCTGCAGAAGGTCCAGGCCGGCGAGCTGTGGTTCGAGAAGGCGCTCACGGACAGCTTCCTGTGCGCGCGCCGGGTGGCTCTCACGCAGCGCGAAGGGCAACTCGTGAGCCTGCTCTCCCAGGGCCTCAAGAACAAGGAGATTGCCACCACCCTGATGATCTCCGAGGGCACCGTGAAAGTCTATCTTTCACGGCTGTTCCAGAAGGTCGGTGTCAAGGACCGGTTCGAGTTGGCGCTGTTTGGCTTGAAGAACCTGACCACCGGACAGATCCCCGTGGGCGACAAGGGTCATCGGGCCAGCGCCATGCCCGGCCTGCGCTCCCTGGTGCTCGAAAGGCCGGCCGAGCGGGTGGAAGCGCCGGCGCGGTTTCCGGTTCCGTTGCGCCCCGTGGTATCGCGCCAGTACTGACCGGGTGGCCCGGCTGGGCTGGCTTGGCCGGGCCTCTCCGCTCACTGAACCGGCAGCAGCACGGTGTTGCTTTCCTGGCCGTTGATCCTCACGCGCAGCGGGGCATTGGTGGCGGATGGCGCGCCATCGCTCAGCCGGAATTGTACGGCATCCACTGCCACGCGCCCGGGCACGGCGAGCGCGTTTTCGGCCGAAAGCACGGCGCCGCCCGCCAGCACGCTGGCGGCATCCAGCAGCGGGAAAGGCGGCGTCTGCGGCACGGCAAATCCCACCGGCCGCGCGGGGTTGGTCGGCCCGAAGCCGGTTCCGTAAACCGTCAGCAGCTCGCCGCGGCGCGCCGGGGAATCCGGCGTCACCGCCGAGCCATCCTCGTGCAGCGCCACCGCGAAAGATTGCCCGTTCACAACTTGCTGGAAGAGCCCGGGCGCATTCCTCACAACCGTGAAGCCGGCATGCACGTCGGGCTGTCCTTGCGCACTCACGGTGAGGGTTTGCGATCCCTCGTTGAAATCGGCCGGCAGTTGGGCGTTGATCTGCCCAGGCGAGACGAAGAACAGCGGCAGCAGGCGGTTGGCCGCCTGCACCACGGTGCCGCTCAGCGTTTGCGTCAGCGGGCTGTCCGGCCCGGTGGCCACGGCGGAGGCCAGGTTGGCGCCGAAAATCGAAATCACCGATCCCGCGGCGACTCCCGGCTGCGGCGTGCTGCCGGCGCCATTTTGCACGCCCGTGGGAGCGATGTAGGGCGCCGCGTCGAACAGCGCCTCGACCGTTCGCGGCGCGTTCATGAGCACCGCGCCGGAAGCAACCGATCCGCTCAGGTCTCCGCTCCAACCGTGGAAACGATAGCCGGGCTGCGCCGTGACGCTCACATTGACGGTCGTCTGGGAGGCGTAGTAGCCGTCGGGCGAGCCGGGCTGCACGCTCCATGACGCGCTGCCCACGGGGCTGGCGGCGGTCGAAAGACGGTTCATGGTCTGGTAATTCGGGCTGATGGCGACCGGGTCGCCGCCCAGAGTCCCCACCCAATCGCCGGCCGCCGCCGGGACGCTGCCGGACCACCCGCTCAGGTCCGCGCGCGCGCCGTCTCCCAGCGGCACCGAGGCAGGCGCGCTCACACGCACCTGGGTGCCCACCGGGAACTGGAGGTCGCAGGGCGTGCCGCAATTTGCGCCGTTCACCGTCACCGTGAGGCCGGCCATCGTGCTGTTCACCGTCAGGTGCCCCACCGCGTTGTACGTGGCCGATAGCCGTACCCCGGTGCCGGCCGCGCTGGCAGGCACGGTGAAGCTCTGCGTGGCGGGCCCGCCGTTCGACCAACTGGCAAAAGCCCAGATCCGGCCCTGCGAATCGGTCTGCTGCGCGGGCGCCTGCAGACTGTGGGTCTCGCCCACGCCCCAATTGAAATTGTAGGTGGGCCAGTTGCTCTTGCCATCCACCGTGAGGCTCAAGCCCGGGGGCGACGTGGTCAACAGAATCGGAGCGGCCGGAACAAAAGTCGCGGTGAGCGAGTCCGCCGCAATGAGCCCGGCCACCTGATACGCATGGGTCGGGGCGCCCCCGTCGCTCCATGAGGAAAAGATCCACCAATGCCCCGTGTCATCCTGTTGCGGCGAGATCATGCCGACGCTGTGAGTGCTGCCCCATCCCCATTCCATGGTCGTAGGCGTAGTCACCGGCGCGCGGTCCGCCAGCACCTGGAGACCGGCGGGCACGGTAGCCAGGATGATGCGGCGCGCCACCTGAAACGTGGGATAAACCGAAACCGGTGTTGCCATGGTTACGGTATTCTGAAACCCCTGAATCACCTGGTTCGCCCCCGGCATCCAGCCCGCGAATACGAAACCTGGATTGGGGAAGGCCAACAGCGTGACGGTGCTGCCCGCTCCCATCCAGATGTCCTGGTCGGAATTGTACGCGACGGTTCCCACATAAACCACGCCGGGGCTATACTGGCAGGCCACCGGGTCGTCACAGGCATAGAAAAGCAGGCGCAAGTCGTACTGAGCGTCGAAAACGGCGTCGTATTCCGGAATGGAGGGATCGGCCGTGACAATCATGGGATTTCCCGGGAAGCTTGTGCCGCCAAACGCCCAACCTTTGAAAACGAACTGCGCTGTGCCTTGAAACTGGGTGGTCGGATAGACCATCAACGTATGTTTGCTGCCGCTGGGCCATACGGCACTCGCAGCGGTCTGAAAAGGCTGGCCATCCACGCTGAAGACCAGGCCAGGCGGCACCGTTGCGATGCGCGTGGCCACCCCCAGATTCTGTCCGGGGCAGGGCGGCGCAAGCGCCGCTACTATCATCATTAAAGTAGAAACTCGCAAGAAGTCCGATGCAAATCTTTTCATAGCCGCACGTTCCTGGCGTCCGCCCACGCCCTCTGCCGGCGCGGGGGGAACCCACTCTTCACGCGAGGAGTATACGCGCAAAGCCACTAGAATACACGGCTAACTTTGGTAATGCGGCCTGTACTAGCCATATCGATTATTGATTCCGCCGCGCCACCGGCCGTTAATCGTAACAGTCGGACATTACTGATATGCGCTGGAAAACTTTGCTGATCTCGATTGCGTTGGGGGCGGCTCTGGCGAGCGCTCCGGGGCCTCTGGCCGGCGCGACTTTCGGAAACGTGGTGACCACCGTGGGCGGGCACCCGGCCGATATCGCGCTGGACGAATCCCGCGGCCAACTTTACATCGCGAACTTCACGGCGTTCGAAATCGACGTGATGTCCACCAAGGACAACGCGATTCACTCTTCGATTCAACTGGGGACGAACCACCCGAGCGCGCTGGCGCTATCCCCCGACTCCACCTACCTGGTCGTAACGGAATATCAGAACGGGATTTCGGATAAGCAGGGCTTGAACGGCGTGACCGTCATCAACCTCGCTTCGAATACCAGGCAGTACTTCAGCACCGGCGATCCGGCGCTGGGAGTGGCCTTTGTGAACACCGGCCAGGCGCTCATCGCGACCTCCACCGCCTTTTATCTGCTCGACCCCGTCAGCGGATACCTGCAGGCTACCGTGAGCGTTGCGGCTCTGGCAAGTCAGACGTTGCCAGTTCCGCAGGGCACCTTCCCCCCACAGATCGGTCAAACGCAAATGACAAGCTCCGCCGACGGGCGGTGGATTTGGGGCGTCGCAGTACCCGCGGAAGGTGGTAGCAACAAGTTCTTGATTTTCCGCTTTAACGTTGGCGGCAATTTCACCGGGCAAGTCTGGCAGATGACTCCGCCGGTGCTGCCGCGCGTCACCGTTGCCGCCGATGGGTCCTGGGCACTAATCGGCTGGTCCAAGTTTGCGCCTGCCCAGTGCGGCTCTGGTTTCATGCTCGCGTCTAAGTGGCCGCAAAGTATGGCCTCCACCAACGTGACCGGACATGCCGCCAACGCCAAGAACGGCGCCACCGACACCATTTACGCCCAGATCTTCGATCCAACCCAACCCAGTGGCCCACCATACTATTCCGCTACACCCTCTCCCACCACGTCGGCAGGGACGGCGTCCCCCGCCAAACTGCCGACCCTCTCCATCCTGGACGCGGACAATCTCACGGTACGGGACAAGCTCTATCTGCCGGAGGACCTCGTGGGCCGGGCCGTGCTCGATTCCGCGGGCAACAACATGTACGCCATTTCCGACAGCGGCGTGACCGTGCTGCCGGTGGGATCGTTGAACCGGTATCCGCGGCTGACGGCCTCGCAGGAGGACGTGCTGGTGCAGACGAATTTCTGCAACCGGAGTCCGCTGACGGCGACGTTCACAATTGCCGATCCCGGAAACAACTCCACCGATTTTTCGATCTCCAGCCCGCAAACCGGCGTCCTGGTCTCGCCCGCTTCCGGCAAAACTCCGGCCACCATCACGGTGACCGTGCAGCCGGGCGCGATTCCCAACCCCGGCGGCACTCTGGCGGTGCCCCTGACGATCAGCTCGGCCTTGGCCGTGAACGTAACGCCTTCGGTGCGCCTGCTGATCAGCAACCCGGATCTGGACCAGCGCGGCACCATCGTGGATGTTCCCGGGCAGCTTGTGGATCTGCTGCCGGACACCGTCCGTAATCGCTTTTACGTGTTGCGGCAGGACAAGAACCAAGTGCTGGTTTTCGACGGGTCGAGCTATCAGCAACTCACGGCGCTGCGTACCGGCAGTATGCCCACGGGAATGTCCGTCACCAGCGACGGGAAGTACCTGATCGTGGCCAGCAAGGGTTCGGACCTCCTGCCGGTGTTCGATCTGGATTCGTTCCAGCCACAGCGACCCATCCAGTTGCCAGTGTCGCACTTCGGCATGTCCGTGGCGCAATCGAACGTCGGGACGTTCGTGCTGGTGGAGAACGACACGACGGGGGATTGCCCGATAGGCGGGACGACCCCGTCGTCCACCGGCGTGGCTTGCGCCATCGACCGCCTGGATTTCTTTTCGCGTTGCGCTTACAGTCCACCGGCGCTGGGGATCTACGCGAACGACAACACCGCGTTGCCGGCCACTACCGTATTAAGTCCCTCACCGGACCAGAATTCGATCCTGGTAGCGGCTCCCAACGGCAATGTGATGCTGTACGACGCCACCCACGACACGTTCGTCCTTTCGCGCAAGGACCTCAGCGCGCTTTCGGGCGCTTACGCCGTGTCCTCCGGCGCATCCTCTTCCACCATCGGGCCAATGTTTGCGCCCCGGTATGTGATCGGCGATAATGTCTTCGACGCGTCGCTGGTCCCGCAGGGGACGATGGACACTTCCGTCGGGCACACTTCCGGATTTGCCTTCACGGGAGCGGGAGGATACCGCGTGACCGGCACCACGGCTTCGGCCGCCGGAGTGATCCAGAACATAGCGGACGTACTTCAGGCCCGCAACGTGAAGCCGGTCCGCACGACCGAAGCACCCATTCTGAGCCAGACGTTCACCCGCACCGTGGCTCCGCTCGCCAACAGTATCGTCCTGCTGACCACTTCGGGCGTTACGGTGTTGGCGCCGAACTACGACGCGGCGGTGGCCCCGCCCAGCATCTCCAGCGTGGTGAGCGCGGCCGACGGCACGGCGTCGGTCGCCCCGGGCGGGCTGATCAGCGTCTATGGCCAGCAGATGAGTCCCCTGAACATGGCGACCTCGCAGATTCCGCTGCCCACCGCGCTGGCCGGCTCGTGCCTGAGCGTGAACGGCGTGCCAGCGCCATTGCTGTTCGTGTCCAGCCAGCAGGTGAACGCGCAGTTGCCCAGTTCGGCAAGCGGCATCGAGACCTTGAGCATCCACACTCCGGGCGGCATCAGCGATAACTTCTATCTCTCGATTCTGCCGGTGGCTCCCACCGTCTTCCGCAGCGGGACAGCGGGGCCGGAGACCGGGCTCGCCACCGTCTTTCGCAACGACAACGGCCAGCTCATCACGCCCACCAATCCCATCCACCCCGGCGATATCATCATCATCTACGCCACCGGCATGGGCCGTACTTCGCCGTTCGTGGATTCCGGATTGCCCGCGCTGCTGCCGCCCAATCCACTATCCAGTACCGTGATCTCGGCGTCCGTCACCCTGGGCGGGGTTCCGCTGAACGTCCTCTACGCCGGCCTGGTGCCTGGGGAGGTTGGCGTCTACCAGGTCAATGCGTCGGTTCCTGCGGGCGTGCCGCAAGGCATGGACATCCCGCTGGTGGTCGCCCAGGCGGGCAGCTCGACCGCGCTTAGCGTGCGGGTAGTCAAGTAAGAACGGCAACAGGAGATTCACATGAGGACGCTTGGTTTATCGATTTTGCTCTTGGCCGCCGCGGCCGCCGCCTGCCGCGCCCAGCAGTGGGAGGTCGGAGGCGTTGGCGGCGGCGGGTTCTTGAGCAACGTCGGGGTGAGTGGCCCCGCCGGTTCGGCAACCGCCGGGTTTCAGACCGGCGCCGCTTTCGGGGCGTTCTTTGGCAACAACGCCTATGGCCATATCGGCGGCGAATTGCACTACGCCTATCTGCAAAGCAATCTGCGGCTTTCTAGCGGCGGCGCCTCGGTCTCGTTTGCGGGCATGGCGCACGTGGTGCACTATGACTTGATCCTGCGCACCGCCCGCAAGAAGGCGCCCGTGCAGTTCTTTGCGGCCATCGGCGGCGGCATGAAGGTTTTCCGGGGAACCGGCGCGGAGGCGGCTTATCAGTCCCTCAGCCAGTACGGTTACTTCACCAAGACCCAGGCCCTCAAGCCCATGGCCAGCGTGGGCGGCGGGATGAAGTATTTTATTGCCCGCAAAGTCTGTCTACGGACCGAATTCCGCGATTACATCACGGCCTTCCCCAAGGAGCTGATCGCTCCGGCGCCCGGCGCGAAATATGGCAGCATTCTGCACGATTTCGTGCCCATGGCGGGGCTCAGCTACGAATTCTGACAGCGGACCGGCTCCCTCCTTGCTCCGGCTGTGGCGCGAATGCCGCCACGGCCGGATTCCTTTTCCCGCTCCGCGCGCACATGCGATATCGTAACGGATGGGTGGCCGATTCCTACATCCGCGCGCGCAACCTCTCCAGGGTCTATACCTCGGGAGGCTCCGACCTGGTGGTTTTCTCCGAGTTGAACCTGGATGTCGAACGCGGCGAGATGCTCGCGCTGGTGGGCGAATCCGGCGCGGGAAAGTCCACGCTCTTGCATCTTTTGGGCGGTTTGGACAGGCCTTCGAACGGCACGATATATTACGGCGGGACGGAGATTTCGCGACTCGCCGACTCGGAACAGGCTGATTTCCGTAATCGGGAAATCGGTTTCGTGTGGCAGATTCACTATCTCCTGCCGGAGTTTACGGCGTTGGAGAACGTGATGATGCCGTTGCTGATCCGCGGGTGGCCGCACGCCAGGGCCGCTTCGGAATCGCTGGTGAGGTTGGATGAAGTGGGGCTTGGCGCGCGGGCGTCGCACCGCGCCGGTGAATTATCGGGCGGGGAACAGCAGCGCGCCGTGCTGGCCCGGGCGTTGGTGGGGTCACCCGCCGTCCTGCTCGCCGACGAACCGTCGGGGAACCTGGATTTCCGCACCGGGGAAATGATTTTCGAGCTCCTCGAGGGCCTGCACCGTTCCCATCGGCTGACGTCGGTCCTGGTCACGCACAACCTGTCGTTTGCGCGGCGTTGCGACCGTGTCTTGAGCCTGGAAAAAGGCGGCCTGGCGCCGCTCGGACCGGCGCCGCTCGGACCGATGGATTCGCACCCCGCCAGCCAGCCGGAGTATCTTTAATTAGGGGGCCACATTCTATGTTTGAGCGATACACGGAGAAGGCGCGAAGGGTAATCTTCTTCGCGCGCTACGAGGCGAGCCAGTTCGGCAGTCCCTACATCGAGACCGAACACCTGCTCCTCGGCCTCCTGCGGGAAGACAAGGCGCTGGCCAACCGCTTCCTGCGTTCGCACGCGGCCGTGGAGTCCATCCGCAAGCAGATCGAGGGACACACCACCATTCGCGAAAAAGTCTCCACTTCCGTGGATCTCCCGCTCAGCCACGAGTGCAAGCGCGTGCTGGCCTACGGCGCCGAGGAAGCCGAGCGCCTGAGCCACAAGCACATCGGCACCGAGCACCTGCTGCTGGGCCTGCTGCGCGAAGAAAAGTGCTTCGCCGCCGAGATTCTGCACGAGCGCGGCCTGCGCCTCTCCACCATCCGGGAAGAGCTGGCCCGGTCGCAGAGCGAGAAAGTCGCCTCCGCGCGGCCCAAGGAAAGCTCGCTGCTGGCCGAATTCAGCCGCGACCTCACCCAGTGCGCCATGGACAACACGCTCGACCCGCTCATCGGACGAGACTACGAGCTGGAGCGGGTGGTCCAGATCCTGTGCCGCCGCACCAAGAACAACCCGGTGCTGATCGGCGAGCCGGGCGTGGGCAAGACCGCCATCGTGGAGGGCCTGGCGCAGCGCATCGCCGAGGGCGACGTGCCCTCGTTCCTGGCCGACAAGCGCATCCTGGCGCTGGACCTCTCTCTGATCGTCGCCGGCACCAAGTACCGCGGCCAGTTCGAAGAGCGGCTCAAGACCATCATGAAGGAGCTGATGGAGAACCAGAATGCCATCATCTTCATCGATGAGCTGCACACGCTGGTGGGCGCGGGCTCGGCCGAAGGCTCGCTGGACGCCGCCAACATCCTGAAGCCGGCGCTTTCGCGCGGCGAAATCCAGTGCATCGGCGCCACCACACCCTCCGAGTTTCGCAAGTCCATTGAGAAGGACCGCTCGCTCGAGCGCCGCTTCCAGGCCGTCAAGGTGCCGCCGCCGAGCGAGGCCGATGCCGTGAAGATCCTGTTCGGAATCAAGGACCGCTACGAGAAATTCCACGCCGTGGCCTACACCGACGATGCCATCGAAACGGCCGTCTACACCTCCAGCCGCTACATCCCCGACCGCTACCTGCCGGACAAGGCCATCGACCTCATCGACGAAGCCGGCGCGCGCGTGAAACTGCGCCAGACCACTCTGCCGGCCGACCTGGCCGACATCCAGAAGCGCATCAAGTTCATCGTGCACCGCATGGAAAACGCCATCGCCAACCACGAGTTCGAGAAGGCGCGCTTCTACTCCGACGAGGAGCGCAAGGAGCGCGAGAACATGCGCCAGCTCCGCGAAAAGTACAACCTGGACGACTCCTCCACCGGCTGCGTCACCAAGGACGATATCGAAGACGTGGTGTCGCGCTGGACCGGCGTGCCCATGACCGCCATCAAGGAGGAAGAGATCGCCAAACTGCTGCGCATCGAGGAAGAGCTGCACAAGCGCATCATCAGCCAGGAGAAGGCTATTTCCGCGCTCTCGCGCGCCATCCGCCGTTCCCGCGCCGGGTTGAAATCGAGCGCCCGCCCCGCCGGTTCGTTCCTCTTCCTGGGCCCCACCGGCGTGGGCAAGACGGAAGTCGCGCGCGCGCTGGCCGCGTTCCTGTTCGGCAGCGAGAAGAGCCTGGTGCGCTTCGACATGTCCGAGTACATGGAGAAGCACTCGGTCTCCAAACTGATCGGCTCGCCTCCCGGCTACGTGGGCTACGAAGAGGGCGGGCAGCTCACCGAGCGCGTCAAGCGCAACCCGTACTCCATCATCCTGCTGGATGAAATCGAGAAGGCCCACCCGGACGTCTACAACATCCTGTTGCAGGTGTTCGAGGACGGCCTGTTGACCGACGGCCTCGGCAACCAGGTGGATTTCAAGAACACCATCATCATCATGACCTCCAACCTGGGCGCCCGCTACCTCGAGAAGCGCAGCAACCTGGGCTTTCAGGCGCCGCAGGGCGAAGGCATCCCCTCGAAGGTCGAGGAGATGGTCCGCGCCGAGGTGAAGAAGGCCTTCAATCCCGAGTTCTTGAACCGCCTCGACGAAGTGATTCTGTTCACCTCGCTGATGGATGACGACCTCGTCAAGATCATCGACCTGATGGTGGGCGAGATCAACGTCAACCTGGTAGCCAAGCAGGTGAAGATCCATCTGGCGCCCGACGCTTCCAAGTACATCCTCGAGAAGACCTGCGGCGACCGCAGCTACGGCGCCCGGCCGTTGCGCCGCGCGTTGCAGAAGTACATCGAGGACCCGCTTTCGGAGTCGCTGATCCAGGGCACGCTGCCCCGGCCCTCGGAGCTCGAGGTCTACCTCGGCGACACCGGCATCTACTACCGGCAACTGAGTGGGGAAGGCGAAGCCGCGGCGGTCACGGCGGGTGGCCCGGCGGAGCCGCCCGTGGGCACGCTGCTGTACACGTTTTAAGGTTTCCAGCGGGTCCGACTAGGGCAGATCGCTCCCGGCTCTGACGTGTAATTCTGAATCGTCTGAGGAAGTAGCTCGAGGAGCCACGGAGCATGAATGCCCATGCAAGCGGCGCAGGGGCATTGCCGACAGGCAATCCATCCAGCCTATTTCAGGCCGCGGTGAGTTCGCCGCACCGAACGAACCACTGCAGACAGGGCGATGGCGGCCAACAACGAGCCCAGCGTCCCCGGTTCCGGAGCAGGGCTCTCGGCGTATGCCACTTCCAGGGCGGCGAACTCGGGTGGGTTGGCTCCGCCGTTGTGCCATTCGAACCCAAGGCTCAGATTGGGGTTGACTGTCAAGTCGCTCTCGAACAACTGGGTGGGGTTGTTTGGATCGAGATAGTCGATCCTGGCCGTTTCATTCCAATACTCCCACTTCCCATCCCCATTCATGTCGTCGAACTTCAGGCTGGTCAGAGTCAGGACATGGCCCTCCCCAGTCAGGCCAATGCCAATTTCCACATCCTGACCATTGCTGAGCTGAGTCCATAACCAGTCCCATGTCGGATACCCTTTGGTCAGCATGTCCCCGCGGTACCAGCCCGTGGTGTCGTCGCCAGGGAAGACCATTCCATGGACCCAGGTTGGGTTCTTGGGGGCATTATTCTCGATCCAGTGGACCTTCTCCTCCCACCAATCTTCGTCTTCCGCCGGACATCCCATCAAGGCCGCTAGGGCGTCCCTGGACGCTTCGATGCCTCCAGGCAGCAGACCGGGGTCATATCCCCAGTGGTTGATCAGATATTGAAACGAGTTGACCGTAGCGGTGGCCGCACAGCAATCGTCGACATTCTCCAGGTGACCAAACAGGTCGTACGCTTCCTGAACTCCGATCCAGCCGGCATGGGCGGGTGCTGCGCAGAGCAATGCGACAAGCCCCGCAAGGCATACAATTTCCACGCGCGTTGCCATGTTCTTCCTCCGACATGAAGTATATGCCGATTGCAGAAAAAGGTCCAGAAAGAACATGCAGGTACCACCGGCGGGTGGTGCCTCGCCCGCGTCGGGAAACTGAACTGCTGGTACTTAGCCAAACGTCGGGGCAGGTCGCCGCCCCGGCTTGCCCCTTTTCACTCCCACCTCAGCGCCGTTACCGGGTCAACATGCGTTGCACGGTGCGCCGGAATGAGGGTGGCCGCCGCTGCCACGGCGCTCAGTAGAGCAACTACGCCAAGAACCGTAATCGGATCCCGAGCGCTCACGCCAAACAACAGGCTGCCCAGGAGCCGGCCGAGCGCCATCGAAGCACTCACACCGGCTGCCAAACCGAAGGCCACGGGTAGCAGGCTCTGGCGAAGCACCATGCGACGAATGGCCGCTGGCCGTGCCCCCAGCGCCATGCGAACGCCCATCTCGTTGGTGCGTTGCGCCACCGAATGCGAAACCACGCCGTAGATTCCCAGGCTTGCCAACAGCATCGCAGCCGCGGCAAACAGCAATACCAGGTTCATTTGGAACCGCCGCTGCGCCACCGATTCCGCCACGATATCTTCCATGGTCCGGAACGCCGGGATGGGGAGTTCCGGATCGATCTGGCGGATCGCCGTCCGGATCGCCGAGGAAGCGGCGCGCGGGTCCATCGCGGTTCTGACGGCCAGCGAAGCCCCTCCGAAAAAGGTCTGCCAGTATGGCATGTAGACGGTGAGCGACGGCGCCTTGTTCAGACTGACACCTCGTACATCGCCGACCACGCCCACCACTTCCAGCAGCGGAGATTCATCGCCGCCCTGACGAAAACGCTTACCGATGGGGTCCTCTCCCGGCCAAAGGCGGGCCGCGGTAAGCGCCGACACGAGGGCGAGTTTCCGCTCGCGGTCGGCCTCGCTGAAGATCCGTCCGGCGCGAAGCGGAATACCCATGGCGCGGAAATACTCGGGATTGACATAACGGATATCGGCGATCGGACGATCCATCATCGGCGCATTCCTGCCTTCCACGCTCAGGAGATTATTGTGGCCCTCTCCGGCGAGCGGCAGCATGTTGGAGATTCCGGCCGCTGTGACTCCGGGCAGCGATTTCACGCGTTCCAGCAGCGATTGCACAAAAGCCGCTCTCTTCTCCAGGTTGGGATAACGGCTGCCCGGCAGGTTCAAAGCGACCGTCACGATTCGCTCCGCCTCGAATCCCCTGTCCACGTGAATCAGCTTCACGAAGCTGTGCAGCAGGAGACCGCCGGCAATCAGGCACATGGCGCTCAACCCGACTTCCAGGCCGACCAGAAGCGAACGAAGCCCGCCGCTCCGCCGGCCGGCGGTGTTGCCCCGCGATCCCGCTCTCATGGCCTCCTGCGGATCGGTCCTGGCGAAGCGCCAGGCCGGAAGAATGCCGAAGACAACGCCGGCCAATGCCGAAATCGCAACCGTGAAGAGAAGCAGCCGGACATCCGGATGGACTTCGTCCATGCGCGGCAGATCAACCGGGGCACGCGCCAGAATCAGCCGGATGGCCGCGTACGCGATCGCCATGCCGAAAACTCCGCCGATACCCGAGAGAAGCAGGCTCTCCGCCAGGGCCTGCCGCACCAGCCGGCCGCTGCCCGCGCCCAGGGCGCTCCGAATGGCAATTTCGCGCCGCCGCCCGGTGGCGCGCGCCAGCAGCAGGTTGGCGATGTTCACGCACGCGATCAGCAGGACCGCCGCCACCGCGGCCAGCATCAATTCAAGGCCGGTTCGCGACCTGCCCGTAATCTGGTCCTGCAAGGGAACCAATGCCGCGCGCAGTTCAACCTTCTCCGGGAACTGGCTCGCAATACGCGCTTGCACCACGTTCAGCTCCGATAGCGTCCGCGCGGGCGAAATGCCCGGCTTCAATCGGGCGATGCAGGAGAAGTTGAAATCGCCTATGGGCTGGAGTTCGTCGTCGCGCAGTCCGAACGGCTTCCAAAGCTGCGGACGCTCCTCGGCCACGGTCATGGCAAACAACTGGTTCAGCTTCGGAAAATGGAAACTGGCCGGGAGCACGCCGGCGATCTCGTACGGCCGGCCGTCGAGCATGATCTTGCGGCCAACCACGCCGGGATCGGCGGCGAAGCGGCGCCTCCATAACTCGTCGCTCAGGAGGACCACGCGGTCGCGGCCGGGCTGGTCTTCCGCCTCCAAGAAAGTGCGGCCAAGCTGCGCTTGAACTCCCAGCATGGGGAAGAGGCTCGGCGTTACGCGGGCGGCCGGGATGCGTTCCGGTTCGCCGGAGCCGGTAAGGTTAAAGGTCACCCCACTGATGAGCGCCAGTTGATTGAACGACTGCATGCTCTTGCGCCATTCCAGGAAGTGCATGGCGTTGACCGGAATCAACGGAGCAATGTGGCTGAACTTGGGGACCACCTCGTGAATGACGAAGAGCCGGTCCGCCTCGCGGTAAGCCAACGGACGGAGAATGACGCTGTCGACGACACTAAAAACCGCGGTATTGGCCCCGATACCAAGCGCCAGAGTGGCTATGGCGATGGCGCTGAAGCCCAAATTCTTGCGCAGCATCCGGAGGGCGAATCGGAGATCACCGACTGCTGTGTCGAACATACAACCTCCTACGACCACCGCGCCTTCACGGTTCCGTAAACTACCGCGTCGCGCCCTTTGGCTCCAGCACCACCTTTTCCCCCGTCCGGCACGAGCGGTACACGGCCTCCACCACTTCCAGAGCCTGGTAGCCTTCCTCGCCCGAAACCAGCGGCTTACGGCCCTTCGCGATGGCGTCGCCGAAATCCAGGAACTGGCGCTCGAACGGCTCGAGCGAAATCGCCATGGGGTCCGATGCCCCGGAGGCCACTGCCTTCGCCACCGGCGCCGGTTCTCCTGAATCGTTGGCGACGTCCCAGGCGGTGAGCTTGTCGCCCGAGACGATCGCCGTCCCCTTCGTGCCGTGGAACTCGATCCGCTCGGTGTATCCCGGCCAGATCGCCGTCGAGGCCTGAATTACGCCTGTGGCGCCGCTCGCATAGCGCAGCACGGCGTTGACCACGTCCTCGGATTCAATCTTGTGCAGCGCGCCCAATTGCCACTCGCCAAACACTTCCGCCACTGGGCCGGCCAGCCAGCGCAGAATGTCGATCTGGTGGATCGCCTGGTTGATCAGGGCGCCGCCGCCCTCGGTTTTCCAACTCCCCTTGATGGGCCGCGAATAGTATTCCGCCGAGCGGTACCACTTCACGTAACAGTCGCACTGGAGCAGTTTGCCCAGTCGGCCCGCCGCCATCGCCTTCGAAAGGAACAGGCTGGCGTCGTCGAACCGGTGCTGGCTCACCACGCCCAGCAGGATGCCTCCGCCGCGCGCCGTCTCGATCATCTGGCGCGCGGTCTCGAGGTTGGTCGCGATGGGTTTCTGCACCTGCACGTGCTTCCCGGTTTGGGCGCAGATCTCGATGGGTTCCATGCGGAAATCCGGGAACGTGCACACGTCCACGTAATCCACAGCGGGGTGGCGGCACACCTCTTCGTAGGTGCGGACGAACTCCGCGCCGTGCTGCTCCGCGAACTTGCGCCCCGCCGGCTCGTAGATGTCCGTGCACACCGTCAACCGGTATCCGATGTTCTTGTAGGCCCGCGCGTGCATGTGCGAAATCGCGCCGGTGCCGATCATTCCAACTCGCATAAGGATAACGACCATTCTACCGGACACGGGGTGGCGCGCCACACCGCCCGCCTGTACTACTATCCGTCATATTCTTCGCGTGCCGCGACGAATTGTGGGGCAGATTTGCAATCTGCGGCGGATTGTCAATCCGCCTGCCACCCTTAGACGCGCTTGCCGCGACCGCGGAGAATTGCCACCACCGTTTGCGGCTTGCCGCTATGCGGGGCAGCTTGTTAAGCTGCGCGCCGGTTGTTTACCGGCGCAACTGGCGGGTTGCCAACCCGCCGCAGATTGACAATCTGCCCCACACCCCGCGTGTACGGTTACAATAGGGATCACGCCATGAAGCGCCAATTTGTAGTTCTCGCCGCCGTCCTTGCGGCCTTGCCGCAGTTCTCCTGCCGCCACAAGCCGCCCGCCAACGTCGCGGCCGAAGTGAACAACCACGCCATCACCTACGCTGAACTCGAGAAGACCTACAAATCGCAGTTCCCCCAGGCCGTCGAGGGGACCAACGAAGACCAGGTCATGTCGCAGAAGCTGGAGCTGCTCAGCAGCCTCATCACCAACGAAATCCTGTTGCAGCGCGCCGAGAAGCTGGGCCTCACGGCGGTCGACGCCGACGTCGATACGGAATTAAACAAGATCAAAGCGCCCTACACCAAAGAGGAATTCGAGAGCCAGATCAAGGCGCGCAACATGACCGTGGACGACCTGAAGTCCCAGCTTCGCCGCGATCTCACCGTCAACAAGCTGATCAACAAAGAAATCACCTCCCACATCGCCATCACCGACGCCGACGTGGCCAATTACTACAACGCCAACAAGGCCAGCTTCAACCTGGTCGAGCCGCAGGTCCACCTGGCGCAGATCCTGGTGACTCCCTTCGCCAACCCCAACGTCCGCAATCTGAAGAACAGCAAGGCCAGGAACGAAAACGAGGCCGTGACCAAGATCACCGACATCCTGGCCCGGCTGAAGCGCGACGAGGATTTCAGCATGCTGGCGCAGAATTACTCCGAAGACCCCGATTCCGCCCCCAATGGCGGCGACATGGGGTTCATCCCCGAATCCACTCTGGAGAAGGCCAACCCCGAGCTGCGCAAGCTGGTGGCGTCGCTCTCGCCGGGCAGTTTCTCGCCCATTCACACGCAGGAAGGCTACCGCATCCTGAGGGTGATCGCCAGGGAACCGGCCGGCCAGCGCGAGTTGAACGATCCGCGTGTGCAGCAGAACATCCGCGAGACGCTGTTGAACCGCAAAGACCAGCTCTTGAAGAACGCCTACTATGAAGTGGCGCGCAACGGCTCCAAGGTGGAAAATTACCTGGCGCGCAGCGTCATCGAGAACGCGGGAAAAACCCGGTGACTGACACACGCGTCCCAAGGCGCGGGGTGCCCTCTGGGCCCTGCGCCGCGTGGACGCTGGTGTCTGTCACCGGATTTGGCGGTCGCCTCGCGCCGCGCCCTTACCGCCGCCGTCCCATCTGGTACAGGTAGATGCGGTGCTCCGTTTTGCCGGTCTGCAGGACGATGGCCTCCACCGGCTTCCACCCTTTGATCGGGAATTCGTAGGAAACTACGCGGGAGCCGGGCTTCAGGTACTTCTCCAGGTTGGGCTTCAGCCGCTCGTTGGAGCTGGTCAGCAGGTACATCGTCACCACGTCGGCGGGGCTGAGATCCACCCGCAACACGCTGCCCTCCACCATGCTGACGCGGTCTTCCAGGCCCAGCGACTTGATCCGCTCCCTGGCCGCCTGGCAGAGGTCCGGCCGAATCTCTACTCCCACGCCCCTGGCGCCGAACTTCTGCGCCGCCGTGATTACGATGCGGCCGTCGCCGCTGCCAAGATCGTACACCACGTCGCCCGGCTTCACATGGGCGGCCTCTAGCATCCTGTCGACGGCCTCCTGCGGTGTCGGAATGTAAGGCGCCAGATTCTCGGCAGCCCCGAACTGTTGAGCGCCGACAGGGAGCGTGCCAGCCAACAGCAGCAGCGCGATGGGGAAAACCGGCATGGGTCACTGTGAGGACGCGTCTCGGCTAACCGTCCCCCCAACCTTCGATTTTACTATACGGCCGATGATCTCGGTCCACGCAAAAAACAGGTCCCGGGGCCGGGTGATGGTATACTCGGCGCCTTTCAGGTACCGGACCGTGGTGCCGATGGCGTCCCGCCAGGGATTGGCCTGCGGGTTCAGGTTGTAGTTCATGTAAAACACGGGGAACTTCACGTCCCCCAGTTGTTTCAACGCATCTTGCGGCAGGGCTTCGTCGAGCATCACCTTCGGCCCGGCGAAGATCACGGCGTCGGGCTGCTCTCTTTCATCCTTGATCTCCCGCGTAATGAAGTTAGCCAGGAACTCCGTGTCGCCGTGCTTCTGGCTCAGGCGTTTGAAATCGACGGTGCCGAGATTGAGCGTGCCCAGCGCTTGGCCGAGGGCGGGGAAGTCGATTTGCGAAGCAGCCTCCTGCCGGTAAATCACGCGCTGCTCCTGCATGTTGAACGCCACAATCGAAAACTTGCCGATGCGCGGCTCGCGCGCGATATTCCGCAGGATCGAGAGCAGAGCGTTGGTGTCGAGCGGCTGCAAGGTGGCCGATTGCCAGTTCTGCGGGGCGAAATTGACCACCACCTTTACGTTCAGCGGACCCTCATGCTGCTCGCGCTCCACGGGAGGCTCCTGCTTGAATGGCTCGCTGTCGGCCGGCTCGACCACTTCGGGAGGGATATCCAGCGCCATCTGCCTGTCCTTGGCGGGCAGGCTGGCTTCCGTGTCCCAGTTCGAGGAGCACACGCGTTCCGCGCGGTCCCTCATCATCCAGTCGATATGGTACTTTCCTTCCCCAACGTCGACCATGCCTTGCAGAACGGCGTCGCCATGGGCGTCTTCTTCGATGGCCGGGACGGACACGTGCTGCGAAAAGTAGACCGGCTCATCGGGGTGGTCCTCCGGAACCACGCGGAAGATCATGGTGAGATGGTTCTCCGAGCCGGCCAGATCTCGAAGCGGAATGCTGACGTCGTACCCGGCATGAAACTTCAGATCGAAGCCAAGCGACGCCTTGGCGGGCACTACCGTACACGGAAGGTCTTTGCGCGTCTCCTGCGATTCCAGAATGGCGGCATCCGTGCCGAAGAGCCGCACCAGGCCTCCCGGCCCGGAAACCGGCATCGGAACCTGGGCCGAAAGCGCGCTGCCCCCCAGCAGGAGCGCACAGATCCGGAACTTCGTTCTTCGCGCGTGATCGCACCCGATCCGGAACCTCAGAGACATCGCCATTGCGGTGAGCACGTTCAGTACCAGCGCCTCCGCCACACAGTCGCCTTCTCCAAGTATTATGGCGCATATTTCAGAAGGCGCATAGAGCTAAATTGTGCGGGCCCTGCCGGCGCGCGTAGAATGAAGACAGAAGGACACTCGGAGGACGTTCGGAATGGACCGCGGCAAAACCCAGAGCGACGAAATCCCATCGCCGGATGGACTTTCGCCGGACGTTATCATTAGCCCGGATACGCGCCGGAGCCAGCGGATTCCGCCGGGACAGTCACGCACCCGGAAATGGCCCGTGCTGGACGCCAGCGGCCCCCCTGCCATCGACCTCGATCAATGGCGTTTCCGGGTGGCGGGCCTGGTGGGCCAAGAGGTCCAGTGGGACTGGCAAGAGTTTACGGCGCTTCCACGAGTCGACGTCTTCGGGGACTTTCATTGTGTAACCCGATGGTCCCGGCTCGGAAACTTGTGGCAAGGCGTCTCCACCCGTGAGCTGATCCGGCGCGCCGGTGGGGCCCGGCCCGAGGCGCATTACGCCATAGTTCACGGATATGACCGGGGTTGGACGGCCAATTTGCCGCTCGAACACTTCCTGGCGGAAGACGCGCTTGTGGCGATACTCCACGACGGTGAGTCGATTTCCACCGAGCATGGCGGCCCGGCGCGTCTCGTCGTGCCGCGCCTCTATGCATGGAAGAGCGCCAAGTGGGTGGCCGGGGTGGAACTGGTAGAGAAAGACCGGCCCGGCTTCTGGGAGGCCAACGGGTACCATATGCGCGGCGACCCTTGGACGGAGGAGCGCTACGGATGGTGAGATTACTGGACTGTCGTCATCTGGTGCTTCAGCCGGCGCCGTGCCACGTGGGGCTCCCGGTGGATCTCATCCAACATGCTGGTGGCGTGGACGCTGGCCGGTTCGAAGCCGTGCGAATTCAGCGCATTCCGAACCTCGTCCAGCCGCCCTTCATAGGCCGGGAATTCCACCAGGGTGGCAGTCTGGGTCTCCTCGCGCCCATCGGCATACAAGTACACCACGGGGGCCTCGTGATAGATCTGCGGGTTGATCGGAAAACTGGTCTGCGCCAGCGCTTCCAGGAGCGACTCCAGGCGGCGCGGGTCCACGTCGATCGAAACAGAAACCAAAGCTCCTTCGCGGCCCGACAGCGAAGGGCTGGCTGGCAATGTCTTGGGCCAGACGCTCATCGATTCCTCCAGCATCCGGCGACGGGGGCCAGCCGAAAACAAAAGACCCTGGAGCCCAAAGGCGCCAGGGTCGAAATGTTTTCGAACAGACCGACTCACCTTTAGCACTTTTTTGCGTGGTTGCAATTAGCCAGGCTCAAACAGCCCTAAATCAATCCACGGTAATTCCAGCATATCACCAGCGGCGGCCACAGGCAACAGGTTTAATGTTTGGTTTAATGTGTGTGTCGCTGCGGGCCGGGCAGGCGGCGCCGCCTGCCCTACCGCCTACTTTTTTGCCAGGCCGAAGAAGTCGGGATCGAGAACCGCCGGGCTCTTCTTCTGCAGTTCCTGCAAGGTCTTCTGCGCCTGCTCGGGGCGCATGCGGCGCTCCAGCTCCGGCCGTACGTCCTCGAAGCTCTTGGACTCTTTAGCCTCGACCTTGATCACGTGGTAGCCGAACGGAGATTTCACCGGTTCGCCGATCTCCCCGGGTTGGAGAGCGAATGCGGCCTGCTCGAATGAGGGAACCATCTGCCCGTGGCGGAAGAACCCGAGATCGCCGCCCTTGGCCGCCGAACCGGTGTCGTCGGATTCCTGGCTGGCCAACTGGGCGAAGTCTTCTCCGGCTTGGATCCTCTTTCTCAGATCCTGCGCTTTGGCCAGCGCTTCCGCCTCCGTGAGGTCCTTCTGTCCCGGCCTTACGGCCGTCGGCGAACCCTGCGCCCGGATCAGAATGTGGCGGGCGCGCACTTGTTCGAATTCCGCCTTGTGGGCCTCGTAGTATTTGCGCACGTCGGCCTCGTCGAGCTTGATGTTCTTGCCGATCTCCTCGTAAGTCATATTGGCCAGGATATTGGCGTCCTGAAACATGGACTGGGTGCGGTAGGCGGAGCTCTCATCCAGTTTCCGGCGCTTGCCTTCCTGGGCCAATACCACGATACGCACGATGTTATCGGCGAACTGCTTGCGGCCCGAACCGCGAGCCACGCTACGGTACTGCTCCGGAAGAGCGTCGATGATCTGGTCGAACTGCGCGGCGGTTACAGTCACGTCCCCAACCGCAACCACCACGCGATCGGGGGGGACCACCGGCAAGGTCTTAGGCGCAGGGTTGTCCACCGACAGGGTGACGGTCGGTTGGGGCGCCGACGCGGGTTGGGGCGGAGGGGCCTGTGCCAGCAGCCACGCCGCCGAGGAAAACAGGAGCAGAATGCGGGGATACGTCATTTGCTCATGATAACAGGGGCCGTGGAACGCTTATGGGCCCCCGCGACGCACTGCCTTGATCGACAGCCTGATCGCCGACCCAGGTTCGCCAGAACGGGTCTCACGGTCTCGAACGTCTCGTCCGGACAGGACACCATCATCGCCAGCGTCCCCTGCTCGGCGCCCTTGACCCCGCCGCTCACGGGCGCATCCACCGCGGCGATGCCCTTCTCCGCCAGAGCCGCCGCGATGCGCTTCGCGCAGGTCGCACCCGTGGCGCCAACGCCCCTTCAAGCTCCTACCAGAATCCTGTTCACGCGCTCGGCGTTCTCCCGGACCTCGTCCTTCACTCTCGGGAAAAGGCCGATGAACACGCCGTCGGTGGGCTTGATGCTCTCGTAGGCCGTGCGGAAGGCCTGGTCCGCGTTGGCGACGCGGCCCGCGGCCAGGATTTTGAACGCGAAGCACGGTTTCCTGGTGGCCCGCATGACCTTGTACATGCGCGGCGGGTCGCTTTGCAGGTAACACTCGCCCTGCATCTCAACCAGCTCGCTGTTGAGTACTTTCTTCCATTCCTCCTGAGTGCGCGTGCGGTTGTAGACACAGCCGGCGTAGAAATCGACGTCCCAGCCCTGCTCCTCGACCATCTCGATCACTTCCGGCTTATGCGTCCCGACGCCGGCCAGGACGCCCATTCCGCGGATGTTCTTGCACCATTCCTTCACGGTTTCCATCTGGTGGTTTTGAAACGCCCGGTCGGTGTTCTCCCCGTGGTGATAGATCGCTATGGGCTTCAAGGCCTTTACGACCGCCGCCTCATCGCCCATACCCTGCGCGATCAGGTGCATCCTGCCCCCTTCGGCCAGGAACGCTTCGAAATCCAACTGACCGCGGCCGCCAGGGTAGTAATTGAAGGCATTAATTCCGAACCGGTTGCACTGATGGAGCACTTCGCGGACCCGTTCCTGGGTGTAATACTCCCGCATTACGGTGCCGAGGGTTTGATTGAAATGTCCAAAGCCATAGAACGGATTGCAGCCGCAGATCAGGCGGCTGACCTCATACTTGCCGAATTTCATTTTCGGAACCTGGACCTCCGAGGCCGGCCTGGGAGGCGTCACGGGTTGCTGCTGCCCCCCGGGAAATCCGTCCCGGCCGCCGCCCGGCCTCTGGACTGGCGCCTGCGCCATCAGCGCGGCGGCTCCGCTCACCCCAGCCGCAATGGCGGCCGTCGAGTGCAAAAAGCTGCGTCTTGTATCGGGCATTTCCGTTCCTCTCTCTTAACCTTCATCTCCAGTTATTAAATATTATAGGATTTGTTTATCTCAACTTGCAGTGACGAGCAAGGCGATTACGGTATCAGATAGGGATCTGGAAGAGGCCTCCGGCGCCAGCGTCAATCTGGAAGCGCGAATGCCACGTATCGACGGATCACGGTCGCGACTATTGCGCCGGTTCGACCACCGCCGACATGGATCCCTGGGACCGGGGCAGCCGCCAATCCGGACCGTAGGCATGAATCTGATCGCGCGCGAATTCCGCGTGCGGCAGTTCACACACGATCAGAACCGTGCGGCCGCACCGGTCCACCTCTTCGGCGTGCCGGTAAGCCTGATCCAGGGTGAAGACGAAGATCCTCTGGAGCATCTCGATTACGTAGTCGTAGGTGTGATCGTTGTCGTCCAGAAGCACGACCCGGTAGAGCGGAATCAACTGGTCCCGTTCTATCACTTCCGTTTCGGGAGAGACCGAAGCCTTCGGCATGCGCGCCGGCCACAGCCGGTATGACCAGTATCCGCTATTGCGCGCTGCCCGACAATAGCATTCCTTATACTCGGATGAGGCCATGCAGAAGCCGGTCTACCTGGATCATCACGCCACCACCCCGGTGGATTCCCGCGTGCTCGAAGCCATGCTGCCGTTTTTCGGGCCTAAATTCGGCAATGCGGCGAGCCGCGGCCACAGCTTCGGCTGGGAAGCGGAAAAAGCGGTGGAACTCGCGCGGAAGCGGGTGGCGGAGCTGGCCGGCGCGGCGCCGCGCGAAATGGTCTTCACCAGCGGCGCCACCGAGTCCGATAACCTGGCGCTCAAAGGAGCCATGGAGGCCTACCGCTCCAAGGGAAACCACCTCATAACTATGGCCACCGAGCACAAAGCGGTGCTCGATACGGCCCGGCGCCTGGAGCGGCAAGGCTGCCGCCTCACCCTGCTGCCGCCGCGGCGCGACGGGCTGCTCTCGCTCGATCAACTGCGGGACGCCATACTCCCCGGGACCGTGCTGGTAAGCGTGATGCACGCCAATAACGAGATCGGGGTGATTCAGCCGGTGCGCGAAATCGGCGCCATCTGTCGCGAAAAAGACGTGTTGTTCCACTGCGACGCGGCCCAGGGCTTCGGCAAGGTCCCCATCCGCGTCGAAGAAGATAACATCGACCTGATGTCCGTCAGCGCGCACAAGATGTACGGCCCCAAGGGCATCGGCGCGCTCTACGTGCGCCGGCGGAACCCGCGCGTCGAATTGGCGGCCCAGATGGACGGTGGAGGGCACGAGTTCGGAATGCGTTCCGGCACTCTGAACGTGCCTGCCATCGTGGGTTTCGGCGAGGCCTGCGCCATTTGCGGGCGCGAGATGGCGGAGGAAGCCGCGCGACTGGCCGCGCTGCGCGACCGGCTCAAGAACCAGATCGAAGCCGGACTGGACCGCGTATATGTGAACGGCGGGATGGAGCACCGGCTGCCTGGCAACCTGAACATGAGCTTTGCGGGCGTCGACGGCGACTCGCTGCTTATGAGCCTCCCCGAGGTGGCGCTTTCCACCGGTTCGGCTTGCACCTCGGCCACCGTGGAACCGAGCTATGTGCTGAAGGCGCTGGGTGTGGGCGACGACTTGTCGCACTCCTCCCTGCGCTTTGGCCTGGGCCGTTTCAACACCGCCCAAGAGGTGGATTACGTGGCCCGGCGGGTGATCGAAGCGGTGCGCAAACTGCGGGAGCTTTCGCCGGTTGGCAGTGGTTGACAGCCAAAGGGAAGCCCTGTCCTAGCGGTTCGGCCGTGGGGGTGGAGGAGGTGGTGGTGGCGGGGGAGGAGGAGGCGGCGGCGGTGCTGGCTTTGGCATGGGTGGCCGGCTCTTTTGGAAGGTATGGTCTTCCTTAGCCATGTTGACCCGTCAGATGGTACAGGGCGAATACGCGATCTTGCCACTTCTCCAACAACTTCTGGTCGTTCGGTGCATCCGTAGTGGCAAGTTCGGAAGGCTCTCGCGACATTTCAATGATCTGCTTCAGTTGGTCTTCGGCGTCGTCACCAGTATGGCTCCAAAGACGGGTGTATTCCTGAGAAATCCTGTTCCACGCAGAATGAAGCTTTGCCATAGTGGCTGTTCTTCTGTCGAGTCCTACGGCAATCGAGTACGCTGTCATTCCGGCCACCACCAGAGACAATACTGTTGGCACGAATTCCGGAGCCTTGCCTATCAGAGATGCCGCAGCACTAGATGCAAAGAAGAACGACAGACCTGTAATCCATTGCTCTTGGCGAGTATACCGGGACGCCAAATCGCCAAAGTACAAGGAGCGGGTTTCCGCTGCCAGCATGTTCTCCCAGACCTGAGTTCGTTGGAATTCGTCGAGCGTATAACCGCTCATGCCCCCACACACGATTATACAACCACCTCGCGCCAGCAGTTCGTCGATTGTCCACGTCGCGCTCTTCAGGGCACTACTCCGATTCAAACGCGCCTCCCCGCTATGCTATAATTCTTACGTCTCACCTGTTGCAACAGATCCACGGAATTTCTATGCCGAAGCTCAAGACCCATAAGGGTGCGGCTAAGCGGTTCAAGAAGACCGGCACGGGCAAAGTGATGCGCAGTCACGCCTTTGCACGGCATATCTTGACCTCGAAACCGCACAAGCGTAAGAAGAAACTGCATCAGAGGGTGCTGGCCGATCCAACCAACCAGCCCTCTCTGAAACGCATGCTCCCCTATTAAAGGGGTCGTGCGATTTGCGCGGACGGAGCGCGTGGCACGTGCCCGATCCGCCAATCGATTCGAACCATTGAAAGGAGATTAAACGTGCCCAGAGTCAAACGAGGAACCCACCGCCGGGCGGCCCGCAAGAAGACGCTCAAACAGGCTTCCGGTTATTTTCTCACCAAGAGCAAGCTCTATCGCGCGGCCCAGGAGGCCGTGGAGCGCGGGCTCAAGTTCGCCTACGTCGGCCGCAAGAACAAGAAGCGCGATTTCCGCGCGCTATGGATCGTCCGCATCAACGCGGCGTGCCGCGAAGCCGGCATTTCCTACAGTCAGTTTGTGCATGGGCTGAAGGCCGCCGGGCTGGACCTCAACCGCAAGTCTCTGGCGGATGTCGCCCTGCACGACGATGCCGCGTTCCGCCAGTTGGTGGGGACGGCCAAAGCCGCCCTCGAGAAAGCGTGAGCCAGGTATGAGCCCCGTGGAAGGCGAGACCGATTCGCTCGGCAGTCTGGAAGAACGCATCCAGCAGGCCATCCAACTCGTGGTGCGGTTGCGCCGGGAGAGAGAGGCCGCGCTCGCGGAAGCCGCCAGCGCCAAAGCCGAGGCGGCGCGCCTCGCCGCCGAAATGAAGACGCTCCAGGCGGAGCGGAAACAGGTCCGCGCCCGCGTCGAGAGACTGCTGGGGCAGATCGATCAACTGAGCGCTGGTTAGCGCACCGCCTTGCGGAGGTCCCGATGGAAAGCAGCACTCCCGAGAGACAACCCGTTCGCGTGACCATCCTGAGCCGGCCGTACACGCTGCTGGCCACCGGCGATCCCCGCGAAGTGGAGGAAGTGGCGGCCAGTGTGGACGAGCTGATGCTTTCCATCGCCGCTAAAGCTCCCAACGCCGATTCCACGCGCATCGCCGTGCTGGCCTGCCTGCACCTGGCCGACAAGCTGCGCACGCTCGAGCGCGACCTGGACCGGCTCAAGCACCGCGTAGACAGCAAGTCCGTGGAATTCGCCGGAATGCTCGAGCAGTTGATCGCCTCGGCGGGAGAACGCTGATGGGGTGGCGAATGCCCCTGGCGCTGCTGGCCGGCGCCGCGCTTTTTGCGGCTTCCACTTACCAGGCCGAGATTGCCCAGTGGCGGCGTGCGCGCGAGGCGGGGTTGCGCCAGGACGGAAGCTGGCTCACGGTGGCCGGATTATTCTGGCTGCGCGACGGCGCCAACCGTTTTGGCAAGGATCGATCCAACGACATCGTGCTCCCCGACGGTCCCGCCCATGCCGGCGTGTTCGAGCTGCGCAACGGCAAAGTGACCGCCACCGTGGACGGACACACGCGCCCGCTGGCGCCCGATTCCGCGGACACGATCACCGTGGGGCGGCTGAGCCTGCTTGTGATCCGCCGCGGCCCTAAACTCGGCATCCGGCTGAAAGACCCGGCCAGCCAGGCCCGCCGCGATTTCCACGGTCTCGATTACTTTCCCGCGAGTGAAGAGTACCGCGTGACCGCCAGGTTCGTCGCCGAGCCGCGCAAGATTTCGGTCGCCAACGTCTTAGGTCAGACTGCGCCGATGGACAGCCCTGGATACGTCGTGTTCCGCCTGCACGGCCAGGAACTACGCCTGTATCCGGTTTTTGAAGCGCCCGCGACGAGCCTCTTCTTCATCTTTCGCGACCAGACCAGCGGGAAAGAGACCTACGGCGCAGGCCGCTTCCTGGATACGGACCTGCCGCGCGGCAACCAGGTCGTGCTGGACTTCAACAAGGCCTACAACCCTCCCTGTGCGTTCACGCCCTATGCCACCTGCCCCCTGCCTCCCCAGGAGAACCGTCTGGCGGTCAGAATCGAGGCGGGGGAAAAGACCTTCGGGCATTAGCTACGGCGCATCTACAGGGACCCGAGCGCCAGAAATGCGGTGCGGAGACGGGGATGGCGCTGCATCAAGCGAAGGTAGCGCGCTTCGCTGGCGCTCTGTTTGGCCCGGAGAATCTTCGCCGCGGCGGTCTTCTCTTCCGGCGTCCAACGGGCCAGGTCCGGAATCAGGCTGAGAACCAGCGCCAGGCCGCTGGATGATGCCGTGTCCAGGGCTCCGGCGGCGCGCGCCCGCTCGACGGCCAGCCCAAGGTTGCGCACGCGAAAGTTGTCCCAGACGCCCTTCTCGGACGAGGGGCCTTCGAAAAGGAGGTAACCTTCGGCCAGTTTCTCCAGGGTCCGCTTGGAGCTTCGGTAGCCCGGCGTTTGGCTCATACGTCGCTCTTCACGGTCCGTCAGCGCGGCGACCTTTGGATCGACGGGACGGAACCCCAGCTTGCGGTAGAACCAGAACGCCCCGGAATCCACGGCCTCGGGGTTCTCCAGACCGATCTGGTAGGGATCTACCGAGAAGCAGGTCACGCCCAGAACCTGGCGGAACAGGCGCAGGAGGCGCGCATACAGCCACGCGGATTCGCCCTCGCGAAAGGTGTAGTAAAGGTTGAAGCCGACCTCGGCGCGCTCGAACAACGAAAGCACTTCCACGTAGCCGGCCGGCACGCCGTTCTTGAAGAACATGCCGCCGTGGTAAGCGCGTAGCGGCAAGCGCCATTCCGGCGGCACGCCGAAGAAGAAGATCTCGACGCCACGGCCCGCGTCGGCGCGATAAACCCCGTTCTCGTCGGGGTGGCTGAAGCCGTAGAGCTCGCGGTAGCGCATGGCGGAGGTGTCGAGGATGAGATCCAGAATCTGGCGCGCCTCCGGCCGGGCGAGACGGCGCACGGGAAGCGGCGGGCCTTCCACTTCCCGCGCGAGAGAAACGTCGCTGCGCCGCAGCAGCGGTTCCTGGTGGCAGTACAGCTTTCGTCCGGGCAGCCGCAGGCGTGATCGCGACGTGCGCGTGCCGCCGACATGCCAGGTGAGCGGCAGATCGAGCGTGTCGAACAGGTCCGGCGAAGCGGCCAGGCGCTCCAACAGCCACGCCAAATCAGTCGTGCCCCGGCGGCGCACCGCCGAGATCCACTGGCGGTAGGGAACGTGCGCTTCCACCGGCCAATCCTCTCCCAGCAGCGGCAGGAAGCGGCGGAGGACCGGACCGAGCCTGTCGATGCCATCGTAACGGTCCCAGGCGATTTCCAGGTTGCGCGGATGGCGGGCGGCGAGACGCCGCGCCACTTCGTAGCTGAAGACCGCCGAGAGCGAGGTGCCGGCGATGCCCGATATCTCCGGCTCCTCGAAGGCGGAAAGGTCCGCGCCCGCGGCTTCGAGTTGGGCGATGCGGCCGGCGAACGAGAAGAGAATGGCGTCCGCCAATCGCGCCACCCGCGGATTGCGCGGATAGGCGCGCAGGAAGAGCGCCGTCTCGTGCAACCGGATCAGGCTGGCGGCGTCGCGGAACTGGCGGCGGGCGGCCGCGGCGAGCAAGCGTTCCAATTGGCCGTCGCCGGGCGGGCCAAAGCGGCTCTTCCATTTCTCGAGTTGGTCCAGCAATGGTGAAGGCATTGTCACCTCATCAGCTCGGCCGCGATGGCGGCCTGGCCCAGGGCGATTCCGCCGTCGTTGGGCGGCACTTTGGCGTGCAGAAAGACCTCGAAGCCGGCGCGGCGCAGGCCGGCCACGGCCAGACCCAGCAGCCGCATGTTTTGAAACGTGCCGCCGCTGAGGCAAACCCGGGTCAGGCTGGTCTCACCACGGATGCGCCGGCAGGTCTCGACGATGGCCTCGGCCAGCGTGTTGTGAAATTTGGCCGAGATTGCGGGGCGCGGCGCGCCTTCCGCGGCCTCGCGAGCGATGTGGGCGATCATGGGGCGGAAATCCAGCTTCCAGAGCGGGCCGGCCTCGATCTCGAACGGATACCGTGCGGTGTTGCCGTCCTCGGCGATCATCTCCAGCTCGATGGCCGCCTGAGCCTCGAAGTTGACGGCCGTGCGCAGGCCGATGATGGCCGCCACGGCGTCGAACAGCCGCCCGCAGGAAGAGGTCGGCACCGTATTCACGCCCGATTCGATCATGCGCTGCACCACGCGGATGCGATTCTCCGGAACCCCCTTGATCGGCGCAGCGTATCCCAGCGCCGCGCGCCAAGGCTCGCGCACCGCGGCGTCGCCGCCGGCCAGCGGGACGTAGCGCAAGTGGGCGCGCCGCTCGAAGCCGGAATAGCGGGCCACCAGAAACTCGCCGCCCCAGATGGCGCCATCCGTGCCGTATCCGGTGCCGTCGAACGCCACTCCGATCACTTCGTCAGTGAGACCATTCTCGGCCATGCAGGCGGCGATGTGCGCGTGATGGTGTTGCACGCCGAATTTCGGCAGCCCAACCATCTCCAGCGCGTACTTCGTGCTGAGATACTGCGGATGGAGATCGTAGGCCACGGAGCGCGGCTCCACCCTAAAAAGCTTCTTTAGATTGGCGAGCGTTTCTTCGAAGAAGACCAGGGTTTCGTAGTTCTCGAGATCGCCGATGTGCTGGCTCAGGATGGCGTGCCGTCCCTTGGTGAGGCAGAAGGTGTTCTTCAGCTCGGCGCCGCAAGCCAGCAACTCGGGAACGCGGCGTCCCAGGTCCAGGGTTTGAGGGGCGAAGCCGCGCGACCGGCGCATCACGCGCTCAGTGCCTTCGAAGGTGCGCACCACCGAGTCGTCCGTGCGCATGTAAATGTCGCGGTCGTGGGTGAGGAACCAGTCGGCGACGCCGGCGAGTCGCTCCTGGGCCTCGGCGTTCGATACCACGATGGGTTCCTCGGCGAGGTTGCCGCAGGTCATCACCAGAAGGGAATAGGGCGCGCCGATGAACAGCAGGTGATGCAGCGGCGTATAGGGCAGCATGACACCGATGGTGCGGTTGCCCGGGGCGATGTGGGGCAGGTCCCCGACCTGCCCGTAAAGAATAACAATTGGCCGGCGCGGGCTGAGCAAGGCGCGGCGATCGGCGTCCGAGACGGCGCAGACGGCTTCCACGGCGGCCAGGTCGCGCGCCATCAATGCGAATGGCTTGTCGCTGCGCCGCTTGCGCTCGCGCAGACGGCGAACGGAGTCGGCGTTGCGGGCATCGCAGGCCAGGTGGAATCCGCCCAGACCTTTGATGGCGAGGATCTCGCCGGCCGCGAGCCGGCGGCGTGCCTCCTCGATGCCCGCGGAAAGTGCCGGTCCACACTCAGCGCAGGCGTTGGGCTGGGCATGAAAGCGCCGGTCGCGCGGGTCGTCGTACTCCGCCTGGCAGGCCGCGCACATGTGGAAGGCCGCCATGGTGGTATTCGGGCGATCATAAGGGATATCGCGGATGATGGTGTAGCGCGGACCGCAGTTGGTGCAATTGGTGAACGGGTAGCCGAAGCGGCGGTTGGCGGCGGCGGTGAAATCGCGGAAGCAATCGTCGCAGGTGGCCACGTCGGGCGAAACCAGCGCGAACTCGCCGGTTTCGGCAAGGCTGGCGCGGATGGCGAAAGTGGCGTCGCCCACCCCGGGCAGTTCCTGGATCTCGATTTCCTGAATCCAGGCGAGCGGCGGCGGATCTTCTTTAAGGGCTTTGACAAAAGCGTCAACGGCGGCCGGATGGCCTTCCACTTCGGCCACCAGGCCGGCCGAAGAGTTCAGGACGTAGCCCGCCAGGTTGAGTTCGAGCGCGAGGTTGTGAACGAACGGCCGGAACCCGACTCCCTGAACGATGCCGCGCAAGCGGACGCGAATGCGCCGCCGGCTAGGGTGTGGATTCGTGTCCATTTTGGTCACGTTGTGGGGCAGATTTTCAATCTGCGGCCGATTTTCAATCGGCCTTGGCAGGCCGGCGGCGGTTGCCAACCGCCGCGCAGGATGCAATCCTGCCCCACAGTCATAAGCGCAGATCCGATGGCAGATCCACGTCCAGAAACTCCGCGCGGCGGAACCGTTCCTTGAGGTGAAACGGGACGGTGCAATCGAAGATGGTCTTGCAGGTTGTCCCGTCCGGGTGGCGCGAAGGATCGAGGGCGGCGCCGCGGACGCCGGGTATGAAGACCGTGTCGGCGTCGCCTTGGTAGCGAACGGTCATGGCCCAGAGCACGTCGTTGGTGTCGAAGATGTTCACGTCCTCATCCACCAGGATGACATGCTTCAGTTCCGGGAAGGCCGCGAAGGCGGTCAGCGCGGCCTGGCGCTGGCGGCCTTCGTCGCCGGCCGAGCGCTTGCCGATTTGCAGAATGGCGAGGAATTTTCCGCCTCCGGAAGAATGCGAGTAGACGCCGCGCAGGAGGCCCGGCATGCTGTTCTCGACGGCGCGCAGGATGCTGACCTCGGTGGGAATGCCGACCAGGTTGGTGTGCTCCTCGAAGGGGCCGACGATGGTCTGGAGGATGGGCGACCGGCGATGCGTCACGGCGGTCACCCGGATCACGGGCAGCTCGGGCTGGGCCAGGCCCATCGAGCCGGCGAACTCCGGCATGGAGAATCCGGTCAGGGTTTGGGAATCCTCGCGGACGCGGACACCGGGGAGGATTTCGCCTTCGATCACGATCTCGGCGCGGGCAATGGCCTGCGCCGCCACGGAAACGCAATCCACCAGCTCGACGGGCCTGTGGCGGAGGCCGCCGGCGACGGTCAGCTCGTCGAAACCCAGCGGCACGGTGGGCGACTCGAAGCATGAGGCCAGGTAGATGGCGGGGTCCAGCCCGATGTTCACCGAAACCGGAAGGGGCTGGCCCAGGCGCTCGGCCTTGGCGCGGAACTGGTCGATGTGGCGGCCGGGAACGAAGTAGATGCTGATTGTATCGGGGCCTTGCATGCACAGCCGGTGAATGGTGACATCGGAGGCGCCGGTTTCGGGATCGCGCGCGCGGACCAGCCCCATGGTGATGTACGGCCCGGCATCGCGGAGGGTGTGGGTGGGGGCCGGAATCAGGCGCCGCAGGTCGAAGGGCGGACGGATGACGACCTCCTGGCAAGGGGCGGTGGCGACCGTCACGGGTAGGCACGTGTGATTGAGCGCGTCGAGGAGGTCGAAGGGCAGCCGCTCGATGGTGCTGCCCATGAGCAGGGCGGTGCGCTGGCGGGTGGCCAGGATTCCGGCGACCACCGGGATGGCGTAGCCCTTGACGTTTTCGAAGAGCAGGGCGGGGCCGGCGCCGACGCGTTTGTAGACGGCGGCGAGTTCCGCGTGGGGATCGACGGGCTGGCGCGTGGTGGCGAGCTGGCCGGGAATGGAGGCGAGGAACTCCAGGGCGGAGCGGAGATCGAAAATGCTACCAGTATCCATTGGTGAGAATCGATTCCTTGCAGGCTTGGCAGAACTCGGCGCCTTTGACGTCCAGACGCTCGACGGCGTGGCTGGATGTCATCACGCAGCGCCAGTCCGGGCAGTGCCGAAGACCGAAGGTGTGGCCGAGTTCGTGGGCCGCCTCCTTGAGCAGGCGCTCGCGCAGCAAGTCCGGGCGGGGCGGCATGCCGTAGAACTCCTCTTTCAAGCGCGCGGTGGATACCACAGCGCAATTGCCGTCGAGCTGCGCCTCGCCGAAAACGAAGGTCAGGATGGGCACGTAGAGGTCGGACGCGGTAACGCCGAGCACGCGCGCATCGGGATCCACGGCGCGCTCCATGCGCTGGATGATGGCGGTGGAGTAATACTGCTGCCGGCCGGCGTCCAGCGCGAAAGAAAGATCGAAGGTCTCGGGGCGAATCTGGCACGGGGTGCGGAAGGTGCGGGCCAGCGCCGCGGCGAGGTACTCGAGCAGATCGAGTCCCGGCTCCGCGCCGGGCCGGGATGGCGCTCCGAGCGGGATGAGATGAATGGGTTTCACCGCAAACCGTAACGGCGGAGCTTGTTGTAGAGAGTGGTGCGGTCGATGTCGAGGATGCGCGCCGCCCGCGAGAGATTGTGCTGGGTCTCGCGGAGGATGCGCTCGATGTGCGAGCGCTCGACATCATCCAGGGTCTGGCCGCCTTTGGGCTCGTCGGCTTGGAACTGGAAGGAGAAGTCGGCGGGGCGGATCTCCGAACCGCGGCCGACTACCAGCGCGCGTTCGACGGCGTTCTCGAGTTCGCGAACGTTGCCGGGCCAGTCGTGGCGCATGAGCACCTCGAGGGCTTCCGCGGAGAGCTGCGGCATGGCGCGGCTGGTGGCCATGCAGAACTTGTTGAGGAAATGGTTGACCAGCAGCGGGATGTCGTCGCGGCGTTCGCGCAGGGGCGGCAGATCGATGCAAAAGACGTGCAGGCGGTAATACAGGTCGGGGCGGAAGGCGCCCTCTTTGACGAGCGCCTCGAGGTTCTTGTTGGTGGCGGCGATGCAGCGGAAATCCACCTTAATCTGCTGGTTGCCGCCCACGCGCACGATCTCCTTTTCCTGCAGCACGCGCAGCAGGTCGGTTTGCGTCTTGAGACTGATGTCGCTGATCTCGTCGAGGAAGACGCTGCCGCCGTCGGCGATCTCGAACTTGCCTTTCTTGCGGTACTGGGCGCCGGTGAACGCGCCCTTTTCGTGTCCGAACAACTCGCTTTCGAGCAGGGTCTCGGTGAGCGCGCCGCAGTGGATGGTCACCATGGGCATGTAGCGCCGCGGACCGGCGGCGTGAATGGCGCGGGCCACCACTTCCTTGCCAGTGCCGCTTTCGCCGGTGATGAGCACGGTGGCTTCGGTGGGGGCGACCATCTCGATCAGCTCCGTCACCTTCTTCATGGCGGGGCTCTTGCCGATCAGCTCCGTGCTCGGGAAGACCTCCTGGAGGTTCTCGCGCAGGCGCACCACTTCGCGGCGGGCGCGTTTGTGCTCGAGGGCGTTGGCGACCAGGTGAGACAGCTCATCCGGGTCCACCGGCTTGGTGATGTAGTCGTACGCGCCGTGCTTGAGGGCTTGCACGGCGGTCTCCACGGAGGCGTAGCCGGTCATGATGATGACGGTCAGCTCCGGGTAGGCCTCGTGCAGGCGGGACTGGAGCTCCATGCCGTCCATGCCGGGCATTTTGATATCGATCAGCGCGATGTCGAATTCCATTTGCTGGATGATCTCGAGGGCTTCGCGCGCGCTTCCGGTCGGCCGGGCGGTGTAGCCTTCGCTGGCGAACCACTTACCGAGCGAATCGCGCACCACCAGCTCGTCATCGACGATCAGGATCTTGCCCCGGGTCTTGGTTGCCGTCGGAACATCTACCGCAGTTGCCATTGGTTCCTCCCCGTGAACCTCGTTTAGTTTATCTGGTTGCGTCACTATCTCACCCCTTGGCAGGCGGAACCGCCTGCCCCACCTGCCATCGCCGGCAGCGTCACCATAAACTCCGCCCCCTCACCCGGCGTGGAACCGACCGCGATCTCGCCCGCGTGCTGCTCCACAATACTATGCGCCACGGCCAGCCCCAGTCCCGTCCGGTTCTGGTCCTCTTTGGTTGTGAAAAACGGATCGAAGATGTGCGGCAGCACGTCGGCGGGGATGCCGCCTCCGGTATCCTTGACACGCAGCGAGCAGTGCTCCGCGCCGGGTTCGAGCTGGGTGGCGACTTCCAGCACGCCCCCTTTGGGCATGGCCTCCGATGCGTTGACCAGGAGCACCAGGAACACCTGCTGGATCTGGTTGGCGTCGCACTGGACGGGCGGAAGGCCGGGCGCGAGGTCCTCTTTCAGCTCGATGCTTTGCAGGTCCAGCTTGTGCTTCACCAGCGAGATGGCGCGCTCGACGATGGTGTTGAGATCGTTGGGCTCGCGATTGCTGGGCGCCTGGCGGGAGAAGGTGAGCAGGTTCTTCACCAGGTCGCCGCAGCGCCTGCTCTCGCGCTCGATGATGCGGAGCTGATCGGCCAGCTCGTCGCGCTCGGGGAACTCGTGCTTCGACAGCCCGCGTGACACCAGCCGGGCGTAGGTCAGGATGCCGAAGAGCGGATTGTTGATTTCGTGCGCCACGGTGGCGGCCAGCTTGCCGATGGAGGCCATCTTTTCGGATCGCAACAGGGTCTTATGCACGCGCTCGAGCTCGGCGGTCTTGCGGCGCACCTCTTCTTCGATTTTGGCCTGAACGCCCGCGACCTCGACGGTCATGCGGTTGAAGGAGCGCGCCAGATCGCCGAGCTCGTCGTCGGAGGCGGCGGGCAGGCGATAATCGAGGTCTCCGCCGGCCACGCGACGGGTCCCGTCAATCAACTCCTTGACGGGCCGGTGCACCACCACCCAGATGAACGCCACGGCCGCGAGGGAACCGAAAACCACGGCGCCCACCAGGAACCAGGCCAGGGTGGCCTGGTGCTGGGCGATCTGGGCGTCCACGGCGGCGAGCGAAAGATCGGCGTCGATGACACCCAGCACGAGCTGGCCCGCGGGGTGGACGTGGCAAGCGGCGTCGGAACAGGCGGGCGAGTTGTCGATGGGGCGAATCACGGCTAGCAGGTGAGTGCCCTGCTTATCCCAGAACATACGGGCGCGGTCGGGGCGGTTGAGCCTGGTAAGCGGCGCCGATTGCGCATGGCACCCATAGCAGGCCTCGGCGCTCTTGTTGACCACGGTATCGACCTCGCGGGCGTCGGTGGAGAGGGTGATGCGGCCATCCTTATTGAAGATGCGGATGCGCTGGATGCCCGGCTGGCTGCCCAGCTCGCGGATGATGTTGTAGAGCGCCTCGCGGTCGTTGTGCAGCATTTCGTAACGCGTGCTGCGCAGGATCAGGTCGGTGACGCGGTCGGCGGACTGCTCGACGAAATCCTGGGAGTGAACGCGCTCCGCGCGCAGGTTGATGAAGCCGAACAAGGCAAAGAAGGCCGCAGTGCTCGCGGTCACCGAGATGGCGAGCTTGGCGGCCAGTCCCAGCCGGATTGTCCTGCCGAGGTTCATCCCACTGCGACTGAATCTGCCTCCGTTTCTGCCATTTTCCGGGGCGCATGCTGTTGAGAGTGCGCTTCGAAAATGGGGAAGTACTGGGCGATGACGCGGAAGATGGCAAAGCCGGCGCCGACAATGGAAAGCGTCACGGCGACCTCAGTCCACTTGGGAATGTAATGCGCGCCGGAGCCGGCTTCCATTCCGGTGACGGCCACGTTCAACCGGTTGGCGATGAACCCGAACAGCACCATCACCGCGCAGGCGTACAGCGCGCCCGGACTCATGCGGACTTTGCGCTGATAGAGGAGCGCGGTGGGCACAGCCATCAGGGCGATCTCGAGGGCGAACAGCCACGTCTCGGTGCGGTTGCGCAAAAGCAGGGGGAACGCGTGCTGGTGGGCCAGGTCGAGGAAGCGGATCCACAAGTAGGCGCTCATGAGCACCGCCAGGACGCGCGCCATGCTGGCCAGCAGCGGCAGCTCCAGCGCGCGGCCGAAGGCGCGGCTGCTATGCCACGATTCGAAGATGGTCATGGACAGCCCCACCGCGATGGCGGAGATATAGAACAACAGCGGCAGGATGGGGCTGTACCAGAGCGGATAGAGCTTCTCGGGCACGATGAGATAGAGCGACCCGAGCGAGCTCTGGTGCAGGGTGGAGAGCAGCACGCCGGCAATCATGAGGGGCACGGAAATGTTGTGAATCCATCCCAGCGGCTTGTGCCAGCCGAATTTTTCGAACACCACCGGAATGAACTCGAGGAACAGGACCGTGGTGTAGAGGGTGACGCACCAGGCCACCTCGAACATCACCGAATGCGGGTTCCACATGATCAGCGGGTGCCAGATGCGGTCGGGGCGGCCCAAGTCGTATAGCAGGGCAACCACTACCAGGCTGTAGCCCAGGAACGCGGTGAGGATCGCCGGGCGCAAAATCGGCTTGTAGCGCTCGATATTAAAGATGTGGACAATGGCCACCAGGGTGAAGCCGCCGGCCGCCAGGCCCACGCCGCACAGGACGTCGAAACCGATCCAGAGTCCCCAGGGGAACCTGTCGCTGAGGTTGGTGGCGCCGCCCAAGCCGTAGAGCACGCGCAAGCAGGTGGCATACAGACCGCTCAACAGGATGACCGCGAAAATGGCACGCCAAACCGTGATTTTCGGGAGTTTGAGCTTCACTTCCGCGGGCCCTCCTTCCTGGCGACCTCGCCGCGGCGGTTGGTGATCCACCAGATGCCGCCCAGGAGGACCGAACCGGTGGAGACGATGTCGGGCGTCAGGTCGAGCACGCGCCAGGTAAGATCCGGCAGGGCTTCCATCGGCACATTGGTGCGCAGGCCGATCTGCTCGAAGGGGACCGCCGAAAGGAAGAGGACGGAAGTGCCGCCCACCTCTTTCACGCCGTAGATCTTCCCGTAATACTGGCCGGGCTTTTCCGCGATGCGCTGGCGCGCTTCGGCCAGCAGTTGATCGCGCTCGCCGTTCTTGGTGGCGCCGGTCGGGCAGACCTCGGCACAAGCCGTCTGCTTACCCTGGTTCTGCCGCTCATAGCACATGTCGCACTTCCGCATCTTGGGCAGGCGCTTGTTCCATTCGTAGGTGGGCACCTGGAACGGGCACGCCTGGAGGCAATAGCGGCAACCCATGCACTTCTCTGCGTCGTACACCACCGGGCCCAGGGAAGTCTTCTGCAAGGCTCCCACGGGACAGACCGAGGCGCACGTCGGCTCGGCGCAGTGCATGCACAGCCGGCGGCTGTATCGCTCGCCGTGCGTTTCGACGGCGGTGAGCTTGTGGGCCGAGATTCGTTCCTCGGCGGCAATTTTGTCGTCGTAGGGAAGACCCCAACGCTCGGCACAACCGCCTTCGCATGCCTTGCAACCGATGCAGAGGGTGCTGTCGTATAAGATGGCTCTCGACATAAGTAGACCCTCAACTCCCTTTTTAGCAGACTTCACGCCCAATGTGTAGTAAATCTTTACAAGTTTTTTACGCAGTGAGGAAGAACTCGCCGGTCACTTCCTTCCAATTGGCATCGGGCAGGGTGGCGAGGAGGTCTTCCGCCGGGCGTCCGCCATCGGCCGCAACCGCACCGGCGAGGGCCGGCTGCCGGGCGTAAAGGCGGTCGACGGCATCCCGCATCCACTCGCGAACCAGGCTCTTGGGGACCAGATTGCGCCCCGTGCTCTCCTCATCCGGCACATGGACCGTTACCAGCCAGCCCTTGCCGTAGGGATCCTGGCGCAGCGCGGCGGGGTTCTTGACGACTTCGGAATTGACCTCCATGACTTCACCTTCGGTGGGTGAAACCATCTCGGTCTTTTCTCCACCGCGGTGGAAAGAGAGGACTTTCTGTCCTTGGCGGATCCACTGGCCGGGCTTGGGAAGCTCGATGTGCTCGACCTTGCCCACGAGGGCGGCGGCAAACTCATCGGCGCCCATGCGGACGACGTTCTTGCGCTCCCTCACCAGCCAAGTGTGGCCAGAGTGATAGGAAACCGTAGCAGGGACCAGGAAACCATCCACATAGTCTCCGCCAAGCATGGAGGGAACTGCTTTCGGTGCGAACGCCGTCGCGGTATGCACGACCTTGCGGCGATTGAGGGCGTAATCCAACACGATAAAGACCAAGAACGTGGCGAGAACCAGAATGACTGTCATAAGGTTACATCCTTTCCGGCTTGTATAAGGGCACGGCGAGGGCCAAAGAGCGGTGCTTTTCGCAACTTTATCTGTCGTGGTTTCATGCAGGTAGAGGCGTGTGGATTTTGACGACCAGACAGCATGTTGATTTTGTCAACGGCCAGATGTGGAGAATTGCACTGATTCGGCATGGAATCATGACCTTGGAGAGGATGAGGCAAAACACGACGGGGGTGTCGTGGATTCCAACGGAACGAAGGACAGGGGTCGGGGGCCGGGGGTCGGGTCGAGGCGGTGACGGTGGGCAGGAATGCTTCGTGGACGGATTTGCGGAACGAAGCCAATTCGGGGGTCGGGGGCCGGGGGCCAGGGGCCGGGGGGGCGGGAGCCCGGCCGGTCGCGTTGGGCAGGGCTGCTTCGTGGGCGGGTTTGCGGAACGGAGCCAATGCGGGGGCCGGGGGGGGGGGGCGCGGGGCCGGGGGGGGCGGTT
>Ga0187881_10000312_pt1 | contig 60649 bp, 42 predicted proteins | sample June2016WEW_19_1_2_FD_133017 | JGI IMG/M metagenome (GOLD analysis project Ga0187881, IMG submission 133017) | Peatland microbial communities from SPRUCE experiment site at the Marcell Experimental Forest, Minnesota, USA - June2016WEW_19_100 | ecosystem: Environmental > Terrestrial > Soil >... | reverse complement strand
CTTCGTTTAAGGTCCGTGATTGCCTGGTCGTAATCCGCCATAATACCATTAATCTGTCCGCGCAGTTGCCAGGCGGTCGCGTCGCCCTGGTTGCTCTCAAGTCGCTTGTTTACCAGTTCCAGTGCCTCTTTTAGCCGTCCCTGTTTCATAGAAAGCCATGAGCTCAGCAGTAATCCTTTGCCTTCCTGGGGGTATTTTTCCCTGAAACTTGCCAGTTTTTGCTCGGCTTCCTTGATCAATCCGATGTTAAGATAAGTTTGGATCACCAAAAGATGAATTTCAGATGTTTCCGTGGCGGATAACAGTTGTTCGCCATATTTTGTCGCGGCAGTTTTATCGCCGGTTGTTTCCGCAATAAATAACAATCCCTCCAGGACATTTACGTCCTTGGGGTTGGTCTGATAGTACTGCTCTAAAGATTTGCGGGCATCGTCATATCGTCCCGTCTTTATATAATGCCGCCACAACAGTTGCGATTCCTTCGTTCCTTTCAATAACTGCTCCGCCTTTTCCGGCTGGCCCGTTTGTCGATAGTATTCTGCGTAACTCTCGAGTACGACAGGGCTCTGGGGGTCATAGCTTTTCGCCTGTTCCAAAGCCGAGAATGCCATTGCGAGCAGCGCCTGCCGACGTTGGGTATCAGTGTTGTCCAGACCAAGCCGTGTGGCGAGCCGGGCAAGCAGCAGCGCATTCTTCATACTCGGCATATTTTCCTGCAAGCTCTGCCGCAGCGCAAGCGCGCGATTCGGGTCGTTTTCGCTTATGTATTCCGCATAGAAACTCATTAGTTGCACATCGCCCTGATTAAGTGCCATCGCCCAGTCCAAAGCTCCCTTGGTTTCGGCCAGTTGTGATGTCGATACATTATCGCCGAGAGCTTGGTTGCGTTTGTACAGCCGATTGGCATATTCTTTCGCAATGGTCTTGTCCAACGGGGTGGTTTTTGCTGCCATGCTTATGTCGGCAAGCGCGGCCGCCTCATTGCCCAGTGCGGAGTTGATGCGGGACCGCAGCAGATAGCCATACCCGAAAACGGGTCTTTGCGACAATGCGCTGTCTATGCTTGTAAGAGCGGCTTCATATTGTTCTTTCGCAAGAGCGGCTCGAGCCGCGAAAAAGTCCCCTGAGCAATCGTCGTAATTTTCTCGCCTGGCTATTTGCAGGATTTTGTCGATAGTATCCCAGTCCTTTTTTTCCAACCCGATATCAAACAAAGATGTTATTGCTCGACGTTTTGAGCCATCGTCTGCTTGGAGCGAGCCGGTGCCGATGGGTGGAGGGACAAGCTTTCTGAGTTGCTCCGATGCCTTGTTGGAATCGTTGTTAGTTGCGTAAAAAATACCCAGGGAGAGCGCTCGCTTAAGAGGGTCTGCGATGCCGGTCAGGACATCCTCTTTAAGCTGCATAGCCCTTTCGGGAGGGAGTTTTGCCGGGGTCGGCTCGGCGAGAAGCCGTTTGTAAAACAACGCAGTTACATTATCCGGCTGGTATTTCAAATACTTTTCTATTATCAAATTCGCCTGGTCAAGGTTCCCGCTTGCTATCGTGTCATCGCACATCGAGGCGGCTGAGGCAATTTCCAGCGAATTTGGGTCCGCTGAGAGCATAGCATCCATATTTTCGATAAAGGCCGATGCGAGGGTTTTCATCTCTGCCGCAATCTGTTCGGTTGAACGCTGGTCAACCTCTTGCTGCTGCGGCTTTTGTGAAAGGGCATTCATCAGAACCGTGCTGGTTCGCGGTTTTTCCTCTCGGCTAATGATAATTGTGCGTAATACCGTCCCCTTGGTTTCGAGAATAGCTGCTTTAAGCTGCCGCCATGAAAGGTCATGTTGCGGTATTTGGTCAAGACAACGCTCCGCCTCTGCAAATTCTCTGCCGATTATATATGCACGCGTTCGCAATATCCGGCTTCCGTCTGTGATTCCGTATCTTTCCTCGAACAAATCGATATGGGCAAGGGCCGCCTTCCATATACCGGCTTTGAGGAGAAGCTCGGCATATTCCAGTCGCGACTCCGGCCGGGCCGTCTCTATTCCATTTTGTAGAGCGTCGGCGAGAAACTCGCCAACCGCGCCGTTTTCTATGCCATAAGCAAATATTTTTGCAAGCCGGTATGAAAGGCGCGGGTCCGAACGCCCTGCTGCCTTTAGCTGCGTATAAGTTTTGTATAATTTTCGGATGGCAGGCGCGAGGTCGCCTTGTTTGAGTCGAGCGGCGGCAAGCTCGACCATGCCCTGCCATTTAACTACCTGCGGGTCATCGCCGCTGTGATAAAGCTGCTCAATCTGCCTGACCATCTGTTGGGCATTCGTCAATAATTGTTGTCCCTCAGATTCTCCCAGTGACGCGTTTGCATCCATTATCTGGTCGATATAAATGCTGGCGAGTATGCTGAGCATTATTAATCGATTAGTCCTCTTCGCGTCAGACCTGGGACCCGTTGTTTCCTGTGTGTCAGGAAGTAAAAGAGCGTTTTGCGTAAGCTCAATTGCCTTGTTCAAGTCGGTATTTTGGTTTTTTATATGAAACCTTCTTAAGTGCAAATTTGAGGTGATTGCAGCGTAATCGACGTCATTTTTGTCGAGTTCGACAGCTTTTTCTGCCGCTTCAATTGCCTTGTCGAGATAAGCCGGACCGAGACGGTAGTCAGAATAGAAAGCGGCAAGCGCCGAAAACACTTCCGCTTTGGAACCGAATTTAGCGGTAAGTGACAAATACTCCGGTTCCATTTCTAAAAGCTGCTTTTTCTGGTCGGATGACACGGTGCTGGCCTGAGCAAAGCTAAAATTGTGCTTCATATTGAGAAAATTAATGTATGCTTTTACGTCATCCTTTGTTGCTTTTATCCCTTCCTTAAGCAATTCGATTGCCTCTTCCTGGCTTTTAGCTCTCGCCTCCAGGTTTCCTTTCGATGCTTCCATCTCGCCTCTGAAAGCCGTCGCCTGCGCAAGATATCGATACACATCAATGTTTTCCGGCTCGAGCTGTTTTACTTTCTCAAGGTCGGCAACGGCCTGTTTGAGCGTTTCTTCCTTGTTTGTTACCATTCCAAGTATCGCAATCTGTAAATTGGCCTGTCCCCTCATCAGGTGCAAATATGGCCCCAATTTATGCACCGGTTCTCCGCTCTGTTTAAACGCTTCGATTTCCAGTTTCGATGTATCTTCTGTTGCGAGTTCCGCTGTGGCGCTGTTTTCTATCATTTCTATAAACTCACCGGCCTGCGCAGCTACTTCCTGCCACACCCCTCCGGAAACTGTTTGCGCGAATATGTAAAGATATTTCAGCCGGTTATATCTTGCGTTTATGTCCTTTGGGTCGAGACGTACAATCTGGGTCCAGCACCCCATAACGCTACGCCAGTCCTCTGTTTCTATATAAAGATCCGCGAGGCGATGAAGACCTACAACTTTTAGTTCGTCGGTTTTGGAGTAACCGTAGGCCTTTCTGTAATTTCGTTCGGCTTCATTATAAATTTTCTTTTGCTGCTCTTTGTCCGTTGTCTGGCGGGCCGTTGCGATTGCCTCGTCGCCGTATTTTAGGAATTTCTGCGGATTTCTTCTGCTTAGATATATAAGCCCTACAATGACTGCGATCGCCACAAACACAAAAAGCACGGAACCAATCATCGCTAATTTTTTGTTTAGCCGTTTTTTTGCCATCGAATTTTGCTCCTTATATTTTTAAAATTGTTAATGTCATCTGGTCAACCGGCAAAGCAAATCCGTTTTTGATTACCAGTGCCCGCTGGGCCAATGTTCTTTTTCCAGAACCGGTAAAATAACCGACATCAATTTTTCACTTGCCGCAATCGCCTCTTGTTTGTTCGGATAAATTGTCCGCCCGGAGGCGATATTATAGAATTTCCATTCGACCTTTGAAAAGTACGAGTATTTGCTGAATGAATTCCAGTTCAGCGTGTTTCGGACATCATACCTGTCGCCGTATTTGCCGTTGACGCGGAAAGTGTATAGAATCGGGAAGGAAGATGTTCCGCCGGTTAGGATATCCGACTTTGTGTCGGCAAACACGAGGTAACGTGTTTTTATATCCCGCTCGTAAACACCGTTTATGGCTTTGAGCATAACTGTTTCGAATTTTATTCCCTGCAAGCCGCCCCCGATATAACATTCTTCGGGCCTGTGCGGCACTATGTCGGGCAGCGAATAGTAAGTGATGAATAGCGTGCAAAACCGCGTTTTGCTTTCCGCCGGGGCGCTTGTGTCTTCCAGTGCCCACTGAATATAATCTTCGGTCCCGAGGGTGTTAAGAATATCCTGGTTCTCGATTTTCGATTTCTCGACCACTTTGTATGGTGCAAGATTGGATTTGTCAAGGTCGCTTAGGGATTTTTTCAGGGGCAGCGGCTCGTAATGCCTGGAGAACTTCGACATACTTACAGTTGTTATTGCCAGCAGACAGACGCATATCAGAAAAGCCGGCTGCAGGTAGTTGGCTTTAATCGTCTCTCGTATATTCTTCGGCGTTGTCATTGTTATTTTAGTTTCGTTTATTGCTTCGGACTCCTATGCTTTACGCCTGACGATAACATCCGAAACGTTGGACTCATCGTCTTCGACAAACAAGTTTGACATAAACCATGCAATCGCTCCGTAAAGCCCGAACGCTATCGGGAGCATAGCCATTCCCAGCAGGTCGTGGTAGATTCCCTGTGCATATTGCGGGTCACAAAACACATAGATGAGACCGGTTATGGTTACCCTTATAATATTGCAGAGAATTGCTATTGGGATAGTACTGGCCAAAAGCACGAGTCGCTGCCATGCGGGCCTGTAGTGCAAATACGCCATTGCCACACCCAAGGCAAAAAACGTCATCAGTAGGCGCATGCCACTGCACGCCTCTGCCACGTCGAGGGGCGGTTCCAGGGCCTTGCCTTTGTAAACGATGTCTATTACGACCCCGTTGGCTATAGCGTCCATTTTTGGTATCAAATTGAGTGCCGCGGTTGAAGCCGTAGCCGCCCACAGACGCATTGGTATCGTGGCGCTTCTTAATATTTCATCCGGCAGCGGTATCGCGAATATAAGGTATGTGATTGGCAGCCACGTATATTTAATTAATGGTCGGCCGCCGAGGAACAATACCACTCCCCCAAGCACACCAACCGCTGATATTTGTCTGAAGTATCCATATCCCGCCCGGCTGACTGTGTTAAAAACATAAAATAAGATGATGCCCACAAGCAAAAGCAGCCCTAGGTAGTTTGGTTTGGTTCGGGCATTGAGGATTTCCTGCCTGGACTGGTTCAGGAAGTATAAGCTGAAAAGCGGGATGAGGAATCCGTGTGACCAGCTTGGGTCGGTCACCCATTGCTTAATGATGCCGCCTATTTCTTTGTTAAACAGGCAGTAAAGCAGCGTTCCGATTATCACAATCCGGATATATGTGTGCACTCCGAGTTGCCGCCACTGCTCTTTTGGTGCCGAAGCGGTTTCCCGCAACTCGGTTGTGGATGTAACAATATTGTCCGCCATAATCCTCGAGTTTTCACATAATCGGCCGGCGATTGAGGCCATTTTCGGTATCCAGCCGCTTAAAACACAATCAACTGCTGCGCGGCTCGTTTAGTTGACGAAGTTACGGTCATAAACGAACCCGAAACCATAAGTCGCCCTAAAGGCATTTCGCAACACCGCCCGCCATCTGGCCGATGGATGTGTCCCGACGTTGATTAAGTCGTTTGGTTTGATAAAGAAGTCCGGCTGTTCGCCCGTTGCGATTTTATCCAGATCCACCATAACGATTTCTTCACGTTTCTTGCCAATTCTTCTGACGACCTCGCAATTTTTTGGCCACGCCAGTTGTCCCAGACCACCCGCTGAGGCAATAGCCATTTTCAGCGTCATAGGCCGGCCCGTTATGTTAACAAAGCCCTGATTATTTACGTTGCCCATAATACAGAATTCGCCAATAATATCAACAGGCACGTGAATAGTATCGCTTGGTCTGATTACGATATTATAACGAGGGTCTCCGCCAAGGAGTTTGTCTGCGGGAACTCTTATGATTCGCCTCTGTGTGCCTCCGGAGCCGATTTGCTCCCAGCCGGCCGTAGCAGGAGCAGGTTCTTTGGCAGCTTGTGGCGGCTGCTTGGGTTGCCCAACCTGTTCCTGAGGTTTTTGGGGCTCGCCTACCTGTACCGGAATCCATCGGCCATCCTGGAATATCCATTCAATCCGGCCTTCGTTTGCAGATGATGGAGGGCTGGTGGGGGAAACCGGACGACGGTCTGTCTGATTGCTACCCTCGGATTCCTGTAACGTTTCTGGTAATGCGGCTTCATCAAGCTCGTTGGCTGTGGCCATTTCCGTTGAGGCGATGACAATGTTGTTGCCTGCGCCGCGATTTGCCATTGGAGCGATTACGTCCAGCATTTCGTCCGGTTTCTCGGCTGGTGGGGCTGCTGGTGGCGGGGCGGCTTTCTCGGTGTCTGCTTTGGGTGTTTCTGTCGAAGGCGGGGCCGTTTCAGCTGACGTTTCTTTGCCCGTAATTGGTCTGGACACGTATATGTAACTTATATTGAACTGGCTTATGCCGCCCGCGATTGCCAGTGCATCCGCCAGCCGATAATCGTAACGGGGTATATCATATAGGCCGGGCTTCGGAACGCCATTGCCCAGAATAGAGAACAGCCGGCTTTGGGATTTGAACAGGACTACTGTTACCGAAGGCGATTTCAGGATGTTGGGTGAGAGAATCTGTTTTATTTCCTCTTCCAGTTGTGATTCGGTCAGCCCGCCCGCGTTCACCACTCCGACATCCGGAATAGATAATTTGCCTGTTTCGGTAATAACAAACTGGTTTGAATACAAAGCGCCTTCCTGGAACAGCTCAAAAATGCTTATGTTGACAGCATCGCCGGGGCCGAAGACGTAATCGGTATCGTATGCGACGACATCGGCGGGTTTGGGGTCCTCGCCGGCTTCCCAGGCAGCGGACGTTTCCTCTGCCACGCCCAGTGAATCAAGTATCACGTTCACTGCCGGAACTGGCTTAAATCTGCCGACTTGGGTGGGGTCCCAGAACTTGACATCGCAACCAACCGCGCAGACGCATAACGCAAGCAGGGAAATGACCGAAGATGCTGTCTTTATTTTCTTCATATCCTTGAATTTATCGGCTTAGGACATACACAGCTTTACCTGTCTTGCCCAGATTCTAAGTGTGAATAGCTTCGATTTTGGCTTTAAAAACCGCTCCTCAAAATAGCTGCGCACACCAAAGCCCGCAAAAAGCGATATATAGGCCTAACTTCTTATATTGAAAAGAGTTACGCATATACTTTGCCTGAATGTTCCAAGGCAAAAGCAAAGCGTTGCGTGTGCTCACCTCACCCCGAGATGACCTCCATGACACTACAAACCCCGATTTACCGGGACCTATCGAACAATGCCCCTATCTACTCTTAAAAGCGGGCATTTGTTCATTGTCGTTTTATCATTTGGTGCGTCCTATAACAAGGGGTTTGGTAATATAGATAAGATGGGCAATTGCGTCAAGAGAAAAAATGGCAGAACCAAAATTTTTTTCGTCCGAGAGCGAAAAAATTGTCAAATTTAATGGTTTTACGCGCTTACCATGCAAAAGTCTTTTGCCAGGCCTGTTTGAGCGAATTAATCTTGGCGTTAATGACTTTTTGGCCTCGGATGTTCTTTATTACTAAGTTTTTAGTGTCAGTTACCTTTGCAATTTGGCCAAATGGCAGATTTAACATCAGTTTGGCAAAGGGGTTATAGTTTTCCGGCTCGACCTCTACGATGTATCGTGAGTTCGACTCGCTGAACAACTGGGTACTGGTTTGGCTGCAATCTTTGGTTTTTGGCAGTCCTCGCAGGTCGGCTTCGATACCCAGTCCGCCCGCAAATGCCATTTCGGCAAGCGCAACCGCCAGCCCCCCTTCCGAACAGTCATGGCAACTGGCGACCAGTCCTTTGGCAATTGCTTCGGCAATCCTCTTTGCGATTTTCGGTGCTAATTTGAGGTCAACTTGTGGCACATTCCACAGTTTTGAGTTTTGAGTTTTGAGTTTTAAGTTTTCATAATGTGAGCCGGCAAGCTCGTTTTTGGTTTCGCCCACGATGAAAAGCAGATTGCCCGGTTTTTTGACGTCCATTGTTACGCACTTGCCGACGTCATCGACTAAGGATATCGCGCTGACCAGCAGTGTCGCTGGGATAGAGATTCGTGTGCCGTCGTCGCGCCTGAATTCATTGTTGAGAGAATCCTTGCCTGAGATGAACGGCGCATCGAACGCGATTGCCCCGTCGTAGCAGGCTTGGGCCGCGCGCACTAATGTGCCTAATGTTTCCGGTTTTGTGCAGTCGCCCCAGCAGAAATTATCCAGTAGCGCGATGCGGTCGGTCTTTGCGCCGACGCAGACAAGGTTTCTGATTGCTTCGTCTATCCCTGAAAGAGCCATCCAATACGGGTCGATGTCCCCATAGCAGGGATTCATTCCGCAGCTTATCGCGACGCCGCGGTCGGAATTATATTTTGGTCTTATGACAGCCGCGTCGCCGGGGCCGTCATTGGTGACGCCGGTCAGGGGCTTGATGACCGACGCACCCTGCACTTCGTGGTCATACTGACGAATTACCCATTCTTTGCTCGCGACGTTATAGGAGCCGAGAATTGCGAGAAGCTCTTCATTGTAGCTTGCTTTTTCTTCCGTCCCCTGTCCTCTGTCTTCTGTCTTCTGTCCCCGTGAAGCCCAGACAGCTTTTCTGGAGTACTTCGGGACGCCATCGTGCAAAAACTCCATATCGAGTTCGCCGACAAGAATTTCTTTGTATCGGAGCTTCAGTTTTTTATCGCCTGTGAATGTGCCGATAACAGTGGCCTCGACGTTTTCGCCTGCGAAGATTTTCATTATCGCGTCGAGGTTCTCTGGCTTTACGGCGATGACCATTCGCTCCTGCGCTTCGCTAATCCAGATTTCGGTGTAGTTGAGGCCCGCGTATTTGAGCGGGACTTTGTCGAGGTCAACTTCCGCGCCCAAATCGGCACCCATTTCACCAACCGCGCTCGATAATCCGCCTGCGCCGCAATCGGTGATTGCCTCATATAAACCTTGTTCGTTTGCCTGAATGAGGACATCTAACATTTTCTTTTCGGTGATGGCGTTGCCGATTTGCACTGCGTGCGAGAAAATCGTTTCGTGTTCGTGGGTCATTTCGCCCGATGAGAACGTCGCCCCGTGAATTCCGTCTCTGCCCGTTCTGCCTCCGACTACGATAATGAGGTTGCCCGCCTGCTGGTGTTTGAAGCATTTATTTTTATCCATTATGCCTATGTTGCCGCAGAAGACCAGCGGGTTGGCGATGTACCTGTCGTCGAAATAGATTGCGCCGTTGACGGTGGGGATACCCATTCTGTTGCCGTAATCGCGAACGCCTGCTACGACGCCCTTCATGATTCGTCTGGGATGTAAGACGCCCTTGGGAACATCTTCGAGCTTCATATTTGGGTCGCCGAAGCAGAAAATATCGGTATTGGCGATTGGCCTTGCGCCCATTCCTGTGCCCATCGGGTCGCGTATGACGCCGCCTATGCCCGTGGCTGCGCCGCCATAAGGGTCGAGTGCGGATGGGTGATTGTGCGTTTCGACCTTGAAACAAACCGCGGATTCATCGTCGAAATCAATTACGCCCGCGTTATCGGCGAAGACGCTTATGCACCAGGGCTTGTTTAAATCCTTTGTGGCTTTAAAAACAGTTTCTTTTAGCAGGTTATTGAACTGGATATGCTGGCCGTCGATTTCCATATCGACTTTGCTTTTGAGTGTTTTGTGGACGCAATGCTCGCTCCAGGTTTGCGCGATTGCTTCAAGCTCGATATCCGTCGGCTCCCTGCCGATTCGTTTGAAGTAATCCTGAATCGTTTTCATTTCCACTGCGTTGAGAAACAGGTCTTTTTCTTTACTGAGATTAACTAACCCCTGCTCATCAAGGTCTCGTATCGGCAGGTGGACTAAATTCAGTTCGTATGGTTTGATATGCGGGCTTGGCGGCTCGGTATCGTTGCCGACAACGCAGACCTCGATACAGTCGTTGGCTAAGATTTTCTTGGCGATTGTGTCGATTTGTTTGCTGTTCAATTCTCCGAGCAGGACGTATTTTCTGGCGGTGCGGACGCTATCGGGTTTTATGCCCATATCGTTCATTGCGCTGGTTACGGATTCCGCGACGGGGTCTGTAACGCCGCTTTTGAGATGCACTTCCATCAAAGTTGCTTTTGCCAGTCCTGCCGGTGCGCCGCTTCTGCCTATGTAATATTCTTCACAAACGGGGTCCGCCAGAAGCTCTTTTGCAAGCCGGTCGGCGAAGTCCTTTTCGAAGTCCGCCTCAATGAGATAAACGCGGGCGAACTGCACCGCTTCGACAGCGTTTATCCCGAATTCCTTTATATCAGTAAGAACGCTGGCCCCCTGCACGTCGGGGAAACCCGCCTTGTTGCATACCTCAAATCGCCATTGTTTCACAGTGATGTTACCTCACAATTTAATGATAAGGTTTGAAAGTTCATCGGATTATACGGCGGAGCGATTGAGCCGTCAAGAAACGTGAAGTACTGGGAAAAACTGGGTCTTGATCCCGGTAATCTTGCCGGCGGCCAAAATCATTCAGATAAATTCTTAAGTTTCTTTCCCTTGAGATCCGGAAACCCCGCTCCATGGTCGATTATCGCCGTCACTTCTCCTTTGTCATTCTTAATGAAGGTTAATTGCACACCATCAGTCTTGATGAAGAAATTCGTTTCCGATTCGGGATAAATATCGAACGCACCTTGGAGAACATCCTTGCCCCAGGATTGCCCGACCAATTGCTCTCCTTCTCGCCAGATCGTCAGTTTGATTCCAGTGGGATGCGCGGTGTCCGGCGCAAATTCGTAGTGGCCGACGACGATATCAAGAAGTTTTGTGTCCAGCTTGATGGCAACACGCGGTTTGGGCGATTCAGGTATCTTAGGCGGCTCATTGGATATTTTTTTGTAAGAAAATACTTTGCCTTGGTAGTCCATTTTCAAGCAGGTCACTTTGCCCCAAACGTTCCTAGAAAAGGTCATGGGACGACCGCTCAACCTTTCAAAAAAGCGGGTTTCCGATTCCGGCAGTAATTCGTCGGCGATAGGCGGCAATAATACATTAACCGGCCATGATTTTGGTCCTGTGGCCTGGGCGAAGAGCCGATTCCCTTCAAGCCGAATACCGATGCCTGATTGGGAGCTCGCGCCATCTGCATTGTATTGCCCCACATACGAATCGTAAAGCTGGCTGCTGATTTTTGTCTCCTTTGGTCGTAGGTCCGACCGCCATTCGCTTTCGAGTAAAAACTTGCCTATAGCGCGAGGGTCAGGCCAGTCCATCGAAGAAGACAAGACCACCGCGCCTCGCCGCCGCGTCTTGTCGAAACCGACGAACGCGCTGAAGCCGTCCGTGGCTCCGTCATGCGAGATGATTTCCCTTCCCTGTGCATCAAAATCAACCATCCACGCTAAAGCAATGTTCATGTTTTGAATTGCGGATTGAAAGTGAACCGCATGTGTTTTTTCCATCAACTGGGTCAAACCGGACGGCGTCAGGCCGAGGTTGGCCGAGACATATTTCAGCAGGTCATTGGCCGTCGAGCGCAACGCGCCGGCGCCCACCAGGACCCCAATATCCAAAATCGGGACAGAGTAGCCGAATTCATTGTGACCGGTGGTGAAGCAGGATTTCAGTTCGGGCGTCAGCGTAATCCGCGTGCTGTTCATCTTTAACGGCTTGCAAATCCGCTCCACCACGAGCGATTCGTAGTTCATCCCCGCTTTCAGCGTGATGACATGACCCAGCAACCCCATTCCCAGGTTGGAATAGTCGAACTTCGCTCCCGGGTCACGGGTCAATTTGTAGTCGGACAGGAAGGCATACAACTTCTCAATGGTATAATCAGCAGCGAGATTATCCGCACGTCTGGGGTCGAAGTTGTCGGGCATCTTTGGAAGCCCGGAGGTATGAGTGGCCAGTTGGAGCAAGGTGATTTCCTTGCCGTTGTGGGTCGGCATCTTGACCGAGGCGGGCAAATACTTTGCCACGGGATCATCGAGCTTCATCTCACCGCGCTCAATCATGTCTTGTAGCAACAGCCCGGTAAATGTTTTGGTGACGGAACCGATCTCGAACAGAGTATCGCCATTTACATCCTGGTCGGTGCCGTTATCCATTTTCCCGTAACTGACAATGCTGCTGCCATTCTCGTCCACGATACCGACGACGATGCCGACATCCCGCTTTTCAACTTCAATGCGATGCTGCAGAAACGCGTGGATGGCATTGGTGAATTCCTCCGCCGAAGCGCGAAAGGGAAATGCTGTTAACAATATTGTGAAACAAAGGACTCGGCCGGGGGTGATCATTTTTTTGTCACGCTTTATTAAATCAGTTCCTTCCTGTTCATTTTGTATTCTACGAGCTTGCTGCGTTTTGTCCTTGCGGCGTCGAGCAGCTTCTCAATCCTTTTTCTGTCGCCAGCGCGAATCGCTTTTTTTAGTTTCGCAAGCTCCGCGGCCAACCGGTCAATTCCGCGAGTGATATTTTGAGTGTTGGTCATCAGTACATCCGCCCAGATATTGGCGGGGCCTGAAGCGATTCGCGAACTATCCATAAAACCCTTGCCCGCGAATTTCAATTCTTCGGCGTTACTGGCATTGACCAGCGCTGCTGCGGTAATGTGCGGCAAATGACTAACGTCGGCGAAAATGCGGTCGTGTTGGGCGGGCGTCATTATTTTAACGAAGCAACCCAGCGCTGACCAGAATTCTTTCACGATTCGCACGGAACATTTATCTGTATTTTTTGAAGTAGTCAGGATACAGAGTGCCTTATAGAAAAGGTCATCCCTGCAAAACTCGACGCCCCTTTGTTCGGAGCCGGCGATTGGGTGCGAGCCGACGTAGTGAACGTTTTTTGGCAGGCATCTGGCTGCCCAGTGATGCGGCATTAGTTTGGTTGAGCCGACGTCTGTTACGATACAACCGGCGGGCAGCGCATCGGCGATTTGGTGGAAGGTGTCCTCAAAGTTGCCTATAGGTGTCGCGAGGATGACTAAATCAGCGTCTTTGACGCTCGCTTTTATGTCGTCGAAGACCTCATCGACCACTTTTAGCCGGCGCGCCTTTGCGCGGGTGCTTGGTCTGTGGGAAAACCCCGCAGTTTTGACGCCGGAGAGCGATTGCGATACGGCTAAACCCACGGAACCGCCCAATAAACCCAACCCGATGACTGTTATTTTTCTTAAGTGCTGCATAATCAAGACCTTACAAACGTTAGCGAACAGCGGGTAGCGTACAGCGTTCAGTTTTGGCTGACCCAGTCGAGTCGTTAAACCTATCCACTATCCACTACACGCTATCCGCTGACAGGTGTCGGTGTCAATTTTTTTCTTTCATTTGGGTCGCGTTCATGCTACCATAGGTGTCCGCTCGATAGATATCAAATGACAAATAATCGCACTTGTGTGCTTATATTGTAAGTTAGGACAGATTAGGAACGAATGGCGACAGCGCAGGATAAAAATCCTGAAAAAATCGGTAGCGGCGACTACCTCGATTTTGAGCAGAAAGTGGCGGACTTCGACAGCCAGATGGAGGAGTTGCGCCGCCTAAGCTCAATAAAAGGGATTGATTATTCCGCGGAGATTCGCCAGATTCAACTTGACCAGGTGGCCGAACTGAAGCGCGTTTATTCACAGCTCAACGCATGGCAGACGGTGCAGGTTGCGCGACATCCAAAAAGGCCCCTGCTGCCGGATTATCTGAATCTGATGGTAAAGGATTTCCGCGAGCTTCACGGCGACAGGTGTTTCGGCGACGACCGGGCAATGGTTACGGGGTTCGGCCAGATAGGCAGAGAAAAAGTTCTGGTTGTGGGCCAGAACAAGGGGCGCGGGCTGAAGGAAAAAATGGCGTGCAATTTCGGCTGCGCCAATCCGGAAGGTTATCGCAAGGCGATAGCCAAGATGAAATTCGCCGCGAAATTCGGCATACCGATTGTTACGCTTATCGACACTCCCGGCGCGTATCCCGGAATCGGCGCAGAGGAACGTGGCCAGGCACAGGCGATAGCTGTCAATTTATTTGAGATGTCCCGATTGCCGGTGCCTGTAATCTGTATCTGCATAGGTGAAGGCGGTTCGGGCGGCGCGCTTGGCATCGGCGTCGGAGACCGGCTTGCGATGCTGGAGTTCGCGTATTATTCGGTGATTTCGCCTGAGGGTTGCGCGGGCATTTTGTGGCGTGACGGCTCACAGGCACCCGAGGCAGCCGAAGCGCTTAAACTGACAAGCAAAGATTTGCTCAAGTTGAAGCTCGTCGATGAAGCGATAGCCGAACCATTGGGCGGAGCTCATCGAAATATCCACGATACCGTTTATAATGTTGAGCAATACATTACAAGGACCCTTGCTGTTCTAAAGCGGACAAAGATAGAAACGCTGCTGGAAAACAGATATGCCAAGCTGCGGGCCATAGGCGGCGAGCCGACGGCCATTCTGCGGGATAAAACGCACAAGACAAAGATAAAGACCATAGAGGTTAAGCGGGGCAAAGCAAAATTGCTGACCACAAAAGTTTGAGTCGCACGACTCAGGCAAGACGGGGAGACGGACTTATTGAGTATTAAGAGGACTGTTTAGCGATAGTTATTATTTACCCTTCGTGGTCGCTTTCAGCTTCAAACTCTGCGCCGCTGTCATGTTCCACTTCCGGTTCGGTTTCCTCTTCTTCGTCGGATTCCGGTTCGGTGCCGGCTTCGTAAGGTGGAATCTCGCCTGATTCATCAGCTTCACCGCCAAACTGATGACCTTTCTCTTTCATTTCCGCACAGGCGACGCAGTAGCGAGCCCAGGGTATTGCATTAAGCCGGGCCTTGGAAATCGACTCGCCCTTGCCTTCGCAAACGCCGAATGTCCCTTCACCGATACGGCCAAGCGCATCGTTGATTTCCTTGAGCATCTTCTTTTCGCTGTCCATCAGGTCCAGGGCGAATTCCTGTTCGAAGTTATCTGAGCCGGCGTCGGCCATGTGGAAAGGCATGCTCGACAGTTCGCTTCGCTCCTTTTTGAAAGTTTCATCTTCCATAGTGGAGACATTGCCGAGCAACTCACTGCGCTTGGCGAGCAGCAGTTCCCTGAATTTTTGTATCTCTGCCGCTGTCAGGCCGTTCTTGTTGCTTTTACTTGTCTTATTGGTTTTTCGCTTTGCCATTTTATTAACCTGTCCGTTCTTCAATGATAACTCAAATTCAGCGTTGCTCACCCGACCCAGGCCTTTCCGCTGATATTATCTACGTTGGAGTCGGGCGCAAGATTATATGAATCTTTCGTCGCCCCACAACTAAAATTCCGCCGGGCAAACCCAAATTCTTTCGACAATAAGAACCCCCTACTTTGCCCAAAATGGTTTTTCGTGAGGATTTTATTGCTTGCTAAAACGAACGGTCGCTATCCAGGATAAATGTTACCGGGCCATCGTTTATGCTCTTTACCTGCATATTTGCGCCAAAAACCCCTTTGGCGACCTCCAAACCCTTATCGGCAATCAAGTTAGCCGTTTTGTCATACAATTGTTCGGCAATCGCCGGTTCGGCGGCACCGTCAAATCCGGGCCTGCGACCCTTGCGGCAATCGCCCTGAAGCGTGAAATTGCTGACTAATAAGACTTGGCCGTTTATATCCTGTATGCTGAGATTCATTTTACCCGCATCGTCCGCAAATATCCGCAGGTTAGCTATTTTTTCGGCCATAAACTCAGCATCAGCTTGGCCGTCGGGTTTTCCCACACCTAAATACACGAGCAACCCCCTGCCGATTTGGCCTGCAACTTTCCCGGCCACATCGACAGTCGCACTCGATACCCTTTGTATAACAGCCCGCATACTAACCACCGTCCCAAAACAACCATATCTTAATTGATTATCGACGATTGATTATTGATAAATACACGGATAAATCGGTCGCGGTTGTCATTTTCAAATCATTAATCATCAATTACCAATTATACATATCCCCCCTTTCGTCGATATAGCAACAAACAATCAGGGGTTAAAGAATGTTTACCCAGACAGTTGATATTGCTCAAAATCTTACCCGAAAGGCTCCTAAGGAGGAACTATATGGTCTTGCTGTGGATACAGCCGTTTTATTTTCGGACCATAAAGGTGTTTACGGGCGACGGATTGAAAAACATCAGCGAAAACTTTTAGCCAAACTTAGTTTCCTTGCGCCGTTTCTTGAACCGGGCGAAAGAATCCTGCACGTCATATCCGGCTGTTCACCGGCAACTTTCGTCGAGCAGTTGCTTACGGGTCTTCTGCTTCAGCCGTTAAAACGATCCTTGTTTGCCATTACAAACAGGCGAATGCTTCATGTGCCAACAACACGCAATCTGCGGCACCGGTGGTCTGTTGCGCAAGTACTATATGCAGATTGTCGCTTTATTCGGCTGAGATGGACGACCCTTATCATAAAATACAAGAGCGGCAAAACGGAGAGGTTCCGCTGCATCGGCAGAAACGGCAGAAAGAAAACGAGGGAGTTGCTAAGGGATATGCCGCTCAAGGGGCAATCAAGCCCGACAATGGAAAGAACGCATTTGTGCCCAAGGTGCACCAAGCCGCTTATAAAGGACTATTACGCCTGTCCCAACTGTTCCCTGGAATTTAAGAAAAAGTCCTGGGCTACGATACTGTCGATGGCGTTTCCCGGCGGCGGCTATTTTTACGTCCGCCACCCAATAATAGGATTATTAGAAGCTATTATGGAAACAATAGTGCTTCTGCTGCTTGCCGTATCAGCGACGGCGTATTTTATCAGCACCCCTTCCGCTCCTCGCAGCATCACCCAGGCGATTATGCTGTGCGCCATTATTCTGGGGTTCGAAAAGACGGTTACGGCCCTGTTTTCAAATAAATGTGTCGAAGATTTTATTCCAAAACAGCGGCACGTTGAAGTGCTGATAGAGCAATCGGCCTCTCGTAAATCCCCGGACGACTCCAAAGAGCCATTCGCTGTCGGCTGGCGCTCGATGTAAGTTCAATATCGAAGCCGATTCAAAAAACTTATCCTAAAGCTCCTTTGATTTCCCAAATTACCTAAAACGATACCGTTAAGGGCTGTTTTTATGGGACTGGATAAACAGCAAAACATTATTGGTGTAAATACAACAAATCAAATTCAAAGTAACAATTTTAAAACCCATTTTTCAAGTATCAAGATTTTTGGGCGTGTTTCACGTGAAACATTGCTTTTAAAAAGATGCGAATGGTATCTCTTATTGCTATGTCTATGGAGAATGGACAGTCGATTATTCTTGGTGCCTCAATGACGAAGCTAAATGAAGATAGATACGCATTTTGCGACTTTGATATTTTAAAAAGGGGAGCTTGAATGTTCTCCGGGGGTATGAAAACTTGTGCAGGCGAACAGGGGCAAATATTGCTATTGATGGATTTGTGCAGTTGCGGCGTTACTGGTGATGCTGGCAAATTCCAACTCTTTCTTTATATTTAACCTCACTCGATTAATCAAAAGTTAAAAATCAGCTGCTTCAATGGTTGCACGGTTACATTAGGGCGGGCGATGCTGCCCTCCTGCAATTGTTTCACGTGAAACAATTTTTTGTATAACGAGCGATTTTTTTCTGGCATCACTGGAGAGTTTCCGCTACAAACACCGAAATATTTTGTGAAGCCCTGAATAAGAATATGGTGTGTGAAATAACCTGGAGCTAGGGTTGGCACAGGGAAAAATCAGATTATTGAAGGAGCGAAATAATGACTGAGAAGACAGACAAACCCAAACATCTCGGCAGGGGGCTGGCATCACTGTTGGGTCCTATAACCACGACAGCAAACGAATCTCCCTTACAGATTCCTATAGCCGAAATAAACGCTAACATCTTGCCAAATAAGGAGTTACATGGTTTGTTTCGAGAAATAAAAGTTGATGAAATCGAAGCAAATCCATATCAGGTTCGTTCTTTTTGGAACGAACAGGAGTTGGCGGAGTTAGCGCAGTCAATCAAGGCAAAGGGTGTGATTCAGCCGGTGATTGTCAGGCCTATGGGTTCTGGTTATCAGTTGATAGCGGGTGAAAGGCGTTGGCGGGCGGCAAAAATAGCGGGGCTTCAGACAATCCCTGCGATTATCAGGCCCGTTAAAGATGATGAGATGCTTGAGTTGGCCCTGGTGGAGAATATCCATCGAGCGGACCTGAATCCTATTGAGCGGGCAAGTGCCTATCAGAGATACTTAAGCACGTTATCACTAACGCAGGCCGACGCAGCTCAACGTCTGGGCGAAGACCGGTCTGTTATTGCTAACTACTTGCGGCTGCTGGACTTACCGACTGAAATCAGGCAAATGCTCATCGATGGTCAGCTCACAATGGGGCATGCTCGCGCGATACTGGCGTTGCCGACCGATGAATTAAGGCGAAAACTTGCGAATCGTGCGATGGCAGGCCGGCTAAGCGTAAGAGAAGTTGAACGGCTGGTTAGGCAATACTTGACCGCAAATGATGCGCAGAAAATGAAAATCAGGACGAGGCCGGTGCATATCCAAGACCTCGAAAGCCGGCTAAGCAAAGAGCTTGGAACCAACGTGGCGATAGAAACCCGCAAAAACGGAAAATGCGGAAGGATTGTCGTCGAGTTTCATTCGCTCGAAGAATTTGATAGAATAATGCAGCATATCGGCATAACAAGCACCGAGGAAATTTAGAATGAGTATGAGATGTATTTAACTGCCCCGACGCGGGCCCGACGAAAGGTATGGAATATGAGATGCCGGAAAAGAGAGGTAGATATTGTGAATCTGATAAATTATGAAAAATCAGTAATATTCCTGAGTTTTATTTTATGTTTTTGTCTTGTCGGACCAGGCGATTTACGGATGGCGTATGGGCAGGGGACTTTGGTGGAGACAGTCGGGACGATGGAGATAGGTCAGGAAGTTGATAATGGCGTTAATCAGAACGCGCCGAAAGGGACGGTTGATACGAAAAAACCGACACAAGATACAAATAATGTGACAAAACTGCCCAACCGTGCGCCGGTGAATGCGCCGGTCAAACCCATACCGGCGGAGACGCCGACGGCCGCCCCCGCTATGACTGCGGATACAAATGTTCCCGACGTAAACGATTTCAACTCGTTCAAGCGGGAAATTGACCGTATCGATATGTCTGCCCGTAGCGAAGATACTCAGTGGCTTGGAAAACAGGAGAAAAAAGCGGAGCTTGCCCAGGCGATGAATAATGTCGTTGTCGCGGAATTGAGATTTCTACGAAAAGTCGCAGCGGAAACAAACGACGCAAACACCGTAGAGGCAATTGACCTGGTGTTGAAAAAGAGGCAGGACCGCTTGCAAAAACTGGTAACCAAACTTGAGAATGAAACGAAGGAAGAGCGCCAACAGCAACGCGAACGTAGAACACCCAGGACGGGCGGTATGCAGCAGCAGGGCCAGCCCCAAACCGAACGTCCTGCCAGGAGCACGAATCCGGTGCAGCGTGCAAAGGAAACCGTTAACCAGGAGCAGCAATAACAGATGACGATATCCTGGCCGGTATTATTATCAAAACGGCAGCGTGGTTATAGTTGACCTGCTATCGAATTGGCCGCATAATAGCCCCCTTGATTTCCGACGACGGGGATATCTGCTGAAAGTTTATGGCGAAGGATATGGAAATAAAATCGAGGAGCCGTGCGGCCGAGATAGCCAACACACTTGAATGGCTTATAACGGCTTTTGCGCTGGCGTTTGTATTTCGCGCGTTTGTAATGGAGGCATTCCGTATCCCGACGGGCAGTATGGCCAGCACGCTGCTCGGCGCGCATTACACGATGCGATGCACGCAGTGCGGCTATAAGTACTACTACGGACAAAATATTTACGCGCCTGCACGGCTCAGGGGGACGACCAGGCAGGAATATTCTCGCTGCCCGAGCTGCGGTTATTATCAGATAACGGCGGGCGATATGGCCCCTTCGAGCGGCGACAGGATACTGGTGCTGAAGTGCATATACCAGTTCGAGGAGCCGAAGCAGTGGGATGTAGTGGTGTTCAAAAACCCGCTTGACCCGACGGAAAATTATATCAAGCGACTGGTTGGCCGCCCCGGCGAGACGGTCGAGATAATCGACGGAGACGTGTATATCAACGGGCAAATAAGCAGGAAGCCGGCGAAGGTGCAGGAAGAATTGTGGATGCCTGTTTACGGCAATGATTACCAGCCGGCCAGGCAGGATGAGCCGACGTTCAACGGGCACAAGTGGCGGCAGCCGTTCCGGGGCTCGGACGGTACAAAATGGAGAGTGGATGACGCCAGTCCGACGATTTTCCGGCTAAGCGGAGACCCAAACGAGGAATATTCGCTTGTTTATGATACGACGCAAGGCAACGATTTCAGGGCCACGTACGCTTACGATGAGCTTTTTGACTATAAATTTATGCCCTATTGCAGCGACCTGATGGTTCGGTTTTTAGTCAATACGAGCAGGCCTGAGGGCTTCGCGGGGGCGTCATTGAGTAAATATGGGATACAATACACTGGAAAAGTTGATTTTTCGGGACAGATGACAATATCGCGGCTTGCCAACGGCAAGGAAGACGTGCTGGCCACCAAAGCGACCGGTTCGCCGGCGGTTGACAGTCCGAAGATGTTCAGGTTTGCCAACGTTGACCACGAGCTGGTTCTTGAGTTCGGGGATGAAAAGCTGGTTAATGACCTTGGTCGCGGCCCTAATGACGTTGGGGAAAGAAGAACGGAAATTGAGCCGGAGGCGAAGATTTTCGGCGCGGGCGAAATCACTGTTTCTCACCTGGCGTTGTTCAGGGATATTCACTATACCGGCAGGAACCCCAACAATAATGAACGTGGCAGGGCAACTGAGAACAACCCGCTGACGCTCAAAGCCGACCAGTTTTTTATGCTGGGCGACAACAGTCCGCGCAGCGAAGACGGCAGGTGGTGGGCTCGTCCGGGCAAAGGAAACAACGGGGAAGTTTATGCCGAAGGGATTGTTCCCCGTGATTATCTCGTCGGCAAAGCGATTTTTGTATATTGGCCCGCCGGTTTCAAACCCTTACCAAGATTTCCCCTGGCGATTGTTCCCAACGTTGGTGAAATCCGGTTCATTTACGGCGGCTCGGATAAAACTATGTAACGCCCGATTCGTATATCGCGATTGTCCGAAGCAGTTGGAAACAGGATTAGGACGAATGATTTTTTGTGAACCTGCCTAACGGGAAAAAGAATCTGGTTTGGCCTATTTGAGCGGAGAATGTCCGGACGCCGAAGACGCTTTCGATTCGCTCGGTTGTGAGGATTTCACGCGTTGGGCCGAAGTTGTAGCCGCCGTCGGCGGATAGTAGCAAAATCATATCACTGTATTGTGCGGCCAAATTAATATCGTGCGTAACCGACACAATCGTCTTTTGTTTCTCGATTTGCATTTTTTTCAGCAGGTCATAAATGCCGACCTGGTGTTTCATATCCAGAAAGCTCGTCGGCTCATCGAGGAGCAAAATAGGCGTTTGCTGTGCCAGCGCCCGTGCGATGAATATTCGCTGGCGTTCGCCGCCGCTGAGATGCCCCAGAGGCCTGTCGGCGAATCGTGCGGTATCGGTCATCTCAAATGCCTCAGCTATCGCTTCCCTGTCGGCGTCGGTCTCGAATGCCAGCGCACCCAAGTAGGGCGTTCTGGCCATTGAAACAACCTGTGCCGCGGAAAATTCAAAAACCGGCACAAATTCCTGACGCACGACGGCGATTTTTTTTGCGAGTTGCCTGACGGAGTACGAGGTTGTCGGCTCCGAGTCGATTTCGATTGAGCCGGAAGCTGGTTTGAGAAGGCCCGATAGCAGATTGAGAAGTGTCGTTTTGCCCGCGCCGTTTGGGCCTGCTATTGATAAAAATGTGCCTGTGGGAATCTCAAAGCTGAGATTCTTTAGTATCTGGGCTTGCGGCCCGTAAGAAAAACCAAGATTTTCAACTTGTATGCAGATGCTCACCCCGTTAGAAATTGCCGAGGAGTGTGAGATATTTGGGGAATTATTATTTCTAACGGGGCTCATCGCAAAACCCCCACTTTCTTGCTGTATCTGGAAAGCAGGATTAAAAATACTGGTCCGCCGATGATTGCGGTTATCACGCCTACCGGCAACTGGGCCGGGGCGATTATCGTGCGGGCGATTGTATCGCAAATGACAACAAATGCCGCGCCGAGCAGCGCGCTTGTGGGTAATAACTGACGATGGTCGGGGCCGAATACAAGGCGAACCGAATGCGGAACGACTAATCCGACGAAACCAACCAGCCCGCTTAATCCGACAGCAACGGCGGTTATGAAAGACGCGAGAGCAAATGCGATTAGAGTAATCTTGCGTGGATTGACGCCGAGCGACCGCGCTTCGCCGGTGCCGAACGCCAGAACGTTTAGCTTTTGACTGATTGAAAATAATGCAGCGATGCCGGTGATTATGAATATCGCGCTGGCTGACAGTGTGGAAAAGTCCTTTTCACCGATACTGCCCATAAGCCACATAATCGTGGAGCGCAATTGCTCGCTATCTATCAGGGAGGTCATCAGCATTATAACCGCGGAGAAAAATGCGTTGATGACCACGCCCGCCAGTAGCAAACTGGTTACAGTTGAACCGCCTGCTAAATGTCCCGTGAACCAGACCAGCCAGACGGTGCCTATAGCGAACAAAAACGCCATCGCTGCCATCGGTGAGCCGCCCAGAAATGACCAGCTTACCCCGGCAATCGCAGCGGTCATCACGCCGAGTGCCGCGCCGCTCGATATGCCGAGGATATATGGTTCCGCGAGGGGATTTCGCAGGATTGCCTGTAAAGCGACTCCGCTGGCGGCTAACGCCGCGCCGACAAGCGCGGCGAGAATTATCCGCGGGATGCGAACGCGGACAAAAATATCGTAATCGGTATTCTGGCCCGGCGCATTACCCGGCCCGGCCAATACCGCCGAGAGAGATATTTTTTGTGTCCCCACAAGCGAGCATACAAACATCACGACGACCAGAGCTGCCAAGCACAGGGCGATTTTGCTGATTAAACGTCTTGGTGTCAGCAACTCAGTCATTTGTGTGTTTGGTCTCCTTTGTTCAGGTTTTTCGGTTGTGAGAACAGTTCCAGGTGCAGCAATTTTGCTACAGCCATTGCACCATCCGGCAGGCGAGGCCCCAGCCGAAGTACCGTGTCGGCCTCTAAGACGTAAACCTTTTTATCTTTCACCGCGGGCAGATTAGCATACTTGCTCCAGAATTTCTCGGCTGTTTCCTGCTGTTTTGCAATATCCTCTGTCCCCATAGCCGACTGGATTATCACTTCCGCGCCGCTGGTCAGGATTGTTTCTGTTCCGACGGATGGATACTGGTCGCCGGTTAGCTCGATGACGTTTTGTCCTCCCGCCAAATCTATTATCTCATTTACGAATGTTTTTACGCCCACAACCCGCATCGGCTCCGTCTGCACTGCCCAGAGGACTTTGACCTTTCTTGCGGAGGATGCTTTAGCCCGGATTTGGTCGAGTTCGCTTTTTATTTTCGCGGCCAACTGTTCAGCTTTATCGGAACAGCCGGTGGCCTGGCCGATTTGTGTTATCGCATTATAAAGCTCTTCGATTGACTCGACATGCAAAGAAAGGACATTCAACCCTGCCCTTTTCAGCGTTTCCGCGACCTCTTTATGCTGAAGGAATGACTCACATATGACCAAATCGGGTTTTGCGGCGATAATCGCCTCGGTATTCGGCTGCCAGAATGTCCCCATTTTCGGCTTTTGCTTCGCTTCAACAGGCCAATCGCTGTCGCTTGAAACACCGACGACTTTATCTCCCAGTCCAAGAGCGAAAACAATCTCGGTTAAATTAGGCGAAAGGACTACAATCTGTTCAGAACTTTTTTGAGTTGCGTTTGGGTTTGGATTGTGTTTTGTAATAGACCATATTAATGGAGCGAGTAGGCCTGTAAGAAGTACTACAGATATAGGTAGTATATAGAACAATATGAAATGGGCATACCATTCTTTTTTCATCAGGTTCTCTTGAACTGTTTTTCGAGTTCAGCCACGGTAAATTTAATCACGGTCGGTCTGCCGTGGGGACAATGGCTGGAGTTATCAACCGTTTCCTTGTCGGCGATGAGTTGCTCAATCTCGCCGTCGGTTAGTTTCTGTCCTGCTTTTATTGCCGCCTTGCACGCAGCCATATGCAAAACCTCATCGAATAAGCTGTCCGCGTCGAGTGTCGAGGCCTTTTCGACAAGCATATCCATTACATCACGGAGAAAATCCGCCGGCTCAGCTTTCGCCAAAAGCACTGGAAATGCCTGAATGGCGATGGTCTTTGGTCCAAAGGGGACAAGCTCGATTCCAAGTTTTTCAAAAAGCTGCGAATTGTTTTCGAGCGTATCTGATTGTTCTTTGGTTAATTGGAAACTTTCCGGCACTAAGAGTTTTTGTGATTCGAGCGGATTGTTTCGCACGCGCCTTTTCAACTGCTCATACATAATCCGTTCATGCAGCGCATGCTGGTCGATAATGACAAAACCATCGTCATTTTCAGCGATAATGAAGCAGTCGTGAATCTGCAAATACCGTCGCTCGTGGCTCGTCTCTCGTCGCTCGTTTCCCCAGTCCCGAGTCACGGGTCCCGAGTCTCGAGCGACGAAATCCAATTGTCGCTGGCCTGAGGGTCGATGACGTTTGAAAAATTCCTCCATTGCCTCCGCGATTCGTCCGTCGCGCCGAATAGGCGGGGCGGATTGCTGCGGAACGCTTGCGAGGGTATCGAGGTCGGTAGATAATAGTTTTTCACGCAGGCACGCGAGAATCTGCGAATGAACAAGATTAGCGTTATAAAAACGCACCTCGATTTTTGTCGGGTGAACATTGACGTCGTAATCCTCGTAAGGCATCCGAATAAATATAAACGCGGCGGGGAACCTGCTTGGGTCGATTGCTCCGCGATACGCCTCTTTGATTGCGTGTGAGATGAATTTATCGCGTATAAATCTGCCGTTGATGAATATGTATTGCAGCCGGTTGCTTGTGGTTGCGATTGCCGGTTTACCTAAAAGGGCGGCTATGTGCAAACCCTTTTCATCGCTTTCGGTTTCGAGAAGATTTTCCGCGACCTCCTGCGAGAATAATTCTGCAATTCTCGCTCGGAGACCCTGTCCGGCCAATAGCCGATATTGCTCTTTGCCGTTATGTGTCAGCGAAAGCTCGATATCAGTATTGGCAAGGGCGATTCTGATGAACTGCTCGACGATGTGGGTCATCTCGGTATTTGCGCTTTTGAGGAATTTTCGCCGGGCGGGCAATTTGTAAAAAATGTCCCGCACCTGAATAGTCGTGCCTACATCTGCGCTGCAGGGCGATAAGCCCGTTTTGTCGCCGCAATCGATTTCGACACAGTTGCCGGAAAGCTCTTCCGCTGTCCGGCTGACGGCTTTAACCATAGCTACCGACGCAATACTTGCCAGCGCCTCGCCGCGAAAACCCAGCGTCGATATCGCCCGCAAGTCGTCGCTTGCTTTGATTTTGCTTGTGGCGTGCGGCTCGAATGCGCTGACGAGGTCTTCGGCATCCATTCCGCAGCCATTGTCTGTTACCGAGATTAACTTTCTGCCGCCATCCTCCACGGCAATGGTAATTTTTGTCGCGCCGGCATCGATACTGTTCTCGACTAATTCCTTGACCACGCTGGCGGGTCTTTCGATTACCTCGCCGGCGGCTATCATATTTACCATATTCTGGTCAAGAACGACTATCCGGCCCATTTTTCTCCCGCCCACAATATAGCGTTTAGCGTATAGCGGATAGAGTTTCCGCTCGTTCTGTACGCTATCCGCTATTTTTCCAGCAAGCTTCTTCCGGTCATTTCCTCCGGTTTGGGCAAGCCCATCATATCAAGCAGCGTCGGCCCGATATCGGCAAGAATGCCGCCGGAACGAAGCTTTCTGCCCTTATATTTCTCGTCAAAAACAATCAATGGCACATCGCCGACGGTATGCGCGGTATGCGGCTTATCGGGGGTGCCGTCTATCATTTTTTCAAAGTTGCCGTGGTCCGCGGTAATTATCGCCGCACCGCCCATTTGTTTTACCTTGGCCAAAATTTTACCCACGCAGGCATCAACCGTTTCGGCTGCCTTGATTGCCGCTTCGAGTATGCCCGTGTGGCCGACCATATCAGGATTCGCAAAATTGATTACCACAACATCATACTGGTTTGTGTCCAACCGCTGGAGAACAACATCGGCAACCTCATACGCACTCATCTCCGGCTTCAAATCGTATGTCCGCACTCTCGGCGAAGGCACAATCTGCCTGTCTTCGCCAGGGAATGGTTTTTCTGTGTAGTCATTGAAGAAAAATGTTACGTGCGCGTATTTTTCGGTTTCCGCACAGCGGAACTGCTTAAGCCCCAGCGAACTCCAGTAAGCCGCGAGGATATTTTGCATCTTGGGCGGTTTAGTAAACGCCACTGGTGCCGGAATCGTCGTGTCGTATTCGGTCATACATACGAAATAAATATCCGGCTTTGTGTTTCGCGGGAATTCCTTGAAGTCGGGCATAACGAACGCCCTGGTGATTTCGCGAGTTCTGTCGCCGCGGAAGTTGAAGAATATCACGCCGTCGCCGTCGGCTATCGTTCCTATCGGTTCGTTATCCTGATTGACTATTGCCGTCGGCTCGATGAATTCGTCTGTTACCTGTTTTGCGTAACTGTTAACTATGGCCTCGGCAGCACTTTTTGCCCTGAGTCCTTTGCCTACCCGCAGGCATTCGTATGCCTTCTGGACGCGGTCCCATCGGCTGTCGCGGTCCATCGCGTAAAATCTGCCCATCACCGAGGCGATTTTGCCCACGCCTATTTCCGCGGCTTTTTTCTCTATTCTTTCGATATAGCCGGCGCCGCTGTCGGGTGGTGAATCCCGCCCATCGGTAAACGCGTGAATGAATACGTCTTTGAGGTCGTTTCTTTTTGCAAGCTCAAGCAGGCCGTATAAATGGTCAAGAAGTGAATGTACGCCTATGTCGCTGCACAGGCCCATAAAGTGTATTTTGCCTTTGTGTTCTTTTACAAATTTGACGCAATCTGCAAATTGCTCGTTTTTGAAAAACGACCCGTCCTTGATGGCGTGGCTCAATCGCACCGATTCCTGCGGCACTATTCTGCCCGCCCCGATGTTCTGGTGTCCGACTTCGCTGTTGCCCATCGTGCCGTCGGGCAAACCTACGTATTCGCCATAAGTATGAATCAGAGTGTTGGGATATTCGCTCATAAGCATGGTATCGGTGGGGACCTTCGCGCATTTTACGGAGTTATAGGCATCCTCATTGCGGTCGGGGTTGTAGCCCCAGCCGTCACGGATAATCAGCACGAACGGTTTGCGTTCCAAAACCACCTTCTTTGCCATAAAACACGACCTTTCATCAAGGAACCATATTAAAGCAACCCCACATGATAGACCCTGATGAGCGAAAAGTCAAACATTTGCCTCGGCGGGATGGGCAAGGCGTTACTTTACAGGTGTTTGCATAACTGTTAATATAACAGGGATTTACGAAACCAAAATTTTGTTCGGAGAAGATTATGAGCGGACAATCGATCGAGGTATCCGTAGTAATCCCGTTGTTGAACGAGCAGGATAACATAAGGGCATTATATGACCAGCTTACGCAGGCCCTTGGCAATAAGTACCAGTATGAGCTGATTTTCATAGACGACGGCAGCACCGACGGCAGTTTCGGGATATTGGCCGAACTGCACAAGGCCGACGACAAGGTCAGGGTCATTCGTTTCCGCAGGAACTTTGGCCAGACGGCCGCTCTCAGCGCCGGTTTTACTCATTCGCAGGGCCAGATAGTCATTGCCATCGACTGCGACCTGCAAAACGACCCCGCTGATATTCCGCAAATGATTGAGCAACTGCATAAAGGGTTTGATGTTGTCAGCGGCTGGCGCAAAAAGAGGCACGACAATGCCATTACGCGTCTGATACCTTCGAGAGTGGCCAATGGGCTTATCGCGAAAATTACCGGAGTGAAACTGCACGATTTCGGCTGCACGCTCAAGGCGTATAGACGCGAGGTACTGGCTGAAACGAGATTATACGGCGAAATGCACAGGTTCATCCCCGTGCTGGCAAGCTGGAGCGGGGCGAAAATCTGCGAAATGGTTGTCAACCACAGGCCCAGAACCGCAGGCGTCGCCAAATATGGACTGGGGCGGACCTGGAAAGTAATGCTCGACCTGATTACCGTCAAATTCCTCGGCTCATTTTCCACCAAACCCATCTATATCTTTGGAGGGTTGGGGTTCGCCAGCGCATTGGGAGCGGTGCTTATGGGCTTGATTATGGTTTATCAGAAGTTCTTCGCCGCCCAAGAGCTTCCGATGAACAGAAATCCGCTGCTGATTTTGACGGCAGTTCTTATTATGTCCACCGTTCAGTTCATCCTGATGGGTTTGCTTGCGGAATTGCTGGTGAGGACGTACCACGAGTCGCAGAATCGGCCTACATACGTGATTCGTGAAACCCTCGAATGAATTAAGAACTGAGAATGAAGAATGAAGAAAAACAGTAAAATTCCAAACTCAGAAATCTCAATTCTAAGCTCTAAATTTTCAATTATTCTGATTGCGATTCTGGCGGGCATTCCATTTATGCTTGGGCGATATTTTGAGTTCAACTTCCCCGACCCCTACGACAGTGCCGCCAATGTTTATTCTGCGCAGCATATTCTCAATGGTGCAAAAATCGGTGTTGATGAAGACCCCAGTGCCGCCCTCGGGACGCTACTGGTTAATATGCTCGGAGTCCGGCTGTTTGGGTTCAGCGAATTTGGCCCAAAGCTGATTCAGACCATTATGCTGGCGGGCGCATTTATCCTGATGTTTGTCGCGATGAGGAGGATGTTCGGCAAACTGCCGGCGGCCATGGGGGTAATCGTCGCTGCGATTTATACGTCATCGCCGCTTATCGCCAAGTTCGGCAACGTCAAAGAGCAGTATATGATAGCGTGTATGGTGATGGCAGTAAGCCTGCTGATTATGCGGCAATTGGGCGGGGGGTGGTGGCTTGGTTTCCTGTCGGGTGCAATCGCCGTCTGGGCGCCGCTTTTTAAGGAGACCGGCGTATCGGCAATCGGGGCAATGGGCCTTTTTGTGATTGCCCAGCCGATATTCAAGCACAGGACCCGGAAGCAGACCGGCATTGATATTATGCTGCTGCTGGCAGGGGCGGCGGCGTCGATATCGCCGTTATTTATTTGGATAATCGGCTGGCACGTCCAGATAGCACTGCCGTTCTATTTTGTATGGGACGCGATTGTTGGACTGTTGCCAAAGGCATCGGCTGCGGCTAAGCAGGCCGGCGATTATGTCTCAAATATGAAGAATGTAATGCCGTTTTCAGACCAGTGGCCTAAGGTTTTGCGATATTACCTTGCCCTGTGCCTGCCTGTCTCATTGGCCCTTGGTGCTATCATCGCGGGAATCGGCAAAATGATTCATAGTTTGCTTCACGGGACGCAATCATCATCCAACAAAGCGGGTTACGACCGTTTCCTGCTCCTGCTTGCCGTCTGGTGGCTGCTCGATATGGCCTTTGTCTGGATAAGCCCGGCGTCATACGAGCAGTATTATCTTCCGCTTACGGCATCAGGCGCGATGACTGGCGGTTATTTAATAGCTGTATATCGCGACAAACTCACAGGGGCCGTATTCAAAACCAAATGGGTCGTCACCGGCATCGCCGGGTTTGTCCTTATGGTGGTTATGTCCTGGCACATATTCTTCGGTCTGCCAAGAAGCCCGTATTCGGGGATGAAATACCCCCAAAAGCGAAACGGTTACGTTCAGCGATGGGAGGACATATCGCAGCGGCGCAGTTTTGGGGCAAAGATGTACTGGGAGCAGGCAGGCGAATACATACGCAGCCGAACCACGCCAACGGATAAGATATACGTTTGGGGCTGGGTCCCGGGGGTATATCTTTCGGCGCAGAGATTCAGCAGCTCACCGGTTGCCTTTGAGAGCGAAATGCACACCAGGTCCCCTCAACAGCTCGAGCAGGTGGTCGATGGTCTTCTCAGTGTGTTTGGCAGGGAGATGCCGAAATATATCGTGGACAGTCGCAAGCAGCATTTGCCTTTGGACCGGTTTAAGTTCGAGCTTTGGCCAATCGCGGGTTATTCCGCCAAGGGGCAGCCGCAGTTTTTGCCGTCCGACCCGCAGGTTGTGGCTGAGTTTGAAAAACAGTGGGGCCAGATGACCCGCGAGCGGTTCGGCGATGATGAAGCACGCAGATTCGAGGTTATGGGCAAATTCAGAAAGTTCATAAGAAAGCACTACGAGATAGAGCAGATATTCGGCGACGAGGTCGTTTTCAAACTGAAAACTACACTGGTCGAGACGAAAGAACAATAACTGAAATCAGGCGTAACGATGTATCTATGAGCGAACAAACAAGCGAAATCAACGGACCGGTCAAGCCGGATGATAACGATATGTTGAAGTGGCGAAGACGCAACAGCTATTACTACGGCTGGCTCGACAGGATATACAAATTTGTCATTCGCCCGAACAGCAGGGTTTTGCACATCGGTTGCGAATGCGGCAACCTACTGGCGGCGGTGAAGCCGGCGTATGGCGTGGGCGTTGACGCCAGCGAAGAGGCGATAGCGCTGGCCAAAAAGCAGTTCCCGCATTTGAATTTTATCGCCGCAGACCCGCACGAATTCCAGCTCAACGAGAAATTCGATTATGTTCTGATATGCAATTCATTAGGCGAATGGAAGGATATTCAGCAGGTGTTGGAACGGATTCGTCCGCTCACAGATGACAACACCAGGATTGTGGTTACATATTACAATTATCTCTGGGAATGGGTATTGCGGATGGGTTCCTCACTGGGCATTCGCAAACCTCGCGAGCACCAGAACTGGCTGCCTCCTCAGGATATCGCTAACCTGCTTAATCTCGGCAATTTCGATGTCATCCGCACTGACTCGTTCGTCCTGCTCCCAAAGGGCATCTGGCTGATTAGTGCATTGTGTAATTATGTCCTTTCGCTGCTGCCGATTTTTCGAATGTTCAACATGGTCAATCTGGTCATAGCGAGACGTTCCGCGCAGCCAAAATCGGATTCGGATTTGTCGGTGTCGGTGATAGTGCCCTGCAGAAATGAGCGGGGCAATATCGAGGATGCCGTAAAACGCATACCCAATATGGGGCGCGAAACCGAGATAATCTTTGTTGATGGCAACAGCACCGACGGCACAGTCGATGAGATAGAGACCCAGATTAAAAAACGCCCCGAACGCAAAATCCGGCTGATACGTCAGGGCGCAGGCCGAGGCAAAGGGGACGCGGTCAGGAAGGGTTTTGCCGCCGCGGCAGGCGACGTGTTTGTAATCCAGGACGCTGACCTTACCGCTCCACCTGAGGACTTGCCGAAATTTTTCGCAGCTCTCCGCGACGGCAAAGGCGAATATATCAACGGTTCGCGTCTTGTATATCCGATGGAAAAACAGGCGATGCGATTTTTGAACCTTTTGGCCAATAAGTTTTTCGGGTCGCTGTTTACGTGGCTGCTTGGCCAGCGATTCAGGGATACGCTCTGCGGCACAAAAATGATTCGCAAAAGCGATTACGAGATTATCGCAGCTAACCGCTCGTATTTCGGCGACTTTGACCCATTTGGAGATTTTGACCTCATATTCGGGGCCGTCAAGCAAAACCTCAAGGTAATTGAGGTGCCTGTGAGATATCGTGCGAGGACCTATGGCGAAACTAACATCAGCAGGTTCAGGCACGGCTGGCTTTTGCTGAAAATGAGCTGGATAGCGTTCAAAAAAATAAAGTGGCTCGGGAAAGAAGGATTCCTATTTGAAAGAAATATTCGCAGGTAGCAGTGACAATACCCGGATGCCAGAAGATGAAGGTGTTTATTTTTGATGTCTGCAAAGGTTTGTTCTTATACCAGATTGCCGTTATATCGCGGCATCTGCTGGCATTGGAGCAACTGCTTGAATGTGTATGGCACCAAATGCAAGAAGCTTGACACGCAAGGTTTTGAAAAGAAATGAAATACAATAGAAGAATCGAGCCGATACGTCGGCATAAAGTGACAGCCGAGTCCGCAAAAGGTGACTTGCGCCAGACGTCAATATGTGCAGGAATTGTGCTACCGGTGGTTGCCTTCCTCTGGCCTTTCCTTTATTTATTTCGCTATATCATTCCAATAAATGGAACATACACTGCTATAGGCAATGATTTTATTGCATTGTATTACAGGCACAAGGTTTACCTGCTGGCCAGTCTCGCCGGCGGTCATTTTCCGATTTGGTCTCCTTCGGAGTCGGCTGGTTTCCCATTCTACACAAATCCTTTTGCGCAACCGTTCTATCCTTTCAACCTGCTGCTGTTAGTCTGGTATAAAATGTTCGGCGGCTACAGTCCACTTGACCATCAGCTTTTTACGGTTTTCGGCATCTCGATATTCGCACTCGGCCTTTTTGTGTGGCTGAGAAAAATCAACACTAACATCAGGGCGGTGCTTTTCGCGACCCTGGTAATGTCGGTAAGTTTCAGAATGACGGAAATAATGAGATTTCCCAACGCCGTTCATTCGGCGGCGTGGTATCCCTGGGTGCTTTATGCTATGACAAATATTTTAGTAAGCAAATCATGGAGAAAAACGGTACTAAACATGATTTTGCTGACTTTTTCTCTCGTATGTCTTCTTACGGGAGGGTACCCATACTATATTTACTATGCCATATTTCTATTTGTGCCATACCTGTTGGTTTTTCTCATAAACAAGCTGCGTTTCCGGCTGATTGGCCCGGAGGCAGTCAACTGGAAGCATGCATTGCCGGCTATGGTCTTGGCGGGAATTGCCGCTGTGCTTATATGCAGCCCATACCTATTCGGGTTTAAACAACTTATGCCACAGACCACAGACCGCAGCGGAACAAACTTTGCTTTTTCGACAGAACACACATTTACTTTCGAAGACACAATCGGCTCGCTGATGTATCCCCCGGCCGCTATGGAGGACGGGTGGAATTTCTTCAGCATAACGGGGCTTTTGATAATCCTTTTGTATATAGTCAGCGGCAAAGCAGCCGATAGAAACGGCGAAGAAAAAAGCTGCGTAGAAACGCCTATACCAATTCCCAAAAACCGCAGCGCGCTTTGTACTAAATTATTTTTCATCATCTGGATTGGGACTATTACTTACATTAGTTACGGAAAGGACTCTTATTTATTTATATTTTTGTGGAAGTATATGCCCGGTTTTTCTATCCTTCGCGTCTGGCCAAGAATAAACATTATACTTGTACCAATTCTTGCATGGCTGTTATCACTTGCTTATGCGTCGTTCGAATCAATGATTTCGGGCAAAACCGCAGCCGTCGAAAAGCAATATAAAGTATTGCCCCTGGCTGCGTCACTGGTAGTGATATACGCGGTTGTTATTGGCACCCAGCTGTACTTATACCTTAATAATATTTACCACCCTTACTGGCTTGAGTATCACAAGCAGTTCACGCCCCAGCGCATAAAGTTCATCGTCTATGGAATTGTTGGGTTCGTCAGCATTTGCGCTATTTTACTTCTTTCGAGGCGAATTCGACCAGATTCCAACCGCTCTTTTAGTGTGGTATTGCTTGTTCTACTGGCGTCGGCGGTTCTTGAGATGCGACCCGTTGGGACGCACGTATGGACACATCAAGGAACATACCAGCCAGGCCGTTTTACGCTGGATATAGCGGCAATTAATGAGTCCTCATTCCGATATCCCCGGATTGATAACAACTTCACGATTGCCTTGTCGCCGGTTTTTAGTGCGGGCATAATAGACAACTGGTACTTCAGCAGATACGTCAGATTTCTTAAGGAACACAAGAGCGAACTCGAAGCGTTAAAAGTGCTGCTTGGGGTAGCGGATGCCAGAAGAGTTTTCTTTTCAGAATCCATAGAGCATCCCACAATTACGGCATTCCTTGCGGATGAGGAGCGTTATCGTGACGCAGGACATTTGTTGTCCTATACGGGTGAGAAACTCAATTGGGAAATAAACACGCCGGTTGCCGGATACCTGAGCTTTATTGATAACTGGGATTATGGCTGGGAGGTTTATGTGGACGGCAACCCAGCCAAGATGGAATTACTCTTCGGAACTTTTAAATCTGTTCGGGTACCGCCCGGTCAGCACCGCGTTGAGTTTAGTTATCAACCGGGATTGTTACCCTATAAAAAAATTGGCTTTGAATGAGCTACCTGGAGAACTATATTACTGTCAGTATCAACCAGTATTAATTATTGAGAAGCTAACCGTTTTTGGATGTTTTTATGGGAATGTTAATTAATCGTTTACCAACAACCCGGATTAAGCTGTTTTTGGGCCGGATGCTTTATTATATGGTGCATCTTATATTTCGTGAAGACAGGCGAATTATTGTTCGAAACGGCATCAAATACGAAGTTGATTTGTCAGAAGGCATAGATTTGTCGGTCTTTGCGTTCGGCAAATTTCAGGGGAATGTTTCCGACAATAAACACATATCGTTGCCGGAAGACGCCGTCATCTTCGATGTCGGAGCTAATTTTGGGATAATGGCACTCCAATATGCAAAAGCTGTATCTTCGGGCAAGGTATATGCATTTGAACCCACTTACTATGCTTTCTCGAAGCTGAAGAGAAATTTGGAGCTTAATCCAGAACTTGCCAAACGCATTGTAACCGTTCAAAGCTTTGTGTCGTCGAGGACATGTAAAGAAACAAACATTAAGGCCTATGCAAGCTGGAAGGTCGGAGGTACTGTAGAAAACGGCAGACATAGTATTCACCGGGGCACGATAAAGTCGACCGAGGGCATCGGCAAATTGTCGCTGGACGATTTCTGTGCAGAAAACAAAATTGAGAGACTGGATTTTGTCAAAATAGATACTGATGGACATGAGTACGAAGTCCTCAAAGGCGCCCAAAAGGCCATTGCAAAGTTCAAGCCTATCGTAATTTTCGAAGTCGGATTATACGTGATGGAAGAAAACAATATCGACTTCTCGATCTACCTGAATTATTTCGGCTCTCTGGGATATTCATTGTTCACCAGCGGCAATATTAGGAAAATAGACGCAGCGAGCTATCGCAGGTGTATTCCATCAAAAGGAACTATTGATATTCTGGCGATATATCGCGAAGACCGGAGCTAAGTCAGCTATTTAAGGATTGTCCCTGCTGCCGGACAGGTCGGCAACAGAAACAACAAAAAAGCGGAAAACATAATGAAAAGGCACGCAGGAAAAACTGTCGGGACAGAAGCTGTCAGAAAAAAAACCTCACATATTGAGGACAGGTGTTCGTTAAATACCGAGGGATTTGCCAGGCAGGAACGATACTTCACGTTTTTTCTGTCAGCAATGCTCTTATGCTTCGGCATCTATCAATCAATATTGTATTTTGGCCATACAATAATACCTATTTCTGATTTTCCGGATTTTTTTAGGACAGGTCAGGAACTTTTGTCTCTGCATGCCCCCACAAGTTTCAAACGGGCTCCGGTACTTGGTATACTTCAGGTCGGGCTTTCGTATCTGGTTGGTGGGAAATATCCCGACCTCACCGCGGGCTGGCTGCTTAACGCATTGCTTCATCCTTTTAATCTCATACTTTTATGGCTGCTCGGAAGGGAAATCATAGGCAAATCCGGCGTATGGTTCGCAATTATAACCATATTGAATCCCTGGGTGCTGTATATGCTGACGGAACCCATTGTGGAAACAACCCTACTGTTCTTTGTGTTGCTTACTTTTTATCTCATTTTCAGACGTTCTAACTGGTGCTATCTTTTCGCTTCGATAGCGAGCATAACCCGTTACGAAGGAGCAACGCTGATTATCGCCGCTTTTGTCATGGATATGATATATGCCCAGGTCAGACGAGAGCGGATTCGCGCCTTTTTGTATTCGGCCCTGGCGTTCGTGCCCCTCGGAATCTGGATGTTGGCCACGTTTTTGGAATGGAATACACAAGCTTCGAGCAGCCACTATTTTAAGATTTTTGGAGAAAACTCGGAATACTCGAAACTGCTGCTTGGGTCTTTCAAGGACAAGGTTGGGCTGGTGCTTCATATGAAACTGGAGTGGAGAATTGGGTTTCAGCCATTGTTAATGCCGTATCCGGGGAGTGAAAGTGATTCCGGCGAAACGCTCACGAAGCTGAGTATGGTCTTCGCGGCCGTCGGTTTTTTCTTCGGTTGTATTTATGGATTATGCAAACGGCAATGGAAAATACTGGCGCTGCTTATATTTTTCGTGCCTTATTTTGTTGTCCACTCGAGATTTCCGGCTCCACTATTGAGATACCATGTGCCCCTATTCTGGATAGCTATTTTGATAAGCTGGTTCGGGTTGCAGAACATATGGAAACTGATAGACAAGGATAACCGGGTTCCCCGCTTCTTAGTTTCTATACTGCAGGTGATGATATTGATAATTGCCTTTGTATGGATAGTCGGTCTTTTCCCCTATCTGTCCCGATTAGCTTCGATAAGCCCGACTTCCGTTTCAGTGCCTTATGTTGCGATGGCAGTCGTTTCACTCATTCTTGCCGTGTGCATATACATTCATAAATTCAGATATCTGCTGCGGGAGTTTGCCATCTTCGCATTATTATGCCTAGTTTTAGTCTCTAACCAGTTCGGGCTTGCCTATACCCTCGGTGACGGGCAGAGAGAAGTGGAGTTCAAGCTCCTGGGTGACTGGTTCGTTACCAATGCCAAACCGGGCGAAAAAATGGGGCTTTATATGTCGGGCGTAGTGGAGATATTCGCCCGTAAATATGCCGACCGCGTTGTTGGACTGCCAACGGCCGACAACCCGACGGAATTTGTTGAGGCCTGTTACAAAGAAGGCATTACATACGTCGTATGGGCTACGCGTGAAGGATTCAGCACCGACCACGCGGACTACCGAGGAGCAAATCTCGACAAAAATATTGCCATTCTCCAGAAGCCAGAAAATATCGGGCCTTACAAGTTTATCACACAAATTGGCACGAATAGGGGATTTGTAAATGTTTTTCGCCTTATGAGGCCCGATGAAACCGCGAATCCGCAACTACCCTCTGACTAAACCTTTATTGTTATTGTTCATCTGACGAAGAACAGTTATGTTTGTTACGATATCGTTTTAGAGACTTGACGAAGATAAACCAGCGATAAAATGATGAAGATTCTGATGATTAATTATGAGTTTCCGCCCATCGGAGGCGGCGCGGGGCAGGCCCATCTGGCTATACTCAAACAGTATGCCGGAAAAAGTGATTTACAGGTGGATGTGCTGGCGTCAGCGCCGAAACCCGGTTTTGCGATTCAAAAACTATCGGAGAATGTTACGCTTTATGCCATCGGCGTGCACAAGAAAAATCTGCACTATTGGCGCAAGATTGAGGTCGTCGAATGGGTTCTCAAAGCCACTACGCCCTATCGGCGTTTACTCAGGGAAAACCGCTACGACCTCGTTCACGCGTTTTTCGGTCTGCCCACCGGCTGGCTTTGTTACAGGACAGCCAATCGTCTGCCGTATATAATCTCGCTTCGCGGCTCGGATGTCCCCGGCGGGCATGCACGACTGCAGCTCGAATACAAACTGCTGGGGCCGCTTTTGAAACGAATCTGGACAAAAGCTTCGGCGATTGTGGCGTGCAGTGATGGCCTGAAGAACAGGGCGCTGAGGTTTTTACCCTCGGCAAATATAGATATCATTCCAAACGGTATCGACCTGGACGAATTTCATCCGGTTGCTAACAAGGAATTGTCCGGCGAGTCGAAACTCCTCACGGTAGGCCGGCTGTCGGTAACAAAAAGATTCGAAATGCTCATCGAGGCAGTCGAGATATTAAACAAACAAGGCAAAAATGTCCGCCTGACAATATCGGGCGGCGGCGGACTGCTTGACGAATTAAAAAACCTCGTTGAGCAAAAAAACCTGACTGGTATCATCAACCTGACAGGCAGAATCGAAACCGAAAAGATGCCCGACGTTTATCGACAGCACGATATGTTCGTCAGCGCAAGTATGCAGGAAGGAATGAGTAACGCGATGCTCGAAGCTATGGCGTCGGGCCTGCCGATAATAACTACGAAGTGTGAAGGAGTTGAAGAACTGATTTCGGACAACGGTATTGTTGTTGGAAATGATTCTGGGGAGATGCTTGCCGAAACCATAATCAGGCTGGCTGATAATCGGCAGCAGTATAAAACTATGTGCGCCGCCGCCAGGAGTCAGGCGGGGAAATTCGGCTGGGACAGAGTGGCGCAGGGGTATATAAAACTTTATCATAGAGTCCTCAGTAAAAAATAATCGGCGAAAATATAATGGCAGGAATTTTTTGTATAACGATAGATACTGAGCCGGATTGCGATGTCCACTGGAAGCGTTCGCGGCCGCTGACGTTTGAATCCATAACCTTCGGGATTCCCTCAATTCTCAGGCCAATCTGGGACAAGTTCGGCATAAGGCCGGTCTATTTCATCTCGCCTGAGGTGGTTGAAAACAACGAATGCTGCCGGACGCTGAAAGATGAAATCGCTCGCGGCGCCGAGATAGGGACACATCTGCACAGCGAATACATCGAGCCGCAAAGAAGACACGAGGATATTTCCGGAACTACCAGCGATGAATTTCCTTGTTTCGCCTATGATGCAGAAATCGAGTCCGCGAAAATAAAAAATCTGACCGAGCTGATTGAAAAGAAATTGGGCGTCAGGCCAGTTTCCTACAGGGCGGCCCGATACGGTGCGGATTTGGATACGATAAAGGCGCTGGAAAAGCTGGGCTACAAAGTCGATAGCTCGGTAACGCCGGGGGTAAGCTGGACTCGGCAGGGGGGGCCGGACCATTCGCGGGCACCAAAGCAGCCGTATTTTATTTCTCAAACGGATTATTATTCGCCGGGCAATGGCAAAATTCTGGAAGTACCTATTACTGTTTCGGGCAAGAGATTGCCGTTTTTGCCCGGCAGGTGGATGTTTTATCGCTGGCTGAGGCCTACGCATATGACCGCCTTAGAAATGAAATCGCTTGTCGCGGAATTTGCGAGAAACTATCCCTCGCCCGTACTCAACATGATGTTCCACTCAATGGAAGTTCTGCCCGGCAAGACACCTTTTGTGAGAACAAAGCTCGGCCAAAAGATGTATTTATGTCGGCTGAATTCGATTTTGCGGTATATGACGAAAATGGGCTTTGAAAGCAAAACACTGGCAGAAGTTTACTCCCAAACAGTCAACAGGAGCAAAAAATAGTGTGCGGGATAGCCGGCTTTAACTGGAAAGATAACGCCGCAATCGAGGCGATGACCGGGGCAATGCGACACCGCGGCCCCGATGACAGCGGGACATATCTCGATGACAATGTCTCGCTGGGACATACGCGCCTGTCGATTCTTGATTTGTCCCCCAAAGGCCATCAGCCGATGTATTTTCAGAACCTGGCGATTGTCTTCAACGGCGAAATTTACAACTTCCAGGAAATACGAAAAGAACTCGAATCTTTTGGTTACGGATTCACGTCCGGTACGGATACCGAGGTTATCCTGGCTGCGTATCACCGCTGGGGCGACAAATGCGTCGAAAAATTCAACGGTATGTGGGCGTTCTGCATTTATGACAGGGACAAACAAACGCTGTTTATCTCTCGCGACAGGTTCGGCATAAAGCCGGTTTATTATTATTTCGACGACCGGCGTTTTATCTTCGCCTCGGAACTAAAAGCAATCAGAAAACACCATATTGCCCTTGAAACCGACCCGGCTGGCGTGAATTTCTTCTTCTACCAGAAGTATATCGGCGGCGATTTGACTATTTACAAAAACTGTCGGAAACTCAGGCCCGCCCACAGTATTCTTTTCGACCTGAATACCAAAAAGCTGACCATTTCAAAACATTATGACCTCGAAGCCGAAATAGCTAAGCGTCAGGATATTGCCATTGATGACCGGCTGGAAATGGTCGAGGGAATTCTCAGCGATGCCGTATTGAAGAGGTTAATTGCCGACGTGCCCGTGGGGAGTTTCCTTTCGGGGGGCCTCGATTCATCGCTTATCTCCGCCATAATCGCCAAGAACAAAAAGGATTTTGACACATTCTCGATCGGCTTCAAAGATGAATCATACAATGAACTTAATTTCTCACAGATTGTCGCCGAGCACATCAAAACGGCTCATCATTACGAATATATGGACGTCAACGAGGACATTATTCAGCAGATAATCGGCGCGATGGATGAGCCGTTTGGCGACTCGTCGGTTTTTCCGACGTATCTGCTCTCGAAGATTACCCGGCAAAAAGTTACGGTATCACTGTCAGGCGACGCCGGCGACGAGGTATTTGGCGGCTATGATACCTACAGGGCTTATAAACTGGCGAGATTCATTCCAGCCCCGGTTGCCGGATTGTCCCGATTTCTTGTGAATATGATTCCGCCCTCGGACAAAAAAGTCACCCTCGGCTTTAAGATGAAAAGATTCCTGCGTGATTTCGACGCGGGCTGCAACAGGCGACACCTTAACTGGATGGCGACCTTCACCGAGGCAGCGAGGAAAGACCTGTTGAGCAATTGTCTTATTCCGGATGACCAGCTTATCCCCTGCGGCAGCGAAGACAGCTTGCTCTCGGTGCAATTGAACGACATTCATAACTATCTTGCCGAAGACATACTTAAAAAAGTTGACCTCGCCTCGATGCAGGTTTCGCTTGAGGCCAGAGTGCCGTATCTGGACTATCGTCTTGTTCCGCTGGTCCTGTCGCTGCCTGATAAATACAAAATCAGGTTCCTGACGACTAAATGGTTTTTGAAAAGAATAGCCGATAAATATCTGCCCCGGCAAATAGTGCATAGGACAAAAAGGGGGTTTACAGTTCCTGTTAGCGCTTGGGTCAAAAACAGCGATTTAATCCGTGAGTTTTTAACTAACAGGAAATATTACGAGCATAACCTGTTAAACTACGATTATGTCCAACAAATGCTCAACACTCATATTGTCAGCAGGGCAGATAACGCCAGACAGTTATGGCTTGCTTTTGTGTTTAATTACTGGATGTCCAGGAACCGCTAAAGAAAAAGTTAATGTTTGCCTTTGAGAGAGAAAACCCATTTCCCCAGTAGCCGATAGACCAGGACCGAATTATCCAGACAGAAGTACGCATATTGAGCGGACAATGACAGGAAATTATAACCGTATCTCATTGTCCCCCAAAAATAGTCCCACAAAAAGTTAAGAGGCGGGCGTTCCTTCACTTGTCTGTAACGCAATTGTATCTGATGGAACATGTCAGAAAGCTCATCCGGGGTTATACCTTCGAGCTTAATGGCCCCAGCGCTCCAGCGATCCTCATGGGACTTGTCAAATTCCACCTCATTGAACATTTTTGAACCTGGCGTTGGTGTTGTATAATGAAGATCTATGGAGTTAGGCCTTATTCTTTCAAGTAATTTAACCGTGTCCAATATCGTTTCCTTGTTATCGCCCGGGGTGCCTATCATCAACGATGCGTTCGTTACAATGTTATTTTTCTTGCAAATCTCAAAAGCCCGTTCTATCTCGGCGATAGTAAGGTGCTTGTCCATAACAATATCCAGGATTTGCTGATTGCCTGATTCGACTCCAAATGACATACTCCGACAATTTATCGCCTTTAGTTTTTCCGCAATCTCCGGCGTTAACGTGTCCGCCTTGCCCTGAACTCCAATTATCAGATTATAGTTCCTCTCTTTGATACCGTCACAAATCTCGAACAGCCACCTTTTATTGATTGTCATATTGTCATCGGTGAATAGCACCGTTTTGACCTTGTACTTTTTGACTAATTCATCAATCTCCTGCAGAATACTTTGAGGGCTTCGGAAACGCACATTCCTTCCAAACATCTCCCTTAGCATTGGCTGACAGAATGTGCAGTTAAACGGACAACCTCTGCTGGCGATAATAATACCAACAGGCGGCACATTCGGGAAAAGCGGTATCTGGCGAAAGTATTTTTTGATCGTCGGGAGCAATCCTCTATCCGGCACCGGAAGTGTATTCAGGTCAACATGCTCGTCTCTTTCAGTTTGTATAATCTGTCCATTCTGCTTAAAAAGTATGCCCTTTATATTCTTGAGTTCTCCCTGGTTTTGCAGTGCGTTCAATAACGGTACAATGTTATTTTCCGCCTCTCCCACAGCCACGACATCAACAAAATCATTTTTTATCACTTCTAATGGTTGTGCGGTTGCATGAGGGCCGCCGATAATTATTTTAGCATTTGGAACAACTTTTTTTGTAATTGCCACGGCTGTAAGCACATCATCATAAAATGGTGACAGGGCGGTGAAACCCACAATATCGGGCTTTTGCTCTCTTATTCGTTTTTCATAAGCAGACCAATGCCTGTCAAACGTCAGGTCGATAAGATTGACGTCAATCCCATTATTTTTACACACGGTAGCTAAGTATATAATCCCCAATGGGGGATATATTGACAAATTGATGGGCATCCTCGGAAAAATGCCGCCCTTTTTCGGATACACAAAAGCTACCTTCATTCTGATACCTCTAACCGGACATTAAATCTTGGAACTACGTTTCGAAGTACTAATTATTCCATTTCTGCCGTTGCTTTGTTCATAACGTATCAGCGAAAAAACCGTTGCAATTAGTCGCCGATTGCTCTTAATATGACTGTTTTTACACTGTTTGGTGTTGTAAGTCAAATAATATCGGTTGTGAGCTTAGAAGGTACTTTTGCATCGCGTTTTTCATAACTCCTTGTATGACAGTAACATAAACGCGGTTTTGGCATCTGTCATTAAAGATAACCTGTAATCGGGCTGGGGGCTTAAAGTGATTGACCTGCACAGATTAAAAAGCATGATTCGACTTCTTTTTCCCGGCGGTAACGTCCGGTGGCTGACGAATTGCGGAGGTCGTGCCTTATTGCCCGAGCGTATCCTGTGTATGGTGCCGTCGGGAGTAGGCGACGTGGTAATGGATGCGCCGGCTTTTCAGGCCTTAAAGCAAAAGTTCCCAAACGCCAAACTGAGCGTTCTTGTGCATTATAATCTGGGCGGTGATGAAGTATGCCGGCTTGTGAAAAGCGTTGACGAAACCATTGATATAGAACTGGAAGGTTATCAGTGGCGGCAGGTGATTGTCTTTATGCTGGGTAAATTCTGGAAGCTGCTTTTTGAGCTTCGCAGGAGACGATTTGACCTGACCGTGGTTTTTTGGCCGAATCCCATAAGAAAACTCTTGCTTGCCGGTATGGGCAGCAAATACTGGATATACAACAATTTTGTCGGCGAATACGCGGTCCGGCAGAACGTCAAGCTCCTGAACCAAATCGGCATTGAGAAAACGGATACAACAGATACCGGCTCCATATTCCAGGTCCCCGAACCAGCCAATCCCAGGCAGATACTGCCGGATAATTTACCAAGGCCGCTTATTTGTGTTCATCCTTTCTGCGGGATGCCGTGGCGCCAGTGGGGAAAATTCGACGAACTGCAGGTCGAGCTTGCGAAGCTGAATGGTTCGGTCCTTGTGGTCGGCAAAAAAAGTGGTTACGAGGCGTCAAAAAACGTGCATAATCTTGTGAACAAGCTTTCGATAGAGGAGCTTTTCTGGGTAATAAAGCACTGCGATGTGTTTGTCACGGCGGATTCCGGGCCTATGCACATAAGCTTTGCGCTCGACAGACCGACGGTGGCGCTGTTTGGGCCTGTTGCGCCGAGTTTGCGCGTTCCACTCGGACGCGAAGGAAGAATTAAAGTCATCTACAAAGAACCTGCCGACTCCGAGCGGATTGACGACGTAACGTTACGGAACATAAACGTCAACTCCGCTATGCAGCAAATCACCGTAGAGGAGGTCCTCGAAGCCGTCAAGGAGATTCTGGCGAGCAAGTAATTTATTCAAAACAAGATTAAGGGATGGCAGTGAGTCGGGCAAATCAGCTTTTTTTGACAATTAATTCGATAGAGTATTCGCCCTTGCTTTGTTTTTCAGGTCCCATATCCTCATACCCCTCATCACACACCTTTGCCTGAAGTATCTGATAACCTGAAAGAGCTCTCTCAATCAGTGGAATTACGCCTACCGTATCTGGCAGCTCGTCTCTGTCCAGCAGGAAGAAACGTCTGTGTGTGTCATTCCACCGGCTTGGCAGTGTCTTCTTTTTTTCATACAGGTCCCTGTACGGCAAATAAAGAATCAAATACCCTCCCGGCTTGATAACCCTCCACCAGTTCTTCAAGGTCACGCTCGCATCGTCAACGTGCTCTAGCGTGTGCGATGAATATACAAAATCAAATTCTGAATCTTTGAGCCCTTTTAATATCTGAGCATCTCCATGCTCAATGTCCCAACCTTGACAACTCTCTGACAAAAGGTCTCCACCATACCCAACATCAAGGCCTTTTCCTGCACAGAACCTTTCAAAGAATTTTTCTCTTATCCTCCGCTCTCTGGCCTTGCCGGTCTCCCCTGGCCTATTGGGACGGGCTACGTATCGGTATAAGATCCTCCGATAATGGAACATAACCGTTCTTAGCAGAAGCAGGACAGGCCTCGGTAAAAATTTTCTCAAAAATTCTTCCATACTGGATATTATATAGACTCCCGTTGTCCCGTCAAGGGTTACCAGATTTTATATTCGTTTCCGCATTAATCCAGCGGCGGGAAATGTCAACACCCCAATCCAAGTTGGACCATGCGTAAGCGATGGCTTTCGCGAAATATTAAATGCATATCGCCCCCTTTTAATTCCTTTATTAGATTGTTAAAGACCTTTCCTTCTTACAATATTCATAATATTATTCTCATTATTCTCAAGGCAATCAATCAATTGCGCCTCTTTCTTTATCATTTTAAGATATGACAGCAGAAACATATTTACAAAACAAGCCGGCATTATAGCTGTAAACAATGTAGCGAACCGCCACCATAAGGGCGAATCTTTTGATGCAAACCATTCTTGATATTCTTTTAGTGAATATGCGCCCATAGCCCGGTATATAATGATCTTTCTCAATCTACGCCAAGACGGCGCCTTTCGATATTCTCGCCTGGTGTGCTCTGAAATATGAGCAAATGAATAAAGGATGGTCGGCCATTTGAACAGCCAAATCTCAAATGCTCGCTGTATCCATTGGACGTTACCGTTTCTGTACGTAATGTACGGTTGGGCAATTACCAATGCCGGAGCAGGCAAAGGGGCCTGAAAAATCACACATACATGTATAAATTCTGTGCCGAAATAACGCTCCTTCTCTCGCCGCATCCATAAATCGCGATTTATTACAGTGCATCCGATGAAATGCATGTATGAAACAACACGATTAAATAGCGGTTCCATCTCAGATTCTGAGTACACTTCATTTGTATCTATCAGAAGGCATTTGTTCTCTATGACTTTCGAAAGATCTCTATTCATTATTTGAGCATTTACAACGATCAAGCTATAACCTTTATAGACTTCATTGAGCACAGCGCTTATAGCGCCAGGCTTTAGCAGATCATCATCCGGCAAGAGCCAACAGTATTCGCCTTTTGCAAGTTCAACTGCTTTACAATAATCCTGATCAACCCCCCCCTTAGACGGGAGCCGCATATAATTAATCTGTTTACAAACTTCAATATAACTCTTAACCACACTGCTTGTATCATCCGTTGATGCACCGTCAACAATAACAATTTCAACTTCATCAGTTATTTGCGGGATGATGCTTTCCAGCGTTTCTCCAATGTACCCAGCACGGTTGTAGGTAGCAATGCAGATGGATAAAAGAGGTTTTGTCATGACTTTACAAACTCCAGCATTATAACCCAGTCACCTTTTGCCGCCTTAATCCCTGTGTTTCTGGCGGGGCCGTCGCCGGCTTTGTTTGCCGTGACGATGCGGTATTCCAGTTCCTTGCTTTCGGCCCATATTTCTGTTCGGATTCACATTCTTTTCAACTGTAAATAAATTACTTTGCATCTTGATGACTCATCATAATGTTTGCTAATTCACCTATTGTTGTAGTGGCATTCCATCCTAACGAGTTGATTGTCGCGGGATTGGAGACCAATATCTGATACTCTGCCTTGAAATTTTTCTTCTCCCTGACATAACGTCGCCAATCCTTAGTAATTAGCTTGAAACATTCGTCAAGCCAATTCTCGAGGGAATATGCCCGACCCGACCCAATAGTCGCCTCAAATACTTTATTCTGCGCAATGAGAGTTAAAATACCTTCTGCGACATTTTCAGCAAACGTCCACTCTTTCCTTACTGAAAGATCACCCAACTCAATAATTTGCTCGCTTCCTTCAGCAATTCGTCTCGCTGCCTGAGCAATTTTCTGGCAAACATGCTGTGCTCCACGCATGGGACTTTCGTGGTGGAAAAGGTATCCAACATACACCTGGAGGCCGATACTGCGGAAGTATCGCGACAGGTACACCGAATAGTTTCTGACTGCTGCATAAGAGCTTCTATGGTCAAAGGGGTCCGTCTCGGATATCGGTTGTCCATTATTAACAAATTGTAATCCGCTTCCCGTAATGAATACTTTACTGCCCGGAGACCATTGCTTGACAGATTCCAATATATTAATAGTTCCGGTGCCGATGGTGGCGTGGTTTTCATAAATCGCATCGTGCTTGGTTGTTGAGGATGCTGCAAGATGAAATATCATCTCGGGATGATGACTGCGGATAAGCTTTTCTGCAATTTCAGGCGAAGCGACATCGCCGCGTATCCAGGGACCGCTCCGTGATACACCGATGACCTCTATCTGTCGTTTACGACAAGCTTCAGACAGATAGTATCCGTCTTGTCCATTGGCGCCGAATATTAGTGCTTTCACCGGCCAGGTGCCTTTCCCCTGGAAACGACCTCTATCTTGGGAAGTGGGAATATCAGTTGTGTCCCTCGCTCCAGAATTTCCCGTTCCCGTTCGACGAACTCATCCTTGAAATGCCACGGCAACACAAGGTAGTAATCAGGATTCAGCTTGCGCGACTCTGCCTCGCTAACAATTGGAATATCCGTACCCAGGGTGCGGGCGCCATACTTTTCGGGGCTTCTTTCTGCGGCACAGTCGACAATTTTGTTGTCGATACCGCACCATTGCAAGATGGTGTTACCCTTGGTCGATGCGCCGTAGATATGAATTTTTTTACCTTCTGCCTTAAGTTTCTTTAGTAAAGCGACTAATTCATCCCGGTGAACGTTGATTCTGTCCTGGAAATTTTTATAGGGCTTATCCGTATCCAATTCGAGGTCGAACTCGGCCTTGTGCATCGCCTGGATATTTCGAAAGTATTGTTCATTCTTATATTTGAAGTTTGTGATGTGTGTTGCGTAGCAGCGTAAACTCCCGCCATTGATGTTGTTGAGCGTCACGTTGAGGACTTTCATACCACTCTTTTTTAGAATATATTCAATGACCGCAAGGCTGTAGAATTCCAGATGCTCATGGCAAATCGTGTCGTATGAGGTCATTTTCAGCATCATAGGCATATAGGACATCTCAAAAATCCAGATGCCTTCTGGTGCAAGGATGTTTTTTATGCCATTAGCAAACGCAACGGGATCCTCCAGGTCGTAAAACATCGCGATGGAGGTAATAATGTCCATTTTTGTTCCCTGTAAACAGTTCAGAAGCTCATCCGAGGGAAATATATCCTGAATAACTGTCGCCGTCTTTTTGTCAATCTCCTGAGCAACATCGGATGGATCAACCCCGTATTTTCGGAATCCTTCCGGGTAGAAGTTAAATAGTGTTCCATCGTTGCACCCAATATCAAGGACTGAACCACTCGATTTATTAAGCATCGAAACGGCTTCTTCAACAATACCCTTGAGGTGCTTTTTCATTGTATTGTTCGTTCCCGAACGATACCAATAGGCGGAGTATAAAACTTCAGGTGGCACTGTATGTTCCATTTGCAGAAGTCCACAGGCCTTCTCGTCTTTGGTAGGATCACACCGGACAAGTGACAGAGGAATTTTTCTCATGGGAGGCATTTCCTTGCCTGGTTTGACAAATGAACCTTGCAGGTATTGATCGCCAAGGTTTATTACGGGTGTCAGAGCAGTGGAAGCACAAACCCTACAACTTTTCCTGTGAATCAAATGCATATCGCCTCCTTTTATTCTATTTATGAGATTGTCAACGGCCTTTTCTTCTCATAATATTATTCTCATTGCTCTCAAGAGCAGCAATGAGCAATGGTTCTTTTTTCGCCATTTTAAGGTATGATAGCATGAACAGATTTACAAAACAAGCCGGAATTACCGCTATAAATAGTACAACGACCTTCCACCAGAAGGACGAATTTGCTGATGCAAACCATTTTTGGTACTCTTTTAACGAGTATGATCCCATTGCCCGATAGATAACGATCTTTCGTAATCGATGCCATGACTGTGTCTTTTGATATTCTTGTCTGCTCTGCTCAGAAATATGCACAAACGAACGAAGGAGATTTGGCCACTGGAACAAGCAAATTTCAAATGCCCGCCTTGTCTATTGGGCGTTACCGTATCTGATCGTAATATACGGTTCGGCCATTACCAGTGCTCCAGCAGGTAAAGTCGCCTGAAAGGTCACGCCGACATGTATAAATTCAGTGCCGAAATACCGTTTTTTTCTCGCTGCATCCACAAATCGCGATTTATTACAACGCATCCGATGAATGACATGTATTCAACAGTACGGTTAAATAGCCGTTCTATCTCGGAGCAAGAGAATACTTCATTTGTGTCTATCAGAAGGCGTTTCTTTTCTATGATTTTCGAAAAATCGCTGGTCATAACTTGAGCGTTTACAACAATCAAACTATACCCTTTAATGGCTTCCTTCAGTATAGTGCTTATGGCGTCGGGTTTCAGCAGGTCATCATCCGAAAATAGCCAGCAGTATTCGCCTTTTGCGAATTCAACTGCTTTACAGAAATCCTGATCAACGCCTCCCTTGGAAGGAAACAGTATATAGTTGATCTGCCTGCAACCTTCAACATAACGTTTAACCACGTTGCCCGTATCGTCCGTTGAAGCACCGTCAACAATAACAATTTCAGCTTCATCAGTTATTTGCGGGATGATGCTTTCCAGCGTTTCTCCAATGTACTCGGCACGGTTGTAGGTAGCAATACAGATGGATAAAAGAGGTTTGGTCATGGCGTTACAAACTCCGGCATTACGATCCTTTCCCACGCCCCGTTATCCTGATGCAAATGTTCCTTGCTTTAGCGAGCAGCCAATTGGGGGAAGTCTTGTAGATAATATATTTTAAAACAGAGAGTGGCGAAACGTCGCTATATGTTTTACAAAAGAGTGCATCGAGCATACTCCTGTCTTCACGAGACGGATTTTCCCAGCATAATACTTTCACCAGCAGAAACTTCCACATGGCGAACTCGTGGCGGATCACCCTTCGTATATGATATGCCTCAAAACTTTTATGCCCGAAGAAAACGTCTCCTATCTTATGATAACCGTCTATTGCGATTCTGTAGCGATTTACAACACCCTTATCGACGAAAGAATCGTTGCCCCCGCGACGATCAAGAAGTGGTTCGGCAAGGTACTTTACCGTAAGCCCCCTCGGCATCAATTCAAATATCCTTGCCGCATGCCCCCAGCAACTTCCCACAAACATCTCATTTATCAAAACCGAGTCCCACGTCGTTTTTTTTATGATGATCCCGCCCATGAAACTGAAAAACGCTTCCGTAGTCTGTGCAAGTTTGAAATACCGTCGCCGGTCCGACTGCTCGGCAAGGTTAAACACGATCTCTTTATTGGATCTCAACACAGGATGCTCGCTATGAAACTTCATATCCAACTTACAATTCGTATGCTGACACAGGTACAGGTCGTGTCCGTGTTTAATTTGACTGAGTATCTTTGCGATTGCGCCTTGTCTCATTACGTCATCGCTGCTAAACAGCCAACAATACTCGCCGTTAGCCAATTCAACCGACTTTGCCATGTCGCGATCAATTCCACCCCTTTTATCGAGTCGATGATACATCAGGTTTGGACAATTCGCTTGAAATTGGCGCACAATATCCGGCGTATTATCCGTAGATGCTCCATCGAGTACTACAATCTCCGCATCGTCAGTTAATTGGCAAATTATACTTTCAAGAGTCTCCCCGATAAATTTGCCGAAGTTATACGTGGGGATGCATATGGAAAGCGAGATGTGAGACATAACTATCTAATTCCTTGTGCCATGACCCAACATATAAATGTTAAAAGTACCGATATTTTTAGGAACTGGTTCTTTGCTTTTATTTTACGTATCATCCACGCCATCCAAATCTTACGTCTCATTTTTCTTTACAACAAACGTCGCAAAAGTATATTGATATTTTCCCAGGTAATTAAAATCGGGGTTAGGACAATCCCATTGCGGTTCATCCACCAAATGGCAATTACTCATCAGTGGCAATAAACGGTCTCTCAGGTCATGCTTTGTATAGAGCCTCGCATCAACATCCGGTTTAGGCTCGCCCGGTTTCCATCCGTCTTTATAATCACAGGTAATTATCGCCACGCCGCCGGGCGCCAACAAATCAGTAATACACCTTACAAAGGACACATCATCTGGATCGTGTTCAATTACTGAGGTTGAAAAAATAATATTGTATGAATTTTTCACTGTAGTGGGCTTTGTAAAATATTCCTGTAAATAATAATTTATCATCGGATCGATTTCCTCAACCGTGTGTCCCATTTTTATCAAGCTCATTGAGGCGGTATCCTCATAACATCCCACACACAGCAGTTTAGGGTTTTTATAGTGAGAAAGATAACGATATACAGTATCAAACACAAACGCCTGTTGCACATTGGCTCGAGCGATTTTTTTGGCCATTGTTTTTGGCACAAGCGTTGTTAATGTATCAATTACAGGCGTGTATAATTCGCGGGCTTTATCATCCAAAATACGATTTAATGAAACATTCGCGGGAATATGTATCGGCTGGTATCGCACGGAACTGTCAACCCGCATAGTGTCCTCTGTTGCTTTCTCCGAATTCCTTAACCACGTGAACGTTGTATCCGGTATTGATACCAACCTGTTCCATTTTGACCGTAGTGTTTTGAGAACGCCCGTTCGGGATTTTGATGAGGTTTGTTGTTTTACGAAAATAGAATCCAGTATTCGTTCATATTCCCATAAAAGGTTTTCTGCGTTCCATTCGTTGTAGTGTTTTTTTAAGGGAGCAAAACCGTTTTTAATAATTGTTTTCAGATCATTTTTCGTAACGCATACAGAAGGCTCAACATCAAATATATGTCTGAACATTACGCCATCCGAAACAACAATGGGCCTTTGCACTGCCATCGCATTATCGATCGCACTCGACAACCCCTTGCCGCTTGTCATATCATGTTCATATAAGAATACATTAACCGTATTTTGTGCCAGAAAATCCAACATGGTTTTGTCGTCCATGAACTCGTGAGTAACAATTAACTGAACGCCGGGCTTGGTGATCAGCGATTTGCATTTTTCTGCAATGCCTCGTGCGCGAACACCTTGTTTGTCACCACCAAAATCTGCGGCTGGAATATTAAACCGGATAACCGCTTCATCATATTCCTGCTGAACCAATCGCACAATATTTTCAAATCCTTTTTTGGGAGTACCAAAACCAAAACTGCCGATAACAGGTTTTAAAGGGACCGGAAAATTATTTTGATACGATGGTATCATCCTTCCTGTTTTATAGACAAGAGGATTTCTTAGCAACAGCGTGGGATCCGGCGCAATATAAAAATCAAACAATGAATTGATTAAATGGGATGCGCCGCCAAATAATAATCTCTTCTTATAATTAGTAGCTGCATCGGCAACACGTTGCGTTATTTCATGTATGATGCCGATCTGAGGGATGGAAAGAGAAGCGATATTATTTTTGTAAAGCTTAGGGGCAATTTTGGTTGCTACCCATGGCAATACCGATGGATAATAATTGTAAATAATACCGACAGGAGCATTTTTGGCAATTGCAGTTTGCAATTCAACTAAGGACGAACATTCAACTCGTATAAATTGATAACGCTTTGAATGTTGTAATACATCGGTAATGCTTTTACCAAATTCATATACGCCGCACTGAGCCTTTTTGTGAGAAACAAATAGAATTTTTTTATTCATACCTTTTTTCTTTAACTATGATTATTTCACCCTGGGCATAGCACGTTTATACTTAATAAAATGCAACATAATCCTTGTTACCTCAATAATACCTCTAACGATACTTCTCTCTATTTGAATACCCAGAAGGTACGCCCGAATCAAACTGAAAGGGTTTTTAGGCAAAAAAATGTGCCGCTTAACTCCTCCATATGCAGTTTCTTTTGCAAAAAGGCGGGCAATGGTAAAAAATCTGTCCAGAGGAATATCTGTCAGAAGCGGGGCCTTTTTCAGTGGCTCAGGGTTGTTGGGTATATCCATGACGATATGATCAAAATCCTCGACATCAACCCCCTTCTCTTTTGCATAATTCCAAAATTCTGTACCTGGAAAAGCGGTAGAAATATAGGATAACGGACTCAAAAAAGGAGAGTAGCGATAACTCCGGATAAATTTTAGCGTTTCAAGCAGCTCATCTTCAGTTTCCCCCGGGCTTCCCAACATGAATGACCCCATGGTCGGAATGTTGTAGCGGTTGGCAAGTTCGATAGCGCGACGATTATCCTCTATGGTAGTGGTTCGCCTCTTAAGATATTCAAGCATATCGGGAGAACCGGATTCCATTCCAATTCCGGTTATGACAACATTCATCTCTTTTAGCATTTTCATGGTAACATCATCAACCATATCTGACCTGACTAAACACATGAATTTTACTTTTTTATTAATTTCTCTCTCGACTATAAACTTATGAATTTTCGATAACCGTTTCTTGTCAGCGATAAAGAGATCGTCAAATATATGTATTATCTCAACATTATATTTTCGTATAAGAAGTTCAATTTCTTCAATCACACGTTCAGCTGAAAATGCCCTGAATTTTTGCCAGTGAAGTCTGGTCGAACAAAAAACGCAGTTGAACGGGCATCCCCGACTGCTTATCATCGTCAATGAACGTCCCTTATGGTATGGAATAATCTGTCTTTTTTGCAGATAAAAATCAAGGTTGGCCAGATCCCTGTCGGGTATTGGAATTTTATCAAGGTCGGTTATTAGTTCCCGAGGTTCGGTAAAAACAGTCGTGCCTTTCTCATTATAACAAATGCCTTTTACCCATTTCAGATTATCCTTAGAAAAATCCGACAGCTGTATCAGTTCCAACATGGTCTCTTCGCCCTCGCCGATGACGCCCACATCAAAGGGTTCGGGAAGTTTACGGTATGTGGAGATGTGTACTCCGCCCAAAACCACCGGTATGTCTGATTTTGATTTTACAAATTCTGCAAAATGAATCGCATTTTTAATATCTTGTGTAACGGCACCGATACCGACGATGTCGGTGGGCTCAAAGGATTGATAGATATCCTGGCAATTTGAATCCAGGAGGCGAATGTTGTGAAAATTACCATATTTCTTTAAATAAGCCGATATGGACATCAGTCCCAGGGGAAGAATTCCTCGCTCAAAACCTTTACTGACATTTACCAGTGTTAAGCGTTTCATTAGACCCTCTTATGCCCGAGTTTTGGGAATAAACGCTCTTCCGTTTCTTATAAATTTGATTTTTGATAACTGCATAAACAGCCACGTCCTTGTTACAGGGGTTATAATTGTCGTTGTTCCGAGTGTTAAGGCCGAAACGATCATCAAATATAAAAGCATCATAAATTGAGACGTCGGTACGCTAATAAATATTAGACCAATGCCGGCGACAAATATGCATACTGCGAGCGGAAGGCATACATCTTGCAAATACCATCGCCACATTTCTTTACGCAATAATCTATGATGCATTACTGGGATCTCAAAGAAAAAAAGTCCCGTATGTAACATTACCCATACGCTGGCTGCGCCTGTCACACCATAGTGCTTTGTCATATAGATAATTAGCGGAACAAGTATAATCACCGCGATTATATTTTTAAAAACGGATAATCTGGTCCAGCCAAATGCCAGTTGTAGCGCATAGGGGAGATTCATTACTCCGTTAATGGCCGTGCCGCAAACCAGAATGCTTACCAGGAGATGGGTGTTCTCTGTCGTTGTTGGGTTCTGTGTCCACAAAAGGAGGAGTTCTTTGGAAAATAAGGCAATAACAATGGCAGCAGGCAGAATCAGAACCGACACAAACTGACAACTTTCGTGATAGAGTCGTTTCAGTTCATCTTGGTCGTTAATAGAAACTAATTGCGTCAATCTCGGATAAATACTGCTAAATACCGCCGTGAAGAGGCCACCAAGACTCGTCGCTACTGTCCAGGCAAGGGTGTAATAACCAAACATTTTAAGCGGGAGCATCTTGCTTAATATCACCTTGTCCATTTGGGTAAGAATTACTCCGAGAATGGCAATTCCACTCATTCCGGTGGCAAACTTCCAAATCCCATCGAGCAGTTGCTTTTGAAAAACTGCGTTGTTGTCGCCAAACGAGAGTCGGCGCTTAAGAAACATCGCCAAAAGAAATGCATTTATTATATTGACGACTATTTGCCATAAAAAATAGGCCTGAATTGTTGGAGAAACCAGCCACAAAATCAGGACGGCGCCGGCGCTGCGCAATGTGCTTATAACAATAGTGATTGCGTTAAGCAGAACCTGCCTTTGTAACCCCATCAGCCCTCCGGAGTAAAATCCGATCGGCATCTGGAGGGCTATTGCCAATCCCATCATTAAAAGCGCTTGTGCGACGGTTGTGCTGGATAACTGCTCCGCTTTGACCCAGTGATGCGCAATAACCGGCGATAATAACGCTACGGTAATCCCGGCAAACACAGCGACGCTCCAGTAAATAACTTCCAGCGTCCGGACAAGATTACGCATTTCCTGTTCCCGGTCCTGCAGTGCGGACAGGCGGGCCATTTCACGATTCAGGGTATTGCTCATACCCAGGTCCAAAATACCTGACATGCTCTGTATCGCGGCAAAAATACCAATCAGCCCCCAGGATTCCATCCCAAGAAATTTAATATAAAGCGGGATAAAAATCAGTCCAATCAGGGTCTGCCACATATTCCCGGCAAAATTCGCAACCATGTTTTTCTTTATAAGCTTCATCGATTATCTGCCATTGGCTTCCGTCGGTTTTTTGGGGACTCCGTCTTCGTAAGACGAGCTCAATTATAAACGAAACATCATGACGGGCTTTGCCCCGAAATACGCCTTTATTATAACAACACGGGCCAAATACGCCAGAGCCGTTACAAATACGGAACTGTGTCAGCAGATAGGAAATTCTGCGGCAAGCTCTCTCGCCTGTTTCCTGACGCGGTCTGCGACTGACTGGTCGATTGTCTGGCGGGACGATTTCAAATTACTTAGCACCATATTGACAAGCTCAGCTATTTTGTTGATTTCAGCTGTGCCCATACCGTTTTTCGTAATTATCGGTGTGCCTAAACGTATCCCGCTCACGCCTTTCGGGTTTTTATCATAAGGCAAAAGCATTTTGTCGACGACTATCCCGCATTGTTCGAGGCACTGCTGGGCGGCGAGACCCGTCAGGTTCTGCGATTTGCTGGCAACGTTGATAAGCATCAAATGATTGTCGGTCCCGCCCGTCAAAACGTCGTATCCTTTCCGCAGCAATATGCCCGCCAGCCGTTTTGCGTTTTCAATGACCCTGACTTGCCTCGTTTTATACTCTTCCGACATGGCCTCTTTGAAAAATACCGCCTTGGCCGCTATATTGCTGAAATAAGGCGTCCCCTGAACACCGGGGAACGTCGTCTTTTCTATCAACTGCCACAACGGAATTTCTCCGCTCGCTGTTTTAATCCCGCGGTCGTAATCCTTTCCCGACAAAATCAGCCCGCCCCTCGGCCCGCCGGGCTTATAGGTGCTCGTGGTTGTCAGATGAGCGGAATCGATTGGTGATGCGTGAACGCCTCCCATCACCAGCGCTGACAAATGCGAAATATCCGCCAGTAATAACGCCCCAACCTCGTCGGCGATTTGCCTGAACCGGGCAAAGTCAATTGCCCTGGGATAGGCGCTTGCTCCGCATATAATCAGCTTCGGCCCGAATCGTTTCGCCTGCTTTCGTATTTCATCGTAATCAAGAAGAAACGTGTCCCTGTTAACGTGATAACTTTCAATCTCGAAAAATCTCGCGGTAATCGAATCTATAAAACCGTGCGAATAATGCCCACCGTGGCTTGTTGCCATACTCAATATTTTATCGCCTGGCTTAAGCAGGGCGGTTATGACAATTTGGTTCGCCGTTGTCCCGGAATGCGGTTGGACGTTCGCGTATTTTGCGCCGAACGCCTTTTTGGCGCGTTCAATCGCCAGTTTCTCAACCTCATCCATCACACCGCTGCCGCCGTGAAGCCGGGCCTCCGGAAACCCTTCGCAGGTCTTGTTTTGCAGGATTGACCCAAGCGCGGCAAGCGCGGCCCGCGAGCACTGGTTCTCCGCCGCCAAAAGCTGTATCGTCCCCTGCAATCGCTCGTATTCTTTTGTTATCAGCTTGTGAACTTCGGGGTCAAACTGTATCAATGCCGCCTGCAGGTTGTTGTGATATGCCTCCGATGAAAGTTTTCCCGTCGCCGCGGGTTTATCAATCGTCATAGTCACTTCCAGAATCCTTTCTGATTTATAAATGAGTCCTTGTATTGTTCTCGTCAGCTAAAGAACCCAAAAATAAGTCGCAAAATGTCGTTGTATGTAACATACACTATAAGCACGATTAGCGTTCCCCACGCCGCATAAGCGATTGCTTCCTGTGTTCGCACGCTTATTGCTGAACCTTTTATTTTCTCGACCAGCAGAAGCACTGTAAGCCCTCCGTCAAAGGGAGGCACCGGTAGAAAATTCATCACCGCGATTGCTGCGCTTATCAGGCCGAGGAAATATACATAATAGATAAACGGTTGTGCAGCAACGATCTTATAGCTGAATGTCAGGATGCCCACCGGCCCCATGATTTGTTTGGGGCTTACAAGCCCGCCTATCAGCCGCTGCAATGTAACGTATGTCTGGAGGATGAACGTCTTTGTGCGTTTATATCCCATACCTATCGCGTCGATAGGCCCGTCCGCTTTGTATAGCCGTTCCATCTCCACGAATGGCAGCGATTGTTCCGTGAATGCGTACGCTCGGACGACGTCCCATTTCTCGCTCACGTCAATGATGGCGTTACCTGCTTTCTGGGCATCAAGCCGCCAGTCAATTGTAACATGCTGACCTGAATTACGTTTCAACTGACGTGCAATATCATAAAAATTCTTAACCTCAACACCGTCAATAGCTGTTATCGTCGCACCCCTTGGTATCGCCGCCGCGTTCGGATGCCGTTCCGTTGCGATTGTCTTGGCGACTACGGGATGTTCGGCGTCAAGCTCGGGTATTATGCCGATTACAACACGGTTTGTATCGGTGTCCCATCGTGGAATCACCGATACTGTCAGGCGATTTTCAACGCCATTGGCATCCGTCCTGAGCACTGTTACGGGCAGCGGCTTGTTTTCATATTGTTTTGTTACTTCCCGCAGCTCAAAAAATGTCGGGTTTTCAACTTCTGCTATCGCCGCTAATATGTCGCCGGATTTTAATCCGGGTTTAGTGTCTTTCCCGCCGAAAAGCTTAGTCAGCCATTTCTTCAATGACTTTGTTTCTTCAGATACAGCCGCTATCCTCATCCGCGGAATCATCGTGCAGATATTGGCGAGATTGGCTTCGGATTCACCGACAAAATCCTTCGCAGGAGCAAAATTCAGCGACACCCGGCCCTCAACAATACTATCCTGTCCTGCCGAATCGCGTCTCTGTGCCAGAATCGCAATATTCGGCTCGAATGCGTTTTCAATTATCGACTCTATCTCCCAGTTGTTTTTGACTTCTACGCCTGCGACTGCCTTTACAACGTCGCTAGGCTTCAAACCCGTCGTCGTAAACAAAAGATTGGCGTCTTGCGGCGGCAATTTCGCCAATTTCAGCGTCAATGGTTTTTGTATCCCGAAACCGCGTAATTGCCCGCTTGGCAGCTGTTCTGCTATTATCGAAATATCATCGATTGTCCCGTCGGCTCGCTGAACCTTTAGTGGTATCGACTCTTTTTTTCCTGAAAGCACCGCCGCCATCATAATGTCGCTGAAATCCAGCCGGCTGCTGTTGCCGGCGATCTCGACTATCTCATCGCCGGGTTTTATCCCCGCTTTCTCCGCGGGCGACCCGTGCACTACGTTACCTACTACCGGAGCCATAAGCCCGATACCTATCATAAATACTATCATGAACACAATCACCGCGCTTATCGCGTTGAATGTAACTCCAGCCGCCAGCACCGCCGCACGGGACAACACCGGCTTATTCGAAAACGACCTCGGGTCGTCGTTTGTCTTCACAGGCCCCACGTCCTCTTGGCCTAACATCTTGACGAATCCGCCTAAAGGAATCAACCCTACCCGGTATTCGGTCTCGCCGGGCAGAATCTTTTTGCCCACCGTGAAACTTAAAAGACCTTCCTCGGAATTCTCCCCTTCGCTTTTAAGCAGCTCAGGCAGGATGCGTATCCGCCAGCCGCGGTCTGCCTTCTTTATCCCGAACAAAATCGGCGGCATACCTATAGAAAACGCCTCGACCTTTATCCCGCACAGTTTTGCGACGACAAAATGCCCAAGCTCATGAATTAAAATGACTGCCCCGAAGCCAAGCAGCACTAATATTATATTCCTTGAAACGCCGAAATTGCGGATAATAAAAACACAGACCGCAATCACCACCGCAACCAGCAGAATCAGCCGTGAAGCTGTTTGCGCTGAGTGTTTTGTATTCTCTGTTTTTTGCTCCCTGTCCTCTGGCTTTTCAGACATTCAGTTACCTCTTTCTTTGCCCAGGTATCCGCCTCTAACAATTCTTCGAGCGACGCGTCAGTTTTTGCGTTGCAGTTGTCCAGGCATTGCCGGACAAGTTCCACGATATTACCAAATTTTATATTACCCGTGAGAAATTGTTCTACCGCCGCCTCATTTGCCGCGTTAAATACCGCTGCTGCCGTCCCGCCCTTTTTCGCGGCCTCAAAACCCATCTGAATCGCCGGAAACACCTCCGGGTTTGGTTTCTCGAACGTCAGTGCCTTTAGCCGGCTAAGGTCGAGCTTCTTCGCCGAACCGGGCAATCGCGTGGGATACGTCAGCGCATATTGAATCGGCAAAGACATATCCGGACACCCAAGCTGCGCTATTACTGACCCGTCCACGTACTCCACCATCGAATGGACTATCGACTCAGGATGAACCAGAACTTCTATTTTTTCCGCCGGCACGTCAAAAAGCCATCTCGCCTCAATTATCTCCAGCGCCTTGTTCATCATCGTCGCCGAATCCACCGTAATCTTCGGCCCCATACGCCAAACTGGGTGTGCCAAGACTTGCTCAATAGTCGCGTCCGGTATTCCCGCCGGGTTCGCCTTCCTGAATGGCCCCCCGGATGTCGTCAGGATTATCTTGGCTACCTCATCGTGTCTGCCCGCCGAAAGCGACTGGAATATCGCCGAATGTTCGCTATCGACAGGCAGCAGTTCCGCGCCGTACTTTTTCGCCTCCGTCGTAATCAGATGCCCCGCTATAACTAAGGGCTCTTTATTCGCTATCGCGACCCTTTTGCCTTTGCGTACCGCCGCCAGGACCGCCTGTAAACCCGCTACCCCCACAACAGCCGCAAGAACCGTATCAACCTGCTCAAGCCCAGCTATTTCAGTCAGTCCTTCCGGGCCTGCGAGGATTTTAACATCCAGACCTTCGACCAGCCGGCGAAATTGCTCAACGTAATCAATATCGCTGACCGCAACGTATTTTGGTCTGTATTGCCGCACCTGCTCCGCCAGCAGCTTTATATTGCTGTGTCCGCTAAGAGCAACAACCTCAAACCGCGGCGATTTATCTTTGGGCAAATTGTTCAGCCCGTCGATAACCCGCAGGGCCGTCGTTCCTATCGACCCTGTCGAGCCCAATATGGCTATACGTCTATGCACAAAAACAGCACCTCAAAACTTGTTCAGCAAATGCAAAAACAGGATACCATTATAACCCCGCCCGTTTAAAAAATCACGTGATTAGGGCTTCTCAAAACTACAACGGGCGTAATTCTTCTTTGCAGGCAACATTGTAGGGTGGCGCTTTATCTTCCGCATACGCAGCATCCCTTACGGGAGGCGGACTGCCCCGCCGAACCAATATAAAGAGCTTTAAAAACAAGTTTCGTAACGTATAATAGCGACCAAAAGAAAAGCGAACTCTTTTCTCGTTTCTTATTATGATTTTCATTGGTTTTACAGCCATTGCAATCGGGGTGTGTACCGCTCTCTGGGGATGGGGGGTATTATGTCAACGGCTGGCAAAATATCCTGTTCGAAATTG
>Ga0187881_10000304_pt1 | contig 61400 bp, 50 predicted proteins | sample June2016WEW_19_1_2_FD_133017 | JGI IMG/M metagenome (GOLD analysis project Ga0187881, IMG submission 133017) | Peatland microbial communities from SPRUCE experiment site at the Marcell Experimental Forest, Minnesota, USA - June2016WEW_19_100 | ecosystem: Environmental > Terrestrial > Soil >... | reverse complement strand
CCGGGGTGGGCGGGGGCAATCGGAACCATGCGGAGACGCTCGCAAGAGCATCGATGACCCGAACGACCTGCTCCGGGAGGTGCCCGGACTCCTTCGGAGCGAGTTTTTCAGCAGCCTGCTAGAAGATCGAACGGATCGGCATCCGTCTGCTTGGTGGCTTCGGCCAATGTGGAGAAGTCAATGCCTCGTTCTGCGAGAGCCTCGACAATTGCCGCTCGGTCTTCCGCGATCATCCATTCAGTTCGTAGCTCGGCAGGGGTGGGATAGAGGCGGCGTACCTGTTCCCTCGTATAGTCTGTGTACGTGACCACTCTCTGCTTTTTCCCAGAGCTGTCCAATTCGTACACGATCTCTGCGCTGATCTGCACCTCGACGCCATCAACATAGTACTTCCGAGGGGGCTCCTGCTTGCCGGTATCTACGATCACGTCTTCGCCTTCCCCCCACACTGGTTCTTCCTCGACCTCGGGAGGAGGCGTCTGCTCTTCGGCAGTCGGATAGATTGCCTCTTCACTGATCCGTTCAGGCTCCCCATCGAAATTGGGATCGGCGAACAAGCGAGTGGCCCCAGCGTAATCCAGGATGGTAAATGAGAGCTTATCCTTGTCTGGGTACAGGCGGGTGCCCCGGCCGATGATTTGCTTGAACTCCACTATGGACCCGATCGGCTTGAAGAGGACGATGTTTCGGCACGTGGGCGCGTCCACACCCGTACCGAGGAGCTTTGAGGTCGTGAGGATGACCGGGGCATCCTTTTCAGGATCCACGAAATCATCCAGATGGCTGCGCCCAACCTTCCCCTCTTCGGCGGTTACGCGAGCCACGTAGTGCGGGTACTGCTGGGTGAGGTCCTCGTTGGCCTTGTGTAGGGCGGCTCGCATGTCCTCCGCGTGTTCCTGGTCCACGCAGAAGACCATGGTTTTAGCCAACCGATCTGTCCGTTTCAGGTACGCGGTCAGGTGGTGGGCAACCAACTCGGTCCGACTGAGGAGGGAGACCAGACGTTCGAAGTCCTTGGTCTCGTACACGCCATCCGGGACCTCCCGCCCGAACCGATCGAGCTGACCCTGTGCTGGCCTCCAGCCCGTAGCATCAACGCTGGGTACGATCCGATGCACTCGATACGGGGCCAGGAATCCGTCCTCGATGCCCTGGCCCAGGCGGTAGGTGTAAATGGGGTTCCCGAAGTACCGGTAGGTATCCCGGGTTTCCTCGCGCAAAGGCGTAGCCGTCATCCCGATCTGGGTGGCCGGATGGAAGTACTCTAGGACTTGACGCCACCGGGATTGATCCGCAGCGCTCCCTCGGTGGCATTCGTCCACGATGATAAGGTCGAAGTAGTCCGGAGGGTATTCTTTGTAGAGGCCAGGACGCGACTCGTCCTCGGCGAGGGCCTGGTAGAGGGCGAAGTATATCTCTCGGCCCTTCTTTGCTTCGCCCTGGATTTTCCAGACGGCGTCGCCGAAGATGCTGAACTCCCGAATGAGCGGCTGGTCCACCAGGATGTTTCGATCCACGAGGTAGAGAATCCGCCTTTTGCGTTCTGTCTTCCACAACTTCCATACGATCTGGACTGCCACAAAGGTTTTCCCCGTCCCCGTGGCCATGGTGATGAGGATCCTGGGCCTGCCTTGAAGGACGGCCTGCACGGTACGGTGAATCGCGATCTCTTGGAAATACCGCGGGGTCTTGATGGAGCCGTCCGGATTACGCAGTTCACGGTTGAATGGAAACAACAAGTCCTCGGCCATCTTGTCATCGGCCAGACCCTCTGCTGAGCGGAGCCTGCCCCACAGATCCGCGGGCGAGGGGAAGCGATCAAGGGCCCGTTGCTTCCCGGTGATATAGTCGTGCTCAACAATCCCATGCCCGTTCGTTGCGTAGGCAAACTTGAGTCCCAGGATCTCCGCATACTCCATCGCCTGCTGAAGGCCGTCGGCGGGATTCTTGTAGGTAGCCTTTGCCTCGACTACGCCGATCCGGAAATCGGGGCGGTAGTGGAGCAGGTAGTCCGCTTTCTTGCCTGGCCTCCGGGAGTGTTTCCGGCCGACCATGACGATCCGACCGTCCGTGAAGTACTTCTGCTCACGGATCTGGTCGTCTGTCCAGCCCGCCTCGCGGAGCTTGGGCAGGACGTAGATGCGGCAGGTATCGGCTTCAGTAATCCCCATGGCATCCGTCCTCAGGCCCGCTGCAGTTCAAAGAGACTGCATTCCCCATCTCCGTGTCAAGGAAAAACAAGAGGGGGACATCGGGACTGCCCACTTGCGCCCCGCCCGGCTTCTTGGTATAAGCCTGCATGGCCCCATATTGCTGCTGGACATGGCTCCGTCCCAACGCCCCGGCGAGCGACGGTGCGAATCCCGCGGGGCCCGGCGCCCGGATTCCTGAATGAAAGCGGCCCGGCTACCGCACTGGCTCCTTCCTGTTTGCCTGATCCCGCTCTTGGCCGGGGTAGGGTACGGCCTCCTGCTCCGACCGGGAGAAATTCTCTATTCGCCTCACTCGGACATCGTTGCCTATCACCTCGCTGCCAAGGAGGTCCTGTTCCGCTCCTGGCATGCGGGCCGTGGGCTTCCATTCTGGCGCGCGGACCAGCTTGCCGGTGGACCCGCACTGACGAATCCCAACAGTCTCTACACGTATCCGTTGCATTTCCTCTTCTACGTGCTCCACCCGGCAGACGCGATGAATTGGACGATCTGGCTCCACCTCGTGATCGGGGCATGGGCCTTCTACGCGCTGGGCCGATCCCTCGACCTCGGACGGTGGCCCTGCGTGCTGATGGCCGTGGCCGCCCTCTTCAATTTCAAGGTGCTCATGGCCGTGTATGCCGGCTGGCTGAGTGTCCTGCCGAGCATCACCTTCTTCCCGCTGCTCTTCGCTGTGACCTTGCGTGCGCTGAAATCTTCGGGGCCGGGCAGTGCGTTGGCCGTGGCCGCAACTGGAGCCCTCTGCCTGCACACCGGTCAGTTACAACTCGTGTATTACTCGGGGTGGTTCCTGGTCGCCTACCTCCTCGTGACTCTGGCAGGGTGGTGGCGCGCGGGGCGTCGCCAAGAGGTGGGACGCGCCGTCGGATGGCTCGTCGTAGGCGGCGTCCTGGCGATCGGGATGGCCACGTACCTCTTGCTGCCCCTGGCGGCCGAGGCGCCTCTCGTCTCGCGGGGGCAGGCCTCGGATGCGTTCTTTCATTCCGGTCACGCGCTGGGGGCGCGCCACCTGCTGACCCTTCTTTACCCCGAGGCGCTGGGCAGCCCCCTGGATGGGAGCTACCCGGATGTCGAGTTGTGGGAAGACGTCGCCTACTTCGGCCTGGTTCCCCTGTTCCTCGCCCTCGTGGGGGCCGTGCTTGGACGGCGGCGTCCGCCGGCGGGATTCCTGATCGCGGGTCTCCTTACATCCCTGCTGTTCGCGTTGGATACGCCGTTCCTCCGACTGCCCTATGCGCTCCTCCCGGGCTTCCGCTTGTTTCGCCTGCCCGGCCGGTTGCTGTTTCTCGCCGCGTTCTTCGGGATCGCCCTGGCCGGGATCGGGCTCGAGGAACTGCTTGCCCGACTCCAAAAAGCCCGACCCAGGAGCTGGCGCCCACATCTTGTCGCCACAGCGATGGTTCTCCTGATCGCGGGCGAGGGGGCGGCGTATGCGCATCGGTACCTTGCCGTGGTTGACCAGGCGGAGGTCGCACCGGCCCCGGACTACGGGCGATTCTTTGCCGCGGATCGGACCCTCTTCCGGATTGCACCCGTGGGCCGGTACACGGTCAGCTACGGTTGGGCCGCCGCCATGAAGCTTCAATTGATTTCAGGATATGAGCCCTTCAACCTCCGCCACTACCAGCAGTACTTCGGGATGATGCAGTCGGGGCGAGAACGACGGGAAGATGCGACCGTCTGGACTGACTTGATCCGGGTGGCGAGGTGGGATCTGCTGGATGCGCTCAACGTGAAGTATCTGCTGGCGCCCTTTCCCCTTCAGCTTCCGCCCGACCGCTTCGAGCCGGTAGGGTCTTTCCGGAATCAGCCGGTCTTTGTATTCTATCAGGGGGTGGAGCGGATCGATGTCTTCGCGTACCGGAACACGCATGTCCTGCCACGGGTGTTCTGGGCCGAGCGGGTGGTGGTTGCCCCCGATGAGAACCACATGCGGAGCGAGGTCCTGCGGGGAGATCTCAGCGGCGTGGCGGTCGTTGAAGGGCCCGGGCCGACGTCGGGATTCTCTCAGGGCTCGACGAGCGACCACGCGAAGGTAGTGGAGGCTGCCGATGGCTATCTCACCGTGGAGGCCGAGAGCCAGACGTCCCGCTTCCTGGTGATCAGCGAAATCTGGCATCCGGGATGGCGCGCACTCTTGGATGGTCGACCGCTCCCCATCGTCCGCGCGGATCTGGCCCTCATGGGCGCCTGGCTTCCCGCTGGGAGGCACCGCCTGGTCCTGGAATTCCGCCCCCTCCATTGGCGCACCGCGCTCAGCATCAGCGTCTTCTCTGCGTGCGCTTTCTTGACGTTGCTCGTTGTGCATTTCGTTCGGCTACGGGAACCGCGAGCCGGGGTCCCATAGGCCAGGGCGACCGGCCGTGCTCTTCCGGCTGCCGACGCGGAGCGTTCCGACCCGACTGACAAGAATCGCCGGTCTTGCCCCCCGCGTGTCTTGAGGATGCCTCCTGCAGAAGTTTGGATGGCGGGCCCATGCGATTGACATGGTCTGGGCGGTTGACCAAACGCTAGTCGGCATGTAAAGGTACCTCAGAGAACAGCTCGCTTCGGAGACTGAATTGAAGGCGACTGGCCAGCGGCTCCTCGGTCTTGTCCTGGGCCTCCTGCTGATCACCCACTTGGTCCTCTTGGGCTTCTTCAAGATCAGCTCCCTCGACACCTGGTTCCATCTGAAGCAGGGAGAGCTGTACGTCACGACCCACTCCCTGCCCGCCCAGGACCCCTTCGCCTTCACCACCGCGGGCCGCGAGTGGATCAAGTACTCCTGGCTCGCGGACGTCCTCTTCTATTTGATCTTCCGCGCCGCCGGGATACCCGGCCTGGTTCTGTTCCGGCTCCTGGTGCTCCTCCTGCTTGCCGCCGGCCTGTATCGGCTCCTGCAACGATGCGGGCTCAACCCATCCGTCGGGGTCCTGCTGGTCTTCATGGCCAGCCTCACCCTCCGGTTCCGCCTGTTCGTCCGGCCGGAGATCCTGAGTTTCCTCCTGCTCCTCACGACCATGGCCATCCTCCTGCAACTCCAGGTCGTGCGCCCGTGGGCCGCCTACGCGCTGCTCCCGGTCTTCGTGATCTGGACCAATGTGCACGCCAGCTTCGTCTTCGGTCTGGCTATCCCGGGCCTCGTGCTCCTGGCGAACCTGCTGCCGGGGGCTCGGGTGGCGCCGGGGTGGGGACGGCTCCGCATGGATCGCGCGCGCCTCCGACACCTTGCAGCGTCCGTCGGTCTGCTCCCGCTGGCCGGACTCCTCAATCCCCACGGCCTTTCCATGCTTCTCTTTCCGTTCCGTCAGAACCGGATGGTCCGGCTGACGCTCTTCCCGGAGTGGATGGAGATCTGGAAGCTTCCCGGCATCGACCCGGTCTGGTGGGAAGCGGTCATCATCCTCGGCGTCTTGCTCCTCGCCTTCCTCATCACCGGGCTGCTGCTTTTCGCCTGGGAGGGCCGGTTCGACCCGGTGGGCTGGGGGATCGTCCTGTGCATGGGAACCTACGCCGTCTTCCGCAATCGGGCCGTCCCCTACTTCGTCCTGGCCGTGCTCCCGCTCCTGGCGCTCGCCCTCGTCCGCGTCGCCGCCGGCCTGTCTGCCCGGTCCCCCGGGCGGTCCTCACGAAGGCTGGAGCAGATCGGGGCCCTCGCCTGCCTGCTGGTCCTCGGCGCCTCCATTGTGGATCAGGCCTTCCTCACGCGGCGATTCGCCCCTGGGTTCGGCGTGGCCCCCGGGTTTTTTCCTGAGGGGGCAGCGGCCTTCTTGGAGCGACATCATCTCGATGGTCGGATGTTCAATTCGTACAAGTTTGGGGGGTACCTGATCTGGCGCCGCTGGCCCGCCAATCAGGTGTTCATCGACGGGCGGTACGATGCCATCCTCTTCGATGAGGCGCTCTTGGAGGAATACTTCCAGGCCCATCACGATCCCGCCGCGTTGGATCGGATCGCCGCGACATACGGAGTAGACATTCTCCTCTTGGACGCCGACCCGGAGCGCCGCATCGCCTACCTTGCCGGCCCTTCCGCGTGGGCACGGGTATATTGGGACCCGGTGGCCGAGGTGTACGTGCGCCGGGGCGGACGCTTCGCGGATCTGATCGCCGCGCACGAATACCCCCTCACCCGTCCCGAGACGAACCTGGCCTACCTCGCCGCGTACCGGCGTGATCCGGACGCCTGGGCCCGGGCCCTTGCGGAGCTGCGGCGCGCGGTGGCGGACAACCCGGAGAACGAGCTGGCCTGGCAGGGGCTGGCGCAGGAGTATGGCGCCGCCGGTCCCTCGGTGCTCCCGCTAAGGCTGGAGGCGCTGAGCCGCGCAATAACCGTGTTGACGGGCAACCCCGCCACCGGGAGGCTGCACGCGGAGCGGGCCGATGTATTGCTCCAGCTCGGCCGGGTCGAGGAGGCGAGGGCCGCCGCCCTGGCGGCACTGCGGCTGGATGGGGACCTGCTCCTGCCCCGATACGTCCTGGCTGCCGCGGCGGAACAGCGCGGGGCCTGGGAAGAGGCCCGGGACCAGCTCCGTGCGATCCTCACGTCCCTTCCGCCCGACGACCCGGAGGTGCAACGCATCCGAGGGCGCCTCGAAACTGCAGAGGGGCACGTACACGGGGAGGGCGGCCGCTGAGGCCGCCGATGCTCACATAAGCCGGAGATACCAGGCGATCAATCGGTCGCCCCAGAAGAGAGCCACCACGGCTCCCAGCGAGAGGAATGGGCCAAAGGGGATGTGCTGGCGGCGGCCCAGGCGCCGGCTGGCGATCAGGGCGAGACCCACGGCCGATCCGAACAGGCAGCCAAGGAAGATCGTGAGCGCCACAGCCTTCCATCCAAGAAAGGCGCCCACCAGTGCGATGAGGTTCAGATCCCCCTCACCCATGGCCTCCTGGCCGAACAGGGCCCCGCCGTAGAAAAGGACCAGGTACAGGAATCCGGCACCGAGGAGCGTCCCCATCACCCGGTCTAGGAGCGGAGGCTCCCCCAGCAACAGGCCGGCCAGCAGCCCCAGCGGGATGCCGGGCAGCGTGACGACATTGGGGATGATCTGGTGGTCGAGGTCAATGAAGCTCACCACAACCAGCCCACTGAGGAACGCCAGCAGGAGCGCCGCCCGGGGCGTCACCCCGAACCGCACGACGGTCATGGCGAAGAGGGTTCCCGTCAACGCTTCCACCAGCGGGTAACGCCAGGCAATGGGGTTGCCACAATCCCGGCAGCGGGCGCCCAGGAGCAAGAAACTGATCAGGGGGATGTTGTCGATAGCCCGGATCTGCGCCTGGCACGCCGGGCATCGGGAGCGGGGACGGATAATGCTCTCTTCTCTCGGAAGGCGGTGGACGCACACGTTTAGGAAGCTCCCAATCACGGTTCCAGCGATGAATGCGAAGATGATCGTCATGGCAGGTCCAGTCGACCAAGGGAGAGATACGGCGTCATGGGCAGTGAATTCATGACCGTCACGTGCCCGGCGGATCGGATCCCAGTGGAGCCGTTTCGGGAGCCCCAACCTCCCGCTCCAAGCGGCGGATGTGAGAGACCGCCTCCCGCACGGCCTCCCCGTTGGGGGCAAGCTCGATGACCCGCCGCCAGTAATTGAGCCCCTCGGCGCGCTGTCCCTGGCCTTCAGCCAGCAGGGCGAGCGCCCGGACGGGCTGGGCCCGATCGGGGTGAATCTCGCTGGCCTGGCGGAAGTAGCGAGCTGCCGTAACGAACCAAAAGGGGAGAGAACGGCGGAGCGCCGGGCGCCACATCGCCGGGCCCTGCGTCGGATCCCTGGGGGACGGGGCCGTGACGTCGCTCAGCACGAGCAGTGCAGGCAGGACGACGGCAGGCTCTTTGGAGAGGAGGGCCAGCGTCAAGGATAGCAGGGCCGCCACTCCCGCCAAGGCCCGCCATCGGCCGGGCACCTTCCAGCGCTGATAGCTGAGGATGCAGCCGAGGACGCCGATGGTCATCAGGAGTTCTTGTCGGGCGGCAACCCACACCACAGCTTCAACATGCACCGGATGGATGGCAAAAATGAGGGTGGCGAAAAGGGCTGCAATGGACGTCCCCCCCATGGCCAGGACGAGACGAGAGACAAGGAACGTCGCCAAGACATGGAGCAGCAAATTGGTGAGGTGAAGCGGCGCCGGCGTCAATCCCCACAGTTTCGTCTCGAGGGTCAGGGACATGGCCAAGGTGGGACGGTAGTACCCGCCTTCGATGGCCCCGCTGGTGATTGTGCTGAAATCCGTCCACAGGAATTGGGGCAGATTCCGAAGGTCCCGGAGATTCTGGGTCTGCACCAGCATGAGGACGTCGTCCCAGACGAATTGGTAGCTGAGGCAGTCCACATACGCCGCCATCGCCAGGAGCAGGACCAGGACGGTGGCCCAAGGGCCGACCTGGAGAGACACCACCGGTTCCGCTCTGGGCGCACTGTCTTTGACCGCCGTCTCCGGGGACTCGCTTTCACCTCCCGTCATCTCATCACCGTGAGCGTGACCCGATCAGGACCAGCCGTCACCGGACCCCCCGCTCTTCTGGGCTCGGAAGATCATCTCGCAGAAGCCCACGTATTTCAGATCCTCGATCGTGTACCCGCAGACAGTCAGCCGCTGGCTCAGGCTGGCCCGAGTAAAGTGAGTGATATGCTCCTGGGCATAGCCGCCGGGCAAAATCTTCCCATAGATCCACTCCAGCACCCACCACAACCACCGACTGTAATCCGGCGTGCCCAAGATCAGCGTTCCTCCCGGACGGAGGACGCGGGTCATCTCGTCGAGGCCCGCGGGGTGATCCGGGATATGCTCGATTACCTCGGAGCAGATGACGGCATCGAAGGTGTTGGCCGCGAAGGGCAGAGCGAAGATACTCCCCTGGGCCAGGCGCGAGTGCCGGTCGCGGAGGAATCGAAGCTTGGGCAGCAGGATATCCATCCCGACCGCCTTGGGGAGTTCCTGAATGATCCGGCTCGATCCACACCCGATATCCAGGACCGCATGCTCTCCCTGCCGGGACGCCGGGCTCAGGAATCCTAGGACGATCCGATGGCGCGCTCGCTGCCAGTACCGCTGCAAGGGGATGGGGCTGTCGAAGGCACGGTGGTCGTAGTCCGCCGACGCCACGGAATTGCGAAGCTGCCACATCCGGAGCAACGTCTTGAGATACGCCCATCCGAACTTGAGGAAGCGCGCGTGGGAGCGACCCGTCCCTCGCGAGAGGTATTGGAACGGCAGTTCGCGGATGCGAAAGCCCAGGGCGTGGACCTTGATCAGGATCTCCTCCAAGATGTCGAAGTCCTGCGCCCGGCACTGGAGACCCTGCAGGATGTCCCGGCGGTACAGGCGGAAACCGCTGGAGATATCCTGCACTGGCAGGGAGAGGAGCCGGGCGTAGGTCACGTTGAGGATCCGGCTGCACAGCCGGCGGAACCAGTGGGTTTGGGATTCGCCACCAGGAATGTAACGGGAAGCGATCAGGACTTCCGCCTCCTCCCGGTGCCTCCAGAGGTCTTCGGTGAACGTCGGACGGTGGGACAGGTCGGCATCCATGGTGATGACGTAGCTGGCCTGGCTCGCCGCAATGGCCTCCATGAGGGCCGCACCATATCCCGGCCTCCGCTGCTGGATGACCCGAGCCCCGCGCCGCGCCGCCGCCTCCGGGGTCCCATCCCGGGATCCGCCGTCCGCCACGATGATCTCCCAGCGGACCTCCAGGCCGTCCAGCGTCTTCCGGAGGGCAGGGAGGAGAAGTTCCAGGTTCTCCCGCTCGTTCCAGGCGGGGATCAGGATGGCGAGGTCGCACTCGCCCGGATGTCGTGTCATGCCGACATCCATCGGCTGGGTGCGGTTTGCCTCATGGTCGGTCCTCGCTGATCAGCGTGTTCCCTTCGGAGGAGGAGGCGGGGCCTGGCGTTCCAGCTTTGCGATCTCCCGCTCCGCAAGGTTCCGGACCCAGTCGCTGGTGGCGGAGTCCCGAATGGCCTGCCACCACTCCAGGGCCGTCTTGCGTTCACCGGTCTTGGCATATAGGCGTGCGATGAAGCGCGGCACGTAGTCGGGACGTCCGGGCAGATGATCGGTGATCTCAAACCAGTGCAGGGCCTTCGGGTAGTCCTTGAGATCCAAGTAGTAGGTCCGGGCCAAGTCGTGCGGGAGCTCCCACCGCGTGGGGTTGGCGCGAGCGCCCCGCTCCAGGAGGGCGATGGCTCCCGGGACGTTGCCGCCGGAATAGTTCATGAACAGCGCCCCCAGGGTGTAGGCCTCAACGAAGTGCGGGTCCAGGGCCACCACGGTATCCACCAACCGGAAGAGTTCGGGAAGATTCCGCTCGGTGAAGATGTGCCCGCCGATGTACTGGATGGTCAGGAGCCAGATCGCGTCCGCCGCCACGTTATTGAAGCCCAGGGAGGCAACCCGCAAGGCCTCGGGTGGCGGCAAGAACATGGCGCGCTCCGCCACACTGAGTTGGGTGCCCGAAAGCGCTTCCCGGTGCAGTGGGGCAACCACACCGACCAGCACGACGCCGGCCAAGAGGAGAGCGATCGTGGAGATCCGGACAGGCTGGAGAAACGGGTGAGGGATCACTTGAAGTCTCTGCGCTGGAAGATTCCGATGGCCAACAGGAGCAACATCAGGATGTAGGCCAGGCCGTACATCACCGTCCATGCGATCTCGAGCGGAGCCACGGGCATGGCGTTCACGATCTGGGCGCCGGTCTGGAAGCGGCTCAGGTCCGGGAGGATCATGTACATCCCATTGATGATCAGCCGCAGACCGGGTTCGGCGAATTGATCGGCGAACAGCTTAAGATCCCCGCTCAGGCACCCGATGACGAAGACGGCCAGCGTGAAGATGGCGCTGAGGGTGGGCGTGGAGAAGGTCGAGAACAGCAGGGCCACGGCCGTCACGATCATGAGCGCCAGGAAATCCAGCGCGGCCGCTCCCAGCAGGCCGGAGGTCCAGTGGCCCTCGGTGGCCCACGCCAGCCCGGCAACCAGCAGGGCCATCACCCCCACCGTCACGAGGAGCGTGAGCACGAGCCCGATGTACTTCCCCAAAAGGAACTGGAATCGGTGGATCGGCTTGGCGATGATGGTGTAGATGGTCCGGCGCTCGATCTCCTTGAAGACCAGGCCGATCCCAAGAAAGATGGCGATGAATGTGCCAAAGAGGCTGCAGCTGGCCAACCCCAGATCCTTGACGATCCGGCCCTCTTGGCCGATGGAGAGCGAGGCCACGATCGCCGAGGCCCCGATCAAGAGCAGCGCGAAGGCCAGGATCGAATACAGGATCCGGTCTCGGATCGCCTCTCGGAACGTGTTGAGAGCGATGGAGGATATCTTCATAAGGCCGCCCCCTGAACCTCCCGCAGAAAATGCGCCTCCAGCGTCACGTGTTGGGGCATCACAGACACGACCCGGGCGCCGGCTGCCACGGCTGCCCGCAGGGCCAGGTCCAATCGCTGCTCGTCGGGCAGACGGATCAGGACGCCATCCGGCTGGTCAAGGATGGGCGCCTGGGCAAGGCCCCGGAGGGTGGCCGACAGGTCTGGGGACACGCGCTGCAGGGTGAGTTCGATGGACTCGAGTTCAGTCTTCAGGATCTGGTCCAGCCGTCCCACGTCCCGCAGGCGTCCGGCCACGAGAATCCCGACCCGGTCGCACAGGACCTCGACGTCCGGGAGGATGTGCGAGCTGAAGAAGATCGTCCGCCCCTCGGTTTTCAGCTTGAGGATGATGTCTCGCATCGTCTTTCGGCCCAGCGGGTCCAGGCCCGACATCGGCTCGTCCAGAATCACCAAGCTCGGATCATTGACCAAGGCCTGGGCTAGCCCAAGACGCTGCACCATCCCCTTGGAATATTTCCGGAGCTGGCGATCGGCCGCCTCCTCCAACTCGGTGAGCCGCAGCAAACGGCCAACCCGTTCGCGCCGATCGGAGGCCCGGAGGCCAAATAGTCGCCCGCAGAAGTCCAGGAACTCGCGGCCCGTGAGGTAGTCGTAGAAGTAAGGATTCTCGGGGAGGAAACCGATTTGCCCTTTGGCAGCGACCTGCATCAAGTCCAGGCCCAGCAGGCGGACCGTTCCGGCCGTAGGCAGGATCAGGCCGGTGAGGAGCTTGAGCGTAGTCGTCTTCCCGGCCCCGTTCGGGCCAAGATAGCCGAAGACCTCCCCGCGGTGGACCGTGAGGTCCAATGAGTGCAACACCCGCGTCCGGCGTCGCCAGAAGCCCACGCGGAAGTCCTTGCACAGCCCCTCGATCTTAATGACCGGTTCCATGCGTCCTTGGTCCTCAGCCTCCCGGATTAGACACAACGGAGGTGTCGGTCGTCAAGGTCTTTCAGGCCGGCGGGGGGTCCTCCGCGACCTTGCCGAAGAGAAAACTCCCCACCCCGACACCCGCCATGAAGGCGGCCAGGACCGTGGTGATGGCGAAGACGGTATAGCCGAAGACCAGCCCCAACATGCGGGTCCACAGGACCTCATAGATCAGGCCGGTTGCCCCGGAGAAGAAGAAGCAGAGACAGACAGCTGCGGCAATCTGCCTTGCTTCTGTCTCGACCTCGACCATCGCGCCTGCTTCCCTCTCCACCCTTCATCCTCTGAGATGCGTGGGCTAGCGCTGCTTCACATGGTCTTGGATTTTCCGCCGGCCATTTCTCTCACTCACGCTAACCGCGTGAGTGTGTTGTGCACAGAACTACGGCGAGGTGCGCGCGACCTACTGGCCGGAACTGCCGGTGGATGCACTGCGCCAGCTTGAGGTTGACCAGCCTGCGGGGAGAAGAACTGAGTTCGTAAGCCGTACGAAACAGACGCGTCCCACCGAAAAGACACTGGCGCGCTTTGGCACGGCCTGTCGCAAGATCCAAGGGTCTTCTTGGCATACACAATAGACGAAGGGGGCAGGCCGATGGCTCGTCCTGCCCCCACGGTATTGGCCGGGAGTCAACTCGGGGCTAGCTCGCCGCGCCCTGCCAGGAACCGTACACGCTCGAATACCCCACGGTGCCGTTAACCGGCCCGGGGTTGGCTGGCGTGCCGGGCAGATTAGCCCATCCGGTTCCCGGACAATTCGTCCCATCCGGAGGCTGGGTCGTCGGCCCGACGCTGCAGACGCCCATTTCCCCCTGGGCGGCCGGGGTGGCCGTTGATGCGAATGCGCCAGAGTAACTCCATGCCCCATTCCAAGGGTCAAGGTCAGGGATGTTGGCATAGCCGCCATTGCGCAGCGCCGCCATGTTCCCGGGATTGTTGTTCTTGTCATTCGACCACACAATGGCCTGGGTCACCCCCGTCTTGGTATCGGAGGCCGCGCGGGCGTACTTAGACTTCTTCTGCGCCGACAGCAGGTTCGGGATGGCGATGGCCGCCAGGATCCCGATGATCGCGACGACGATCAGCAGTTCGATCAGGGTGAAACCCTTGCTCTTGCGCCGCAGCAATTTCAGCATCGCAGTTCCTCCTTCTTGAATGTAAGTTGTTTTTGGATGATCTTTTTTCGCCCGGCTCCTGGGTGCCCTCGAGCTCTCGACGCGATTCAAGGATAATGCAGCAAACATGCCAGGGAGGAAGAATTCTCGAGAGGCCGCCGAGGTTTTTATGAGCCGCGAAAATTCAGATGGTTAAGCCGATGACGTCTTGTCATCAACTGCGCTTCCTCAGTTGGACACCCACAAAAAGGATTTCCCACCTGAAAACTTTTGTCCGGACCGGACAGTATTTGTCACCGTTACGGCTGGCATGGGGCTGGCTCAAGGACCGGCAGTTTATCTATAAACCAATTGGCCCTGATGAGCCGAAGGTCCGCCTGCGCGCATCGGCCGATTCGCGAATCAGGAGCGATCTCGAACTCGACCTCGAAACGCAGGCTCGTCTGAGACTCGCCTCCGGTAAGGGCCGCAATCCACGCGACATGGGCCCGTCGAGGTCGATCTTGTCCCCGCCACGGGCTCAAGTCGTCCCCTGGTCGCGACGCCCGCAACTCTGGCGAGAGAAACCGCTCCGCTTGCGGCCATCCACCATCGGCCAGCGCGCGCCAGAAGCTGTCCATGGCTGCCTCGGGAGACGTTTGGCCGGCTCGCCCGCGGGTGACGCAGATCCCGCGCGGGTCCGGTTGCGCCAACAGTCTGGCGCGTTCCAGTATCCTCTGCTGGCGGGATGCGTCGCCGGCCTCTCCGAATGCCCGGGCTGCGATTCGACTCATCCGTGCCATGAGGTACCTGTCGCCTGGCATCAGGCAGCGGGCTTCCACATTCAGGACGCGCTCCTCGGGGAAGATGGCGATGGCCCGGTCATAGCGGAATCGAGCCTCTGCTCCTCGGCCGGCGTTGGCTGCCGACTCCACCAGGCTGGCATGGAACCGAAGCTGGGCGGACGGCGCAAGATCCACCGCAGCCTGAAATCGGTCCTCTGCCACGTTCCACTGTCCGGAGGCTGCGGCGATCTCACCGGCTAGATAATGAGTATTCGGGTCGGAGGGTGCAATCCGGGTGGCCCGCTCGGCCACCTCGGCCGCTCCACGCGGATCGTCTGAAAGGAGGCGGGCCCAGGCCATCCAATGATGGGCGGGGAAGCTCACCGGGTTCAGGCGGAGCGCCCAGGTCAAGTCCCGCTGGGCCACCGCCGCCTCCCTGCCGGCCAGGGCGAACTGGGCCCAGGTCACGAGGGCGCTGGCGTAGTAGCGGGTGACGCTCACGAAGGCGGCAACCGAGAGAAGCAGGATGAGGGTCCCGCGCCAGAGAGGTCGGGCATGAACTTCCCGGGGGAATATCCTCCGGAGGTGGGCCGAGGTCAGGCCGAGCATGGTCGCGACCGTGGCTGTGATGGCCGGAAAGCTCCAGTCGAGGTCCACGAGGCCGTGGACGGCAAAGGCGACGAGCGTCGCCAGGAAGGCGGCCTGCCGCCACCGGGCGGGATCCGAACCTGGGGCCCGCCGGATCGCCGCGCCCACCCGTCCCAGGAATCCGCCGAGCGTGATCACCGCAAGGAGCGCCGCCGGCAGGCCGTACTCCGCCGCCAGCTCCAGGTACAGGTTGTGGGGATTCTCGCCGCTGACGTACGGGATGCGCTGGTAGTGGGTGAGCGCCACGGGGAACGCCCCCGGTCCCACGCCCCACCACAGGTGGTCCCGGGCCATCACCCACGTCCACTGGAGAATCTGCCATCGCCAGACGAGAGAGGAGACTTCCGGCCGGTCGGCAAGCCTCGAGAGGCTCGGGGGGAAGCTGCTCCAGTTCCAGGAGAGCCAGGCCAGCGCCGCGAGAAGGCTACTGCCACCCAGCCACATCCACAGGCGGCGCCGCGGCCATCCCTTGCGCCAATCCACCACGACCCATACGACAAGTCCCGCGCCAGCCGCCAGCCAGGCCCCGCGCGACCGAGTGAGCAGGAGACCGACCAGGGCGAGACCCCCGGCCGCCATCGCCCCGGCCCGGATCGCCGGACTTGGACCTTCTCGCGTCATGGCCAGCGCCGCTCCCCCGGTCAGGAGGAGAAAGCCAGCCATGGCGTTCGGATATCCGAAGGGGCCGGTGAGGACCCGCGCATAGAGCCCCTCGTCGCTTCGCTGGAGGAGGCGGAGCAGGCCCACGACGGTGACGAGGGTGCCAGAGGTGAGGATGGCGGCGAGGAGCACCCGCTCCAGTCGCGGTTCTTCTCGCGCAGCCTCGGCCGCGAGAGCCCCCGCAAGGAGATACGCCAGGAACAGAAGGAGATACTGAATCGTCCGATCGGGATAGATGGTGTGGAGCGCCGATCCGGCCGCCAGAATCCCCCCCGCGAGGAGGAAGGGCGACGGTTTGGCCAGCGCCGCGAGGCTGCGGGCGAGCATCCCCGCGACTCCCGCCAGCGCGAGGACGAGGGTCAGACTGACCTGGCCGATCGGGCTGCGGCCACCGGCCGCCCAGGGGAGGGCGACCAGCACACCGGCCAGGAGGAGGGTGGGGAGCCAAAGGGATCGACGGTCAGGACTCGGCATGATTCCGGTCAGGGGCTTGCCGGTCCAGGCCGTACTTCTTGGCGCGATAGCGGAACGACCGGAAGTTGATCCCCAGCAGCTGGGCTGCCTTGGTCTGAACCCCGCCAGATTTTTGCAGGGCGTCCTGCATCAGGTTCCTCTCGAGGTCGGCAACCACCTGCTCCAGGTCCAGGCCCTCGGGCGGGACCTCCACGCGAGGCAAGCCGGGGGGTGGAGGCGGCCTCCGCACGCTGGCCGGGAGATCGTCCACCCGCACCTCATTGGCGGTCGTCAGCGCGACAGCGCGCTCGATAACGTTCTCCAGCTCCCGGACGTTGCCGGGCCACGAGTAGGCCATGAGGATCTCCATGGCCTCGGGCGCGATCCCCATGACGGGCCGGCCCGCCCGGGCCGCGAACAGCTCCAGGAAGTTCCTTGCCAGAAGCGGGATGTCCTCCCACCGGTCCCGCAGCGGCGGAAGCTCCACGGAGATCACGTTCAGTCGGTAGAAGAGATCCTCCCGGAATGTCCCCTGCTGGATCATCTGAGTCAGGTTCTTGTTCGTGGCGGCCATGATGCGGACGTCGACCTCGATGTCCTCGGTGCCGCCGACACGGCGGAAAATGTGGTCCTGGAGGAACCGCAGGAGCTTCACCTGGAGCATCGGGCTCATCTCTGCCACCTCGTCCAGGAACACGGTCCCGCCCTGGGCCATCTCTAGAAGCCCCGCCTTGCTGGTGACGGCGCCGGTAAAGGAGCCCTTGACGTGTCCGAAGAGCTCGCTTTCAAGAAGCTGCTCCGGGATGGCACCACAGTTGATGGCCACGAAGGGTCGTGAGCTTCGCGGCGAGTTGTAGTGAGTCGTCCGCGCGACCATCTCCTTGCCAGTGCCGCTCTCCCCGCTGATCAGGACGGCCGAGTTCACGGCCGCCACCCGGCCGATGAGGGTGTAGAGCTCCACCATCTTCGGGCTCCGGCCGATGATCCCGTGCAGCACCGGCTCTTCCTCTGCCGCCGGTGTCGCCGCCTCGGCTCGGTGGCGTCGTTCAGCCTCGGCCAGGGCGCGATGGATGACCAGCCGGATTTCGTCTATCTTGAAAGGCTTCGTGATGTAGTCGAAGGCTCCTTCCTTCATCGCCTGGATGGCCGCGTCCCGCGAGGCATACGCGGTCACCAGGATCACCGGGGTCTCCAAGCCGTGTTCGCGCAGCCGGGTCAGCAGGCCCACCCCGTCCAGCCTCGGCATCCTGATGTCCGAAATGACAAGGTCCGCCGCCCGGTCCATGGCTTGGTGCCAGCCGGCCTCACCGTCCTCTGCGGTGGCCACGACGTGGCCTTCCTTCTCAAGCATAATCCGGAGGAACTCCCGCATGGACTCCTCATCGTCCACCACGAGGATCCGGCTCACACCGTACCTCCCATCCTACTTCCTACTCTCCGCGCCCACGGCCACGGGGGCCCGGCGCAGCCAGAGCCGGAAGGTGGTCCCGAAGTTCGGGCGGCTTGTCACCTCGATGCGGCCGCCCATGCTCTCCAGGATCTTGCGGGCAATGGCCAGGCCCAAGCCGGTCCCGGAAGGCCTGGTCGTGTAGAACGGGTCGAAGATCCGACCCAGCTCCTCCGGCGGAATCCCTCGACCCGTGTCCCGGAATGCGATCGCCACCCAACCCTCCGTCGATTGGTCAGCCGGTCGATTAGTCGATTGGTCTCTCTGGCCTTGAACCCCCGTTCTTCCCAATTGGCTGGTTGACGAATTGACCAATTGCCCGTCACCCGCCGACGAGAGTCGGAGGGTGACAGTCAGGGTGCCGCCCTCCGGCATGGCCTGCATGGCGTTGAGGCAGAGGTTCCAGACCACCTGCCGCAGCTGATCCGAATCCGCCAGCGCCCGCAGAGCCGGCGGCTCCTCTGTAATGGTACAAATCATTCTGGGGTGGTATTCGCTGCTCTTTGCCAGAATGGAGAGCGTCTCTTCCACCAAGGGTCGTAACGCGCAGGGTCGGAAGAGCAGCGGCTGGGGCTTGGCGAAATCCAGGAACTGGCCGGTGATCAGCTTCAGGCGGTGCGCCTCCCGCAGGACGATGCTCAGGAGTTCGCGGTTCGACTCGGTGATCGCCAGATCCTCTCGCAGGACCTCCACCGACCCGCTGATCGCTGCCAAAGGATTCCGGACCTCGTGGGCGATGTTGGCGGCCAAGTGCCCCAGAGCCGCCAGCCGGTCCGCGCGGCGGAGCTGTTCCTCCACCTGCTTGCGTTCGGTGAGGTCCTGGAAGATGGCCACCACCCCCACTGGCCTGCCGTCTTCGCCGCGCAGCGGGGAGCAGGCGATGCCGATCGGGATGGGCCGGCCGTCGCGCCGGTCGAGATAGAGTTCCGTTGCCGGGGCGGACACGGGGGGGTTCGGCTGGGCGAAGAAATCGGTCAGGAGGGAGCATGCGGTGAACGGGGTGGCCTGCCAGGGGCGATCCCGCACATCCTCGAACGTGTAGCCCGTGATCCGCTCAGCCGCTTGGTTGAAGGCGATCACCCGGCCCGCGAGATCCAGGGTAAGGATCCCGCTGGAGATGTTGGCGACGATGGCCTGGTGCAGGTTCTGGAGGTTGCGGAGGTCCAGGCCGCGCTGCTCCAACTCTTGCCCCGCCCGCCGCAGTCGTTCCACCAGGTGGCTGCTTAGGATCGCCACGGCGAGGAAGGCGACCGTGTGAATCAGAACCTGGTAGACGACATAGCCCGCCGGCTGGAGGGGTGCGAGGCCGCCCGCAAACTCCGCCGGCGGGATGACTCGCGTCCACTCCGCCGCCACCAGGCCGCCGTACAGCCCGCTGCTCAAGGCTGCCACGCAGAGGCTGCCTCGGCGCTCCAGGAGATTGGCGGCCGCGAAGATCACGAAGATGTACATGAAGGGGAAGGCCGAGTCGAGGCCGCCGGTGAAATGGACCAGCAGGCTGACCAGGAGGAGATCCAACGCCAGTTGCACCAGACGTTGCGCCAGCAAATGCCGCTGCTTTCGGAGGGCCAGGGCGTACAGCAGGGACAGGCCGAAGGTGAGCCCCAACAGGCCATAGAGGGGGGAGGTGGGAAACGGGAGGCGCTCGTGCAGGTCCAGGATGACCGCCGATCCCAGGAGGGCGGAGGCCAGAAGCAGCCGGAGGCCCGTCAGCCACTTCAGCTTCAGGAGCATGCCGCCCGCCTCCGCGGGCGGCAGCGGTCGGCCCTCCTGCAGCGACATCATATCCCTCCAGCTCCAGAAAGGAAAACGGGGGCCGCGCGGGCGGCCCCCGACCTCACCCGGAGCCCGTGGCGCCTACTTTCCCACCACCGTGACGAGCTTGAAGATCGGCAGGTACATGGCAATGACCACGCCCCCGATGACCACCCCCAGGAATACCATCAGCATCGGCTCCAGAAGCGCGGTCAGGTTCGCCACTGCCGTGTCCACCTCTTCGTCGTAGAAGTCGGCGATCTTCCCCAGCATGGCGTCCAGGGCGCCGGTCTGCTCGCCGACCGCGATCATCTGCACCACCATGGGCGGGAACACCCCAGACGCCTTCAGGGGATCGGCGATGGTCTTGCCCTCGGCGATGGCGGCCCGGGTCCGGAGGACCGCTCCCTCCACGACCTTGTTGCCCGCGGTGCGGGCCGTGATGTCCAGCCCATCCAGGATGGCCACGCCGCTGCTGATCAGCGTGCCCAGGGTGCGGGTGAACTTGGCCACCGCCACCTTCCGGATGAGCATCCCGAAGACCGGCGTCTTCAGCAAGAAGGAATCGATGGCCAGCTTCCCGGAGGACGTCTTGTACCACATCCGGATCCCCACGATCATGGCCGCGATGGCCCCAAGCCCCACGAGGAAGTAGGCGCGGACGATGTTGGATAACTCGAGGACGATCTGGGTCGGCAGCGGCAGGGCGGCCCCGAAGCCCTCGAACATGGCCTTGAAAGTCGGGATCACGAAGACCAGGAGGAAGATCACCACCACCACCGCCACCGAGACGATGGTGGAGGGATAGATCATGGCCGACTTGACCTTCTTCTTCAGGGCCATGGCCTTTTCCATGTACTGGGCCAGGCGGTTCAGGATGGTGTCCAGGATACCGCCCGCCTCCCCGGCCTCCACCATGTTGGCGTACAGGGACGTGAAGATCTTGGGATGCTGCTTCAAGGCGGCCGCGAAGGTGAGGCCGCCCTCCACCGACTGCCGGATCTCCGTGAGGGCCTTCTTGAAGACCTTGTTATCCTGCTGCGAGGCCAGGATCTCCAGGCACTGGACCAGCGGGAGGCCGGCGTCGATCATGGTGGCGAACTGGCGGGTGAAGACGACGATCTCCTTCTCGTCCACCCCGCCGCCGAAGCCGGGGATGGTGATGTCGCGAGGCTTGCCCCGCACGTTCGTGGCGATGACCTGCTGCGTGCGGAGCTTGGCCACCACGGCAGTGCGGGTGGGCGCCTCCATCTCCCCGGTGATGGTCTGCCCGCTTCGGGTGCGCCCGGTGTAGACGAAGACCGCCATGCGCGTCTCCTTCCTTCATCGCTGTGCCGCCGAACCCGGCGCTGGCGAACGGCGACCGGCTCTTATCGCCGGGCGGCAGCCCCCGCCGCCAGGTACGGCGACTGGCCGGCCTGGGCCCGCTGCATCATCTGGAGAAGCTCCTCGGGCTGCGTGGAAGCGCCCAGGGCCTGCTCCTGCGTGATGTTCCGTCGCAGGTAATGCTGCAGCAATGATTCGTTCATGGTCTGCATGCCGGACTTCTCCTTGCCGGCCTGCATCATGCCGTAGACCTGGTGCAGCTTGTCCTCGCGGATGAGGTTGCGGATGGCGGCGTTGGGGACCATGATCTCCAGGACCAGGACGCGGCCCTGGCCGTTGGCCCGCCGCAGGAGCATCTGGCACAGCACGCCCTCCAGGACGAAGGACAACTGCGCCCGGATCTGGGCCTGCTGGTGCGGGGGGAAGACGTCGATGATGCGGTTGATGGTTTGCACGGCCGAATTGGTGTGGAGCGTGCCGAAGGTCAGGTGGCCGGTCTCGGCGATGGTCAAGGCGGCCTCGATAGTCTCCAGGTCCCGCATCTCGCCGATCAGCACCTTGTCCGGGTCCTGCCGGAGCACGGACTTCAGCGCGGCCTTGAAGGAGTAGGTGTCGGCGTGCAGCTCCCGCTGGTTCACCACGCACTTCTTGTGCTGGTGGACGTACTCGATGGGGTCCTCGATGGTGACGATATGCTCCGCCTTCTCCCGGTTGATCTTGTCGATCATGGTGGCTAACGTGGTGGACTTGCCCGACCCCGTCGGGCCCGTCACCAGGATGAGGCCCTTGGGCCGCTCGCACAGGTCGGCCACCACTTTGGGCAGCCCCAGCTCTTCGAAGGTGAGGATCTTGTACGGGATCGTCCGGATGGCGACGCCGACCGCCCCCCGCTGGACGAAGACGTTGGCCCGGAAGCGGCTGAGCCCCTTGACACCGAAGGAGAGATCCAGCTCTCTTTGCTCCTCGAACTTCTGCTTCTGCACGTCGGTAAGGATGCTATACGCCATGCTCTTGGTCTCGGCCGGGGCCAGGGGCTGCGACCCCACGGGGGTCAGGAGGCCGTGCAGGCGGATCATGGGGGGGATGCCGGTGGTGATGTGGAGGTCCGACGCCCCCTTGTCGATCATCTCTTTCAACAGTTCGTGCAGGTTTGGCATGCCAGCGATCTCCCGGAACGGCGTCCTGGGCTAGTTGCCCGTGGTCACCCGCATGATCTCCTCGAGGCTGGTCATGCCCTCGCGGATCTTCTGCAGGCCCGCCTCCCGCAGCGTCTTCATGCCGTTCTTTCGCGCCAACTCTCGGAGCTCGATGACCGAGCCCCCCTGGAGGATGGCCTCCTTGATATTCTCTTTGACCAGCATCACCTCGTACAGGGCGACGCGCCCTTTGTAGCCGGTGTCGCTGCAGGTCATGCAGCCCTTGCCCTTGACCGGTGTGATGCTCGCGGCCTCCTCGGGGCTGAACCCGATGTTGACCAAGGCCTGGGGGGGCACCGGCGCAGGTTCCTTGCAACCCTGGCAGACGCGGCGGGCCAGGCGCTGGGCCATGATGACGTTGGTGGAGGCGGCCACCAGGAACGGCTCCACCCCCATGTTCAGGAGGCGGCTGATCGTGCTGGGGGCGTCATTGGTGTGGAGCGTGGAGAGCACCAGGTGGCCGGTGAGGGCGGCCTTGATGGCGATCTCGGCCGTTTCATAGTCCCGGATCTCCCCCACCATGATGATGTCGGGGTCTTGCCGCAAGAACGATCGCAGGGCGGCGGCGAAGTTCAGTCCGATCTCCGCCTTCATCTGCACCTGGTTGATGCCGGGCAGGTTGAATTCCACCGGGTCCTCGGCGGTCATGATGTTGGTCTCGGTGGTGTTCAGGCGATTCAGCGCCGAGTAGAGCGTGGTCGTCTTTCCCGACCCCGTCGGCCCCGTGACCAGCACCATCCCGTAGGGCATGAAGATCCCGCTCTCGAAGTCCGCCAGGGCCGCGGGCTCAAAGCCCAGCTTGGTCATGTCGAGTTGGAGGTTGCCCTTGTCCAGGAGGCGCAGGACCACTTTCTCGCCGAACAGGGTGGGAAGGGTGGAGACCCGGTAATCCATCTCCCGGCCGCCCATCTTGATCTTGATGCGGCCGTCCTGGGGCAGCCGCCGCTCGGCGATGTCCAGTTGGGACATGATCTTGACCCGGGAGGTGATGGCGGCCTTGAGGCGGGTCGGCGGCTGCATGACCTCGTACAGGATGCCGTCGATGCGGTAGCGGACCCGGAAGGACTTCTCGTACGGCTCGATGTGGATGTCCGAGGCTCCCTTCTTGATGGCGTCGGTCAGGATCAGGTTCACGAGCTTGACGACCGGCGCATCCTCGGCCGCCTGCCCCAGCTCGGCGACATTGACATTGTCGTCCCCCTCCTTGAAGGTCTCGACGTCCTTGTCGTCGAAGTTTTTCATGATGTCCTCGACCATGCCGGCCGAGTCGTAGTGCCTGTTGATGGCGTTCTTGATGGACGTCTCCGCCGCCACCACCGGCTCCACCTTGAAGCCGGTCATGAACTTGATGTCGTCGATGGCGAAGATGTTGCTGGGATCCGCCATGGCGACGGTCAGGACGTTGCCGGTACGATTGATGGGAATGATCTGGTGCTTCTGGGCGATCTCCGAAGGGATGAGCTTGATGACGGCGGGATCGATCTCGAAATGGGACAGGTTGATGGAGGGGACGCCATACTGCCGGCTAAGGAACGAGGTAATGTCGTCTTCGCTGATGAACCCCAGCTTGACGAGGTTCGTCCCGATTCGGCCCCCGCCGGTTTCTTGCTGCGACAGGGCCTTCTGGAGCTGTTCCTTTGTGATCAGCGTCGCCTTGACCAGCATGTCGCCAAGGCGCACTCCTCCAACAGCCATTAGTCCCCTCGGTGCAGCCTCGGGCTCACATCGCCAGCGAGGTTCACCATGTTAGCCGTCCTCCCAGCCTTGTCAAGGAAAAACTCCCCGCCCCAGATCGCCAGAGCATCCCGCATCTCCTGGACCGGCGCGGAGTTAGCCGTCCACCACTCGAAAGCCAGGGCCCCCTGCTGAACCATCCCGAGAAGTCCGTTGCCCGCTGGACACCCCCCGGGCCCGCGCCGCCCTGAGCAGGGGAGTCTCCGACGGGTGGTACATCAGATCGCACGCCATGATCGGAGCGGAGAGGCTGGCGTACCCGAACAGGGGCGGGTCATTCGGCTCGAGCCCCACCGAGGTGGTGTTGACCAGTAGCCGGATCTCGGCCACCTCGGCAATCTTCCAGCTATCATGCAAGGGCTGGGCCGTCACCTGGCAACCTCACCCCTTCTCCGCCGCCCCATGCGGACGCCCCGCTCACGCGATCCCGTCGGCGATGGCGTGAACCAGGGTCTGGCGAATCTCCTCCATCCGGGGTCCCTCGGGCACCTTCGTCCCATCCGTCCCGGTGATGTAGAAGACGTCCATGGCCTGATCCACCTCCGTGGCGATCTTGGCCAGGGCCACGTCCAGGTCCATCTCCGAGAGGGTGCTGGTGATCACGTAGAGCAGGCCCAGGCGATCCTGCGCCCGGACGTCGATCACCGTGTACCGATCCGAGACCACATTGTCGAATTCGACCCGGGTGTGGATCTCCCCGCTGCGGGCGACCGGCTTGGCCAAAAGGTCGCGCCGGCGGGCCTTGATCAGCTCGCGCACATCCACTTGGTCGAGGATGACCCCCTTCAGGTCGCGCGTGAAGCGGTGCCACACCGTCGCGTCATCCGGGGCGGCGCCGCGTCCATCGCTGACCTGGAAGGTGCGGATGAACACCCCGTCCGCCCGGCTGAAGAGCTGCGCCGAGAGGATGTTGATCCCGTTGGCCGTCAGAGTCCCGACAACCTTGGCGAAGCGCCCGGGCGCGCCCGGGGCGCAGACCGCCACCTCGGAGTATCCCGCCATGGGGTATGCGTTCCAGCGGACCGCTGCCGGTTCGCCCCGCCGGACCTGCTCGATGAGCTGGAGGTGCTGCGCGACCTTGGCGCTGCTGGTGGTGAGGACGTACCGGACGGGCATGAGATCCAGGTGCTGGCGCACGACCTCGACGCCGAACTCCGGCCCCAGTTCCGCCACGAGGGCGGCGCCCAGGCTGGCCGCCTTGCGCTGCTCCTCCTCCCCCTCGGGGACGCCGCGCGTGAGGATCGTGTGGGTTTTGATGAACAGCTCCCACAGGAGCGTCCCCTTCCAGTCAGTCCAGACCTGGGGGCCCACGGCGTTGATGTCCAGGTAGGAGAGAAGGTACAGCATCTTCAAAAGGTCCTCGTCGCCCACCAGGCGCGCAAACTCGATGATCAGGCGCTCGTCGTCCAAATCCCGCCGTTCGGCGATGTGCGCCATGTTGAGGTGCTGGGCCACAAGGAATTTCACGTTGGCGACGTCGCCCGGGGCCAGCCCCATCCGGGTGAGCGCCTGCTCGGCGATGGCGACGCCGCGCTCCACGTGGCCGTGCCCCTCCCCCTTGCCGACGTCGTGGAACAGGATCGCCAGCTTCAGGGTCTCGGGCTTCCTCAGCTCGCCGGCGATGCGCCGGAACTCCTGGAGACGAGGATCGGTGGTGTCGGCGAGCGCCTCCAGGTAGTCCAGGAGGACGAAGGTGTGCTCGTCCACCGTGTACCGGTGGTAGTAGTCGAACTGCACCAGGCAGGCCACGCGGGCGAACTCGGGGATGTAGGCGGAGAGCATGCCCAACTGATGCATCTGGCGCAGCGTGTCGGCCACACCGCGGGGCGACTTGAGGAGCGCCAAGAAGAACCCCAGGGCGCGGTTCGAGCGCCGGAACTCGTCGTCGATCAACGCCAGGTTGCTCCGGATGGCCTCCTTGGCCTCGGGGCTCAGATCGTACCCCATCTCCTGGCGATACCAGAAGATCTTGAGGAGCCGGATCGGATCCTCCCGGAAGCAGCCACTTTGCGCCGGGAGGATGTGGACCTGTCGGTTCAGCTCGGTGAACTCGTCACCGATGTCCCGGGCCCGCAACTTTTTCATTACGGTCTCCACGTGGGAGCCGGGGCGGGCGGCGCAGCGCTCGGCGAGGCGGCCGGAAAGCTGGTGCAAGGTTCCCGCCCGGGTGTAGTACTGCTGCATGAATCGTTCGACGCCAAAGGTTGCCTCATCCCGGAAGCCCAGGTTGGCCGCCACCGGGACCTGCACGGGGAGGCTCAGGACGTCGTTCTTGCCGCCATGCAGATAGTGGAGCTCGCTCCGCACGCGCAGGAGGAAATCCAACGCCTGCAGACACTGCGCCAGCTCCATAGGGGAAAGCAGGCCCAGGGCCTGCAAGGCATTGAGATCCTCCAGGCGATGCCGGGCGCGCGCCACCCATAGGGCCGTGTGGAAGTCCCGCAGCCCACCCGGGCCCTCCTTGACGTTGGGCTCCTGCAGGTAGACGGAGCCCCCATACTTCTCGTGTCGGCGCGCCTGCTCCTGCAGTTTGATCTGGATGTACTGCTGGGTTCGCCGTCCCTGGAGGGCCCGCCACATCCGCTCCTGAAACTCGGCGAAGACGCCGGGGCTCCCGGCCAGAAAGCGCGCCTCCAGCATGGAGGTCCGGGCCGTGAGGTCCTCATCCATCATCCGCAGGGTGTCGCTCAGGGAGCGGCAACTGTGACCGACGCTGAAGCCCAGGTCCCACAGGAAATACAGGACGTGATTCAAGATCGAGGTGACGTAATCGTCCGCGCGCCGGGCGTACAAGAACATCACGTCCACGTCGGAGCCGGGGTTGAGCTCCCGCCGACCATAGCCGCCCAGCGCCACCACGGCGCATCCCTCGCTTGCCTCTCTCTGCGCCGGCGCCACGATCTCGTCGGCTAGGCGGAAGAGCTGGCAGACCACCGCATCCACGAGGTCCGCGTGGAGGGCCACGACCTCGAGGCCGCCGGTCCCACTCCGATGGGCCGCCTCGATGCGGGCCCGTTCTTCTGTGATGAAGTCCTTCACGGCCGGGAGCAAGGCAGCCCGCAGCGTCTCGCCTGCACCGGCGGACGCTCCTGGGGCCTGGGCCTCCAACACGGCCTGGAGGCGGAGCGCCACGTCCGTCTCGGGCCCATAGGAGATCCCCTTAGCGGTCCCCTGACCCGAGGCAGGCGTCCCCCACCGGAAAAGACGTGTCAAGGCGCGGAGCGGATCTGGCATGTGATCTCCGGATCGCGCGTGGCGATGTCCCATGCGGGATCCAGGGCACTATACCGGGAGGGACCCTAACGGTCAAGGGACGTGCAACAGCGAGAGCTGAGAGCGGAGAGCCGAGGGAGGCCAATGCGTTCTCAGGAGACGTGCTCAGGCGCCTCGTCGCCGACGGAGGGCCAGGTGGTCGGCCAGGACCTTCTCGTGATCGAAGGCCAACGGAGCGGGCAGCTCCAAAAGGCTCATGGTCCGCACGTCACCCGGATCGTCCGCGGCTCGATGAATCCCCCGTGCTCTGACCCGGACGGGGGTCGCGACACCTCACGCGTGCCCGCAGACGGTGCAGCGCGGGTCCCGCCTCGCCTTCACCTCGAAGAACCGCATCTCCAGGTAATCGCAGCACAACAGCCTCCCCTTGAGCAGGCTGCCCACTCCGGCAAGATACTTGATCGCCTCCATGGCCTGAATGGTCCCCGTGATTCCCGGGGTCGCGCCCAGGACGGGAAACACCTCTCTTGGGGGCGCTTCCTTGACGATGCAAGCGAGGCAGGCCGTCTCGGGCGCGTGGAGGAATGTCACGCGGGCCTCGAATCCCCAGATGCTGCCGTGCACCAGCGGGATTCCCTTTCGAACCGCAGACGCATTCAACACGAACCGCGTCGGGTAGTTGTCCATGCAGTCCAGGATCAGGTCCGAGTCGCCCACGAGGCGGTCCACGTTCGTGTCATCGATCTTCTCGGTGATGGCCTCGATCTCAACATGAGGGTTCAGCCGCGACAGGGTGAGCTTGGCGGACGCCGCCTTGTTCACCCCGATGCGGGAGTCATCGTGCAGGAACTGCCGGTTGAGGTTGGAGAGCTCCGGCGAGTCGAAATCGCAGATCCGGATGAGGCCGATTCCTGCGACGGCCAGGTTGAATGACACCGGGCTGCCCAGCCCCCCCGCCCCCCCGATGAAGATCTTGGAGGCCTTGAGCTTCCTCTGAGTCTCCTCGCCCCAGTTGGGGATGATCATCTGCCGCGCGTACCGCTGCTTTTCCTCTGCGGAGAGTTCAAACACGTCCCCCGATTGCATGGAAGTGACCCCCCTCTAATGAGTTGTCGCTGACCGTTCGCCGCAGCGGAGAGCGTCGCCAGGCCGCCCTCGTGGCCGCGAGGGCCTGCGGCCCTTGGGTTCTCCTCGCGTCCGGGCGCCTCGCCCGGGAGACTGGATGTGGCATCGAGTGCCCGCGCCTTTCTCGCGACACAATCCAGGCGCAGTGGCCTTTTATCCCATGCGGCATCCAAAGTCAATGCGCTGCGCCATGCTGTCTTATGTCTCCCCGCTCTAAGGATCGCCGATGGCGAGGGGAGGGCCGAGGCAGGAGAAGGCCAACGCGGAAGCCGGGGAACGGAACGGAGGCCCCCGGCGACGGGCACAGTTCCGGGGCCTCCGTTTCGGTGATGGGGGGTCTCAGTGTTTGGGCACGCTCAGCCCCGGGCTGAACCCCGTGGTGCCAGCCATGCCGAGAGCGTAGGCGCTCTCGTCGTGCTGGCTGAGGTCGAGGCCCATGATCTCCTGCTCCTCCTCGACGCGAAGACCGATCACCACATCCACCAGCTTGAGGAGGATCAGGGCGCCGATGAAGGCGAAGATCCAGGTGGTCAGGACGGCGACGATCTGCACTCCCAAGAGACCGGGGTTGCCGAAGAACAGCCCGTTCTTCCCTGCCTCGTTCACCGCCTTGCTGGCGAAGAGCCCTGTGGCGATGGCCCCCCACGTCCCCCCGACGCCGTGGACGCCCACGACGTCCAGAGAGTCGTCGTAGCCCATCTTGGTCTTCACGTTACAGGCGTTGTAGCACAGGAAGCCCGCGACGGCGCCAATGACGATCGAGGAGAGGGGTCCCACGAATCCGGAGGCGGGCGTGATGGCCACGAGGCCCGCCACGGCGCCTGACGCGGCCCCGAGCACGGTGGGCTTGCCCCGAGCCAGCCACTCGGTGAGCATCCAGGACAAGGTGGCCCCCGCCGTGGCGAGATGTGTGGCCACAAAGGCGCTGGTGGCCAGGGCGCCGGAGCTCAGCGCGCTCCCGGCGTTGAAGCCGAACCAGCCCACCCACAGCATGGCTGCCCCGGTGATGGTGAGGGGCAGGTTGTGCGGGGGCATGGGCTCGCTGCCGAACCCCCGCCGTTTCCCCACCAGGAGGGCGGCGGCCAGCGCCGAGACGCCGGAGCTGATGTGCACCACAGTGCCGCCGGCGAAATCCAGGGCGCCCAGGTTCCGGAGCCACCCACCCGTTCCCCAGACCCAGTGGGCCAGCGGATCGTAGATGAAGGTCGCCCAGAGCAGTGTGAACGCCAGGAAGGCGCTGAACTTCATCCGCTCGGCGAAGGCGCCCGTGATGAGGGCCGGCGTGATGATCGCGAACATGAGCTGGTAGATCATGAAAGCCTGGTGGGGGATGGTGGCGGCATAGTCCGGGTTGGGGACGAGCCCCACTCCCTTTAGGCCCACCCAGGAGAGGTTGCCGAAGAGCCCCCCCACGTCCGGGCCAAACGCAACGCTGTAGCCCCAGAGCACCCACTGGATGCTGATCACCGCCATGAGGATGAAGCTGTGCATGATGGTCCCCAGCACGTTGTGGCGCCGGACCATCCCCCCGTAAAACAGGGCGAGCCCCGGGGCCGTCATCATGAGGACCAGCGCCGCCGAGGTCAGCATCCACGCGGTGTCGCCGGAATCGATCTTCGCCTGGGGCGCCGCAGGGGCGGGGGCCTGGGCCGGCGCCGCGGCGGCTGGGGCTGCCGGGCTCGGCGCAGCCTGCTGGGCCGCCGAGGGTGAGGCCAGGAGCCAGAGGACCACCAGCACGCCGAGCATTCCAAGGAGCCAGGGCCTGTGCTGCCGTCGCATAACCGTTCCTCCCTGATTATTTGGTGTCCAGGACAGGAGGCGAGGAGAAGATGTCTGGATCTGGCCGGGTCGGTTCACTACGGCGTGCGAAGCGGTGGGCCGGAAGACGGCGCGCTGCCCTCAGGGGCGAAGAGAGAGCACCCGTTTGGGCCGGACACTCTTTTCCGCGTCTCCGACTGCTTGGGGAGGGCATCCGGCGTCCAGGGAATCGAGCCGCGTTGCTCATGGCGGCGCCACGCTGCGCACGATGTTTTCCAGTCAGACAGCATGCAGCGTGCCTGTCTTTGGCATGGCCCCCCCTGGTGGCGTGGACGGTCCGAAGGGCTGGATTTTGTTGAGGAAGGAGACGCGCCCGGCAGGGAGCCTCTTCGGCGCACACGCGCCGGCGTGCCTCCGCAGTAAGCAAATCTGCCGGGCGATGCCTATCCTTTGGGCGGGGAAGCCGTTATGGGCGATGGGCTGCGCCGATCCTCACGAGCCATGGAAACGTGCCTCTGCGCGCTGGGCGAGGAGGGAGAGGGGGTAGCTGAGGCAAAAGTAAATCACGGCGGCCAGCAAGTAGATCTCGAAGGAGCGGAAGGTGCGCTCGATGGTTTCCTGGGCAGCGCGGGTCAGTTCAAAGACCCCGATGATGGCGGCCAGCGACGTGTCTTTGATCAGGATCGTGCAGAGACCGACAAAAGGCGGAAGCATGCGGCGAATGGCCTGGGGGAAGATGATGTATCGCATGGTCTGCAGTCCGCTGAGGCCGCTGGAGCGGGCGGCCTCCCCCTGGCCTCTGGGGATGGACTGGATCCCTCCCCGGACCACTTCGGCCGTGTTCGCCATCATCCAGAGCGACATGGCCAGGACGGCAGCCGGGAAAGTCGGGATCTTCAGGCCTATGGCCGGCAGGCCGAAGAAGATGAAGAAGATCTGGAGCAGGAGCGGAACGGCGCGGATGAATTCCACGGCCCAGCCGGTGCCGGTCCGGACGATTGCCCAGGGAACGAAGCGCAAGAGGCCCGCCAGCACCCCTGTGCTCGTGCCCAGCACGATGACGGCGGCCGAGATCTCCACCGTGCTCACGGCGCCGCGAAGCAGATAGCCGATGTTCTTGCCGATGACCGACCAGTCCATAGAAATACGCCGCCGGACTCTCAGGCCGCCGAGTGGCTGGAAGGGGCCAGGCCTTTGCGCAGGACGCGCGCCTCGGTCAGGTTCAGAACCCGCGTCAGGCCGAGGACCAGGATCACGTACAGCACGGCGGCCGTGCCATAGATCTCGAAGGAGCGGAAATTGTTGAAGGAAATGTCGTTCGCGACGAACATCAGCTCCACCATGCCGATGGTGCAAACCAGGGAGGAATTCTTCACGAGGGAGACCAGGTTGTTGCCGAGCGCGGGGAAGGAGATCCGCAGGGCCTGGGGGATGATGACGTAGATCGCCTCCTGGAGCGGAGTGAGGCCCGTGGAGCGCGCCGCCTCGTGCTGGCCCTTCGGGACGGCCTCCAGGCCGGCCCGGAAGATTTCCGTGTTATAGGCGGCTGTGTAGAGGACAAGCGCCGACAGTCCGGAGAGGAAGGCGGACAGCTTGAGGCCGAGCTGGGGCAGGCCGAAGTAGACGATGAAGATCTGAATGAGCAACGGCGTGTTGCGGAAGATCTCGACGTACGCCTGGGTGAGCCCGCGGGGCAGGCGCCAGGGAAGCTGGGACAGAAGCGCCGTGATCATCCCCAGGACCAGCGCCAGGAGCATGGCCACGGCGGAGATGAGGATGGTCAGGCCGGCGCCCTGGAGCAGGTAGGGCAGCCCCTGCCAGATGGCCAACCAGGAGAACGACATCGAGGGCGCCTTGGCAATTTGGCAACTGGGCAATCAGGCTGTTCTTCCCAGTTGCCTAATCGCCCAATTGCCGAGTCGCCGCGTCGGGGAGACGAGCCGGAGGCTCGCCCTGCCGACGTTCAGGGCTTGAACAAGTAGGCCTCGACCTCGCCGAAGTATTTCTTCCAGAGCGCGTCGTAGGTCCCGTCTTTCTTCATCTTGTCGAGCTGCCCGTCCACCCACTTGATGAATTCCACATCGCCCTTGCGCACGGCGATGCCGTACGGGCGAGGAGTGAACGGCTTGCCGACGGGCTTCAGGTCTGGATCCTCTTTGGCCAGCGTCAGGATCAGGACATCGTCCTGAGAAAAGGCGTCCGCGCGCCCGCCTTTCACCGCCAGGACTGCCTCGGACACCTTCCCGAACTTCACCCGGTCGGCCTTGGGCGCCAGTTGCTCGATGTCCTTGTCCTGGATCGCACCCTGGATGACGGCCACCGTTTTCCCCGCCAGGTCCTCGACCCCCTTGATCGGGCTGTTCTTGGGGACGAGGAGCAGGCCGCCGGACATGAAGTAGGGCTCGGAGAACTCCACCACCTGTCGGCGCTCGTCGGTGACGGTGACCGAGGCAATGATGATGTCGATCTTCCCGCTCTGCAGGAACGGGATGCGGTTCCCCGAGGTCACCGCCACGAGTTCCACCTTGTTCTCGTCGTCGAAGAGGGCCTTGGCGAAAATGTGGGCGACATCCACGTCGAAGCCAAGGTTCTTGCCCGAGCTGTCCACATAGCCGAAGGGTGGGAAGTCGGTCTTGACGCCGGCGATCAGCTTCCCCCGCTTCTTGACCTCGTCCAGGGTGCCGGCCACGGCCTGGCCCGCCAGGGCCAGCGCTAGCAGCCCGGCCACGAGGATCAACCCGACTCGCGTGACAATGCTTCGCAGGTTCCCCATGTTTTGCCCTCCTCCTTTTGCTTTTCTTTAAGGATCCAGGATTTCCCTGGCGCCCTTGGCGCACCCAAGGGGTACCCGGCGGTTAGCCAGTCCCCGGTCAGGCGGCCGCCGCGCGGGCGGCCTCCCGCAAGGCGGCCCGCCGGGTCGGCGGGCGTTCCGGGGACATCTTGATCTCTAACCACTGGCTGAAGCGGGACATGCTATAGGTGAAGATCCAATAGACCACGGCGATGAAAAGGTACATCTCGAAGGGGCGGATCTCTCGCTGGCTGACCGTCTGGGCGGCCTTGGTCAGATCCATCATCCCAATGATCGAGGCCAGGGAGGTATCCTTGAACAGAACGATGAACTGTGTGACCAGGGACGGGATCATGTTCCGGATGGCCTGGGGGAGGACGACGTGGAGCATGGTGTGGCCGTAGGACAGGCCCCCGGCCGTGGCGGCCTCGATCTGGCCCCGCGGGACCGACTGGATGCCGGCCCGGACGATCTCGCCGAGGTACGCCGCCTCGAAGACAACGAAGGCGGTGAGGGCCACCGTGTACTCCGGCGGGTGTTGGCCCGTGATCTGGGGGATGAGGAACCAGAACCAGAAGATCACCATCACCAGGGGAACGCCCCGGAAGAACTCCACGTAGACCACCGCCGGGTAATGAATCCACGGGCGGTGGGCCAGACGGCAGAGACCGATGATGATGCCCAGGAGGAATCCCAGGATGATGGCGGGGATGGCCAGGCGCAGCGTCCCACCGCTGAAGCTCCCAAACCCCAGGAGGCCCTGGACGATCAGGAACTTCCAGTTGGTGGCGATGACACCCCAGTCGAAGCTCATCCCAGACGCCTCACCGCAAAGCTCGCAGAGAGCGCAGAGACAGGAGAGCTGGGTTTCCTTGGCGTGCTTTGCGTGCTCTGCGGTTGGTTAGAGACGTTCGATTCAATGCTCGGCCCTCCCGACGCGGGCGATCAGGCCTGGGATGCGGAAGTGCCGCTCCACCTGGGCCATGGTGGCGGAGATGCCGAGGCACAGGACCAGGTAGATCAGCGTGCCAGCGGTCAGCGCCTCGAAGGCCTTGGCGGTATAGGTCTCGATCTGGCGGCTCATGAAGGTGAGTTCGGCCACGCCGATCGTAAGGGCCAGCGAGGAATTCTTCAGGAGGTTCAATGACTCGTTGGTCGCAGGTGGAATGATCAGGCGCAACGCGACGGGGATGATGATGAGGCGGTATGCCTGCCCCACAGAGAGGCCGGTGGCGACGCAGGCTTCCAGCAGCGTTCTGGGGATAGACTGGATCCCGGCCCGGATCACCTCGGACATCCGGGCCCCGTGATAGACGCTCAGACCCACGACGGCGGACCAGAACTCCGGACCGTGGACGTTCAGCCAGTCCTGGGCCACACGGGGCAGCATCTGGGGGGCGCCGAAGTACCAGAAGAAAAGCCAGACCAGTAACGGGACGTTTCGGAAGAATTCCACGTAGAGCACGGCCAGCGCCCGGAGGGGCCGGAAAGGCACGGTCCGGAGAGCGCCCGCTAGGATCCCGAGGAAGCTGGCGAAGAGCCAGCTCAGGGCGGAGAGGCGGAGCGTTGTCAGGATCCCCTGGATGAGCCACTCCCCGTGGCCTCCTGTCCAGAGGACACTCCACTGGAAGTCGTATTGGATACCCAGGAATGCGGTTAGGGGCATTGGCCAGGACCGCGACGCTCCCGGGAAGGGAGCAATCCCCTTCCCGGGGGTCGCGCCGCGAGGTGTGAGCTACTTAGGAACCACCTGGTACATCAGGAAGCTCTTGACGCTGTCGCTCAATGGATACGGGGTATCACTCTTCGGACCGAACCAATTTTCGTAGATTTTGAAGTACTCGCCGTCCTCGAGGGCCTCCATCAGGGCGTTGTTGACCACTGCCCGGAAGTCCGAGTCGTTCTTCCGCATGGCCATCCCATACGGCTCGTAGGTATAGAAGTCACCCACCACCTTCCATTCATTCGGGTTGGGGGCCTTGTACTTCAGTCCCCAGAGCTGGATGCCATCGTTGGTGTAGGTGTCAACCCGCCCCTGGACCAGAGCCGTGAAACCCGCCGCCTGGTCCGGGAAGACCACGAGCTGGGCCTGGACCCCTCGCTCGCGGAGGGCCCGCTCGTTGGTCGAGCCCTGCTGGGAGGCCACGCGCTTGCCCGTGATGTCCTGGATGCCCCGGATGGGGCTGCCCTCCTTCACCAGGAACTGGGCGCCGGTGACGAAGAAGGTCAGGCTGAAGTCCACGCTGTCCCGCCGCGGCCGAGTATCGGTCATGGTGCCGGCGATCAGGTCCACGGCCCCGCTGCTGAGCAGCGGAATGCGGGTGGCCGGCGTGCTCTCCTTCAGCTCGAACTTGATAGACTTGTTCAGCTTCTTCTCGATGTTCTTGTGGACTAGTTTCACCAGGTCAACGGAGAACCCGACCCACTCGTTCTGCTTGTTGATGTAGCCGAAGGGGGGCGAGGCCGTTCGGGTCCCCACGGTGAACACACCGGTCCGGTTGATCTTCTCCAGTGTGCTCTCGGCCGCCCAGCTGGCCACCGCCAGGCCGAGGACGATTGCGGCTACCGCCATCACGCTCAACACACGTCGCATTTGCCTCCTCCTTTCACATTTTTGATTGGTGATTGCCGATTGACGATTTGAACGGCCCGTTCCGGACAATCCGCAATCACAAATCGAAAATCGGCAACGGGTTCAGTGGACCAGGATCTTGCTCAGGAAGGTCCGGGTCCGCTCTTCCTTGGGGTTGGCGAAGAACTTCTGCGGGTCGCCCTCCTCGACGATCCGGCCCTCATCCATGAAGATGATCCGGTGGGATACCTTTTTGGCGAAGCCCATCTCGTGGGTCACCACGATCATGGTCATCCCCTCCCTGGCCAGGTTGACCATGACATCTAGCACCTCGTTGATCATCTCCGGATCCAGGGCCGAAGTCGGCTCGTCGAAGAGCATGATCTTGGGCTGCATGGCCAGGGCCCGGGCGATGGCCACCCGCTGCTGCTGGCCGCCGGAGAGCTGGGCCGGATAGTTGTCCGCCTTCTCGGGGATGCCCACCTTGGCCAGGAGGCCCCGGGCGATCCGCTCTGCGTCCCCTCGGGATTGCTTTCGGACCTTGAGGGGAGCCAGGCTGATGTTCTGGAGGGCGGACATGTGCGGGTAGAGGTTGAACTGCTGAAAGACCATCCCGACCTCGGCCCGCAGCTTGGTGATGTCAGTGGAGGAGTCGCTGAGCGACATGCCGTCCACTACGATCTCGCCCTTTTGGATCGGCTCCAGTTTGTTGATGCAGCGGATCAGGGTGCTCTTGCCGGAACCGCTGGGGCCGCAGACCACCACCACCTCTCCGGCCTTCACGGACAGATCAATGTCGTTGAGGACGTGGAGGGGGCCGAACCACTTGTTGACACCGCGAAACTCGATCACGAGAGAAGGCCTCCATTAGAACGGGACGCAATTGATCGTCGCATCATCCGCGGTCTTTGTAACAGCGCTGGCTGGCGGCGGCGAGCGGTCGATCCTGGTCCAGGGCGCGGCGGACTGCCGCTTGGGCCAGGATCCACGTGGGATCAATAACGGGCACAGGCAGATCGCCGTCCCGGAGGACCAGGGGGACTTCGGTGCAGCCGGTGATGATGGCCTGGGCCCCGCGCGCCTGCAGGTGCTCCGCTGCCTCCCGGATCAGGCGGCGCGGTCGCTCCAAAGGTTCCCCCTGCTTGACAGCGTAGACGGCTTCCATGACGCCGGACGTTTGGACCCCGGGGTCGGGCGTCAGAATCGAAAAGCCCCGCGGCTCGAAGAAGGCCTCGAACAAGCGGCACTGCAGTGTGCCGGAGGTGGCCAGCAGGCCCAGGCGGCGAATTCCGGAGTCCTCGTTCGCCACGGCCGTCACCGTTTCGCCGATCAGGTGCAGGATGGGAATGCTCACTGCCCGCTGCAGGGCCTCATAGTAGTAATGAGCGGTGACACACGGGATGGTGATGAAGTCGGCCCCTCCCTGGACCAGGACCTCGGCGCCGGCGACCAGGACCGGCAGGGGGTCCGGTCCCTCCCCCCGGATGGCCGCCGTCCGGTCCGGCACCTGGGGATTGCTGAAGATAAGGACCTTGAGATGTTCCTGGTCCATCTTGGCCGGGGTGGCCTGGATGATCTTCTGGTAGAAGTCGGCCGTGGCCGCGGGACCCATCCCTCCAAGGATACCGATCATTCTGGGCATTGCCGGCTCTCAGGGATTTTGGGAATCGTTTCCTTGTATCACTGCGCCCTCTCCGTGTCAAGGTGGAGCGAGACGCTGTAGTGCTGGATATCCCAGTGCACGCCGCCACAGCGACGTCTCATTTTGTGCTGGCGATCACCAGCCTCACCGGATCCCTGGTTTTCCTGCGGCAGGGTCAGGTCCATCTGACCGCGGCGGCGAGCATGGGCTTGGGGGTCCTGATCGGAGCGCAGGGCGGGGCACTGCTCTCCACACGGATGCCGGGGAAACTCATCCGTCGTCTCCTGGCAGCCGCCCTGGCGATTTTCGCAATTCGGCTGGTCCTTCGGGTCGTATGGTAATGCTGCGCGGCGGTCCGGGTACCTTCCCCCTGGATGGAGAGTGCCTTCCACTCAGAGATGAGGATACGCGCCCATGACGAATCGGCCCTTCGATCTGACCGGCAAGGTCGCCCCGATCGCTACGTCGTAACAGGGGCATAGGCAGGTAAGAGGTGCGCTGGCCCTGAACCGAAGGAATGCCCAGAAACTTCAGCCGGCGGTCTCCGTGCCCTCAATTGGCCCGAGAAGGCATCCCATGGTTCCACTTGGAGGAGCTCTTTCCAAGAGGACAAGTGCGGGAATTCAGACATAGATTGGGGTATTTCCCGCAAAGCTTACCCACGGAAGATCAAAAATGTCCCGCTTTCCCCAGACCGACTGTTCCGCCGGCAGAGATGGCTTTCATCCTAACTAGCAGTAAATAATAACTTATCAGCGGTTTTTGCAGACGGCTTCGCATCCGAGATATGAGCACTTATCGAAACATCCCTCCTGGTATGCTGTTTGCTGAAACGCCTCGAAGGCGCGCACAAGGTTTCTTTTGTCCCCAATATCTGATCCAGGAGGTTCCCCGATGAAATTGACGCGTGGCGGTGAGTACGGCATTCGCGGGGTCCTTTATCTTTCTCAGCAGGACGAGGGCAGGGTCAGCATGCTTTCTGCCATCGCCAAGGCACAGGACGTTCCACCTCGGTTCCTGGCCAAGATCTTCCAGGCGCTGGCGAAGGCTGGGGTCGTCAAATCGCACCGGGGCGCCAAGGGCGGCTTCTCGCTGGCGCGGCCGGCCTCCGACATCACGCTCAAGGATGTGATCGAGGCCATCGAAGGCCCGATCTATCTGAACGTCTGCCTGTTGGCCGAGGGCGAGTGCAGCCGCGACAAACTCTGTCCCGCGCACGCCATCTGGGAAGAGGCCCAAGAAAAGATGATGAGCGTTCTGAGCCGGGCTAACTTTGCCGATCTGGCCAAGGCGGAACGCCAGTTGCAAATAGGCCACGCCTAACACCCTCTGGACAGCAAGGGGCATCGGGGCGGATGGGCACAAGAAGAGCCCAGCCCGGCGCGATGCCCCCGGCACTTCCGCACCGAAAACCTCCTCCGATTTCGGACCCCCGCCCATCGGATCTGAAAGATCCCGGTGCCGCTCCCTTCTCGGTTTGTCGCCTGACCGCATTGCCTCATGAATCTCACACCCACTGCGGGCCAGCACTCTTCACTTCATCACTCGTCCGCATTCTGTCGATTCCCCTTGGGACCGGCCGCTGACCGACGGCATCTTGCCTATTCCAGCCGGATGCGTCAGGCCGGATCTCCTTGGCTCAACATAGGCTTCCCGGTTGCAATCCACGGCACCGTGGGCTATGATGCCCGGCGAAAAGGAGTGAATTATGCCAGGACGCCTGGCTTCGCAAAAGAGCATTATCGCAGAACACATCCTGCCCTTCGTCAGCAAGCCCTCTCGATACATCGCCGGGGAGTGGAACACAGCGGTGAAAGACCCGGCGAAGGTCAACGTTTGGATGGCCCTCGCGTTTCCCGATGCCTATGAGATCGGGATGTCGCACCTGGGCCTCAAGATCCTCTATCAACTGTTGAACGCCCGGCCGGAGATCCTGGCAGAGCGGGCCTACGCCCCCTGGGTGGACGCCGAGACGCTTTTCCGGCAGCACGGCATCCCGCTGTGCAGTCACGAGTCCGGCCTTCCCCTGGCCGGCTTCGACATCCTGGGATTCACCCTCCAGTACGAGCTGTCCTTCACAACTATCCTGAACATGCTCGATCTTGCCGGCATCCCCCTCCGCTCGTCCGGCCGGGACGAGCGGCACCCTCTTGTCGTGGCCGGAGGCCCGGTGGCCTTTGCGCCGGAGCCGCTGGCGCACTTCATCGACGCCTTCCTCATCGGCGACGGCGAGGAGGCCACCTTGGAGTTGTGCGGCGTCGTGCGCGAGTGGAAGGAAGCGGGGGGATCGCGCGCGGATCTCCTGCGGGCGGTGAAGGGGATTGCCGGGATGTACGTCCCCGCCCTGCACGAGCCGGGTGAGGTGGTGCGCAAGCGGACCGCCCTGAAGCTCGATGGGGTGGACTACGGGCGCTTCCCCATTCCCTACATGGAGATCGTGCACGACCGGGCCAACATCGAAGTGATGCGCGGCTGTGCGCAGGGCTGTCGCTTCTGCCAGGCCGGCTACATCTACCGCCCGATCCGGGAGCATTCGGCCGAAAGAATCCGGGCGATGGTGGACCGGGCGCGCGTCGGGACCGGCTACGAAGAGGTGTCCCTGTCGTCCCTCTCCATTGCCGATCTGTCGTGCCTCCGGGACCTGGTGCCACCGCTCATGGCCAGCCTGGTGCCGGACAAGACCTCCCTGAGTCTCCCCTCGCTTCGCGTCGAGGCGTTGAATCGCAACAAGGAGATCGCCCGGGAGATCGGAAAGGTGAGGAAGACGGGGTTCACCATCGCACCCGAGGCCGGCTCGGCCCGGTTGCGCAAGGTGATCAACAAGGAAGGCTTCGACGAGGATCAGATCTTCACCGCGGTTCAGAACGCGGCCCGGGCCGGTTGGGAGTCGGTGAAGCTCTATTTCATGATCGGGCTGCCCACCGAGACGCAGGCGGATCTGGATGAGCTGGTTCGGGTGGCCAAGGAATCGGCCCGCATCGCCCGCCGGGAGAGCCCGCGGGGATTCGGCCTGACCGTGAGCGCCAGTTCTTTCGTGCCCAAACCACACACGCCCTTCCAGTGGTTCGCGCAGGAGCCGATGCCCGTCCTCAAGGAAAAGCAGGCGTACCTGCGGGCGCGCCTGCGCGAGGCGCGGATAGATTTCAAGTGGCATCATGTGGAGTCGTCCTTCCTGGAGGCCGTGTTGACGCTGGGTGGCCGGGAGGTGGGTGCCGCCATCGCCCTGGGCCAGCAGCGGGGATGCCGCTTCGACGGATGGACGGAGCAGCTCAAGTTCGACACCTGGATGGAGGCGCTGGCGGATGCGGGCGTGGACCCCTTCGCCATCGCCAACCGGCCCCGCGGCCTGGACGAGCCGCTGCCCTGGGATCACATCGACTGCGGGGTCTCGCAACAGTTCCTGAAGCGAGAGTACAAGAAGGCCCAGCAGGTGAAGGGAACCCCGGACTGCCATGTGGGGCCCTGCAGCAATTGCGGCGAGATCTGCGTTCCCAACTGGCGCACCTGGGCCCAAGAGATTGGCATGATTGAGATAGCGCCGAGCGCCGAGCGCCGAGAGGGGAGAGGCGAAGAGACCCCCCCCAGGGAAGAGCGGGCGGTCGAAGCGGCGCAGGATTCCGGTGAACCGCAGGCCGCCGCCCCAGCGGGCGCCCCGGCGCAGCCGGTCCAAAAAATCCGGTTCGAATTCCAGAAGGTGGGGGAGCTTCGTTATCTCTCCCACCTCGAACTGATGCGGGCGTTGCAGCGCGCATTGCGGCGCGCCGGCGTGCCGTTGGCCTACACGCAGGGCTTCAACCCCCAGCCGAAGGTCTCCGTGGCCCAGGCGCTGGCCGTGGGCGTCGAGGGCCTGAGGGAACTCGGGGAGGTGGAGCTGACCTCGCGGGTGGAGCCGGCGGATGTCCAGGCGCGGTGGAACGCGCAACTGCCACCCGAACTCAAGATTCTCCGGACCTGGGAAGCGCCCCTGCACGGGCCGTCGCTTTCCGCCGGGGTACGAGGTGCCGCGTATCAGGTTCGGTTGATGCCGAACGGCTGGGACCCCACCACCCTCGCCGCCCTCGGCAATGCCGGGGCCTGCGCCGAGTTCCTGGCGCAGGGTCCCATCCCCGTCGAGGTGTCCAAGAAGGGCCAGACGGTGGTCCTCGACGCCCGCCCATTCGTCCAGGAATTCACTGCCACGTCGGAGGACGGGTACCCCCAGTGGGACCTCACCCTCCGGGCCGGCTTGGGGGGCAGCGTGAAACCCCAGGCCGTCCTGCGGAGTTTCCTGGGACGACGGGTCCCCCCCGGCGAACTGGATCGGATGGTCTCGTCCCTGCGGATCACGCGGACGGCTCTCGCCCTCGAGGGCCAGGGGTAGGCCTTCTCCGCCGGAGGCGGAAGGTCTACCAATGAAACGCGAGATCATCGTCAACTCCTCCCTGGTCGAGACCCGGGTAGCGGTCATCGAGGACGGCACCCTGGTCGAGCTCCTGATCGACAACGCCCACACCCAGAGCCTCGCGGGCAACATCTACAAGGGCCGGATTCTGAAGATCCTGCCGGGGATGCAGGCGGCCTTCGTGGACATCGGGCTGGCCCGGGATGCCTTCCTGTACGTGCGGGACATCTACGAGGAGATGGAGGACTACGAGCAGCTCCTGGCCCTCGGCGAGGAGAACGGGGAGGAGGAGGCGCCCGAGCTGGAGGAGCCGCCCCCGCGCCGCGGGGAGAAGCGCGACCGGCCGCGGCGGCCCTCCCACGCGTCGATCGAGGAGTTAGTCCAGGAGGGCCAGGAGATCCTGGTGCAGGTGGCGCGAGAGCCCCTGGGGACCAAGGGGGCCCGCATCACCTCCCACGTCACGCTGCCGGGGCGCTACCTGGTGTACATGCCGACCGAATCCCACGTCGGGGTGTCGCGAAAGATCGAGAACGAGGCCGAGCGGTCCCGCCTCAAGCAGATCATCGAGGAGGTCAACGTCCCGCGCGAGGGGATCATCGTCCGGACGGCCGGCATCGGGCGTTCCAAGGCGGAGATCCAGGCCGACTTCGAGTTCCTCCGCTCCACGTGGCGCCAGATCAAGACCAAGGCGGAGGCGGTCAAGGCCCCGGCCCTGGTCCAGAAGGACCTGGACCTGGTCTTCCGCATCTTCCGCGACTTGATCACCAAGGACGTGACGCGGCTGGTGGTGGATTCGGCCGTCGAGTACGAGCGCTGCATGGAGTACACCGAGTCCCTATTTCCTGAACTCCGTCAACTCCTTTTTCTGTATACGGAGGACGAGCCGATCTACAAGAGCTTCGGCATCGAGAAGGAGATCGAGAAAGCCCTGCGGAGCAAGGTGTGGCTCAAGTCCGGGGGCTACCTGGTCATCGAGCAGACCGAGGCCCTCGTGTCGGTGGACATCAACACGGGCAAGTACGTGGGCAAGCACGATTTCGAGGAGACCATCCTCAAGACCAACCGTGAGGCGGCCCGGGAGATCGCGCGGCAGGTCCGCCTGCGGGACCTGGGTGGGATCATCATCATCGACTTCATCGACATGGCCCGGCAGGAGAACCGGGACAAGGTGATGACCGACCTCAAAGAGGCGCTCAAGGCCGACCGCTCTCCCACCAACGTGTCGCTGCTGTCGGACCTGGGCCTGGTCGAGATGACGCGCAAGCGCGTGCGGCAAGGCCTGAACCAGTCCCTCAGCCAAACCTGCGCGGCCTGCGGCGGCCTGGGCTGGGTGCGCTCGACCGCCTCGATCGCTCACCAGGCGCTGCGCGAGGTGGAATGGCGGATGGCGCGCAAGGGGCTCCCCCGGATCAAGGTCCGGGCGGCCCCCGACCTCACCGAATGGATGAAGGCCGAAGAGGCAGAGATCATCGAGCGGCTGCAGCAGGGCCTGGGGGGCGAGATCGAGATTCTTCCCGAGGAGACGTACCCGTCGGGCAAGTACTCGCTGCTGGAGGGGTAGGTGCCGTCGAATGGTCGATTGGTCGAGTGGTCAAATGGTGGGTGGCGAGGCAGGAACTCGGGGCCGAGCTGACTACTTGACTCTTTGACAACTTGACCAGTTGACGCTCCCGAGAAGGCCGGAAAAGCTTGACACTGCAGGGCCCGCGTGTTATACAACTTTCCCCGTCTCGGCGAGAGGCGGGGTCGTTTTTTCAGAGGGCCTTGGAAACTATTTCGGATTTCGAATTGCGGATTTCGGATTTTCAAGCAGCCTAGCACTTCGAGTGGGTTGTCGCGCCTGAAGGGAAGGAGTGCCCGTGTACGCCATCATCGAATCGGGTGGAAAACAATACAGGGTCGAGCCGGGGGCGGTCGTGGCGCTGGAGCGCATCCCGGGGGACGTGGGCAGCCAGGTGGAACTGGACCGGGTCCTCCTGGTGTCGGACGGGACCACGGTGAAGGTCGGCAAGCCCACCCTCAGCGGCGCCAAGGTGGTCTCCAAAATCGTGGCCCAGACCCGGGGTGAGAAGATCGACGTGTTCAAGTTCAAGAAGCGCAAGAAGTACCGCCGCAAGACGGGTCACCGCCAGGAATTGACCGAGGTCCGCATCGGAGAAATCGTCGCGTAGCGGCCGCCGGGGGCACGCGGGAACAGAAAGAGGGCAGCATGGCACACAAGAAGGGTGTAGGTAGCTCGCGGAACGGCCGGGACAGCGCCGGTCGTCGCCTGGGGATGAAGGCCTTCTCCGGCCAGACGGTGACGGGAGGGAGCATCCTCGTCCGCCAGCGGGGCACGCGCTTCAAGCCTGGGAAGAACGTCGGCATCGGAGGCGACGACACCCTGTTCGCCAAGGTCAGCGGCATGGTCCGCATCGAGCAACGGGGCGGCAATCGGTTCGTTTGCATCACCCCCGCGACCTAACTGGATTGTTGATTGCGAAATGTCGATTGTGGATTTGAGCGGCGAGGTTCCGTCAATCGGCAGTCGTCAATCCCACATCGCCAATGTTCGTTGACACCGCCCGTATCGTGGTCCAGGCCGGAGGGGGCGGTCGCGGCTGCGTGAGCTTCCGTCGTGAAAAGTTCGTGCCCCGCGGCGGGCCCAACGGCGGGGATGGGGGGAACGGGGGGAGCATCTCCATCGAAGCCAGCCGCTCCTACCAGACCCTGATCGATCAGAAGTACCAGCAACTGTACCGCGCGGAGCGCGGTGAGCACGGGCGCGGCAAGGACCAGCACGGCGCGGCTGGCCGGGATCTCCTCATCAAGGTCCCCCCGGGCACCGTCATCCGCGACGCCGACACGGGCGAGATCCTGGCGGATCTCGTGGTGGAGGGGCAGCGGGCCGTGCTGGCCCGGGGCGGCAAGGGCGGCCGCGGGAACGCGCGCTTTGCCACCTCGACCCGGCAGGCTCCCCGCTTCGCCGAGCCCGGTACCTCCGGCGAGGTCCGGACCCTCCTCCTCGAACTCAAGCTCATCGCGGACGTCGGCCTCGTGGGTCTGCCCAACGCGGGCAAGTCGTCGCTCCTGGCGGCGTTCTCGGCCGCGCGCCCCAAGATCGCCGCCTACCCCTTCACGACCCTCACCCCGAATCTGGGCGTGGTGGACATTCCCCCCTTCGGCGGCTTCGTCGTCGCCGACATCCCCGGCCTCATCGAGGGGGCCGCAGCCGGGGCGGGCCTGGGCATCCGCTTCCTGCGCCACATCGAGCGCACCCGCCTGCTGGTGCAGGTGGTGGACGTGTCGGAGGCGGGCGGCGACCCGGTGACGGCCCTCACGACGGTCGAGGGGGAGCTGACCAAATACAATCCCGTCCTCTTGCAGCTTCCTCGCATCGCGGCCGGGAACAAGATCGATCTTTCCCATGAGGAGGGGCTGGCCCGCCTGGGGGCCCTGTGCGCCTCGCGCGAGATCCCGCTGGTCCCCGTCTCCGCCCTGACGGGTGAGGGAATCCCGACCCTGGTGGAGGAGATCGCGAAAAAGCTCCGGGCGGCGCAACAGACATCCCATGACCTCGCGCAAAGCATCGCCTCCCGCTGATCGCCAAGAATGGCTGGCCCACGCGAGGCGCGTGGTCGTGAAGGTGGGATCGGGGGTCCTGTCCCGCGGGGGGATCGGCCTGCACCGCCCGACGGTTTCCGGACTGGCCGCGGCCCTGGCCTCGCTCCGGGCGCGAGGGATCGAGGTGATCCTGGTATCGTCGGGCGCCATCCTGGCCGGGATGGAGGCCCTGGGGCTCACGGAGCGACCCCGCGACCTCCCGCTCAAGCAGGCCGCGGCCGCCGTCGGGCAAGGCCACCTCATGCGGGCCTACGAGGAGGCATTCCAGCCCTGCGGGTTGCGAGTGGCTCAGATCCTCCTCACGGGGGAAGACCTCCGCCACCGAGGCCGGTACCTCAACGCCCGGAATACGCTTTTCACGCTCCTCAGGCTCAAGGCCGTCCCCATCGTCAACGAGAACGACACGGTGGCCGTCCAGGAGATTCAGTTCGGCGACAACGACACCCTCTCGGCGTTGGTGGCCAACCTGGCCGAGGCGGACCTCCTTGTGATCCTGACCGACACCGAAGGGCTGTTCACCACCGACCCGCGCCGGGACAAGTCGGCGCGGCTCATCCCATTGGTGCGCCCTCAGGATGCCGTGACCTCCTTCTGCGCTGAGGACGCGGGCAGCGCCGCCAGCATCGGGGGCATGAGCTCGAAGGTGCAGGCGGCCCGGCGGGCGGCGACGGCCGGAATCCCCACGGTGGTGGCGAGCGGATTTCGCCCGGAGGTGCTGGACGCCATTCTGCGCGGCGCGGCGGTCGGCACCTTCTTCGTCCCGTCGCGCAGCAGGATGCAGAGCCGGAAGCGCTGGCTGGCCTTTGCCAGCCAGCCCCGCGGCGGGATCGTGGTGGACGCTGGGGCGAAGCGGGCGCTGGTCGCCGGGGGGAAGAGCCTGCTTCCCTCGGGCATCCGCGCCACCCGGCGGACCTTTCGCGCCGGCGACGTAATCAGCTTGGTGGATGCGGAGAGTCGAGAGTTCGCCCGGGGATTGGCCAACTACAGCCGGGATGAGGTGGAGAAGATCAAGGGCTTGAAGTCCCACGAGATCACGGCCGTCCTCGGCAGTAAACCGTATGATGAGGTCGTGCACCGTGACAACCTGGTGATCCTGACGGGCCATGAGAATGACCAATGACCAATTGCCAATGACCAATGGAGTCCCGCTGAGGTTGCAGGCTTTCACGGGATCCGGGACAGGCATCGGATAACAAGGATGCGCTTCCCTAGGATTGCAGGATGAGCGACTTTGACATCCGGGTGATCGCCCGGGCGGCGCGGGAGGCCGGCCACGTGCTGGCCGGCGCCGCCGGAGAGAAGAAGAACGCCGCGCTCCACGCCATGGCCGGTGGCCTCCTGGATTCCCGCGACCGGATCCTCGTGGCCAACGCTGAGGATGTGGCATCGGCCAAGTCCGAGGGCCATCCCGTCGCCTTCGTGGATCGCCTCGGCCTGACCGCCCCCCGGCTGGAGGCGATGGCCCGCGGCCTCCGGCAGATCGCGGAGCTGCCCGATCCCGTGGGGGAGATCACCGGCATGTGGCGCCGGCCCAACGGCCTCACGGTTGGGCGCATGCGGGTCCCCCTGGGGGTGATCGGGATCGTCTATGAGTCCCGGCCCAACGTCACGGCCGATGCCGCCGGCCTCTGTTTGAAGTCGGGGAACGCGGTCATCCTGCGGGGAGGGCGGGAGGCGCTCCGCACCAATGCCGCCCTCGGCGGCATCCTGGCGGCGTCGGTGGCCTCGGCGGGATTGCCGGAAGCTTGCCTAGCGGTCGTGCCGACGCCCGACCGGTCCGTGGTGAAAGAGATGCTCGGGCTGGACGGGCTGATCGATCTGATCATCCCGAGAGGCGGGGAGGAGCTGATCCGCGCGGTGCGCGAGGGCTCGCGCATCCCGGTGATCGCCCATGACAAGGGGTTGTGCCACACCTACGTGGACGCCGGCGCCGATCTCGCCATGGCGGCGGAGATCGCCTACAACGCCAAGGTCGAGCGCCCCGGGGTCTGCAACGCCATGGAGACCCTCCTGGTCCACGCCGAGGTGGCGGCCGGCTTCCTGCCGGGCTTCGTCGCGCGCCTCGCCCAGGCCGGCGTTGAGGTGCGGGGGTGCCCGAGGACCCGGGCCATCGTCGCGGGGCTCCGACCGGCCACCGAGGAGGACTGGGACACGGAATACCTGGACCTCGTCCTGTCCATCCGGGTGGTGGAATCGTTCGAAGAGGCGCTCCGCCACATCGCCCGGCACGGCTCGGGGCTGGCGGAGGCCATCGTCACGGCCGATCAGGCACGCGCCATGCGCTTCCTGCGCGCGGTGGACGCCGGCGCCGTCTTCGTCAACGCCTCGACCCGGTTCACCGACGGCTACGAGTTCGGGATGGGCGCGGAGATGGGCATCAGTACACAGAAGCTGCATGCCCGGGGCCCCATGGGCTTGACCGAGTTGACCTGCCAGAAATTCATCGTCCTGGGCGAGGGGCACGTCCGCGATTCCCGGACGTGACGACCGGCCCGACACCCGGAGCAGCCATGCGCCTGGGCATCATGGGCGGGACATTCGATCCGATCCACCTGGGGCATCTCCGGGCGGCCGAGGAGATCTACTGGGCCTTCGGCCTGGACCGGATCATCTTCGTCCCGGCGGCCCGCCCACCCCACAAGGACGAGGTTGTGGTGGCCTCGGCGCTGCACCGGTACGAGATGGTCTCGCTGGCCACGGTCTTCACGCCGTATTTCACGGTCTCGTCCACCGAGATCACCCGGCCGGGAAAATCCTACTCCGTGGAGACGGTGCGGGAATTCCAGAAGGTGTCCGGGCCGAACACCAGCCTCTACTTCGTCATGGGGGTGGACGCCTTCCTGGGGCTGTCCGGATGGCGGCAGGCCCGGGAACTGGTCAGCCTGGCGCGGGTCATCGTGACGGCGCGACCGGGCTGGCGCCTCGACGAGGTGGAGCGCCTGCTGACAGCCGAGCAGCGGAGGATCCTGGGGAATCCCACGTTCCGCTACCTGAAGATCTCGGACATCGATCCCGAGCGGGTGGAGCGGGAGTTCGAGCCGCGACAGGTGCTCCTGGTGGAAGTGGTCTCCTTGGACATCGCCTCCCGGGAGATCCGTCAACTGGTCGAGCAGGGGCGGAGCATCCGGCACCTGGTGCCGGACACGGTGGCGGCCTACATGGCCAAGAACCGGCTCTACCAGGGGCCGCAGCCCGGCCGCTCCCGGGAGCCGAGGCAGCCATGATCCGGATGGGGTGCCGGCGCCGCGTTCGGCGCGGGATTGCATGAGGGAGGGACGGCCATAGATTCCACCGAGGTGGTGAAGCTGGCGGCCGGTGCGGCGGCGACAGTCAAGCCCAGTTACCTGGCGATCCTGGACCTGCGGGGTCTGTGCACATTCACCGATCACTTCCTGATTGTGAGCGCCGGCTCTGCCCGTCAGGTGCGGGCCATCGCCGAGAAAGTGGAGGAACGGCTCGCGAGGGCAAGGGTCGAGATGTCGCACCGGGAGGGGGTGGGCGAGGCGCAATGGATTTTGCTTGACTACCATGATGTCGTGGTTCATATTTTCGCGGACCAAGCCCGCGAATTCTACGACCTCGAGCGTCTCTGGGCGGATGCGCCGAAGCAGCAACTCTTCGGCTGATCGCTCCGCGGCGCCGGGAGGGCCGGGCAGGATACCCGGCCGCGGTCCGGTGTGGGCGGGTCCTTTGATGCGCGGGGGAGGCCGCGACCCCTCGCGCGGGTTGCGGGATCATCGCGGACGCCGATACCGACCTCGCGGAGGAGCAGCCACGGCCTAGCCTCCGCGAGGATTTATATTCCCGGTTGAAAAAGATCCCCCGCCACGGGAGGGGACTGAGGATGTCGCTCAAAAGACCCAAGCTGGAGAAATTCAAGCAGCGCTTGCTGGCCAAGCGGAAGGAATTGATCAGCGAGGTTCAGGGCAGCAACGTCGGAAGCCTCGAGACCAACACCGACGGAATCCAGGACATCGCGGACCAGGCGAGCAGCGCCTACACCAAGGAGTTCCTCCTCTCCATCGGCGATGCCGAGCGCCGGATGCTCAGGCAGGTGGACGAGGCCCTGGACAAGATCCGGCGGGACACGTACGGCCTCTGCGAGTCGTGCGGCGAAACGATCAACGAACGGCGATTGGAGGCGCTGCCCTTCGCCAGGCTCTGCATCGCGTGCCAGGAAGAGGAAGAGCGGGCGAAGGCCGAGAGCTGATCTCGAGCGCCCCCCCGGCTCTGGTTGCTGGCGCCACGGCGGCAGCTCCGGCCGGCCGCCGCCCTGGCTCTCGGGGGTGCCGCATGTGCGGATCGAAAGGGCGCCACAGTTCAGGCCCCACCCCCATAGCTGTCCTCCCCCCCCGCCCCCCCTCCGATCGCGGGAAACGCGCCGTGACCCGCACTCTCCGCGTTTCCGTGTTGCAGCTCCACTCCGGCTGCCGGCGCTTCACTCCACGAGCCACCTGTCTTTGGTTCCTTACTTGGTTGTTTCTGTCTGCCGGGCCGGCCTGGGCGCAGGCCGAGGATGGAGGAGGCTCCATCCCCGAGGAGCTGTGGAAACGGCTGGCTGAGGTACAGGCGCTGCTCAACGATCCCGCCGTCCGGAGGTATGCGGTCTATGCCGTGGGCGGGATCGTCCTGCTCTGGCTGGCGAGTCAGATCCGGCATCTCCTGTGGCAGGATGACGGGAGGAGGTACGCCGCGGCCCCATCCAAGTCCGAGAATCTCCGAGAAGCCCGCCGCGCCGCCCGGCGAGGTGAGGACGTACAGTCTGGGCGGTTCTACGAGGCGGCCGAGGACTGGGAAGCCGCCGCCGAAGCGTACGAACGCGGGCGGGCCTTCGCCGAGGCGGCCAGCCTCTGGGAACGGCTGAACCAGGCGGCGAAGGCGGCCCGGCTGTACGAGCAGGCGAATGAGTTCCTCAAGGCGGCCGAGCTGTACAACCGCCTCGGCAACTCCGCCCGGGCCGCCGGCCTGTTCCAGAAGGGCGGACAGGAGATCAAGGCGGCCGAGGCCTACGAGCGTGCGGGGGACGCGGAGCGAGCCGTAGAGCTGTATGTCAAACACGAGGTGTTCGACCGCGGCGGGGAGATCCTGTGCAAGCTGGGCCAGCCCGGGCAGGCAGCCCAGCTGTTCGAGCGTGCCCTGCGCCAGCTGGTGGTGCGCGGAGCGGAATTGATGCCGGAGGCCGTCCGGTCCCGGAAGACCCTGGCGCGCCGCTGCGGCGAGCTGTACGCCCAGGGCGGGCAGCCGGCTAAGGCGGCGGCCGTGCTGCGCGAGCACGGGCTGGAGATCGAGGCGGCCGAGTACTACTGCCAGGCGGGGGATTGGGAGACGGGGTTGGACCTGTTCCTGCGCCACCAGCAGTACGACCGCGCCATCGCCACGTGTCAGGCCCAGGGGGCGGAGGACCGGCTCCACATCGTGCAAGGTGAGCGGCTGGTCGCGGACAACCGCGAGCGCGACGCGGCCCGGGAGTTCGAGGCGGCCGGGGCATGGTGGCGGGCCGCGGAGATGTACGAGCGGGTCAAGGACTACGCCAAGGCGGCCGCGATGCACGAGCAGCACGGGGATAACGAGCGGGCTGCCGAGATGCACGCCGCGGCCGGCGAGCCGGCGCTGGCCGCCGCCGCCCTGGAGCGATTGGGGAACCCGAAGGAGGCGGCGCGCTATTACCAGCAGGCGGGGGCGCTCCGGGACGCGGCGCGGGTCCTGCAAGCGGCCGGTGACTTCTTCGGGGCGGGAAGCCTGCTGATCGAGGCGCAGCCCGCCGATGAAGGGATCGCCCTCCTCCAGCAGGTGAGCCCGGAGTCCGAGCAGTATCTGGATGCCACGATCATGCTGGGGGATCTGTTCCTGCAGCGTGAGCTCTATGGTCCGGCCAGGGAGAAATTCGAGAGGGCGGCGGCGCTCAAGCCCATCGCGCCGGACTTCGTCCACCCGAGCTACCAACTCGCCATGATCTACGAGCGCCAGGGGGATCTCAAGGCTGCCCTGTCCCTCTTCGAGAAGGTCATGGCGGAGCAGATGAGCTACCTGGATGTCCAAGGGCGGGTGGCCAGCCTGCGGGAGCGTGTGACCCAGCTCACCCTGGCGGTATCGGGCGGGGAGGCGACCCAGATCGTGACCCCGCCGACCCGGCGCTACCGCCCCGTCAAGGAACTGGGCCGGGGCGGCATGGGGATCGTCTACCTGGCGGAGGATACGATCCTGCGGCGGCCTGTGGCCTACAAGGTCCTCCCCGACGCCATCCGCGAGGACCCGAAGGCCCTGGAGCACTTCCTGCGGGAGGCCCGGATCGCTGCCTCGTTGCAGCACCAGAACATCGTGACCATCTATGACGCCGGCCACTCGACCGACGAGGTCTACATCGCCATGGAGTATGTGGAGGGTCGGTCGCTCCAGCAGATCCTGGACGAGACATCGACCCTGCCATTGCCGCGGGGCCTGGGGATTTTCCGCCAAGCCTGCCTGGGGCTCGCCCATGCCCACCGGAACAACGTGGTGCATCGCGACATCAAGCCGGCCAACATGATGATCACGCCAGCCGGCGTGGTGAAGCTCATGGATTTCGGACTGGCGGCCATCCTCACCGAGGCCATGGCCAAGGTGACCACGGTACGGGGCACGCCTTTCTATATGGCGCCCGAGCAGATCCTGGGGGAGGAGATATCGGCCCTCTCGGATCAGTACTCTCTTGGCTGCACGTTCTACCACATGGTCACGGGCCGGCCCCCCTTCGTGGAGGGAGACATCCTGTACCACCACATCCACACCGCGCCCGCCTCCCCGCGGGAGCGGAACCCGCAGATCCCAGGATGGCTGGGCGTCATCATCCTGAAGACCATGATGAAAGAGCAGACGAAACGATTCCCCTCGGTGGCCGTCCTGCTTCAGGAGTTGGACCGGTGTCTGGCCGGCGCCCGCGGGACCGGGCCGCAATCCGGCCATGCCTCCCGCTGACGGCCCCTCGCGAGGGATGTCGTCCCGGGACGTCCTGGCCGCCTGCCTGCATCTCCTCTTCCCCACGCCCTGCCACATCTGCCGGCGGCCCCCGGACAGCCAGCGCGTGAGCGCCCTGTGCGGGCGCTGCTGGGACAGGCTGGAACGGATGCCCGCGGAGGGGTGCGCGCGGTGCGGCTGGCCGTTTCCCGCCGCGGGCGGGACCCTCGGGACGGAGGTCCCCCTGTGCCAGCGCTGCCGGGAGACGCGGGATCACTTCCGGATCGCCCGGGCGGCACTGCGCTACCGGGAGGACGGCATCGCCCGGGCGGCGATCCTGCTGGTGAAGCACGGCCGGCCCCTCTCCCTCCTCCACCACCTCGCACAATTGCTGCGGAGGTAGCCCCCCAGTACCTTGCCCCAGGGGAGTGGGATGGGCTGGTGCCCGTGCCGCTCTACTGGGCGCGGCGCTGGCGACGCGGGTTCAACCAGGCGGAGGTGCTGGCACGAGCCGTGGGACGGCGCCATGGGCTCCCGGTGCTCCCCCGGGCGCTCCGCCGGGTGCGGGCGACACCCCTGCAGCACGGCGACTTCGCCGCTCGCCGCAAGAACGTCCGCGACGCCTTCGCCGCGCGGCAGGAGGTGGCGGGCCGGCGCCTGCTCTTGGTGGATGACGTGTTCACCACGGGCGCCACGGCCGACGCCTGTGCGGCGACATTACTGCGGGCCGGGGCCGCTGACGTGGGGGTCCTCACGCTCGCTCGAGTCGAATGACGACGCGGTCCCGACCCGTGCTCTGCGGGCGGGTGCCGCGGATGTCGGCGTTCTGACCCTGGCGAGGCTCGAGTGATTCGGGCGGTCCCAACCCGTGGTCTGCGCCGGGGTCGCCAAGAGGACCGGCCGCTGTCCACCCCTCCGGGCGACAGGCGGTCAGGGGCCGGTTATCCTTTGACATTTCCGCCAGCGTGGACTAGCATCCGCGCTGGCCGCGCGAGGGGCGGATGCCCGCATCTTACATTGCATACTCAGTTTTCATGGATGCCATGATGCATAAGGGAGGTCAGGCATGGCGACGCGAGTAGGCATCAACGGCTTCGGTCGGATCGGCCGGAACTTTTTCCGCGCGGCCTGCGAGGACCCCGCGCTGGAGATGGTCGCGGTCAATGATATCACGGACGCCCGGACCCTGGGGCACCTGCTGAAGTATGACTCGGTCCACGGCGCCTTCAAGGGCAGCGTCGAGGTGAAAGACAGCGCCCTCCTCGTGAACGGCACGCCGGTGAAGGTCTTCGCCAGCAAGGATCCTGCCGCCTTGCCCTGGAAGGATCTGGGGGTGCAGGTCGTGGTGGAATCCACGGGCCGCTTCACCGATCGAGCCGGCGCCAGCAAGCATCTGGAGGCGGGCGCGAATAAGGTCGTCATCTCCGCCCCGGCGAAGGAGGAGGACATCACCATCGTCCTGGGAGTGAACGAGGGCCGGTACGATGCGGCCAAGCACCACATTATCTCCAACGCCTCCTGCACCACCAACTGCCTGGCGCCGGTGGTCAAGGTGGTCCTGAAGGCCTTCGGGATCAAGCACGGGTTCATGACCACGATCCATTCCTACACCAACGATCAGCAGATCCTGGATCTGCCCCACAAGGACCTGCGCCGGGCCCGGGCCGCGGCCATGTCCATGATCCCCACCAGCACCGGCGCCGCCAAGGCGGTCGGCCTGGTCCTGCCCGAGCTGAAGGGGAAGATGCACGGGCTGGCCATCCGGGTGCCCACGCCCAATGTCTCCCTGGTCGACCTGGTGGCCGAGGTGGAGAAGGTGGCCACGGTAGAGGAGGTGAACAACGCCCTCCGCAAGGCGGCCGAGGGGGAACTGAAGGGGATCCTGGGCTTCTGCGAGGAGCCGCTGGTGTCCGTGGATTTCAACGGGAATGCGCTGTCCTCGATCGTGGACGGCCCCTCGACCTCGGTCATGGACGGCACCATGGTGAAGGTTCTGGCGTGGTACGACAACGAGTGGGGCTATTCGTGCCGGGTGCGCGACCTGATCAAGTTCATCGCCAAGGGCCTGTAGCGGAAAGATAGCCCACGGATCCCCTCGGCAACCGGGGGACACAGGTACGCCGGGAGGCGACCGCCGGGGCCGGCCGAGCCCTGCCGCGGTCGCCTCGCTGCTTTCGTGGGACGCGCCCACCAATCCTGGCGGCCGATCGGAGGGAGGACGGTCGGCGAGCGGCCGGAACAGCGTGCGGAGGTGTCAGGATGGCCAAAGTCTCGATCGCCGATCTGGATCTGAAGGGGAAGCGTGTCCTCATCCGTGTGGACTTCAACGTCCCGTTGAACGACAAGCAGGAGGTGACCGACGACACCAGGATCCGTGCGGCGCTTCCCACGATCCGGTACGCCATGGGTCACGGCGCCAAGGTCCTGCTGATCTCGCACCTGGGGCGCCCCAAGGGGAAGGTGGTGCCGAGCATGAGCCTGGCGCCGGTGGCCGCCCGCCTGTCCCGGCTGCTCGGGCAATCGGTCACCCTGGCACCCGACTGCATCGGCGACGCGGTGAAGGCGGCGGTGGCGGCCCTGGCGCCGGGCCAGGTGCTGATGCTGGAGAATTGCCGGTTCCATGCCGGGGATGAGAAGAACGACGAGGCCATGAGCCGGGCCCTGGCGGACCTGTGCGATGTGTTCGTCAACGACGCCTTCGGGGCGGCGCACCGGGCGCATGCCTCCACCGTGGGCGTGGCGAAGTTCGTGCCGGTGTCGGCCTGCGGGTTCCTCATGGCCAAAGAACTGGAGTACCTCGGGCGCGCCGTGACGAATCCCGCCCGGCCCTTCGTGGCTGTGCTGGGTGGGGCCAAGGTGTCGGACAAGATCGGTGTGCTGAAGAACCTGGTGACCAAGGTGGATGCCCTCTTGGTCGGCGGCGGAATGGCCTACACCTTCCTGAAGGCGCAGGGGATGGAGGTGGGCGCGTCCCTCCTCGAGGCGGACAAGCTGGACGTGGCCAAGGAGATCCTGAACGGGGCGCGGGCCAAGGGGGTCCCGTTCCTGCTCCCCATGGATCACATCATCGCCGAGAAGGCCGAGGCCACGGCGGCCACCCGGACGGCCGACAGCACGGCCATCCCCCCCGGGTGGATGGGGCTGGACATCGGCCCCAAGGCCCGCGAGGCGTTTGGGAAGCTGATCCAGGGGGCCAAGATGGTGGTCTGGAACGGTCCCATGGGCGTCTTCGAACTGGCGCCCTTCCGCGAGGGGACGTTCGCGGTGGCGCGGGCCATCGCCGCCTCGGGAGCCACCTCCATCGTGGGCGGAGGCGACTCGGTGGCCGCGGTGATCCAGGCGGGCGTGGCGGACAAGATGACCCACATCTCCACGGGCGGCGGCGCGTCCCTCGAATTCCTGGAGGGGATCGAGCTGCCGGGGGTCGCGGCCCTCACGGACAAGAAGTGAACCGGTGAACCGGGGAAACGGAGACCCGGGACACGACGTGGCGGGGAACAGAACATCTCCGATTCGCCGATTCTCCGGTTCCCCGAATCGAGTCCTCAACAGGAGCGCCGATGCGAGTGCCCATCATTGCCGGCAACTGGAAGATGTATAAGACGGCGCGCGAGGCAGGGGAAGTGATCCACGCCCTGCGAGGCCTGGTGGCCGATGTGACCGGCGTGGAGGTCGTGGTGTGCCCGCCCTTTACGGCGCTGGCCGCCGCCCTGGCCGCCGCGGCCGGGTCGCCCATCGCCGTCGGGGCCCAGGACTGCTATTGGGAGAAGGAGGGCGCCTTCACCGGCGAGGTGGCAGCACCGATGATCGCCGATCTGGGATGCCGCTATGTCATTGTGGGTCACTCGGAGCGCCGGCAGTACTTTGGCGAGACCGATGGCACGGTCGACAAGAAAATCGAGGCCGTCCTGGCCCACGGGCTCACCTGCATCGGATGTCTGGGGGAGACGCTGCAGGAGCGGGAGGCGGGCCAGACGTTCAAGGTCCTGGAGCGGCAGGTCCGGGGTGGCTTCGCCCGTCATCTGACCTCGCCCCGCCTGGTGATCGCCTACGAGCCCGTCTGGGCCATCGGCACCGGGCGGACGGCGACGCCGGCGCAGGCGCAGGAGGTCCATGGGTTCCTGCGCGGGCTGGTGAAGGAGATCGCTGGCCCGGGCGTGGCGGCGGCCATCCGCATTCTGTATGGCGGCAGCGTCAAACCGGACAACGTCGCCGCCCTGATGGCGCAGCCGGATGTGGACGGCGGGCTGGTGGGTGGCGCCAGCCTGGATGCGTCGTCCTTCGCCCGGATTGTGAAGTTTCGCGGCTAGCGAGACGGCGGGCTGCCGCCCCGCCCCTCGCTCTCGTTGACGGGGAGGTTGCATGTATCTCGTGCTGTCGATTTTTCATCTCCTGGTGACCCTGGGCCTGATCCTGGTCGTGCTCTTGCAGTCGGGCAAGGGTGCGGACATCGGGGCCGCCTTCGGCGGCGGTTCGAGCCAGACGGTGTTCGGTGGCCGCGGCGCCGCCACGTTCCTGTCGAAGGTGACCAGCGCCCTGGCCATCCTCTTCATGCTGACATCGCTCTCCCTGACCATCCTGGCCTCGCAGCGCCGAGGCGCCTCGGTCGTCGGCGAGGATCGTCCGAGGCCGGCGCCCTCGGCGCCCGCTCCGACCGCCCCGGCGCCCCGCGACAGCAAGGCCCCGAGCGGGCCTGAGGCCCCGAAGAAGGAGTGACCGGATCGCTTCCACCGGGGGGTGGCCTCCGCCCGTGCTGACCCGTCGTCGATTCCTCACACTCCTCACGCTGCTGCCCCTGGGTGCCTGTACGCGTTCGGAGACAGCCGCCAAGCCCGCTGCCGGGGATGGCGGCCCGGCCTACGGGGACACGCTCGTCGAGGCGTCCATCGGGGACATCAGCGGCCTCATCCCCAACATCACCAGCGATTCTTCCTCCCAAGACATCGGCGGCCTGATCTACTCCAATCTGGTGCGGACCGACAAGAACCTGCGATTGGAGGGGGAACTGGTGGAGGGGTGGGACATCTCCCCGGACCAGTTGACCATCACCTTCCATGTGCGCAAGGGCGTGAAGTGGCACGATGGGGTGGCACTCACCGCTGCCGACGTGGACTTCACGTATCGCTACATGATCGACCCCAAGACGCCGACGGCCTACGCTGAGTCCTTTCGGCAGGTCCGGCATGCCGAGGTGGTGGATCCGTATACCTATCGGGTGACCTACGAGAAGCCGTATTCGCCGGCGCTGCTCTCCTGGGGGATCTGGATCCTGCCCCGGCACATCCTGGAGGCGCCGTGGAAGGCGGGCGTGGACCTGCGCACGACGCCGCAGAGCCGCTATCCCATCGGGAGCGGCCCGTACCTGTTCCAGGAGTGGAAGACAGGGGAGAAGGTCGTTCTGGAGGCGAACCCGGACTACTTCGAAGGCCGCCCATACATCAAGCGGGTCGTGTATCGGATCATCCCAGACCAGTCCACCATCTTCCTGGAGTTGAAGGCCAAGAACATCGACATGGCCGGCCTCACGCCGATCCAGTACCGGCGGCAGACCGATTACCCGGCGTTCCGCAAAGCCTTCAATAAGTACCGGTACCTGGCCAATGGCTACGCCTACCTGGGATTCAACCTGCTGGATCCCCGCTTCCAGGACAAGCGCGTCCGCCAGGCGATGGCCTACGCCATCAACAAGCAGGAGATCATCGAGGGGGTGCTCTTGGGGCTGGGGCAGGCGGCCCAAGGGCCGTACAAGCCTGGCACGTGGTGGTACAAGCCCGACGTGAAGACCTATCCGTTTGATCCGGACCGGGCCAAGACTCTTTTGGCAGAGCTGGGCTGGACGAGGATGAACAGCGACGGCGTCTTGGTGAAGGACGGCAAACCGTTCAGCTTCACCATCATGACGAACCAGGGAAATTCGGTGCGCCAGCAGACGGCCGAGATTATCCAGCGGCGCCTCAAGGCCGTGGGCATCGACGTGAAGATCCAGGTGGTCGACTGGGCGGCTTTCATCAACACCTTCATCCGCAAGCGGCAATTCGAGGCCATCATCCTGGGGTGGGGCCTGGGGCTGGACCCGGATCAATACGATATCTGGACCTCCACCCAAACGGGGCCGGACCAGTTGAATCACATCTCCTACAAGAATCCCAAGGTCGACGAGCTCCTGGAGGCCGGACGGCGCACCTTCGACGAGGCCAAGCGCAAGGAGATCTACTGGGAGTTCCAGGACATCATGGCCGAGGAGCAGCCGGTGGTTTTCCTGTACGTTCCGGATAACTTGCCCGTCGTTTCCTCCAGGGTGCGGGGCATTGAGCCCGCCCCGGCCGGGATCAGCTACAACTTCATCAAATGGTACGTGCCCGCTCACCTGCAGCAGTATACCCGCTGAGGAGACTCCCGTGCTGGCCTACGCCATTCGGCGCGTGCTGATCTCCATCCCGCTGTTTCTGGGCATCCTCGTCCTGTCGTTCCTGATGCTGAAGCTGGCGCCAGGGGAGCCCACCGTGATTCAGCAGGATCTCCAGGTGCGGCAGTCGGAGGTCCAGCGGGAGACCCTGCGCAAGCTGTACGGCCTGGACAAGCCCATCTACGAGCAGTTCGGGATGTGGCTGTGGCGCTCTGGGCGGCTGGACTTCGGGCGATCGTACATGCCCGATGGGAGGCTCGTGATCGACAAGATCAAGGAGCGGATCCCCATCACGCTGGGGCTGAACGTCCTGGAGCTTCTCATCACCTTTCTCCTGGCCGTCCCTTTGGGGATCCTCTCGGCGACCCGGCAATACTCCCTCTTCGACAAGCTCATGACCTTGTTCGTGTTCGTGGGCTTCGCCATGCCAGACTTCTGGTTCGCGCTCCTCCTCATGATCCTGCTCGGGGTGCAGCTCGGCTGGCTGCCCATGTCGGGGCTCCGCTCGTTGAACTTCGAATACCTGCCGTTCTGGTCTCAGGTGTGGGACATCCTCTCCCACCTGATCTTGCCCGTGCTGGTGGCCTCCTTCGGAGGCCTGGCGTTCCTGTCGCGGCTCATGCGGGGGACCCTCCTGGAAGTCATCCGGCAGGATTACATGCGCACGGCCCAGGCCAAGGGACTCTCCGAGCGGATCGTGATCTACAAGCACGGGGTGCGGAACGCCATCATCCCCGTGGTCACGCTCATGGGCCTGATGGTGCCTGGCCTGCTCGGGGGCAGCGTGATCATCGAGACGGTGTTCGGCATCCCTGGGATGGGGCAGCTCTTCGTTCAGAGCGCCTACTCGCGGGATGAGCCCGTGATCATGGCGCTGGTGGTGATCGGAGCCAGCCTGTCGCTCTTGGGCAACATCCTGGCCGACCTCTTCTACAGTATCGTGGACCCGAGGATCCGGGTGTCGGGGGGTGGGGCGGGATAGATGGTGACTGGGCGCGCTCCTGGAGCAGGGCAGGTGGGACTGAAGCCCGCCGACGGATCGCCGACGCCGGACAGCATGCTTGCAAGCCTTCGGGCCTTTCAGGAGAGCATCTTCTGGCGGCAATTCCGGCGGAACCACCTGGCGATCGCCGGGGGCGTGGTCGTCGTCCTCCTCGGTCTGGCGGCGCTCTTGGCTTCGGTCATCGCGCCTTACGACCCCGCGGCCTACGACGTGAAGCAGATCTTGCTGTCCCCAAGCCCGGCCCACTGGTTCGGGACGGACCAGCTCGGGCGCGACCTCCTCAGCCGCATGCTGTACGGGGCGCGCATCTCCATGTCCGTGGGGTTCGTCTCGGTAGGGATCGCCGTCTTCATCGGGACGCTGATCGGCACGATGGCGGCCTACTACGGGGGACGGACCGACGAACTGCTCATGCGGTTCGTGGACCTCATGCTCAATTTCCCTCGGTTCTTCCTGCTGCTCACTCTGATCGCCTTCCTGCACCCCAGCATCTTCGTGATCATGGCGGTCATCGGCCTCACCGGATGGATGGGTCTCGCCCGACTGGTCCGAAGTGAGATCCTGAGCCTGAAGGAGCGGGAGTTCGTCCTGAGCGCCCGCGCCCTGGGCGCGCGCGATCGGCGGATCATGTTCCGTCACATCCTCCCGAATGCCCTCGTCCCCGTCCTGGTCTCTGCCACCCTGGGCGTGGCCGGGGCTATCCTGGCCGAATCGGGCCTGTCCTTCCTCGGTCTCGGGGTCCAGCCGCCGACGCCGAGCTGGGGGAACATCCTCATCGACGGCAAGGCGAACATCGAGATCGCCTGGTGGCTCTCCGTCTTCCCAGGGATGGCCATCCTGGTGACGGTCCTCGCCTACAACCTGCTGGGCGAGGGCTTGCGCGACGCGCTGGATCCCCGGCTGCACCAATAACCCCGAAAGCCTCAGTTGAATCGTAGCTGAAGTCGCGGGAACACGGCTCGCGACCTCCTTGCACGCCAGGGACTCGGGGGGGAGAACCCGTGCCTTTCTGCCCAGTTTCCGAACTGCGCCACAGTTAGCCCGGTCAGCGCAGCGATCCGGACCAGCAGGGTCGCAAACCGTGCCTGGACGCGGCCGGCCAGCCCCAAGCGTAAGACCGGTCGGCGACCGCTCGTGCCCAGGATCGCCCCCATCACCAGGAGCCGGGTGCGCAGGGTGCTGAGCGGCGGGCGCTCGTTGCGAGTGACGTCCCGCTTGAAGAGGGCCACCAGGTTGAAGAGGCAACCGATCAGCCGGAAGGCGGCCTCCGTCCCGTCGAAGGCCTGCAGGGAGAAGCCCCGGGCCCCGAAGTCCTCCTTGAGCTCCTTGAGCCGGTTCTCGCTGTCCGCGTGGCTGTTGTAGAAGCGCCAGACGTCCTCGGGGGGGAGCGGGAGCGTGGTGACGACCGCATGGAAGGTGTAGCCCGGAATCTCGAAGAGCCGGCGGCCCCGGGCCTCGGGCCGCTCTTGGATGAGCTCGCGTACCACCACCAACCGCCGCGGGGCCGGCCAGTTGAGCGCTTGGTACTGGGTCTCCGCCACCTCGAGCCCGGGCCCGAAGGGACGCCACGCGGTCAGGCCGACGATCTGCCGGTGCACCAGGCGGTTCATCCGGACGGCAATGGCGTCGGGCAGCCGGCGGGCTTCCAGGTCCTCGAGCAGTTCGGTGACGAAGCACCCCGTATCCGCGCGGAGGGCGTAGAGCCGAAACCCGGGCGGCAGCTTGGCGAAGGTCTCCGTGAGGAAAGGGGGGTCAGGACAATCGGGAGGGCGGGCTGCACGGGGGATGGGGCCATCGGGCGGGAGCCTACACCCCTTCGGGAATTATGTCACCATATTTCTGATACGGTTATTCATGGTGGCCCCCATGTGCAGGGGGGTGTACAGGGGGATGTACAAGGGGATGTACAGGGGGGGTGTACTCCCCGGGCGGTCCGGATCTGCGCGGTCCCCGGGTGGCCTCCCCCGGGCGGTCCAGTGCGGGTGCCATGGGCCTGGCAACTGTGCTAACTCTTTAGATTCGTTGACCGCGCGGCCGGCGTGCCCCCCGAGAGCTCTGGCCGTGGCTCCCCGCTCCCGGCGCTGCCGTGGCCGGGACTGCGGAGCGGAATGGGTACCGTGGGCGATCCCCGAGCGCCAGATGCACGATTTGACCGGAAAATCGCCCGCGAAACTGGTCGGGTGGGGGGCGATGTGGGGAGCCTGAGCGCCTGTCCCGACGGGCTGGTCGGGGTGAGGTCTCCCGGCTGAGTCCGAAGTTCGCGGAGGAATCCCCAGGCTCCCGGAGCCGCCCCTCCGACGCCTGGGGCTCGTCGAGAACCGGCCAGCCTTGCTCCGGCGCCGCCGCCCGGGTACCCAGCGCAGACGCT
>Ga0187881_10000301_pt1 | contig 61976 bp, 62 predicted proteins | sample June2016WEW_19_1_2_FD_133017 | JGI IMG/M metagenome (GOLD analysis project Ga0187881, IMG submission 133017) | Peatland microbial communities from SPRUCE experiment site at the Marcell Experimental Forest, Minnesota, USA - June2016WEW_19_100 | ecosystem: Environmental > Terrestrial > Soil >... | reverse complement strand
GTTCGAGTCCGCACGCAGCGGGTTTGCGGACTACACGCGGGATGGCGAGACGGGAGAGCAGCTGCGCACGCGCGTGAACCGGATCATCCTCGAGGACCTCGAGCAGAAGGTGCTCGCGCTCCGAGCGCTCCACGCGAAGCTCCGGGACATGGACGCGGGTGCCTCATTCGGGGCGGTCGTAGCGCGGTCGAAGCCGGTCTAACGTGCCCTCCCGGGGGGTCGCATGTTCGAGTTCCGCCTGCGCATCCTGGATGTACGGGAGCGTGACATGGACCCCCCTTCCTTTCTCGGGATCGTGGAAGGGTTCCCCGACGTCCTTGTGCATGCGACCTCCCCTGGGCAGGCCGAGGCGGACCTGACGATCGCCCTGATTGATTACCTGGGAAGAATCCAAGACCACGAGGCGACGCGGATTGACTGGGACGACTTCCCGACAGTAAGTGTCGCGCGCCTCTACATCAGTTCCCGCATTACCTAGCAATTTTCCAGACGACGTCATCCTTCACGAAATCGTGCGTTAATGCAGAATTCGTAGGGAGGACTGGGCTTCGGGTAGCTCATATTGTTCTCGCGCGATGGCATCCGTGTGATTTCCTCGAGTTCGAGCGGCCCTCACCAGGTCGATGCATTTAGAGCGAGAATCACGCCGTTTCAAGGACTGTGGCGGTCTCTGGATATTCGCTACTCCGCGGTAATTCATGCGGGCAACTGGTACAATCTAATTTCTGAATTGCTTCTTAGTTCGGCACCTCCAGATCCGACACTCACCGAGACCTTCGTGAACCTTCCATCGTTCAAAGCCGGGAGGGTCTCGTGGGAGATTGATCGTCTCGACGGAATCCTCGAATCTATCAAAAGTCAGCAATTCGACATAAGCGACCTTCACGTTCGCTTGGCCACACCCGGCAGAACGGGCCAAGGGCAGCTTCAGGACACGCCCGAGTTGCCTTTCTTCAGCTTCGAGCCCCTGAGTGAAAACTGGAAACCGTTCTGGCGTCCTGGAGCCGACAGCGTCGCCTTTTCCTTGGGATCCTGGAGTGCGTCTACCCAGGAATTTCTCGGCGTTGAAGCTCGAAGAGAACTCGATCGGCAGCTGCTGATTCATTCGCCTCCGTACTTCGGTTTGGATGATTTGGCCCAATACTTCTTGCGGGCAGTTTTGCCGCTCCAGTATCAGGCACGGTTCTATGTGACTGCGCCTCTCGAAACTCGAATCCAAGAAATCGTCCTTGGGGACGATAATCGAATCACTCTGAGTGTAACGGCTCCCCCCACCGCGTTGAAGAAAGACCTGCGGGTTGTGGCTCGAGCGTTAGCCAATGATCGCGTCTCGCGCGTGGACGTCCGCCCGACCGACCCCGGGGAGGAATCGGTGGGCTCCGAGCCGCTCCGCCTCAGCGTTGCTTCAACTGGTTTCGAGTGGGTTGGTGGGGCGCTGATTTTCAAACAGGAGAAGGTCGACGAATTCACTTTCGTCCTGCCCACAATGAACCAAGCCAATCCCAGGCTCGCGTCGCTCGACGTAACTGATCAAGGTTCACGACGGCTAGAGGATTTTGTTACCAGCAACCTACCTTCGGGTCGCCCGGAGGAATCCCACGAGATAGGGGCTTCTTGGTTACTTACCATCGCTGGATTCCAAGTCCTTTCGTCAGGGCTCAGGAGCCTCAGCATGGGAAGCGCCCCCGACGCCTTTGCGTTCGTCCCCTTTTCGAATGCGGTTCTCGTCGTGGAAGCTACCACAGCCGACTTGGCGACGGATGGCAAGCTGGTGAAGTTGTTTGACCGTGCGGAAGCATTGAAGAGACTCCTGCCGGGTTTCGATGTGGTTCCGGTCGCGATGACTAGGAAGTCAGAATTGACTCCGGTGGAATCGGGCTCCGCCCGGGAATTGGGGGTTGGGGTGCTTGGCCCGAAGGAGTTTGCGGAGATTCGCGAACGCGCTCGGAGGAACGACCCGCCTGCGCGGACCTTCGAGTACATCAAGTCGAAATTGCCTCAGGCAAATCCGTTCACTTTGTGAGGGTTGTCCCGCGCGCTGCTCGCGGTCGGTCATCGAACGGCCGCGTACGCAGGCTCCGAAGAGGTCTGATTCGAGCTGTCGACCACGTTCCGCTCCGGCCCCTCCAAGATGCAGATGACCCCGCAACCACGACACATCACGTTGCGATAGATCACGGGGGTCACTGCGTTCCGCCGGGTCAGGTCGACCACTGCACCGCAGGTCCGGCAGGTTGGACTGGGTTCCATGCCCCCTCAATCGAGGTGGCGGGAGATGGACCACGAGGTGGGATCCCGAAACGGGTCGGTCCCGAAACGGATGACAGGGATATAGGGAACAGGGTGGATGGGGGAGGGAGCAATGGATTGGCTTGCGCTGTTCTACGGCATCTTACTCACGATTGCGGTCGAGATCCTTTTCGTCTTCCTGGCGCCAGAAAGTTGGAAGGAACCCATCGCAGGATTGGTCCGCCGAACCCGTAAGTGGTGGCAAAACCCTCCGCTCAAGGTCTCTGCATCAAAGCAGTTGGAGGTCCAGGACCCCGCCCCGCCTGGCAGCGTCCGCATGCGTGTGGGGGAGGCCCTTCGAGAAGCGGGATTGTGGAGACAGGACGCAACGCCCGTCTCATTTGAATTCAAAGTGGCCACCTCCACAACTGAATTTGACGTCCGAGTTGCTGAGATGCATGATCCGACGATGGAGGGTAACGAGCCGCCGACGCTGCTTCTCACTCTGGCCTCGAACTCCACGTATCGGGACTTGGAGCAAACCCTAAGCGACTTACCGGCCGCCGAGACAAAAGTTCGTCAGGCGCTGCAGCGGGGGCCTCGATTCGTCGAGTCTCGCTTTCAAATCCGCATAGGATTGGTTGGCAGCTTCCCCATGGCTGGATTCTTCCGCGAACTTGAGCCAATCGTCCTCAACTGTCGAACCCGAGACGGGTCGATTGAATTCGACTATTCTCCTGGGGCGCTGGTCGTTCGAGCGGAGCTCGACGCGAGCACTCGTCGATGGCTCAAACGGGCTATCGTTGAGCTCTAGGCCCCAAGTGGGGCACGATGGTCTCTAAGACGTATTTCTCGAGGTCCGATGCGTCAACGCCGGGACCGCCAACTGAGTACACTCCCCGGCTATGAATATAGAAAACCCGGTTGCCCCCCTGGGGTTCGTAAGTGAGTGTGCGGAGCTCTCCGTTGTCCTTGAAGTGATTCCAATCGGTGTTCTCGTCGGGATTGATGTCGCCGTTCAGCGTTACGTACCGTAGTTCGGCCAATCCCGTAACCTTGAATCCACCTTGGAGAACACGGTGGGCGCGGTTCTCGAGGATCCAGTCGAAGAGTTCGATAGTCGGCGTTATTCCAACGACTTGTCCTTGGAGACGAAAAAGTGCTTTGCTCAACTGCGGGGCGGTCGCCGGGGCCAAGGTAAGGCTGGCGTAGATGAACGCCATTGGCCCGAGTGGGCCTTCACGAAGACAAATCTCTGCTCGATTCGTTTCGGGGACCAGACGGGATTCATCTCCGTAGGTGTACTCGACCGAACGGTCCCAACGCAAATTGAAGCGGATCGACCCATCATCGTTTCGCACGTGGCTCGCCTCGTTGATGAGCGTGAACCTATCTCTGCCACTTTCCACCTTTTCTTCGACGTGATACCTCCTCATTGAGGATTCGATGCCGTCGAGAGGTAGTCCGCGCTTCAACAGCGCAGCTAGCGCAGTGAGAGTGACTCGCTCTTCAGTTGCTTCAGGCACAGTAGGACGCCAGATCGGGAAGGTAGCTTCTCCGCTATAGAGCCAACTCCACCACACTTTCATGAGCGTATCGGAACCGCTCTTGATTCCCCGAGCGGAGGTCCTGCGTTTTCCAGGACCCTGCCCGTCGCGCATCAGGTAGCAAGTGGTGAGGCAGGAGGGCGACAACTCAGCAATGCCTCGACTTGGGGAGAACAAGTCGGGGAAGCTGGTTTCTTAACCCTGAAGCTGGTTCTACCTGCCCATGCCGGCGAAGGCTCAGTACACGGAGATTCAGGTTGAGGGCGCTTACGAGATACTTCAGAAGGCGACCAAAGCTCGCCCAGTCACGTCAGAGGAACTCGGAGAGAGACTCAGAATCGACGACGTGGAGGGGAATCCCATCGGGCGCGGCTTGATTACCGAGGTGATTCGCCGCAAGCGAATCCCGATTGTTGCCAAGGGGAAAGGATACTTTGTTCCGGAGTCATACGACGACGTGAAATCCTACCTGAACGACCTCAACCGGCGATCTCTCGGGATCCTGGAACGCGGCGCCCTGGTTGACTTGCTATGGCACGAGACCCACGGGGACACGGAAGGACAGAACGCGCCGTCGCTTGATGAGGTTTGAGCAGGGATTCAGCCGTGAGACCTCCGTCCCTCCTCCCCTGGAAGTGTGAGCGCTGCGGCGGTATCTTCCGGCTCTGGAACGCTGCGAGAATCGTCTACGAGTGCGATGGATGCGGCGAAGCCGGGAATCTGGCCAAGTGGGCTGCAGTGAAACTCGGCCTGCCGGCATAGCCGGTCGCGGATTCGGCTGTAAGTACGCGTTCCTGTATGATTTCCCGAAAGGGACGTCCGGACGCCGTGGTGAAACCAATCTCGATGCCAACAGAGTTCCGACCAAGGGATGCCGCCGCTCGCATCGTGGTGCCGCTTCCCACGAATGGATCAAGCACGGTCTCCCCGGGGAATGTAAACATTCGAATAAGACGCGCAGGAATCGCTTCGGGGAACGATGACGGGTTTTCATCCATCCGTGCGCCGGGTACGGTCCACACGCCCTGGGTGAAGTCACGCCACTCGTCGAGTTCCATGCGCGCGAGCTCTCGTATGTGAGAAGTTGGCCGGGGAGCCTCACCGGGTTTGCGGAATATGGCCAAGTACTCGTTCTCGAAGCAGGGGTAGACAGCCCGAGGGTACGGGTAGCTGCCCATTACGGAGGCACCTCCGCTTGGCCTGGTTGTAGATACCTTCCGCCAGACTATCGACCCAAGGTAAAGGAACTCGCACCCCCTGAGCTTCTGTATCGAGTTCACCACGATAGCGTGCAGCGGGATGATTTGGTACGGGTTCCCCTTGGTGGCCCGCAAGTATTGGTCGCCGATGTTAACGACCATCCGGCAGCCATCGCGTAAGACTGCGTAACACGTCCGCCAGACAGTCTCGAGGTCGGAGATGTACTGTTGCAGGGATTGTCCAAATCCGATCTGGTCCGAACCCCCATAATCTCGAATGGTCCAGTACGGAGGGGAGGTAACGACCAACTCGACGCGATCAATAATGTTAGGGGACGCGCGCCGCGAGTCGCCGACAAACAGGCGGTGTGTCGTCTCCACTTGGGTGGCTGACGTTTCAGTGAGGGAGGCAACTTCCCGAGACCGCGTCGAGAGCATGTGGGATGATTCTCGACTGGTATCTAGAAGTTTCGGTCGGACGGTAAAGGTGTGACAGGGTGGACTCAGGACCAGTTGCGGGTTTGCTCGCGCCGGCCTCCATGCGGCACAGCGCGCTCATCGCGGTCGCCCATCGCCCGCGCGCTCCCTTCATGAAACCCGCGGCAGCCTTCGGCTGCCGTTCCCTCGCTGCGCTTCGCTCCGCTCGGCGGGTATCATGAGGGCCCGGCCTCGGTCCTCGCTCGGGTCGCTCGGCCCGAGGCCTGCGCGCTCTCTGCGAGTCGATGACCGCGATGAGCGCGCCGAGCGCCTCCGCGAACCCGTTCCCCGACCTGCCCGCGATCCGCGGGCCCGACGCGAGTCCGCAGCCGGGTCGTCCCGTCAGCCCGACCACCCATCGGTTCCCGAGCCCCCGCTTCGGCGACTACTCGCGGACGCGGTTCGAGTCGCGGGTCGCGTTCGGCGGCCCGGACGAAGACGCGGAGGGGGTCACGACCCCGACGCGGCAGTTCAGCCTCCTCGAGATTACCTCAGGGTGGCTCGACGATTCCCGTGAGGCGGACGAGCGCGCCGAGGCGCGGAGGTTGCGCGACCTGCGCGGGCGCGTAAAGGCGGCCCGGGTCGCGATTTCGACCACCCCCGGCGCTGAGGAGGTCCTACGGCAGGACTGGGTCAAGGCGGCTCACTTCTACGCCAAGTTTGGAATCACCGAAGCACAGTTCCGGCACGGCGTCCCATCTCTCGATTGTCTTTCTCAGGACGATCCGTTTCCCGCCTCCCTCGCGGTCTCGGTGAAAGTGCTGGCAGAGCCGCGGGCTCGAAAAGGGGCGACGCTCCCCGCGTAACCGGCACGATGAAACGCGAGCCGCGTTAACTCGTGCTGTCGCACGGGGGCCGGCCTGACGAAGCGGTTGTCCGCGCGTAAGCCGTGCTATGGTTTGTCATGATATAGATTCGAGGTGATTCGGGTTCAACCAAAGGTCGAAGGAAATGACTGCGCGCGACGAGCGCGTGGTCTGGACCGTGCCGGGTGCGGCCGCAGACCCACACGGTGGTGCGGCGGAACGGATTCGACCGCCGCTTTTCACGAGACTCTCCTCTATCGTTTTCGAACGTCGGGAGGAGGAAGAATGACCGCTGGCAAGAGTGTGAACGCGAGAGTTGGGGGGAGACTGGGAGGTCGAAAACACGCCGAGGTCCGCCGGCACACGCGCCGGCTTGCGCCGGGAGTGGTTGGCATCTGCCTTGTCATGGTTTTCGCTGCAGTCGCCTTCGTGGTCGTGCCTTCTACGGTGCGCGCTTCGAACGTGGGGCAATCCAGCGGCCTTTCGGCCGCAGACAACGGGACCGGGCCGGACCTCATTCAGGGCACGTACCTGACGCTCCAATGCACACACGGGACGATCTCTCTGGGCGGAACGGTGTACTGCAGCCACACCACTGTCGGCCCCCGCGACATGTGTGACTCTTCTTCGTGCCAGTTCTCGATGACCGGCACTGTGGATTCCGGTTACACGTTCTACGGGTGGGTCCTTAGCGGGCAGGCTTCGGTCGGGTGCGGGTCATGCCTCAGTACGACGCTTACTCTCTACACGCCCAACCCGAACAACCAGTACTCGGCCTCGGTCACCCTCGACACGACGTCTTCCCCACCTCCCCCGCCTCCTCCCACTGTCGAAGTAACCTTTGTCACATTCGAAAACTGGTCTATGAAGTGGATCCCTGCCGAGGTCCAGGTCTGTCCAACGAGCGGCGGCAGCTGCTCCACTGTCTCAAACGGGCAAACTCTGCCGCTCAAACAGTACACTGCTTACACACTGGACGCCATTGACCTTCCGTACTTGGTGGCCTTTTCTCAGTGGACGACTAATGCAGGAATCCTTTCTCCGAGCAGCGCAAACCCTACCCAATTCACACCAACGAATGGCGGGGTGGTTTCTTTGATAGCCAATATAACCAGCCGGAATTGGGCAGGATATATCTACTCTCAGCCATTGTTTCCTTCCGGACCGGCACCCGCCAGCAATTGTTTCGGTGGTGGCACCTGCTCCGGTGCCAGCGGCGATGGACAGGGGACAACCTGCGTGATCTCCTCGTTCTCCGAGATCACGGGAGACTTCCTGTACGTGACTGTCAACTACCTGGGAGGCACCAACGTAATCTCGTCAGTGACCGCTGGCAGTGTCAGCGCGTCCTATATCGGAGGCGAGTTTGCGAACTCGCAATCGGTCGCATTCTATGACGTTGTCTCTGAACATGGAGGCACCGTCACAATCACGGTCACGATAAGTATCGCCGAGTATGGCACATGCCGAGTCGGGCAACTCACCGCAGGCACAACGGTGGGCGTGGTGGGAACCGGTGCCAACAATTATGGCGCGAGCTTGAGCGTGACGAACATTGCCACACACCAACCCTCGCTACTCTTGGCACTGATCGGTTCCACGCGCCCTTCGGGCGCATATACGATGGCGAGTCCCGCCGGCAATTGGGTGGTGGGCGCAAATCAGGCGACCGGCACTAATCCCGGGACCGAATCGGCACTCTATGGCTACAACGACAGCGCCTCGGGAACGGTCACTTTTGCATTCACGTGCAACCCATATTCGGGTGTATACATCAGTGGTATCGTCGTGGAGTTATACTTGCCGAATTCGGTAGGTATTTCCAACGTTACTGGAGTGTTCAGGATTCCTATGGGCAGCAATTTGATTTTCGGAATGTGGGTCGGGATCGGGGGGTTGCCCCTCAAAGGACCGAATAACAACACCAATCTCTGGCAAGCTGGCGTCAAAGACGTTGCAGGCAGCATTTCGGCGTGGGTAGAAGACGTTCCAGGTAACATTACTTACAACAATTCTTTCCAAATCTTTCCCGGGGACCAAATCGAGGTGACGGTGAGGTCGAGTGGAGGAACAAGTTTCTTCTCCATTCAAGATCAGAGCAGACTAGGCAACCCCACTTGGTCCCGCAGCACACCTTTCACACCTTCTTTCGAGTCCGGGGAATGGATTGCCGAGCCAACGGGCGCCACGGGGACGACCCATAACAACACCAATGTTACGTACATGGCGGTGAACGGGGTCGCTCTGACCATGTACGCCGCCTACACTGGATTGTGGTACAGTCCCCGCACCGGGGCCGCATGGTACTTCACTCCCCTTGTGGCGGGACTGAGCTCGCCTGAATTCTCGATCGAACCTACCTGAGAACCATCGGAATCCAGGTCGGTATGGCGTCTCCACCCGCACGTCAAACTCCCGTCTCGTCTCAAGGGAGATTCCGTTCCCGAGTGCAGCATGCGCCGAGCGTCACTATCGTCACCATGTCCGTGCTCTTGATAGCCTCCATTTCGGGAGTCAGTGAGGCTCGCAGCGGCCCGCCTCCCTCTCTCGGCCCCTCCGTTACAACGGCTTCCGCGGGACCCACTGTTCAGGTCGGTTCGTACCCGTTTGGTGTGGCCTTCGACCCGGTGAACGATTACCTTTACGTGACCAACTTCGGTTCCAACAACATCAGCGTCGTCAACACTACCACGAATCAAGTGGTCGCCTCGATTCCGACGCCCTTTGGGATTGAGACGATCGCGGCGGACACTGCGACCGGGTTGGTCTACACCGGCGATGCGGTCTCGACTGTCTATGCTATCAGTCCTTCTACCAACCGGGTGGAGTGGACCATCCCGCTCGTGGGGGCCGGCTGCCCTTATGGATGCGGCCCGAATGTCGGGACCTACGACTCGGCGAATGGTGACATCTATGTCACGGACATTTCCACCAACAACGTGAGTGTGATTCATGGGGCGACGGCCGTAACGGCAATCCCGGTAGGTGTCCACCCCAACGGGGCCGTATACGACTCAGCGAACGGAGAGGTGTTTGTTTCCAACGAAGGGGCCGCCATACCTGCCAACCTCACCGTCATCAACGGGACGACCAACCGTGTCGTGGGGCAGGTTTACCCATCAGGCGGTGGACCCGGTGTGACGTACGACAGTTCGAACGGAGAGGTGTACACCTGTACCAACGGTATACAGGCAGACTCTTCCAACTTTGTCAGCGTGGCGAACGGAACCACCAACACCGTCGTCGCCTCGATCCCGATCGGGAGCGCATGCGGGGGGGCTGTCTACGACCCGAACAACGGCTACGTGTATATCACCGATCAAGGGAAACCCGGAGGGCAGTACCTGTCCAACGTTACGGTCATCGACCCCGACACCAACCGGATAGTCTTGACCCAAGCCGTACAGTCGGGACCGATTGGCATCGCCTACGATACGGCCAATCACAACGTGTATGTTGCGGACTCGAACACGAACAACATCAGCATCCTCCCGCAGATCTACCGCCTGACCGTACACGAAACCGGACTCCCGGTCGGGACCAACTGGTCGGCCACGGTAGGGGGAACGATCTTCTCCTCGACGACCTCCTCGATCACGTTCCCGGAACCGAACGGGACCTTCAGTTTCACGATAGGCCACCAGACGAATCGCTCGGCGTGTCCGTCCTCGGGAAACGTGACGGTGGCAGGCGGCCCGCGAGAACAGAACGTGACGTTTTCGACCTCGGCCTGCGGCGGATCTCCGGCTGGGTTCCTCGGACTACCCGGGGCGACGGGATACTACGTCCTCGGGGGATTCGTTGCGCTGCTCGTGGCAGCGACGGTGGTGGTCATCGTCCTGACGCGGAGGAAACGCCGGGCGAAGGCTTCGCCAACCACGCCCCCGTCCGACGGCGCGACGGGCCAGTATCGTTAGCTCCGCGTCCGCGTGAACGCGGCGCGAGCGGTGGTCGCGACCCCCCCCGGGCCGAGACGCTCGCGCGCGACCTGCGTGATGTGATGCGAACCAGACGCGGACGCGGTTCGAGTCGCGGGTCGCGTTCGGCGGCCCGGACGAGGACGAGGAGGAATTCATCGCGACCCCGACGCGTCAGTTCAGCCTCCTGGAGATCACGAGCGGCCTCTCCGACGACTCGCGGGAGGGCGACGAGCGCGCGGAGGCGCGGAGGCTGCGCGACCTGCGCGGGCGCGTCAAGGCGGCGCGAGCGGTCGTGTCCCGAACCCCCGGACTCGCCGAGATTATCGCGAGCGACTGGCGCAAGGCGGCGAGGTTCTACGCGCGGTTCGGAATCACGGAGACGCAGTTCTGGTACGGGGTTTCTGGAAGTTCTCTAGGAGATATGGGTGTAAACCGCACTCTGGAATGTCTGCGGAGCGTCTCGGAACGAGACACCGAGGTGTCGGGGTCGCAGGAGTAGTTTCCTGTTATTGGTACGTGTGAATGAACACTCGTGCGCATCACAAATCCCCGCCAAATCCCGGGGGTGCCGAACAAGAGTGTATACGCCGGTAGAAGGCAACCAAACCCGGCTTCAATCGATGCCTCGCGACCCGCCTCAGGAAAATCGCCCGACGGCGCGAGGCGAACGCGTGGTCTGGACCGTGCCGGGTGCGGCCTCAGACCGGTCCGGCAGTGCGGTGGAGCGATTTGGCCCGCCGCTTTTCCCAAGCCTCTCCTCTATCGTTTTCAAGCGCCGGGAGGGGGAAGAATGACCGCTGGCAAGACCATGTGTGAGCAAGTTGTGGGAAGACCACGAGGTCGAAAACACGTCGAGACTCGCCGTCGGACGCGTCGGCTCGCGCCGGGAGTGATCGGACTCTGTTTTGTCATGATTCTCGCGTCATTCGCATTCGTGATGGTGCCTTCTCCGGCCCTTGCGAACCCCCTCAAGGTTTGCCAACAATGCCCCAACGCTCCTAGTCAATGCGAGCCGAATTGCGGGGGTGGCGGCGGTGGGTCAACACCGCTATCGGTCGCTTTGATTGCGAGTGCCCCGAGTGGGGTTTCAGCAAATCCAGCCTGTCAGAGCGACCCTGCGGGCTTGTGCGTGGCCGGTTATTCGTCGTCATACAATGCCCCCATCACCGCAAGCAACGGCGAACTTTACGAGACGACATTCATGTCACTCCCTGCGGGCGGTGCGGGCTCGTACACGTACTATTGGTCGTATCCGGGAGTCAGCGGCTGGGTGCAGGGTTCGTCAATCATGAATTATGAGTTTTCCAAGATTGGAACATTCTCCGTCTCGGTGGAAATCACCGAATCCGGATTCTCGTCGGTACAGACAACCATCACGGCCACCATCTCCGCGGCTGCGGAACCCGGTGGACAGACGTATTCCGCGGGGTTGCTTGGATGGGCGATCTCGTTGACACAGGCTGAGACCCAGTGGGCTGTCTACGGAATGGAGGCCGGGGTGGCCGTCGGCGGGATTGCTGCGTCTATTCTTGCCGCGACTGTCATAGGTGCCCCAGTGTCCCTCCTAATGTCACCCTTTATCGGGGTGCTGGCAGGATACCTACTGTGGGTGCAGGCCGACGATCATGGGTCCGGAGTTTGTTTCTACTGGGTCTGGCTCGTGCTAGTGCCAATAGTTTCCCCGAACCCGGTCCCATCAGGATACTAGGATAGGAATATGGTCAAGGATGAGATGTCGCTGGGCGTCCAGTTCGTTCGCGCGTTTCGTTGGTACGTCGTAGGTGTCGCAAGCACCCTGCTGGGCCTGCTGGTCCTTTCGATCCTCGGTCAGGTGTCGGGCACAGTGGTGTTCTACCTGACCGAGGTGGTAGCCGCGCTCGCCATCGTCTTCCTCGTCGCCGTCTGGAAGACGAAGGCATGGCCGGGCAGGGAAAGGCAGAGCGACCAACCCACGCCGAACCCGTAGGTCCGCGACGCAACGCCCGCGCGCAGCCCCTTCCGTGAAGGCGGGCGGGGCCCGGCCTAACCATTTCATTCTTCTTTTCGCCGGTCGTGCGGAGGCGGTGGAAGCGGACCCGGCGCAGTCGGTCCTCCCCTCCCCTTCTTTCTCCGACTCGACATCGCAATCGCAACCCCGGCGCCTGCCACTGCGACTACGGCGGCGACGTGAATCTTACCGTCTCGAACGGCTTCGCTGGCAACAGTTCTCAAAGCATATCGACCTGTGGAAGAGCCGCTGCCTCGAACCTCACGAGTTCATCTCAGTTCGAGGTGCGGGTTCCCGTCACAATCGGAAGATTGCACTATGACTTGTCTTACGTTCTTCCCATTCCAGAGACGTTCGCTACCTATTTCCGGCAAACTTCGGTACGTGGCAGGTCGACAACCTCTCGGCACCCGGTGGACCCGGTGGCGGCTGGACGTCTTCCTATTCCCCCTGTTTGGGAGGGGGCAAGCGCGCGACCATCCAGCGGTTCCGCGACCTCCGCTCCCGCGTGACGGCGGCGCGGGCGGTGGTCGCGACCCCCCCGGGCGGGTCCGAGACGCTCGCGCGCGACGGGCGTGATGGGACGCGTTCCGGACGCGGACGCGGTTCGAGTTGCGGGTCGCGTTCGGCGGCCCGGACGAAGGCGAGGACGCAGAGGAGATCGCGACCCCAATGCGGCAGTTCAGCGTCCTGGAGATCACCAGTGGGCTGCCCGACGACTCGCGGGAGGCGGACGAGCGGGCCGCGGAGCGGAGGCTGCGCGACCTGCGCGGACGCGTCAAGGCGGCGCGGGCGCTAGTGTCCGCCACGCCGGGGCTCGCGGACACCCTGCGTGGAGATTGGCAGAAAGCCGTGCGGTTCTACGCGAGGTTCGGAATCACGGAGGACTGGTTCCGGCGGGGGATCCCCTTTTCGGGACTCGACGAGGAAGTCAGCCGACCATCCGACTTCCCTGAAGTGGCTGGCAATGGTTGGGCAGACGCGCAACGTCGAACAGAGCGACAATCGCTCGAGGCACTCAGCTCGATAGATACTTACCGTGGGATAGACGTGCATCCTACGGCGAATCCGTATCGGTCTGGTTGTGCAAGAACCACGGATCTGCCTCCAATCACACGCCACCATTTCGGCGGAGGCGTGATGACAACCCGTCCAGCGAGACATCTTCAAGATAAGGGGGGAGGGTAACGGAGCCTCGCAGGCGCCGGGCGCTTGCTTCAATCCCCCGACCTCCCGGTCATGTCGTCGTCATGAAAATCGTAACCACGGCGCCTCTGGGAGCTTGGTACGGGAACTTCTCCCGCCGGCATCGCGATTTCGTTATCAACGCGATCGACGCCGTGCCCGTATCCGGTGGCGATATAGTAGGAGAGTTCGGAATCGACGACTCGTCGGCGGACTGGGCAAAGGAAATTGCCACGTTTCCCGACGTGGTAGAGGCCGACATGATCGACACGATCTCCGATACTGGGAGATACAGAGTTCGATACCGCCGCACGCCCATGGTGTCCCTGATGAGAAGGTCCGCGATTCTCTTTCGATTCCCCGTCATGATCAGGAACGGGATGATGTATTGGGAAATGATCGCCGAGCGATCAAGGATGAGCCATGTCATGAAGATCCTTGACAAGGCCGCCGCCGACCCTCGTCTTGTGTCGCTCAATGGCAGCTCGCTCCGCCCGGTCCCGCACTTTACCCCGGCTCAGCGTTCCCTTTTCCACGAAGCTCTCGCGTCGGGCTACTTCGAGGTGCCGCGTCACATCACGCTCACTCAGCTGGCCGGGAAGGTTTCGCGAAACAAATCGTCGGTCTCGAAGATGCTTGATCGAGTCGAGCGGATACTCGCGGAATTCGCTGCAACGGCGGGCGTTTGAGACGGCCAATGGCAACATGTTCGTCAACTAGTCTATCTGCCAACGCGCGATAATCGTGCTAAGGTCGGTCCAAGACCCCCGTGGCGGCACAATGAGCGTCGTCGTCCGGATCCCTAGCGAGCTCGAGGCCTTCATACAGCCACCGCATGCGCAGACCCTCGTGATCCGAGGGCCACCGGGATCCGGCAAGACGATGCTGGCCCTGGCCCTATTGGAGTCGTTCCATGGGCGCCGTGTCTACGTAAGCCTCCGAGTGACGCGGGGATCCCTCCTCCGCCAAATCCCTTGGCTAGGCATGCTATCGCCCGAGGGAATCGAAGTCGTGGACGCCTCCGAAGAAACCGGGCACGTTCAGGATCGCGGCCGACTGAATATCAAGGACAATCTGCTTTCCCACCGGGATGAGGCCCGGGAGCTAGACGAGTTTCTCTGGCTCCCGCAGGCAGTCCAGTCGGCTTGGAGCAAAACGGACGCCAAGAACCCCACGCTGGTTATCCTTGACTCGTGGGACGCAATCATCGACCAGTACTTCGAAAGAGTCGTGGGCCCGGGGGAGCCGGTTCCGTCACGATCCGAGATCGAGCGTATCCTGCTCCGGCGGATGACGAAGGGGAACATCTCCCTCGTCCTCGTGCTCGAACGGGATGGGCCCGCGGCGTTGGACTACCAGGTGGACGGGATTGCGGAGACATCGCGGCATCTCAAGGAAGGCAGGCTGGAACGCTGGCTCAGCATCCAAAAGCTGCGCGGTGTGAAGGTCTCTGTCGACACCTACCCTTTCACGATCACGGGAGGTCGCTTCGCCGCGATCACTCCCGCAGGTCTCGGAGCCTTCGACCGAATCCACCCCCCGGCCCCGGATCCCCGTCCCGAAGACCCGGGAATGTGGCCCGGAAGTACCGATTATGCCGAGGCATTTGGGCGGCTCCTTCCTGATGCGCTAACTTTGTTCTCTCTCGATACGGCAGTACCCAGAGAGGTGTGCCGGGCGATCATCGGCCCGATGGTAATACAGACCATCCAAGCCGGTGGACGGACACTCGTCCTCGCCCCAGCCTCGTTAGAGCCCGAAGACTCGTACATGTCGATTGCGGACACCCTCCCGAAGGATGCGGTCAGAAGCCGGTTGCGGGTGATGTCTGCTCTTCCCCAGCATTATCGCGCTGAAGAAATGCCGGAGTCAATCATTCCGTTCGACCGGATCCGTTGGACGAAGGCGGGCCCGTCGGTGCCTATTTTCGAAGACTCCGAGTTCCTTCAGGCCGCCCCCCTGACATCGGATCGGCCGAACCTCATCTTGGTGTACCTCTCGGGCCTCGAGGCGATGGTGGAGGAGGCCGGACTACCCGTCGCCCATGGAATCCTACCGGCGATCGCTGAGACCATATTCCCAAGGAGCCCGGTCCACGTAATCACCGTCGGACGATCGAATGATCCGGTGTTGCCGACGGTGAGCCCACTTTGCAGGAACCTCTTCGATATTGACTACACCAATGGGCGTGTCTTCCTTTCCGGCCGTCGACCGTACGTGTCCCCGCGCATCCTATCCGATATAGGCGGCACTGAACCGTACCGGCTAACGCGGATAGAGTAGCCGCAATGCTAGTGTCGTCTTCGCCGACGTCGTAACCCAGGTCATACGTCTTCCGTCCGGCAACGGTTCCATCGCCCCGCTCGGTCTCGTCGATCGGCCATTAGCTCGGGTGTTCCCCGCTTCCCGAGTCCCGGGGTCACCACACGGGCCGCGCCCGCGTGAAGTCGGCGCGGGCGGTGGAATGGTCGCGACCCCCCCGGGCCGGGCCGAGACGCTCCCGGGCGATTGACTCGCGGCAGGGTGCCGCCTTCCCTCGAGGGAATTGACCGAGCTTGGTCCGAAGTCCTCGACCAGGTCAGGCGTTCCTCATCTTGGCGCGCGAGACGAAGCCCTTCTTGTCAAGGAAGTACATGTAGCCGGCTTGGCGCTTGATCTTCTCGGTGCCGACGCGTCCTTTCTTGCCGGACTTGTTCACCTTCGTTGGGACCTTCCAAAGGAACCCGTCCTTGCCGAGATAGTACAGATAACCCTTCACTCGCTTGGTCTGCTCCCTGCCTACACGTTCCGCCATGCCAGCGACCTCACGGCGAGGAAGAAGACCTTCGTATTTAGAGGTACTGACGGAGTGTCGGCGGAGAGCCTGTATCCTTGACGGAGAATCGCGCGGGTCCTACCCGCCCGGTTCGCTCAAGGGGGTGGCCGCACGCGGCAGGATTCGTGAACCGATTGCGCGACAGAAATGGTTCTGGACACCGCGGTGAAGGTCTTTCCTTAAGAAGTCGTTCCGGAATCACTCCGGTGTGCCGCCATAGCTCAGTCGGTAGAGCGGCTGATTTGTAATCAGCAGGTCGGGAGTTCAATCCTCTCTGGCGGCTTTGACGAACTGCGAACGGCGTCCCCCCGAGAGGAGCCGGCGTTGGGTGGCGGTGTACACGCGGACCCTTCCCATGCACGGTGCCCAACGGGGTCCGCCGTACTGTCGGTTCCGAACGGGACGGTATCCCTCTACTTGCGAGCCGGGGCCCCGCGGTGGAACGAATAGCTTCCGAAACTTGTCATCCTGGTCCTTTAGGCGTCTACTGGAGGAATGCTCTTGTCCAACCAGCGGCTGGTCGATTCGATGGCGGTTCCCGAGGCGCCCTCGCCCCATTGCCCATTTTGCAACCATGCCATTGACCCCAAGACGGACATCCTTTGGGACCACACGCCCATGGTTGCGATGGGAGGGGTCACCATCGTGTACTGCGGATGGTGCGGAGCCATCATCGGCAGCGCATCGCACCAGACGTTCCTCAAGAAGCAGCGGGGTTGAGCCCGAGCGACCCGAGCGACGTTCGTCCAAGCCGGGGGATCGGCGGCGTTCTGTGCGCGTCGCCTACCCCGAAAAAACCCATCCGCGATACGGATAGCTTGATAATCCCTAATACGCATAGATACTCCGATGACCTTCCACCGCCGTTGGCGACTGGCGCGGCGTCGGGGCGTCGCCGAGATCCTCGGTGCCGTTCTGCTGATCGCCCTCACCTTGATCGCCGGAGTCATGCTGTTCTCGTTCCGGTTCTATACGCCCCCTTCTCCCCCGATCGTCAGCTGGGTCATCCACGCGGGAGGGAGCAATCCCGTCTGGGGCGACCCGACGGATTGTCAACCTTGGGGGTACACGCTGGGCAATTATCCGATGAGCCAAGGGGCGGCGGAGACATGGGTAGGCGATTATCACGACCCTCCTAGTACGAACAGTTGGTACGGCCAATGCGGTGACGGGCAGAGCGGGGCCGAGACGGGGAACTATTCCGCGCTCAACTCGAGCCAGTTCACCATCACCGCGGTTTCGTCCCCGAACATCTTGCTGAGCGACATCGATTTCACCTTCATCTGTAACAACGCGAGCAGCAGCGGTGGCACGACGGTCCTCGTCAACGGTTCCCTGTCCTCCATGACATGGTTCCCGGGCGTCTCCCAGGAACCCGCGGGCTACGCGCCGTATCTCGGGTACTGCGGCAACTTCGACGCGGGCAGCACCACTGCCGCGAATGGGGTCTACTACAATCGGCTCGGCATCTTTGTGCCGCTAACCGAGGGCATTGACACCGTCCAAGTCGGGGACACCTTCATCCTGTACATTCACAACGGCGGATACCCGCTCGACTTCATGTGCGTCGCGAACGCGGGGCTCATCAACTTCGACGGACAGGGAAGTACTTTCGCCGGCTGCGTGGCCCCTATCAACCCCGCCACGCATCGGCCGTACGGCAACGTGACGCTGGACTATGATGACTATCATGGGGCTCCCCCGTGGTGCTTCACGAGCGCGACGGCGTGTACTATCTACCTGAGGTACATGGGCACGCCCAACACGATCCTTGCGAAGATCCCCGTCTATTCCCTCGCGCCCTCCAACACGTAAGGGGTCGGTCCATCACGATAGAAACGACGGGGCTCACCCGAAGGTAGGCGGACGATGTCTCCCCTCAGCCGTCGATCCCTCCGTAGGGGAATCACGATCGCCGTCATCGCGGCGGCCATCGTCGTGATCGTGCTCGTGGGCTTGATCGCGGGAGGGGTGTTGGTCCTTCCCTCGAACAACTCCGGCACGGTGACGATCTCCTCCGTCCACCTCGTGATCCAGGAGGGCAATACGACGAACGGACCGTGGTTCGGCCGCTGGTCCATTAACTATACGGAGGCCGAAGGATTCCCCATTCAGGTTCCCTCCGGCGGAAACTTCTCGATCGTGTGGCTGTCGATCATCAATCTCGACGGCATCAGCCATACTATCTATTCGGTGAAGGTCAGTCCGGCCCCTCCGTTGAAGTTCGCGTACACCATGCCCAAGCTGCCGCTCACTATCCCCGGGGACGCCGAAGGAGGCAACCTCGGGATCTACATCGGCGTGCCCTCGAACCCCGGGGCGACGTACGCGGTCACCGTGTTCGTCAACGCTCTGAGCCCGGCCGGGTAGTCTGCTTCGGACGGCCCTGAGGTGGTGTCCCCTGGGCCCTATGGCTTATCCCAGCCTCGGCCCAGCCGATTGAGATCGCTCCCGTCCCGGTGTCCGTGTCCCCGGTTGGGTGGTCTGTCGGCGGCCTAAGGGACCGAGCCGGGGGCCGCCGCCCATTTCTCGGCGGCCCGCAGATGGGGCCCCGGGGTCATGCCTTCGACAACGCCTCGGATCCGGCCCTCGGCGTCCACGAAGAAGGTGACGCGCTTCGCCCACCCCAGGAGCCCGAGGACGCCGTACTTCCGCGCGACCTCCTTCGAGGGGTCGCCGACCATCGGGAAACGAGAGCCGCACTTCTCCGCGAACGCCGACTGGGTCTCGGTCGAGTCCACGCTCACGGCGATGACCTCGATCCCCGCCCGTTGGAACTGGTCGTAGCGTTGGGCAAACCATCGGGTCTCGATCGTGCAACCGGTGGTGTTCGCCTTCGGGAAGAAGTACAGCACTACGGGATGGCCGCGATAGGAGGCGAGCGTGCGCGTTTTCCCCTCCGCGAGGGGGATGGGAAAGTCCGGGGCCAAGTCTCCGACCGCGAGCATGCGGAGGCGAATCCCGGAGCCTATTTCACAAGGCTGAGCCGGGCCAGCTCGTCGTCACTGAGCGGAGGGGTACCGCCGAAGCCGAGGATCTCCTCGAGCCGTTCCGGGCTGGGGAGTGGGATGACCGCCGTTGCCACCCAGGGCCAGCGCAACACGAAGTGGAGGGCGGCCTGCGCCAAGGTCCGGCGACGGTCCTTCGTCAGGAACCCCAGAGCCAGGACCGGGTCGAACTCGGCTCGCAGCCGTCGGAGGTCGACCGGCCCGGCTCCGGGACCCGCGAGCATCGCGGTGGTCGCGAACCGGCTGCCGTCGAGCCGGCCGTCCGCGAATGGGTTGCGGGCGACGACGCGCGCCTCGACCTGATCATCGGTCGGCTCAAAGACGGAAACCAGTCCAAGGTCCAGGAGCGAGAGCTCGCTCGTGAAAAGAGCGGGCGAACGCTCGAACTTCGGAAGGACGGAGACCGGAGTGGGAAGCCGGACCGACCACACCAGCTCTCCGGGGCCTGTGGTGGTCCCGGGGAGGGCCGCGGATCCGGGCGCGTCTTCCGCGCCTCCGCCCGGCCCCGGATGCCATTCGATCACCGAAAGCGCTACCGGAGCGAGTCGACGCCGGCTCCGTTCCAGGGATTCTGCGAGAGCGGTATCGAGGTCCTGGGGGGGAGACGAATCCCCCTGACGGGTGCGCTCCGATGCCAGCGACTCGACGGAGCGTCCGACGATCACCGCAAGGTCGGGGTCCGGGATGGGAAATGCCGTCGCGATCAGTCGCTCTGCCCGTTCCGGGAACCGTGCGTCCGCCACGTCGAACGTCGTGACCCCGTGCTCCCGGGCACGCCGGAGGAGCGCGGCCGCGCGCGCGTCCGCGGACGGCGGGGCAACGGCGGGCGGGTCGACCGAGATCGAGACAGCCGAGAAGCGCCGTTGCGTGCGGGGGAGTCGGCGGTTCTCTACGGTGGGGCCTGGAGGGCTCGACATACCCTGACCGCCGACTCCCAGTCGCGGGCCGTACTCAACCGTTCCGACACCCCCTCCCCCAGCACTCCTTATCCCCGGCAACCGGTACCCGCCCGATGACCTCCCGGGCCAACTCCCGCCTGCCGCTCGCGGAACGTCTCCGGCCCACTCGTCTCGACGATATCGTCGGGAACCCGAGGGCTCGGTACGAGCTTCGTGCCTGGGCCAAGCAGTGGGAGGAGGGTCGGATTCCGGCTCGGCGCGCGGCGGTGCTTTCCGGGCCCCCCGGGGTAGGAAAGACGACCGCGGCCCTCGCGCTCGCCGCCGAGCTCGGGTGGACCCTCGTCGAGATGAACGCCTCCGACGCTCGCAACGAGCAATCCGTCGAGCAGGTCGCCGGACGGGCGTCCGTAAGCCACACGCTCGACGAAACGGTCGCCGGCAAGCGAGCTCGTCACGCCCTGATCCTCCTGGACGAGGCGGATTGTCTCACCGGCCGTCTCACGGAGTCTGCCCGCTCCCGACCGGTACCGCCGGCCCTGGCGGACTTCTTGCGGGGACGGTACGTGTCGATCGACGCCCTCAACGCCGCGTGGGGGCTTCTCCCGAAGGGGAAGCCGCGCGCGTTCGAAGACTGGAGCGCGGTCCCCCGTTCTCCCGGGAACGCGGGGTGGGCGCGACTGCCCGCCGCGCGCCGGGACATCGAGGAGTGGAGGTCGAGCGGTCGCTCGGCGGACCTTTCCGACCGCGGAGGGCTCGGCGCCATCACCCGCCTGGCCCGGTCCACGCGCCAACCGATCGTGCTCACGGTCAACGACGACCGGACGCTGACCCGATACTCGACCGTGTTCCGGACGGGGGTCGTGCGGATCCGTTTCTATCCGCTGCGCGAAGGCGAGCTATCGGCCTTCGTCCAACGCGTCGCACGCTCGGAGCAGATCGCACTTCATCCGGGGGCCCTCGAATCGATCGTGAAGCGGTCCCACGGCGACGTGCGCGCGGCACTGAACGACCTCGACGCGATCGCTCCGCTGCCCCCCGGCCCTTGGCAGCTCACCGTGCTCGGCTTCCGGGACCTCGCCGCGGACTTCGTAGCGCTGACCGAAGAGGCGCTCACGACCCCGCGCTACTACCGGTCCGTGGAGGTCCAGGACCGGCTCGATGCTCCTCCCGACGACCTCCTGCCGTGGATCGAGGAGAACCTGCCCATGTTCGCACCGGACGCCGGCCACCGCGACGCGGCGTTCCGCGTCCTCGCCGTGGCCGACCAGTTCCTCGCCCGTGCCCGACGGGCCCGGGTCTACGGGCTGTGGAGCTACGCGTCCGAGCTCATGACCGGGGGGGTCTCCCTGGCCTTGCACGACGGACCGGGCGCCGGGAGGAGCGCGGGCGTGTCCTTCCCGGCGTTCCTCGGAGATATGGGACGCTCCCGCGCCCTGCGCGCCACCCGGGATTCGCTCGCGAAGAAGGCAGGACACCGGTTCCATTTGTCCACCGCCAAGAGCCGGGAGGTCGTGCTGCCGTTCCTCGAGCGGATCTTCTCCGCCGCTTCCGGCCGAGGGAGCCGCGTCGAGGTCCGACAGCGTGCCGGCGCGATCGCCCACGAGCTCGAGCTCACTCCCGAGGAGGTGGGGTTCCTCCTAGGAACGGAGCCCGATTCCCGAGCGGTGACCGAGATCCTCGCGGGTTCGGCCCCCGTCGCGCCTCCCGTCCGATCGGAGGATGAGGAAACCCCTACCCGGCCCGGGCCGACGGTCAGCGATGGGTCCGGCGAACCCCCGAAGCGAGTCCAGCGGCAGCTGTCGGATTTCGGGAACGGTTGAGCGTCCCCTCGACCCGTTACCTTATGCGAGCTTCGCGTGGACCGAGATCGCGACGTTCCCCTTGAGGGCGTTCGAGATCGGGCATCCCTGGCCAGCAGCCTGAGCCGCTTGCTGGAACTCGGCCGCCGAGATCCCCGGAACCTTCCCCGTGACGTCGAGCTCCATCGTAGTGACCTTCCACGCGTCCCCGACCTTGTCGAACGTCGCCGTCGCGGACACGGTGAGGCGCTCGGGAGGCTTCTGGATCCGACCGAGGCCCCCAGAGAGCGCCATCGAGAAGCAGGCGGCGTGCGCGGCCGCGAGCAGCTCCTCCGGGCTCGTCTTCCCGCCGGGCGCCTCGGTCCGAGCCGCCCAGGAGACCGCCATCTCGCCGAACGCTCCGCTAGTGCCCTTGACGGTACCGTGACCATGGACCAGGTCGTTCTCCCAGACCGCCGTTGCCGTCCGCTTCGCTGCCATCATCGGGCCGAATTTTCCGACCAATTTAACCTCACGCTTTCGTGATTCCAGCGTTCGGGCAACGCTTTCCGCCGGGGCGTTGTCGGGAACGTGTGGCCGTCGCGCTTCCCGACCTTCCGCGGTTCCTCGTCCTCGAGCCGCTCTCGACCGTTCGGGTCGAGATGCGTCTCGTCTCGCCCGCGTGCGAGATCGATGTAGAGCTCGAAAACCCCCACCCGGGTCGCTCGTTCGTTCTGCTGATCGGACACAAGTCGGGCCCCTTTGTCCAACGGGTCCGCCTGGCCGGAAAGGCTCGGATCTACTTCGACCCGCAAGCGCCCGGCGAGTACGTGCTGCTGGTCGCGAACCCCCAGAAGGAGCCGATCGTGCTCCGTCTCAGGGCCCGAGATGTGGGAGCCGTGGCGACGGTAGGGCGAGGGGCTCGGAAACGGGTCCGGTCGAAGGCAGCGCCTCGTCGGGGCCGCCCTTCCGCCGGGCGACCTCGCGCCAAGGCACGGGTCACCCGCCCCGCCGCCTCTCGCCGACCCTGAGCCCCCGGTGGGCCGCTTCCGCCAGTACGGCGGAGGATTGAAGGCCCCCGGTGCTTCCCGCCCACGGGGGCGAGACGAGTGGCGGCCTTTCTGGTCTACGTCGCGGTCTTCGTGACGATCTTCGCCCTCGTCGACCCGTTGGGGGCCCTCCCGTTCTTCGTCTCGCTGACGGACGGGTTCAGCGAGGCCGACCGGTCGATCGTTCGAAGGCGCGCGGTCATCGTGCTCGGCTCGGTCCTAGGGGTCTTTGCCTTGGTGGGTCGATTCCTCTTCGAAGCTTTCGGTCTCACCCTCGCCGCGTTCGAGATCGCGGGCGGGATCCTGCTGTTCATCGTCGCCTACGACATGCTCCACGGCGAGGTCACGCGGACGAAGCTCACGAACGAGGACCGGGAAGAGGCGGCCGCCCGCCGGGACGAGATCGCGGTGGTCCCCCTGGGAATCCCGCTGCTCGCGGGCCCCGGCGCGATCTCGACGGTGATGATCTACGAGGGGAGCGCCGGCGACGACCCGGTCATGGTGGCCGCGGTCTTCCTCGCGATCGCGGTGACGACCGTGCTCGCATTCTTCATCCTGCGGTACGGCCAGAAGATCTTCCGTTACCTCGGAAAGACCGGGATCATGGCGATGACCCGGGTGCTCGGCCTTCTGCTCGCCGCGGTGGGCGTCCAGTTCGTCGTTAACGGGATTTTCGGGGCGTTCGGCCACCCGTAGACCGTCGAGCCGGTCTCCCCGTCCGAAGGGTCGTGGGCTTGGCCGGCGAGGGGGGGGATGAACGTCGCGCTCGGCCGACGACCGCGCGCGACGGGCCCTCCGGATCCCGGTCGGCGGCCCACGCCTTCTCGCCGGCAGGGATGGCGATAGGAAGGTCGTTCTCCGACGGAGGGAAGGCGCATTCGAAGTCGTCCGTGTACGCGCAGTAGGGGTTGAACGCCCGGTTGAAGTCGACCTCGTACTCGTCGGCCTCGTTGAGCTCGAGCATGACGTAGCGTCCCGCACCGTAGCTCTCCCGTCCGCTCGTGAGGTCACGGAACGGCACGAAGACGGACGTCCCCACACCCTCTCCGGCATGGTAGAGCCGAAGGTGCAGCGGCTCGCCACCGATCGCGAACGTGAGGTCCCCGATGTACCGCATGACCGCCTGGTTGTCCCGGTTGGTCCGAAGGTACGCCTCCTCGGGGGTCGGCCGGCGTTGGAGCGTCGCTCGCACCCGGAACTTCGGGTCCGGGGGGAAGTAGCGGAGCTCGTGGAACGGGACCCGCCCGACCACGAAGGGGGACTCCGGGTCTTGGGCCATGAACCCGTTCTTCATCGTGCGCTCGGTCTCGAGCTCACGTCGCCATTCTTGGGTCGCGGCCATCCCCGCCGCCGATAGGCTCGGCCGTTTAACGCTTGGCTCCGGCCCGGCCAGGGGGGTCCGTGAGGGCGAGGAACATCCGGTCCTCGTCGAAGTACTGGCCGTTCCGCTTCAGGGTATGGGGAAAGTGCCCGCACAGCGTGAACCCGAACCTGCGATAGAGCCTCTGAGCTTCCACGTTCTTGGACCACACGGTGAGGTACACGATGTCGAACTTCTGCCGAGCCTCGTCTAGGGACCGCTCCAGGAGTCGGGCCCCGATTCCGGTCCCTCGATGTCCCTTCTGGACCAGGATCCCCAGTTCGCCGACATGGGACTGCTCGGTGGTCGGCCCAGGCCTCGCCCGTTCAATGGTGCAGTGGCCCACAGCACGACTGTCCACCTGGGCCACGTTGGTGATCGACTCGCCGGTACGCATCCCGTCGAGCAGGCGGTCGAACCACTTGCGGTAGTCGGCCTCCGACGGAGGCACGTGCCGCAACGTGATCCAAACAGACTCGCCCGCGGCAAGCTCGTCGTACATGTGTGCGAGCCCCCGGCTGAGGTCGTGGAAATCCTCGGAGCGAAGGGGCCGGATCGTCACGCCCTGGGGCGAGGACATCACCAATCCCTACGGGCGCGCTTCCTTAATGTTTCGACCCGGTCCCAACGGGGACGACCGAGAAGTCGAGGACCATTCGCTCCTCGTCAAAGTACCGGTCTCCCCGCTTGATGACCCGCGGGAGATGACCGCACACGGTGAACCCGAACCGACGATAGAGCTGTTGGGCGGTCGTGTTCACCGAGAACACCGTCAGGTAGACGAGCTCGAACTTCGAGCGAGCCTCGCAGAGACACCGCTCGAGGAGAGCCGTTCCGACCCCCTTCCCACGGTGCGCCTGGCCGACGAGGATCCCGAGTTCGCCGACATGGGACATCTCGGACGTCCCACCCGGGCCGAACCGGCCGATCGTGCAGCTGCCCACCGCGTGGCCATCGAGCTCCGCGACCCGGAAGATCTCGTCCCCGGCCAGCGCACTCCGATAGTGACCCTCGAACCAGCTCACCTCGTCGGCGAGGGAGGGGCGGTCGGCGAACAAGGTGATCCCGATGGGCTCGCCCGCGGCGCGCTCGTCGTACAATCGAAAGTACATCTCCCGGAGGTCATCGAAGTCGCCCCAACGGACGGGTCGCACCGTTATTCCGGGAAGAGAGGACATGGCCGACCGGTCGGCACGCGGGCGTCCCTAGACGTATCCGAACTGGCGCTTGGCGAAATCGCTCATCCGCTCCGGGCTCCAGGGGGGGTCCCAGATCAGCTCGACCGTCGCGGCCTTGACGTTCGGGACCTTCTCGATGGCCATCTTGACCTCTTCCGCAAGGATGCCGGCCACCGGGCAGCCGACCGCGGTCAGGGTCATCTTGAGCTTCACCGCGTCGTTGGTCCACTCGAATCCGTAGATGAGTCCGAGGTCGACGATGTTCATCGGGATCTCGGGGTCGAAGATCTGCTTCAGGTTCTCGGTGATCAACTGCTCCCGTTGCGCGTACGGCCCCTCGGTCGCGGGGGCGAAGTTCGCGGGCGGGGTCGAGCCGGGCGCGGGAGGCGGGGCGGGGTCGGTCATCCTCTCTTCCACCGGCCGGGGGCCTATAAGGGTGCGCGAGCCCCGAGTAACCCTAGGGTGACTCCCCGGCAACTCACTTAAGCGCCGCCCCGGTGGGTCGCCGATGCGCGACATCCACGCGATGTCTCCCGACCGAGGCCGCCTGCGCCTCCGCTCGGTCGGCATTTCGAGAATCCGGAAGCCGCTGACCGTGGAACGACGGGAAGGGACCCACACACTGGCCGTGGAGTTCCATGTGGCCGTCGACCTCCCCTCGGAGCGAAAGGGGTCCGACCTCTCCCGGAACGCCGAGATCCTCGCCGAGGTCGTGGACGAGACGGTCACCCGACCGGTCGGGAGCTTGGAATCCGCCTGCTCCGCGATCGCCCGGGAGCTGCTGGTCCGCCACCCGTACGCGACCGAAGCCTCCGTGGAGGCGTCGGCCGAGTACTTCCTGAGGAAAGGGATTTCCGAGGAGAAGCGGAGCTTCGAAGACTACATGCTCATCGCGGATGCGAGGGCCACCCGCGGGGCGGACGGTTCCGTGACGCTGGCACGCGCCGTCGGAGCGGAGGCGGTCGGCATGACGGCGTGTCCCTGCGCGATGGAGACCTGCCGGGGGCGCCTCACGGAGGAGTTCCCCCTCCTCGCGGACCCGGCGCTCAAGGACCTACCGATGATCACGCACAACCAGCGCAATCGAACCCGCGTCGTGTTCGAACTCCCGGACGCGACCGAAGTCGAGGCGGACGAGCTGGTCGCCGCCATCGAGGCCGCCCAGTCGAGCCCGACGTACGCAATCCTGAAACGAGGGGACGAAGCTCAGGTCGTCCTCGACGCCCACCGCCATCCGAAGTTCGTGGAGGACGTCCTCCGGGACCTGCTCGCGAGCCTGCCGAGCCGGTTCCCCACACTTCCCGACGCCACGCAGGTCCGCGCGAGCACCGTGAGCGAGGAGTCGATCCACAAGTACAACGTCGAGGCCTCCCATCAGGTCAGTCTCGGCGAGCTCCGTCATTCGGACGGTCGGTAAGGGGGCCCGGAGGCGACCGTGCGCTACGCGCTGGACGCCGTCCGACGGCGGCCGGGCCGCTCCGCCATGACCTCGCTCGGCATCGGGCTCGCTGTCGGACTGGTCGTGCTGCTGCTCGCCCTGTCGGCGGGGGTCCAGACGAGCGCCACCACGCTCGCGAGCGAAAGCGGGGTCGACCTGGTCGCGGCCAGCGACAACACGACGATCCTTTCGGGAGAGTTCCCGCCGATACAGGGAGCTCACGCTCTCGCCAGTCGGATCCCTTCGGTGGACCCGAACGTGGCCACCGCAAGCCCCTGGCTCGTCAGTGACCTCGTCTTCGGGAACGCCTCGCTCTGGTCCGCGGCGAACTCAAGCTCGGTGCCGGGCGGCTGGTCGCCGACCGACTCCGGCACGGTGGGCTGGATCCCTTCGGACAACTCCGGCATCCAGACCCCGGACCTGTACAACGGGACCGGGTTCACAGCGCCGGGCGACCCTCACTACGGCGGGGGTCTGTACAACGGCCCGGAAACGCACGAGATCGTCCTCGACCAGGGGCTCGCGACGGTGCTCCACGTGGGGGTCGGCGACCTCGTGTGGCTGGGAGCGGCGCAACCCCCCTCCGAATCCGCGCTCGAGGGTTGGTATGCGAACGCGACCGCGTTCCGGGTCGTCGGCATCTCGGGCCCGTTCTGGCTCATCCCCTCGGCCCTGCTCGGGTTCGTCTATCTCTCCGAGCTCCAACAGATCCTCAAGAGCGCGACCGCGACGACCGACTACGCGTCCCTGGTCCTCATCCATCTGACCGACCCCACGGCCGTCGACTCCGACCAGAGCCAGCTGGAGGCGGCCTTCCCGCAGCTGACCGTCTTCACGCTCGCGAACATCCTCGGGGCGATCCAGCACGTCGTGAACCTTTACCGGACCTTCGGTGAGCTCATCGGCGTCATCGGGGTCGTCGTGGCGGCCCTCTTCGCCACGACGGTGCTCCAGATGTCGGTCGATGACCGGTCGCGCGAGCTCGCTCTCCTGAGGGCCATCGGACACTCCCGACCTTCGGTCGGGTCGATGGTCGTGGAGGAAGCCCTCCTGCTCTCCTTCTTCGGGCTCGCGATCGGCCTTCCGATCGCGTACGCCACCGCCTACGGTCTCAACCTCTACCTAACCCGCCTCCTCGCGGGGTTGCCGGCCGGGTTCTCGTTCGTCTCGTTCAACGGGGGGATCCTGCTCGACGGCCTCCTTCTCGTTCTCGCGGTCGGGCTCGTTGCCGCGGTCGCACCCGCGGCCCGGGCGATGCAGCTTCCCGTCGCGGAGGAGCTCCGAGCCCCATGATGGGCTGGGGTCGGGGACGCTCCCTACGACACTCGCGGCTCCAGCTCGTGCTCGCGGTCGCGGCGATCGCCACCGCCGTGGCATTGCCGGTGGTCCTCGTGAGCGTGGGCGGCGGGGTCTCCGCCCACGAGCTCGCGAACCTCCAGAACGCGGGCTACCAGATCGTGGTCAGCGCGGCCGGGCTCCACGGGATCACGCACTCCCACAACTACACAGACCAGATCCTCTCGATCCCCGGCGTGACGGCGGCGTCCCCGGTGCTCAGCGTGACGATCGACGCCTTCACCCACTCCGGGGGGACCCCGGTCCTCGCCGAAGGGGTGATCCCGGACCAGTTCTACCCGACGCTGGGGCCGACCGAATCCGGGCTCTTCCCGTCCCCCCTCCCGCTGGGAGACCCCACCGACGACGTCCACTTCGCGCACGGAACCTACTCCGGCTCGGCGACGTACGACGTGCTGGTGTCGACTCCCTACGCCGCGGCGCACAGTGTTTCGGTCGGCCAGCAGCTTGTCCTGAGCCCGGTCGCGAACCGCAGCCTCGGAACGACCTACAACGTCACGGGGACGTTCGGCGTCCCCCCCACGGTCCTCGGACCTACCGGGGCGTTCGCGGTGCTCGTTCCCCTCTCGGACCTGCAGGCCATGACGGGGTACGCGGGGGGGTCCGCCGTGGCGCCCGACGCGGTCGATACGATCGAGGTCGCCGCGACCGGTTCGATCGCCACGAACCCCAGCGCGCTCAACGACCTTCGGAACGAGGTGCAGGCGCTCTTCCCCTACTACGGGGTCAGCTCGCTGACGCAAGAGGCCCAGCAACTCCAGTCGGCGAGCGGGGTCTTGACGGGGTTCTACCTGGCGCTCTCTTCGGTCGGCCTGTCGGTGGGCCTGCTTTTCCTCGCCCTCGTCCTACTGCGTCGTGTGGAGGCAGACCGACGGTCGATCGGGATCCGCCGCGCGCTCGGCATCTCGGGCCGGTCGATCGCCGGTGAGATCGTGTGGAACGGTGCGACCCTCGCCCTCATGGGGGCGGCCGCCGGCGTCATCGGAGGGTACCTGATCGTCGAGGCGCTCGCGGCCTGGACCAGCTCGGCCGTCCAGGAGGCGGCGCAGCTCGCCGTTTTCGACCCCGTGATCCTGGGCGAGCTGGTCGCGGGGGTCGTGGGCCTCTCGTTGCTCGCGGGCGCTGTCGCGACCCGAACGGCGCTCCGGATGCCGATATCGGAGGCGTTGCGGTGAGCGAGAAGAGCGTCCCCTCCATCGAGCTGTCCCAGGTCGTCCGCACCTACGGGGCGGGCGGTCCGGAGGAGGTCCGGGCGCTGCGGGGCGTCGACCTGACGATTCCCCCGGGGGAGTTCGTCTCGGTCGCCGGGCCGAGCGGCTGCGGTAAGACAACGCTCCTCAACCTGCTGGGGCTCCTCGACAGCCCGACGTCGGGCGAGGTCCGTTGGGACAGCGAGTCGGTCGGCCAGAAGTCCGACCGGGCCCGGGCCCGCCTCCGCCTCGAGGGGGTTGGGTTCATCTTTCAGCGGTTCTACCTCCTGCCGACCTTGACCGCACGAGAGAACGTCGAGCTACCGATGCGCGCGCTGCGCGTGCCCCGCGGCGAGCGGACACGCCGCGCGTCCCAGCTCCTCGAGGAGGTCGGCCTTCAGGGGCGGGAACGGGCGTTCCCCCACCAGCTGTCGGGAGGCGAGGAGCAGCGGGTCGCCGTCGCGCGCGCGCTCGCCAACCGACCCGGTCTCCTGCTCGCGGACGAGCCGACCGGCGAGCTCGACTCGGGGAACACGCAGGCGATCCTCTCGCTCCTCGAGCGGGTCCGTCAGGACCGGAACGCCTCTCTGGTGGTCGTGACCCACAACCCGGACGTGGCGCGTCGGGCCCGACGCCACCTTACGATGCGGGACGGCGCGGTCGTCGAGGACGTTCGGGAGGCCTAGGGGGTCATCCATGACTCGGATCGCGATCCTTCTGAGGGACCGGTGCCACCCGAAGGAATGCCAGTGGGAGTGCCAGGCCTACTGCCCTCCGGTCCGGATGGGCCAGGAGTGCATCATCGAAGGGCCCGACTCGAAGCCGGTCATCTCCGAGAGCCTCTGCATCGGGTGCGGCATCTGCGTTCACAAGTGTCCCTTTGATGCGATCAAGATCCTGAACACGCCCGAGGCGAAGGAGTCGGAGATCGTCCACCGGTACGGCTACAACGGGTTCCGCCTGTACCGACTGCCCATGCCCCCGGTCCGGGGGATCACCGGCCTCTTGGGTCCGAACGGGACGGGCAAGACCACGGCGCTCCGACTCCTCGCGGGCGACGACGTCCCGAACCTCGGGGACTACGCGCATCCCGGGGATTGGTCGCACGTCCTCTCCCACTACCGGGGGACCTCGCTCCACGCGCACTTCGAGCGCGTCGCGAAGGGCGAGCTTCGCAGCGTCGTCAAGCCGCAGTACGTCGACCGGCTCATGGACGAGTCGTTGACCGCCCTCGAGTTCGTCGCCCAGGCCGGAGGGCGGCCGGCCGCGATCCTCGAGGAGGTCGGGCTCGGCGGCCGCGGGGACCGACGTCTGGGAGAGCTCTCGGGAGGGGAGCTCCAGCTCGCCGCCATCGCCCGGACGCTCGCGACGGACGCCGATTTCTATCTGATCGACGAACCGTCGAGCTATCTCGACATCGTCCACCGCCTCGAGGTCGCCCGGCTCCTCCGTCGGCTCGGGGAGACGAAGAGCGTCATCGTGGTGGAGCACGACCTCGGCCTCCTCGACTACCTCGCCGACCAGGCCCACCTCATCTACGGAGAGTCCGCCGCCTTCGGGGTGATCAGCCACCCGATCCCCATGCGGTCGGCGATCAACACCTACCTCACCGGTTACCTGAAGGACGAGAACGTCCGGTTCCGAACGGAGCCGGTGCGCTTCGTCGCGCACCCGCCGAAGCCGACGGTGCGCCAGAACCTCCTGGTCGAGTTCCCCGCGCTCGAGAAGGAGTTCTCCAAGTTCCGGCTCTCGGTGGGGGCAGGGGCCCTCGCGAAGGGGGAGACCGTCGGGGTCGTCGGCCCCAACGCGACCGGGAAGACGACGTTCGTGCGGATGCTAGCGGGCGTGGAAACTCCCACGAGCGGCACCCCTCCGAAGGGGGTGACCGTGAGTTACAAGCCCCAGTACCTCAAGGCCTCGCAACCGGCGAGCCTCCGGGAACGCTCGAACGCGCTCGTGGGCGACCCGACGTTCGACGGTAAGCTGTTCGAGCGCGAGCTCGTCCCCGGCCTCCACCTGGACGAGGTGCTCGATGTGGCGCTGACCGACCTTTCAGGAGGGGAGCTCCAGCGGGCCGCGGTCGCTCTCGCGCTCGCCCGACCTGCGACGCTCTATCTCCTGGACGAGCCGTCCGCGTACCTAGACGCCGACGAGAGGATGTCGATGGCCCGGCTCCTTCGGCGGCAGGTCGAGCGGCAGGCCGTGAGCGCCCTCGTGGTCGACCACGACGTCTACTTCCTCGACCTCGCCTGCGACGCGTTGATGACCTTCCGTTTGGAGACTTCCGATGGCTCGCAGGGCCGTGGCGACGGGCCGTTCCCGATGCGCGAGGGGATGAACCGCCTGCTTCGGACGGTTGACATCACATTCCGCCGCGACGCGGAGACGCTAAGACCCCGTATCAACCGGGAGGGTTCCGTCCTCGACCGGGAACAACGGGCGAAGGGGGAGTACTACTACGAAGCCGCCGCCTGACGAGCCGTCACCGTCCCGCTCGAAGAACCATCCCCCGCCCTCGCTGCCCCGAGTGGATTCCCAGGGAGTCTACCGCAAGCGGGGCAAGCTCTCCTACAGCGTGGTCGGCGTGTACGTCTTCCTGATCCTCCTCCTCTTCATCGTCCTGCCGAACGCCGGACTTCGCGAGGGGTGGACCTTCGAGGTCATCCTCCTGTTCTTCGTCTTCTTCCTCATCCGGTACCTGTCGACCACGTACTCGATCAGTGACACCCATCTGAGGGCGTGGCGCATCCTGGGAAGCCGAAGGATCCATCTCGACCAGGTCCGCCAGATCGAGTACTCTAGCATTCGCGACCTCGGCCCCACCGGGTTCATCGGTTCGTGGGGTTACCGAGGTCGGATGTGGAGTCCCGTCATCGGCCATTTTGACGCAATCTACACCGACCCGGCCGCCGGGATCCTCGTGACCGCCGAAGGCGTGCCGCTCTACATCAGCCCGGCCCACATGCCGGAGTTCGCGCGGGAGCTTTCGCGCCGGGTCCGTTCCTACACCGGGCGGCTCGCGGTGGACGTCGGGGACCCGCAGGGGTCCGCCCCAGAACCGGGGAAGTGAGCCGACCGCCCGCGTGGCGGCAGTCAGTACTGCGGCAGTGAGCGGTCGACGCGCTCCGCCCAGGCATTGATCCCGCCGCGAAGCACTCGGACGTTCTCGAACCCACGGTCGAGCAGCAGGCGTGTGGCCGCGGTCGAGCGGACCCCGGTCCGGCAGTAGAGGACGAGCTTGGCCCCGCGAGGGATCTCGTCGAGGCGTTCGGAGAGCTCCTCTTTCGGGATGAGGTGAGCGGCGGGCAGGTGGCCGATCTCCCACTCCCCTCGGCCCCTCACGTCGACCACGAACGGGGGCTCGTGCGAGCGGAGCTCGGCACGAAGCGCCTCCGGCTCGACCTGGGGGACCACCCTTTCGGAGGGCCCCGCGGCCGGGTCCGGGACGCCGCAGAAAGCGGGGTAATCGATGAGCCCTTTCTGGGATGCGCGCGGGGAGCACAGCACGCATCGGGGATTCTTCCGGACTTTGAGCTCTCGGAACTCGAGACCGAGCGCGTCGAAGAGGAGGAGGCGGCCGACCATCGATGTCCCGCGGCCGAGGAGGATCTTCAGCGTCTCCGTCGCCTGGAGGATGCCGATCAGGCCGGGCAGGACGCCGAGCACCCCCGCCTCCGCGCACGAGGGGACGAGCTCGGGCGGCGGAGGCTCGGGGTAGAGGCACCGATAGCACGGTCCGCGCTCCGCATCGAAGACGCTCAGCTGTCCCTCGAAGCGGAAGACCGACCCATAGACGTCCGGTTTCCGGAGCAGGACGGCCGCGTCATTGACGAGGTAGCGGGTCGGGAAGTTATCGGACCCGTCCACGATGACATCGTACGGTCGCAGGATGTCGAGGGCGTTCTGTGCCGTCAGCCGTTGGGGGTACGGGACCACTCGCGTACCCGGGTTCAGAGCTTCGACCCGCTCCTTCGCCCGCTCTATCTTCGGACGGCCGACGTCCGAGGTCGTGTAGAGCACCTGGCGCTGGAGGTTCGAGAGCTCGACAGAATCGAAGTCTACGAGGCCGATCTCGCCGACCCCGGCGGCCGCGAGATACAACGCTGCGGGGGCTCCGAGGCCCCCGGCGCCCACGAGCAGGACCTTCGCCCGCCGCAACTTTCGCTGGCCCGCGACGCCGATCTCGGGCAGCGAAAGGTGACGGCTGTACCGACTCAGCTCCTCGCGAGAGAACGCCCTCTCCCTCGAGGACTTCGCGTTCGGGCGAGGGCGTCCATGCGGCGCTTTCCGGCGAGGGGCCGGCGCGCCCCCTGCGATGGCGGGCACGATGGAGACGATGTCCCCATCCTTGAGGGGGGCCCCTTCTCGCCCGAGGAAGCGGATGTCCTGGTCGTTGAGGTAGATCGTGACGGAGGTACGGAGCCGCCCTTCCGCGGTGAACAGGTGGCGCTCGAGCGCGGGGTTCGCCCGAGCGAGTGCCCGGACCACCTCTCCGACTGTGGAACCTTCGAGAACGACTTCGGAGGCCCCGCCGGCGAACCCGCGAAGCGGAGCGGGGACCTTGACCGCCGCCTTCGCCATCGTGGGTTCTTCGCGCTGACGTTCTTAGGCTCTCGCCTGCCCCCCGGTCCGCGCGGGAGGGAGTGCCGGTGTATCGAGGATGGAGAGACGCACCTCTCGGAAAGCCAACGAATCGGGGTCAAGTTGGAATGCCGCAACGTCCGGTACGTCGGCTGGGTTCACCGAGAGGACGACATACGAGTAGCCCGGCCAGGCACCGTCCTGGTCGAGCTGGGACGGCCGGGCGGGATGGTCTGGGTGCGAATGGTAGAAACCGACGACCGTCCGCCCAGATGGTTCGACCCGTCGCTCCATCTGACGGAGCTCCTCCGCCGGGATCAGAAACCGGCGCTGACGCGGCCCGTCGGATTCGTTGCGGGCGCGCTCCAAGGCAAGAATCGCACGAGGACCATCATCCTCGGCCGATACGCCGGCTCCGATCAGGAAGCCGCAACACTCTTCTGGATAGGCTTCGCGGGCGTGCGTCTTCATCTCCTCGAGAACGGCGCCCGACACGATGACGGCGCTCCGTGAGGCCGCCTTCCGCCGGGTCACTCGACGGGTAGTCACCGCGGCCGAAGGCCCAGAACGGATCAACGGTCCCGAGGCTACCGAAGCTGGATCAGGTGGGTGCACCGCATTCCTCCCCGACCGATCGAGTCGAGCAGGTCCACTCCAGCCTGCCCGAGGAGCGCCTCGGTGAGGTGCTTATCGAAGACGTCGCAGAGGAGGAACGGGTGGGACATCGCGCTGTGGCGGAAGACGCAGTTCGTCCGCGTGATCCGGATCATGCCGTCCGGGGCCCGGTCAGTGCTGCACCGGAAGCCGAGACGGTTCAGCGAACGCACGACGTTCTCCGCGCGCTGTTCGGGCGTGCCCGAGCGGGGCACCTCCTTCGCGACCTCGTGGGCCATGCGCTTCGCGGCGTCGGCGAAGAGCGCGCTCACGTACTTCTCTCCCTCTCGGGCGAGGAGCTCGTCGACCACGGTGTCCAGGATCAGGTCGTACTTCTTCGGGAAGAGTTCCTGCGCGGCGCCCGTCAGCGCGAAACGCTTGCGGGGGCGTCCGACGCCCTCCCGACGGAAGGTCGGAACGACGAGCCCGCGCTCCTGCATGCGACCGAGGTGGCCGCGGGCCGCGCTCTCCTGGATGCCCAGCTTCTGAGCGAGGTCGCGCGCCGTCCGAGGCGCGACCGCGAGCTCCTCGAGGATCCGCCCTCGGGTGCCTTCGAGCTGTTCTACCCCTGTCATCGGTCCCACACGGTCTCGAGACGACCCTATGATTTACACACCACGCCATGCTTAAATAACGGTATCGGCTCGTACGCGGTCGATGCCGAACGACACCCTGAGCGGTCCCAGCACGCTGGTCGTGGAGGACCTCCATGCCGAAGTCGCCGGAAAGGAGATCCTGAAAGGGGTCAGCCTCACGTTGAAGAGCGGCGAGATCACCGCCCTTATGGGGCCGAACGGGTCGGGAAAGAGCACCCTGGCCTACGCCCTGATGGGCCACCCCAAGTACAAGGTCACGAAAGGCAAGGCGACCCTCGACGGGAAGGACCTGCTGAAGCTGAGCGTCGACCAGCGGTCGCGCGCGGGCCTGTTCCTGGGGTTCCAGTACCCACAGGAGGTCTCGGGCCTCTCGCTCTCGAAGTTCCTCTGGACCGCGTACATGCAGACCCACACGGCCCAGACGGCGAACACCGCCCAGTTCGACAAGGACTTGAAGACGCACCTATCGTACCTCGAGATGGACGAATCGCTGCTCAAGCGCTCGCTGAACGAGGGGTTCTCGGGCGGCGAGAAGAAGCGGGTCGAGGTGCTGCAGATGGCCACCATGCGTCCGATCTTCGCGATCCTGGACGAGCCGGACTCCGGCCTCGACATCGATGCCGTACGTGCGGTGGGGGAGACCGTGTCCAAGCTCCACCGGCCCGATGCGGGGATCCTCGTCATCACGCATTACCAGCGTATTTTGAAGTACCTGAAGCCCGACCGGGTCCATGTGATGGTGGACGGCGCGATAGCGCTCTCGGGAGGCCGAGACCTGGCCGAACAGCTCGAGGCGAAAGGGTACGACTGGGTCCGCCTCGGGATCGCGAACACGCCGACCTAAGAGCGTTCGGCGCTGTCCCCGGGCGACCGATGGACGTTTCCCGAATCCGCCAGGATTTTCCGATCCTGTCCCGCCCCACCCAGGGGCACCCGCTCGTCTACCTCGACTCCGCGGCGACCTCCCAGAAGCCGCGGAGCGTGATCTCCGCCGAGCAGCGGTACTACGAGGAGACGAACGCGAACGTCCACCGTGGGGTATACGCGCTCAGCGTCGAGGCCACGGACGCCTACGAGGGGGCCCGCGAGCGCGTCGCACGATTCCTCCACGCGCCGGACCCGGCCGGAGTCGTCTTCGTGCGAGGCACAACGGAGGCGATCAACCTCGTCGCGACGTGCCTCAGTCACAAGCTCCTCTCCCGCGGGGACCTGGTCGTCTCCACGGTGATGGAGCATCACTCCAACATCGTTCCCTGGCACCAGCTGCGGGAGTACGCGGGAATCGAGCTCGAGTTCGTCGGGGTGGACGATGGAGGGCGCCTGCGCCTGGAGGACCTGGACCGCTGGCTCGAGCGCAAGCCGAAGGTCGTGACCCTCACGCACGTTTCGAACGTCCTTGGTACCGTGAACCCGGTCCGGGAGATCGCGGACCGCGCTCATGCGGCGGGCGCCCTCGTGGTGTTGGACGCGGCGCAGTCCGCGCCCCACCTCCCGATCGACGTCGGAGCTCTCGGAGTGGATTTCCTGGCGTTCTCCGGGCACAAAGCGCTCGGGCCGATGGGGATCGGGGTGCTTTGGGGCCGGACCGACCTGCTCGAATCGCTGCCTCCGTACATGGGCGGAGGAGAGATGATCCGGGACGTCCACCTGGACCGCGTCAGCTACCGGGAGACCCCGACCAAGTTCGAGGCGGGGACCCCCAACGTCGGAGGAGCGGTCGCGTTGTCCGCGGCCCTCGATTACCTCGAGAAGGTCGGTTGGGAGGAGCTGCACGACCACGAGCGCCGCCTGCAACGAAAGGCGGTCTCCCTCGCGGCTGAACGCTTCGGCGACAAGATGCGGATCTTCGGACCGAAGGACCCGATGGACCGCGAGGCCGTGATCTCGTTCTCCCTCCAAGGAGCCCACCCGCACGACATCGCGAGCCTCCTCGACACCCGGGGGATCTGCGTCCGGGCCGGTCACCACTGCGCCCAACCCCTGATGGAAAGGCTCGGCGTGAGCGCCCTCACCCGGGCGAGCCCCTACCTCTACAACACCGAGGACGAGCTCGTTCAGATGTTCGACGGACTCGAAGCGGTCTCCGCCGTCCTGTTGGGGTCCGGTCGTCCTGCGGCCGGGTCGTGACCGAACGGCCCCACTTCGGGTTCTCTCCCGAAGAAGGTTGTAGCCCCTCGGGAGACAACGATACCGTTAGCGTGAGTTTCCGTCACGGGACAGGCGTTGTCGTCCCGCCGGCGACCTCTCATTTAAATACACCGGGGTGATGGAATTACCTGAGCTGTCCATGGCACAAACAGCGTCCGAGATCACTCCCCTCGATTACACGCGGTACGACTTCAAGAACCCCGAGACGTACCGCCTTCGGATCCCCAAGGGACTCAGTCGAGACGTGGTCCGCGCCATCTCCCGGTTCAAGAGCGAGCCGGACTGGATGCTCGAGTACCGCCTTCGCGCCTACGACCATTTCGTGGAGCGTCCGATGCCGGACTGGGGTCCGAGCCTTACGGACCTCGACTTCGACTCCTACACCTACTACGCGAACCCGATGCTCGAGGGGGAGACCAAGCGGAGCTGGGAGGACCTCCCCGCGGACATCAAGAACACCTTCGATAAGCTCGGGATCCCCAAGGCGGAGCGCGAGTTCTTCGGAGGGGTGGGTGCTCAGTACGACAGCGGGACGGTCTACCACAAGATCCGCGAGGACCTCGCGGCCAAGGGCGTCATCTTCTGCGACACGGACACCGCTCTGAAGGAGCACCCGGACATTCTCCGGAAGTACTTCGGGAAGATCGTGCCGTACAACGACAACAAGTTTGCGGCTCTCAACAGCGCCGTCTGGTCGGGCGGGAGCTTCGTCTACGTGCCGCCCGGGGTCGACGCTGGCATCCCGCTCCAGGCGTACTTCCGCATCAACGCGCGGAACGTCGGCCAGTTCGAGCGGACTCTGATCATCGCCGACAAGGGCGCGAAGATCCACTATATCGAAGGCTGCACGGCACCGATCTACTCGACCGACTCGCTGCACGCCGCGGTGGTCGAGGTCGTGGCCGAGCCGTTCTCGAAGCTTCGGTACACGACCGTCCAGAACTGGTCGAAGAACGTCTACAACCTCGTCACGAAGCGCGCCGTCGGCTACGAGGGCTCGCTCGTCGAGTGGGTGGACGGCAACATGGGCTCGAAGGTCACGATGAAGTACCCCTCGGTCTACCTACGCGGCCGCGGGGCGCGTGCCGACATCCTGTCGGTCGCGTTCGCGAGCGAGGGTCAGATCATCGATTCGGGGGCGAAGGCGGTCCACTCAGCCCCCGACACCTCGAGCAAGATCGTCGCGAAGTCGATCGCCATCCGGGGCGGCCAGACGAGCTACCGGGGACTGCTCCACGTCGCGCCGGGCGCGACCGGGGTCAAGGCGGCGGTCCGCTGCGACGCGCTTCTACCGGACGAGCGGGGCCGGTCGGACACCTATCCGTACAACGAGATCCACGAAGAGGACGCCACGATCACGCACGAGGCGGTCGTCGGGAAGATTGGCGAGGAGCAAATCTTCTACCTGATGAGCCGAGGCCTGAGCGAGTCGGACGCGATCCACCTCATCCTGATGGGGTTCTTGGCGGAGTTCTCGAAGGAGCTCCCCGTCGACTACGCCCTCGAACTGAACCGGCTCATCCAGATGGAGATGGCCGGGGCCGTCGGATAGGCGGCCTCTCTCGGACCCTCCGGCCTCATGGCCGGTGGGCGGCCCCGCTCACCGACCGAAGCCGCGCCCGCAATCGGAAGGGATCCGCCTTCGGTAGGCGCGAGTTTACCCCCGTCCACCTGAGCTTATATGCCGGTCCCATACGGGCCCCCAGGAGTCGACATGAGCAACAAGCCGATGGACGATGCGAATGCTAGTTGGTGGACGCGCCACGTTTCCCCGATGAACTCGATCCTTCGGATCCTGCTGGGGGTCGTTTGGTCGATAGATGGGGCTCTCAAGTTCTATTCCGGGTTCGCCGGAAGCTTCTTGAGCGACCTTCAGGGCACTCAGCAGTCCGCCCCGAGCTGGCTATCGGGCTGGTTCACCTTCTGGGTGAATGTGACCACCCCTAACCCGACGGCGGTCGTTTACACCGTGGGCACGTTCGAGATCCTGATCGGCCTCGCGTTGATCTTCGGGTTCATGCGGAAGTTCGCCTACGCGGGCGGTCTGGTCCTAGGCCTCCTCATCTGGGCGATCCCGGAGGGATTCGGCGGTTTGTACACCATCACCCCCCAGACCACGGACATCGGTACGGGGATCCTCTACGCCTTCGCGATGGCGGGGCTGATCCTCATCAACTCGGCGCACGGACCCAGCCGATGGAGCGTGGACTACTACCTCGAGCGCTGGGTTCCGGGGTGGGCCCGCATCGCGGAGTACTCGACCCGGATATTCGGGCGCAAGAAGCCGGCGACGGCTCCCCCCCCAAAGGCCCCGGCCGCGTAACCCGCCTAGGGCCGGCCTGCCCAGACCAACCCTTTCCCTCGGTCTGCCCGAAGTCCGCCGGGGTCATTCGGGTGGACGCTTTCGGGGGACCCGTGGAACGTCCGTGTGAGACTTCACGAGGTCGATCACCGAGAGCATCGTGGAATAGGTCAGGTTGACCTCGGCCACCAGAACCTCGGGGGTGCGGGGGCCGGGCAGGTCGAGGACGGCCAGCGTCGATCGGAGAAGTTCTGTCGCGGTCGCGAGGCTGGCCGGGTCGCGCACCTCGCCCGACGGGTGCTGCACGAGTTCGCCGGTCGCTTCCAGGTCCTCACGCAGCGAGCGGAGCAAGTCCTGCAGAACCGCTGCGGAAAAGGAGGAAGGGTCGCTGACGAGGGGCATGGACCGACGTGAATGAGTAAGGTCGGCGGAGGTTGATAGCCGTTCGCTCAGCGAAGTTTCGAGTCGAATCGCCAGTCGGGCGCGGCATCGGTTCCCGTGACGTCGAGCCGGGGCAAGGCGGGATACTCGCCCTCCTTCCACAGGATGGCGGCTCCGTCCCAACGGGCCTGGAGCGACGGGTAGAGGATCTCACGAAGGCCCGCGACCGGCGCGCGGTCGTAGACGTTGGCGAGGAACCCCTCGCCGATCATCCGGACCGCGTCCGAGGTAGAGATCCCCCGCGATTGGAGGTAGAAGACCTTCTCCGGGTCGACCGGGGCGACCGACGTCGAGTGGGTCGCCTTCACGTCGCGGCAGAGGATCTCGAGGATCGGGATCGTGTCCGAGCGCGCCCCGCGGGAGAGGAGCATCGCGTGCTCCGAGATCAGCGCGACCGTCTTCCGCGCGTCCGGCTCGATCCGGACGAGGCCGCGGCTCATGCCCCGTGCCTCGTCCGTGAACACCCCGCGGGTGATCGACGTTCCGTGGGTGTCGGTCGCGATGTGGGTCAGGTCGAAGGAGCTGTCGTACGACTGGTCCTTGGCCCCGTAGAACGTCTGAAAGTCCTCCACGATCGAACCGCGCCCGGTGAGCCGGGTGTGATTGCGCATCTTCGCGCGGTAGCCGCCGAGCCCGTTCCACATCCAGCCGAGCCGCGATTCGGTCCCGGTCGTGGCGGTCCGTCGGTAGACCGACACCGCCCGTAGGTCGGGCGCATGCACGGTCAAGAAGACCGTCTTTGCGTAGTCCGCGAGGTCCAGGTCCGTGCTGGAGGCGTACAGGCGTTGGCCGTTCGCGGGGGATTCCGACGAGTAGACCTCCTCGGTCGCCAACAGCTGGGCTCCCTCGCCGACACGGATGGCCCGTCGCACCGAAAGGGCCTCCTTCGGGCTGGAGAGAAGACACAGCTCCTGGACCCGAACAGGCTGCGGGAAGTGGTCCGGTATCTCGAGACGGTATCCCCGGTTGAGCAGCGCCGTAGCGAGGGCGGAGAGACGGTCCGCGGGCTCCTCCGTCCCGCGAAGGAACGCCTCCACCTCCGCCGGTCCGGAACCCCAGACCTCCGATAGCGGAATGGCGCGCACCCCGGCGTTGCGGAGGTCCTCGGGAAGCTCGATCCGCGTGCCCGAGATGTCATGGACGATCCGAACACTCCCTTCGAGCGGCGGGGGGAGCTTCACGGGGGCCCCTTGGGCCCCCGGTTCGATACCGGTCAGGTTGACGTTGGTGAAGTAGCCGTATCCTCGGTAAAGGGGGTTCGGTTCGATCTCCAGGTGGCGGAAGCGCTCGTAGGCTCCAGCGCGCTGACGGGCGAACCCCTCGGGGTCGCCGAACTCACTCGAAAGCCGGCCGACCTGCTCAGAACTGAGCCACTCTTCGAACCGGGGCACCGCCGAGGCCATCGGATTTACACACTCGAGTGTGTTTATAACATGAGCGGCCTGGGATGACCCGGAGGCGGCCGCCTAGGATGCCCGCCGCAGTAGCGAAGTCGCGGACGCGGCGGGATCCCGATCCGAGTCGTCCCGGCTTTCGGAAGGCGTTTAGTACCCCCACGACGGTGAGTTCCGAGCCGGAGTCCCGCGATGTACGACATGTACCAGGAGGTCATCCTCCAGCACTACCGCACGCCGAAGAACTTCGGGCCTCTCCCGGACGCCAACCGTGAGGGGGAAGAATCGAATCCTCTCTGCGGTGACCACATCACGCTACGGCTCAAGGTCAACCCGGAGTCGCAGAAGATCGACGAGATCCGTTTCGAGGGCGATGGCTGCGCCATCAGCGTGGCAAGCACTTCGATGATGACCGAGAAGGTTGCCGGCCTCACCGTGGAGCAAGCGGGCAAGCTGACCCGGGACGACATCCTTCAACTGTTGGGCATCCCGCTCTCCCCGGCCCGGATCAAGTGCGCTCTCACGGGGTTCGCCGCCTTGGGACGGGCCCTGCATCCCGGACCCGACCCGCCGGCCGCGTGAGGGTTCGGTTGCCGGTCGCAGGGTCCGCGGGCCTTCTTGGGGTGCGACCGGCGACGCAGGACCGGAGGTTCGGAGGGTTCCGGGCGTGATCGTCGTCGACCCCGAAACGTGCGTGCTGTGCGGGCTGTGCACCGCGGTCTGTCCGCCGGATGCGATGGAGCTCACCCCGACCCGGCTCGTGGTCCATTCGAACTGCACCGACTGCGGCTGGTGCGTCCCCTATTGCCCGGTCGGGGCGATCTCCGGAGGACGACCCGTGCGCCGTCGCTCGAAGGGCGCCGAATAGCGGAGGCGCCGGCGCGGCCCCTACGAACGGGTACCGCGAGGGTGGATCGGGCAAGGACGCTTCAGCCGGCAGAACCGGCACTTCTCCACGGGAACGGGCGGGATCGGCTTCCGCAACCGTCCGTACTTCCGACGGGCATGGTCCTCGGCCCGATGGGAAGCCGAGGTGGCTTCATCAAGGTGACGAGGCGACGGGTCCGAGGAAGGCTCACGGTGAACCTTTTGTGGTCTCTCGCCCCCGCACGACCGTGGCCGCGCTTTCGGGGTATGCGAGCCGTGAAGGAACCTCCCGGTTCCGAGGTCGGGCGGTCAACGCGCGCCAGCTTCCCGCCGAGCATTTCCGAGACGCTCCGGGCGGTCTCGCCCTTTCCTCCATGGGCCTCGGGACCTACATCGGTCCGCCGGACGCCCCGACGGACCACGCCGTCGAGCAAGCGGTGGCGATATGCCTCACCTCGGGACGGGTCAACGTCCTCGACACGGCGATCAACTACCGCTACCAGCGGGCCGAGCGCAGCATCGGGAGAGCTCTGGCTCGTTTGGAGGACCGCGACGAGGTGACGCGGGACGAAGTGTTCGTGGCGACGAAGAACGGGTACTTCGCCCCCGACGCCGAGTCCCCTACGCCTCCCGACCACTGGATCGCGGAGGAGCTCATCCGCCCGGGCATCCTCGACCCGGCGGACATCGTGGACGACTGCCACGCGATGAGTCCCTCGTACCTCTCCGACCAGTTCGAGCGAAGTCGGCGGAACCTCGGGCTCTCCACGATCGACCTCGTGTATCTCCACAATGCGCCCGATACTCAGATACCGGTGGTCGGCCCCGAGGAGTTCGCCTCTCGTCTCGAGAAGGCCTTTGAGTTGTACGAGCGGTTCCGCGAGGAGGGCCGGCTGAGGGCCTACGGTCTCGCCACCTGGGACTGCCTGCGCGCTCGACCCGACGACCCGGCCTTCTTCTCGCTCGAGTCCGCGGTCCGCTTGGCGCGCAAGGTCGGCGGAGAGGAGCATGGGTTCCGCTTCGTGGAGTTCCCGTTCAACCTCTCGATGCCCGAGGCCGCGACCGTCGTGAACCAACCGGTCGAGGGGGACCGGGCGACCCTGTTCGAGGCCGCCCGCCGCCTCGGCGTCGGATGCTTCACCAGCGTTCCTCTTTTCCAGGGGCAGCTAGCTCGGACTGGGCCCCGGCGCAGCGGGCTCACCGCCGCCCAGACCGCCCTTCAGTTCGCGCGGTCGGCGCCCGGCACGATCGCCCCCCTCGTGGGGCAGAAGCGGCCCGAGCACCTCTCCGAGAACCTCGAGCTCGCATCCCGACCCCCCTGGGACGCCGAGCAATTCCGGTCTCTGGTCCCGTAGAGGATACTCGAAAGCTCCCGCTCGCGCCCAGCGGTCAGACGGAGGGTGCCGGGGGTTCGTCGGCGACTACCGGACCGGCGTCCTCGAGGACCGAGCGGCCATCTATCTTTTGGACCCGGATCACCCGGTCCGCGATCGAGGCGAGCTGGGACTCGTGCGACACAAGGATCACCTGCGGCAGCGCGAGCTCCTCGAGGAGCTCCCCCATCCGGATCACCTGCTCGGGAGAGAAACCGTCGGTCGGTTCGTCGAGCAGGATCGTATCGAGGTGCAGGCTTCCCATCGCCCGCACGACCTGGGCGAGCGCGAGGCGGAAGGCGAGGGCCAGGCTCGTCCGCTCGCCGCCGCTCAGTGCCTCGGCGGGGGTCCACTCGCCCTCGATCATCACGAGGGGCGTGAACGCGGGGTCGGTGCGTGCGACGAGCCCGGGGTCGTCCACGAGCGACGCGAAATAGCGCGCGAAGTTCCGTTCGAAGAGCGCCTGGGCGTGCGTGAGCAGCTTCTGTTCCATCGTCAGCACCGTAGCGCGGAACGGTCCGCCGACCCAGGTCGCCTTCTCCTCGACCTCAGCGGCCTCGACCAGGAGCTCCGCCCGCTCGCGCCGGCCCACCTCGGCCGCCCGCACGCGTCGGGCGGCTTCGTCGAGCTGCGCATCCAGCCGGGCCAGGGTGGACCTCTCCTCGGCCAGCTGGTCTTCCGCGGCCTTCAGGTTCCGCTCGGCTTCGGCTACGGCCGCCCGTAGCTCCGCGGCCTTCTCGCCTTCCGCGCGCAGAGCGGCCACCCGCCCCGCCCGCTCCTCGACCCTCCCCTTGAGGAGCTTCCCGTCGCGTTCAAGGCGACCGCTTTCGGTCTTCAGCACCTCTAGGGCACGGTCGATGCCTCGCCGTCGTTCCGCCGCCAGGACGGACCTCTCGACGTCCCGGGATGCGGTGGCCTTCGCTTCTTCGGCGCGGGCGACGCTGGCCCGGAGCGACGATTCCTGCTCCTCCTCCGGCGACAGTTCCTCCACTCGCGACCGGGCCGTGGTGGTGGCGCGCTCGGCCGCTTCCTGCTCTCGATCCGAGCCCTCGAGCGCCTTCTCCGCCCGGGCCAAGGCGGCCCGGGAAGCGGTCCGGCGCTTCTCGACCTCCTTCCAGCGGTCGAGGGCTCTTTCGTACCGTTCGCGAGCCTGCCGCTCCTCTTCGATCTTGACGCGGTGCGCCTCGGCGGTCGAAAGCTTCGTTCGGGCCGCCTCGACGACCGCCGAGGCCTCGGTCCGATGGGACCCGAACTCGGAGGGGTGGACCTTCTGATGGCACCGAGGGCACACGCCCGCGTGCAGGAGCTCCTCGACCTCAGCGAGGGCGCTTTCCGCCTGGGTCACGACCTGGAGGGCGGCGGCCTCTCGTTGACGGGCGGCGACGAGCCGCTCGTCTAGCTTCGCGAGGCTTTCGGGGGTGGGAGCCGGAGGCTCCTTCGTCGGTCCCTCGGCGAGCGCCTCCTCGTTCGTTCGCTTCGCCTCGACCTCCTCGGCCCGGTGTTGCTCGACCGCCGCGAGGGCGTCGGTTCGTCTCCGCTCCGCAGCGGCGAGAAGGGCGCGAGCTTCGGAAAGGGAACGCAGGAGAGTCGACCGGCGCTCGAGCTCCCCCCGAAGGCGAGAAAGCTCCTGGTCGGCGGCGGTGAGGGCAGCTCGCCGCGTCCCGAGCGCGTCCGCGTCGGCGCTCGCGGAGGCGGATTCGGCGCGCCGGCGAACGGCCTCCGCGCTCTGCTCCTCGAGGACGTGTCGCAGCTCACTGAGCGAACGTCGGTCGGCCTCTTGTTCTCGTTCGAGGCTCGAGCGCTCCCGTTCGTCCGCCTCGACCTTCCTTACCCCGACCTCGAGCTCCGCCCGAGCGGCGCGCAGGGTCGCCACAGCCGCCTCGCGCTCCATGAGCCCGCGTTCGAGGGTCATCCGGTCGATCCGGAGCCGGTCGGCCTGGCGGTTCCCTTCGGCAAACTCCTCGTCGAAGTACCGCATTCTGTCCGCCTCGGCCCGTCGCGAGACGGCGCTTCGCCGCAGGTCGGTCGCCAGCTCTTGGGCATTGTCCGCGGCGGTGCGGTATCGCTCGACGCCCAGGGCCTTTCGCACGGTCTCGAGGCGGTCCTGCGGCCGGGCGGCCAGGATGTCGCGCATCCGCTCCTGGGGAACGTAGACCGCCCAGCGCCACAGGTCGGAGTGAGCCTGGGGGCTGGGGTTGTCGGGGAACCCGAGGAGGTCGATCACCTGCTGGCGGAGCTCGGTCGCGGAGTACGAGGTGTCGTTCCCGTTGACCGTGAAGCGGATACGCTCCGGCTCGAACGATTCCTGGCCCTTGCGTCGGACCCGCCGGAACCGCCGGAAGATCTCGTACCGGCGCTCCGGCCCCTCGAACGCGACGGCGACCTCGGCGTGGGTCGCCCCGTGTCGGACGAGGTAGGCGGCGTTGACCTCCGCGACCCCGAAGAGGGCCATCTCGATGGCGTAGAGGAGGCTCGTCTTTCCAGAGCCGACGTCCCCCGCGATGAGCGTCGTCCCGCTCGCGAACTCGACCTGGGCCGCCTCGTAACTGCGGATGTTCTTGACGGTAAGACGGCGCAGCTGCACGGTGAGCCCCTAGTCCCCGGTCCGCTCCAGGCGGACCCCGATCAGCCGGCGGGCGCTCCCCTGCCGCGCGTTGGCGTAATCCTGGCGAGACTCCCCTTCGGCCTTCGGTTGGCCGAGCTCCCGGAGGAGCTCGCGGACCCGTCGCTCTCCCTCGGCCCCTTCGAGCCACGCCCGTCCGAGTGCGGTCTCCGCCAGGAGCCGACGCACCTCTTCGGTCTCGACCTCCGACTCGGAGGTGGCTCCCGCCCCTTCCTCCGACGCCGGCGCCAGGTCCCGCACATCCCAGTGCACGGTCCCCGCCTCCGGGCTCCGCCGGCGGGCGAGCTGTGTGAGGGCGAGGCTCGCGAGCGTTCCGTCCGCGAGCGTCCCGTGGACGCGGGGAAAGAGGAGCGCGCCGTGCTTTCCCTCGACGGAAAGGCGACGCTCGAGCTCCGTCCGCGCCTCGTCCGCGGTCTTCCCCGAGACGTCGACATCCACCAAGTGGACCGCGCCGCGAGGGGCCGTGTCGACGAATTCGGCTCGGGGTCGCCCTCCCTCCACGGTCACGATGACGACGCCCTGGTGGGTCCGTCCTTCCTGACCGTTCTCGAGATCCGTCCGGCTCGTCCCGAAGACGGCCCCCGGGTTCACGAGGAGCCCACCGCCCGGTCCTTCTCCCGTGTAGGTGTAGTGGATGTGGCCCCCCGCGTAGTAGTCGCATCCGGCGGGGAGGTCTTCCCGCCGGATCCCGTGGATGTGCTCCCGAAGGCTCTCGGGGAGGTATTCTTCGACCGCGGCGTGGAACTGGAAGATCTTGAACCCCGGCTCGGCGCGGAACGCTTCGGAGTCGACCGCACGGAAGTACTCCCGGTCGAGACCGTGGGAGCGTCCGGAGATGCCGGCGATCCGGGCCCCCGTCGGTGCGTCGACCAGGAACGGGAGGCTCCAGCGGGTCCCCTCGGAGCGCACCGCTTCCGGCGCGACCTTGAGAAAGACGCCGGTCTCGGCGAGGACGTCGAGCCAGCTCGTTCGCTGCGCGACGTAGTCGTGGGACCCGTAGATGACGTAAATCCGTCGGCCTTGGTCGACGAAGCGACGGAGCGCGGCGGTGACCGGCGCGACCTCGCCTGGGTCGGGGACCGGCGTGTGGAAGAGGTCGCCCGAGACGAGCAGGAACTCGGCGTTCCGTTCCTCTGCGACCCGAAGCGCGGAAAGCAGGCTTTCCCGCAGCGCCAAGCGCACCGCCGGGTCCCGGGGCCAGGCCCCTACGTGCGCGTCCGCGAGGTGGGCGAAGACGAACCGGTCCGGTCCCATCCACTACCCCTGTCGGGACGAATCACCGGTGCTGGTGCGCGAACTCGGGGCCGACCCGGCGGGGGTGGTGGCATCCTGGATCCGCTTGGTCATCGCCGCGAGAAGGCCGGCTCCCGCACCCATGGCGAGGAGGCCGATCAGGAGCAGGTCGTCGCTGCCGCCTCCGGGCGCGGCTGGAGCGCGCGGCGGGGGCGCGAGAGATCCCGGTGTCGCGCGGGCCAGGGGAGGCATCCGCATCAGGGCGAGGCGGGCAGCTTCGCTCGTCTGGATCATCCCCTGCATGAGCGCGAAGAGCTCCGCGGCCTCCTCCATCGTGATCTGACGATTGTGAAGGCGGCCGACGAGGTAGGCGTGGCGACTGTTGCGGGCGGCATCACGTCCCGGGGTGGGGCGGGACCCACCGCCTGAGCTCTCGTCCGGAGCAGACACGGTACGCCCCAGACCACGGCCGCTCTTGAAGAGTGGGTCGTCCCCACGGGCCGAGCCGAGCCGTTATAGAGGGCCGTCGATTGAACGGACAATGACCGCCACCGACGCGCCCGCGCCGACCGACAAAGACCGGCACCTTCACGTCCGAATGGCGGACGACCGCACGTCGATCTACGACCTCATCACCGAGTACCTGCAAGCCTCCGGGAAGGCCCCCGACTGGTACTGGAGGACCGCGGGCCGGCTCGAGGGGAACGAGGCCGACAACCTCGAGGAGCTGCTCTCGAGCGCCTTCGAGGCGGGGGCGTTCATCTCTCACGACCACCCCGAGGACCTCGAGTTCGTCTGGGTCACCGAGGAAGAGTGCGAGAAGGAGCGCCGGCGCGACGAGCGCGGCGGCCCGAACGACCCTTCCAAGAAGGAACGCACGAGCCTGAGCCACTACGCCTGAAGGGCGCCCCGTAGGGCTAGCCCTACCCGCCCATCCGCTCCGCTAAGTTCGACAGCCGTCCGAGGAAGCGGAGCGCGCTCCGGCTCCTCCGCGATCGAGAACGCTCTCGAACGCGACGGCGGCCTACGGCTTCTTCTTCGTCTTGCAGCCGCACGTGTCGCACATGGTCTGCCCGGCCACGATGAGCACGGCCCGGTTTATCAACCCCGCGGTTTGAGGCGGCGGCCTCGGGATGACGTTAGATCCCGATGATCGAATGCGCTACAATCAGTGCGATGAACAGGATCGATATCGTGTTCACGACCTTGATGAGCGGGTTGATGGCCGGACCCGCGGTGTCCTTGGTCGCGTCCCCGACCGTGTCCCCGACGATCGCCGCCTTGTGGGCATCCGAGCCCTTCCCGCCGAAGTGGCCGCTCTCGATGTACTTCTTGCCGTTGTCCCAGGCCGCTCCCCCGGTGGTCATCGTGAGGGCGAGCGGGAACCCGGAGATGATCGTGCCCAGCAGGAGACCCGCGAGTGCAATCGGTCCGAGCAGGAACCCCACGGCGAGCGGGGTGACGACGGCGATGAGCGCCGGCACGGCCAGCTGCTGGAGTGCGGTGAGCGTGACGATGTCCACGCACTTCCCGTAGTCGGGTTTCGCCGTCCCGGCCAGGACCCCGGCGATCTCCCGGAACTGCCGGCGGATCTCGAACACCATCTTCTCGGCCGCGACCCCGACCGCGTTCATCAGGAACGAGGTGAACAGGAACGGTAGCGCGGCTCCGATGACCAGGCCGGCGAGAACGAGGGGCGTGGAGAGCGTGAGCAGGCTCGTAAACGAGCCCCACGGCTGGCCCCAGTCCTTCGCGGCCGCGAACGTGTACGCCGCGAACAGCGCGAGGGCGGCGAGGACGGCCGAGCCGATGGCGTACCCCTTCGTGATCGCCTTGGTCGTATTGCCGACCGCGTCCAGTGGGTCGGTGATCGCGCGGGCGGTCTCGGGAAGCTTCGCCATCTCAGCGATCCCTCCCGCGTTGTCGGTGATCGGCCCGAACGCATCGATCGAGATGATCATCCCGGTGACCGAGAGCATGCTCGCGGCCGCGAGTCCGATTCCGTAGAGACCGAAGTAGGCGTCCGGCCCGTGGCTCGAGGAGAACCCGTTGTACCAACCCACCGCGGCATACGCGAGGAGCGTTCCCCCAACAAGCACGAGTGCCGGCATCCACGCCGACTCGAGCCCGACCGAGAGCCCGCTGATGACCGTGGGGCCCCCGCCCGCCTGGGAGGCCTCCGCGATCTTGTGGACCGGCCGGTACTTGGAACTCGTGTAGTAGTCGGTGATCAGGACGATCAGTATCATCACGATGAGGCCGACCGCCGTCGCGACGAAGACCCCGATGTTCCCGCCCATGAAGTAGTAGTCTAGGAGGTAGAGACCCACCAGACCGACCGCGGTCGTGGCGGCAAGGCCCTGGTACAGGGCGCCCATGATCGACCCGCCCGTGCGCATCCGCACGAAGAACGTCCCGACGATCGTCGCTACGATCGCCCACGCACAGACGAGGAGCGGGAAGAGAACCGCGTTCGGGAATACCGTGCCGAGCGGCGAGGCTCCGGGGATCCCCTCGATGAGATAGGCCAGGAGCATCGCGGCGAGGGCCGTCACGACATACGTCTCGAACAGGTCGGCGGCCATGCCGGCGCAGTCCCCGACGTTGTCGCCCACGTTGTCGGCGATGACGCCCGGGTTCCTCGGGTCGTCCTCGGGGATCCCGGCTTCGACCTTACCGACAAGGTCCGTCCCGACGTCGGCGCCCTTCGTGTAGATACCGCCACCGACCCGCGCGAAGAGGCTCATGAGAGAGGCCCCGAACAGGACCCCGACCATGTCGAGGACGTTGCCGCCGAAGGCCCAGTAGAACCCGACGAGCTCGAGGAGCGCGAGGCTTGCCACCGACATCCCAGTGACGCTGCCGCCCCGGAACGCGTAGCGCATCGTCGCTCCGAGGTTACCCTTCATGGCGTGCGCGGCGGTCCGGACGTTGGCCCGGATGCTGACGAGCATCCCGACCGCCCCGGCGAGCGCGCTGCCCCCGACCCCGAAGATGAACCCGACCGCGAGGCGAGCCCCGTCCCCGGTGATCCCGAAGGCGAAGGCGATGACGACCGCCAGCACGGCGGCCACGGCGAACACGAACGTGTACTCGCGACGCAGGAACGCGATGGCGCCCTCGCGGATCGCCGCCGCGATCTCGCGCATGCGTTCGTTGCCTTCGTCCTCGCGCAGGACGAGCGCGGTCTGCAATCCCGCGTACGCGAGACCGACGAGAGCGGCCACCAGGACCAGTAGCTCGAGTTGCCCGGTTGACAAATCCATGGGTTTCCCTCGAAATCCGAGCCGGCTCAAGGGGATACGTAAATAAACTTTGGTGGCCGCCGGCCTACCGGCCGGGGGCCGCGGCCGATGAGCGGGTCTTTATCCTACTCCTCGCGTAGCCTACCCGATGCAGTCCGTGGGCTCCCGGGATTCGGACATGCGACGCTCCCGTGTGCCGTGCAAGGTCTGTGGTGTTCACGTCGACCTCGCGCATATGCGCGAGCACCTGCGCTCCGAGCACCAGCTCGGTTCAGCCGAGGTCGACACGATGTTCCTGGACGCTCGCGTCGAGGCCCGGCGGTCGCGGCGCTCGCATTCGCCGTAGGCCTACCTAGCCTACGGGTCGAACGACCGGGTTCGGACCCGCTCGGAGACGTAGACGAGGAACTCGGGGCGCGAGAACGGTCGGTTCTCCTTGGAACCGCGGACGCGCAGCGCCACGGTCCCCTCCGCCACTTCCTTGTCGCCCAGGACGACGACGTAGGGAACGCGCTCGACCTCCGCGCTCCGGACGCGCTTCGAGAGAGACTCTTCCGTCCCCGCGGCCTCCGCGCGCAGCCCCTGGGAGCGCAGTTCTTCCACGAGCCCGACGGCGGCAGGCGCATTCCGGTCAGTGACCGGAAGGACGCGGACCTGCATGGGAGCGAGCCAAGGGGGTAGCCGGCCCGCGGTGTGCTCGAGCAGGACTCCGAGGAACCGCTCCCAAGTACCGAGGATGGTCCGATGGACCACCACCGGCGTATGGAGCTGGCCGTCCGGCCCTTGGTACGCGAGACCGAAACGGAGCGGCATCTGATAGTCGACCTGAATCGTTCCCGTCTGCCACGGCCGACCGAGGCTGTCGCGGACGTGGATGTCGATCTTCGGCGCATAGAAGGAACCTTCCCCCGGCGAGATCCGGTACTTGACCCCGCTCGCCTTGAGGACCCGTTCGAGCGTCGCTTCGGCGCGGTCCCACAGCTCTGCTTCACCGAGGAACTTGGCAGGACGGGTCGAGAGCTCGACGTTCCAGCTGAGCCGGAACGTGGAGAACGCCTTCTCGATCCAGGCGAGGAGCGTCCGGACCTCGGGCTCGACCTGTTCCTCGGTCACGAAGATGTGAGCGTCGTCCTGGACGAACTCGCGGACGCGGGTGAGCCCGTGGAGGGTCCCGCTCGCTTCGTATCGATGGAGCGGAGCGAACTCCGCTAGGCGCATGGGGAGCTCGCGATAGCTCCGAGCGCGGGACCGGAACATCAGCATCGAGCCCGGGCAGTTCATCGGCTTCCAGCCGAAGGTCCGACCCTCGAGCTCAGTCAGGAACATGTCCGCACGGTAGTGGTCCCAATGACCGCTCGTCTCGTAGACGGACTGGGGAAAGAGGAGGGGCGTCCGGATCTCGACGTAGCCGGCCGCAGCGAGGTGTTCCCGCACGAACTTCTCGAGCTCGTGGACGACGACCATCCCGTTGGGAAGCCAGATCGGGAACCCCGGAGCCTCTTCGATGAACGTGAAGAGTTCCAGCTTCGCGCCCAGCGTCCGGTGGTCACGTGCCTCGGCCTCTTTCCTCATCTTGAGGTAGGCGTCGAGCTCGGTTCGGGTGGGGAAGCCGACCCCCCGAATTCGCTGGAGAGGGGGAATCGCGGGGTCCTCCTGCCCGATGGCCGAGAAGCCGAGGATGTGAACGCCCTCAAGCCAAGCGGTGGAGGGGACGTGCGGGCCCCGGCAAAGGTCGGTGAAGGTCCCGGTGTCGTAGACCGACACCGTCTCGCCCTCGGGGACCTCGGAGATGTACCGGAGCTTGTGCGGGTTTCCGGAAAAGAACTTCTCAGCTTCCTGCCGAGAGAGCTCGCGTCGAACGAACGGCTCTTTGGCTCGGATGGACCGGTCCATCGCGGCTCGGACCGAGTCGAGGTCCGCGGGAGTGAGCGGCCTCACGTCGAAGTCGTAGTAGAACCCCTCGTCGGTCGGCGGGCCGTGCGTGGGGCGAGCGTCGGGGATCGTCTCCAGCAGGCCCTTCGCGACAAGATGGGCCGACGAATGCTGGAGGATGTCGCGACCGGCACGGTCCTCGAACGTGAGGGGGGCAAGGGTGCCGTCCGAGGTGAGCCGGGACGCCAGGTCCACTGGGACGCCGTTCCATGACGCGGCGATCGCGTTCTTGAGCTGTTCCGGGTCCCATCGACCCAGGGCATCCCTCGCGGCAGTCCCCCCGGGGACCGATTCCTCCTTCCCATCGGGAAAGCGAACGCGTATCGAGGTTGGGTCCGGCATGGTCTTGTGGACGGCGAGCGACCGGTTCCTCAGCTAAAAGGCTTGGGCGGGACTCCTGCCCCGTCCCCTTGAGCCCGGCCGAAACCCATCTTCCGGCCCTCGAGCGAAGCTGGAGGTGGTCCGACCCGTCGCGCTCCGCGGAAGGCGGTCGGAGAAGGGTGGGCGCTCGATCTCGGCCGGCGAGACCCCGCGTCCGTGCATATCTATAGCATTAAGGCGATAGCTATTTATTTACTGCATGAATTACGTATGTTGCCATGACCGAGTACGAATGGGAAGTTCGGCGAATCCCGAGGGCGCCCGATGTGAGACATCTCGTGGGACACTACCGCCACCGGAAGGGTCCGATCGCCGAATACGCCGCCTTGGAGTTCCCGCGCGAGAGCGTGACCTGGGTAGCGAAGCCCGAACCCGACCGCGAACGGGGGCGGTCGGCTGGCGCGCGACCCCCTACTCGGAAGCCCGCGGAGAAGGACGAGCTCAGGGTATAGGTGTTCTTTTCGTCACGATGGTGGGTCTCGTGCCGAGTTCGACGCGCGAAAGCCTCGTCCGGGTTCCCAATCGAGCTCTAAGGCAAAGGTACCGTGCTCGAGTCCTCGCTCTTTGTGAACCAGTAGATTCCGCAGCCGAGGCAACGGTTGCAGAGCGGGAGCTTCCACTCGCGGTTCACCGGCTCGTTACTAACCCAGTTCGAGAATTCCCACCCCTGCTTGCCCTGCCGCGCCGGTGTCCACCTTAGGCCCCGGAGCCCCCAGAGGTAGCCGGGTTCCATGGTCTTGTGACAGGTCGGACATTCTGCGAGTTTACCGATCAAGATGATTCCTCCCGATGATTCGACGTAGACCGTCACGAACCGCCGTTATATCGTATCCTCGCTCGAACCGTCAGTCAGGGGAGGCCTTCCCACCGGGAGGCACCAGAACGGCTTCCCATCGTCTTCGGCCTCTTCCGTTCCGACGTAGCTACCCGGTGTAAGGACGAACCCGTGTGATTCGAGCTCCTTTCGCGTCGCGGACCCAGAAGAATTCTATGATGGGGTCGGACGCGGTCCCCACCTCGTCCCGACCCAGCTCTCGTAGACCTTCCTAGCAAGCTCGGAGGGACCGTCCATAGGAGTGAACGCGTACTTCCGGGGAGGAAGGGTCCCGGTGACGAGCGAGACCCGATGGAGGTACCCCCTTCGGAAGACCGTGAGGTCGAGGAGCGTACCGGCCGGGCACTTCTCGAGCGTCTTGTCGAGGTTCGCGTAGGTGACCTTTCCATCGTTGATCGCGATGATCTCGTCTCCCGGCGTCAGACCTGCGGCGTGTCCGGGCCGCCCCGCGAAGGAATAACGGACCCGAGCGAGACCTCCGGCGTCCTCGACAGCGATGCCTAGGTCCCCCGGCTCGGGCTCGTCCTTTTCGTCGAGTCGCGTAGGCTTCGGTGCGAGGACGAGACCGGCGTGCCGAGCGAATGCCTCCAGGTCGAGCTCCTCCGTGCCCCGGACATGCCGGTCGAAGAACGAATGGAGGTCGAGTCCCGTGGCCCGGTTCACGACCGGGAGGAGCTCGTCCTCTTCGAGTCCGCGACCGACCTTGCCGTACTCGTTCCAGAGGAGGCGCAGCACGCTCTCGAGCGACGAGCAGGTCTCGCTCTGGTGCCGGATCTCGAGGTCGAGGCACATCGAGACGAGGTCGCCCTTCGGGTAGTAGGAGACCGACTGGTTCGGGGTGTCTTCGAACGGCTGTTCGTACTCGATCCAGGCGAGGATGGAGGATTCCTCGAGCGAGACCCGGTTGCGGCCGGGGGTCTCGAGGTACTCCTTGATCGTCTTCGCGCGCTGCTCCAGGAACTGCTCCGCCGTAAACAAGCCAGCCCGCCGAAGGACGAGGTAGGTGAAGTAGCGGGTCGCTCCCTCCATCCACCAGAGAAGCCGCGTGTAGTTCTCCCGGGTGTAATCGAACGGCCCGAGGACCTTCGGACGGATCCGCTTCACGTTGTAGAGGTGGAGGTACTCGTGGGTCGTGAGGTACAGGAAGGCCCGATAGGACTCCGCTGGCCGGAAGCAATTCCGGTCCGTGACGATCGACGTCGAGAAGGCGTGTTCGAGACCATCCTCCGGGCCGCTCGTCAGGTGAAAGAAGAACGTGAATCGGGGAATCGGGGGTGAGTCCCCGACAAGGGCGACCGTCGCCTCCACGATCTTGGAAATGTCCTCCTCGAGGGCGCGGGTGTCGTAGTTTCCGCCCTCCCCGCAGAGGGAGATGCGGTGCGGAATCCCCACTGGACGAACCGTGAGCACGACCGGCCGACCAGCATCGATGGGGGAATCCACCAGTTCGTCGTAGCTCCGTGCACGGTACCGCGGTGGAGCGCGACGGACCTCTTCGAGCTCGGTGACGACCGCCCAGTCGGCGGGAACATCGAGAGCTACAGTCGCGGGGTCCGAAAGGTGACCCTCGACATACGGAAGACAGACTCCCGGATTGAGGAACATATGCTGGGGAGTGAGGTCGAATCCGTCGACCACAAGCTGATGGCCGTAGACCGTGTACTCGACGTGGACCCGGGCCGCACCTCCGGTCGAGATATGCCACCGGGCCTTACCGACGCGTTCGGTCGACAGCAAAGCTACGTCCGGCTCCCGCCGTGCGCTGAGGTCGCGGACCCCTCGGCTGAAGTTGGAGATCACATAGAACCCGGGCATCCAGGAGGGTAGAACGAGGTCGAGGGTAGGGGAGGAGACCCCGTCGAGGTCGATCGAGAACCGAGCCCGGTGTTCGCAAGGGGTGACCGCCCGAACGGTGTACGAGATTTCCATAGGGCCCCCTTCAGCCAGGACCCGAGGGGTCGCGGTCGGTCGACCGTTCGTTCCCCTCGCGAACGTACGAGCTCGCGGAGGTCCCCCGGCCCGTATCCGGCGTCCGGAACGACCGGACCGGCCGGCGAATCGTTCGGGTCACTTCCTTCCGTTCGGCCCTCAGCTGCTCAGCACCCCGTTCCCGGTGTAGAGGAAGTACGTGTTAGCGCCGATCGCACCGCTCATCGGGTTGGTATTGATGGTCGTCGGATTGATCCAGGCCGCGTACGTCACGACGTCGTTCCCTTGGTCGAAGTACACGTAGAGGGCCAGCGAGTTGGCGATGTGTTCGGCTAGGTTGTACATGAGGACGCGGTCGGGTCCGGTCGGCATGCTCGCGGCGAACTGCAGCCCGTACGTCATGGCGGAATAGGCATTCCCTTGGCAGGCTTGCGGAATCTCGGGCAGATTCGCCCAGAACAGCACGGCGGCTATTGAGCCGGAGTCGCTCGGCATGCCGTTCGGCGCGGAACCCCCGCTGCAGGTCTGCAAGCTGAGGGACTCCTCCAACGACCCGCTCAGGGTGTACGTCGCGTTCGGATAGTAGAACGGTAGCGCGTAGTCGGTCGGGTCCGGGTAATCGGGCGCCCAATTGGCCAGATAGAACGGCATTGGCGACTGGCCCGGAAGCGACGACGTGCTGTAGGTCCAGTCCTGGGTGTTCGTGAGGTCGTAGGTATTGGGCGCCAGCCGCCCGCCCGAGAGGGAGCTGATGAACGGCATGTAGTCCTGAAGCAGCTGGTCCAGCGTCGTGTATCCCCTCTGACCGATGATCGGGAACTGGCACGGCGAGCTCGTCGTGCAGCTCGCGAGCTCGGGGTCGAAATAGGGGCTCGAGGAGTTCGTCGCCTGGGCCCACCACCACGCCGCGCTTCCCGCCACGCCGGCATTCGTGACCGGGTCTCCGCTCGGCCAGCTAATGTTGGTCGGGTAGTAGTTGCCCATGCCGTGCGGGATCACGCCGCCGAAATTGATCCCGTATTGGATCCCGTCCGTCGTGAAGATCGTGTTCTCCACGGTATTGTACGGGAACGCGTTGGCCAGGAACTCGCGCAGCCCGATGTGGCTGAAGAAGTCGCCCGGGATGTTGAGGATGTTCGGGTCGAGGACCTTGGCCGCCGCCACGTCGAACTGCAACGTGAACCCAAGGGTGTTGACGGTCAGTGTTGGAGTTGTGAACGCGCCGATCTTGCCCTCCTGGACCAGCGAGAGCATCTGTGGGGTCTCGCCCGCGAGGATCGTCGCGAAGTCGGTCTGCCCGGCCTTATACTGTTCGATCCCGACCGTGTCGGTCGCCTCATAGACGACCGTGACGGTGGACGCGTAGTGGGTCGGCCCGGGAAGCGGCGAGCAGTACGGCGCCCAGGGACATCCGGTCGGAGCCAGATAATCGGGGTTCTGCTTGAGCGTGTATCCCACCGACTGCTGGAACGGCTCGTTCGCGAGATAGTACGGGCCCGACCCGACCATGTTCCACCGAACGTTCGGCTGGATGCCCGGCGTGTTGAGGGCGAGCTCCTCGAAGGCGTCCCAGTAGGTCGGGGAGAGGCTCGATACATAGCTCGTCCAGGCCGGGTCGCTCGTCGAAGTGATGGGGTGCGATGGGGTCGAACCCGGCAGGTAGCAGGGCCCGTCCCCGTTGGCCGCCGACGTTCCGAAGCCCGGAACTCCTGCGTCCTCATACGTGAACCAGCCGCACGGTACGACCGCGGCGCCCATGGGGTAGCCGAAGAGCTCGAGGGCGAACGGCCACGAGTGCCCTCCGCCCCACGCGTTGAACGTGATGCATCCGTTCGAGTGGGCCAGGATCGAGGACGGACAGTACGTGGTGTTGTTGACAAGCATCGAGGAGAGGACGTTTCCGGGGGTGTTGTTGTACGGCGAGTGAATGGCGTTGTCGAAGTTGGGGTTCCCGTTGGGCAGCAGCGCTTGGCACTGGATCCAACCGGGTTGGCTCGCCACTCCCGGAAGGTCGGCAAAGCCGCAGGTTCGACTGAGGCTAAACATTAGGTCGGAAGGGTAGACCGGCCAGCCGGCCTTCGTTGCGGGGTCGTAGAACCGGGCGGCCGGGTCGATCGGGAACGTCCAGTACTGGGGCTCGCCCGTGGTCGCGTTGTCGACGATCAGGGGGTTCCCGTAGATCGCCTGGCAGCTGCTCGAGCCCGTGTCCCCTGGGACGCAGAGGGAGAGCTGGGGCAGGAAGGATGCCGTGTTACTGCCGTTGTACACCACGAGGGTCTCGTAGACGTTGTAGAGCGCTTCAGAGCTCACAAAATCGTACGCGACCGACGGGTCCTCGGTGACCGCTCCCGCCGGAGCGACCTCCAGGTTGGTGATATCGCCCGGGTGCGGGCTGGTCGCCGAGGAACCGGTCGAACTCGAGCAGCTCGCGCAGCCCGGAGAGACACCGGCCGGTGCTACGTAGACCGTCCAGGTGTAGTTCTCGTAGAGCACTGCGCCCTGCGGTCCGTTCACTTTGCCGACCATCGTGATGAAGTAGAGACCTGCCGTCGAGAACGAATACGTCGAGGAGACGTTCGTTGCCGTCGACGCACCGTTCGATTCCGTCGTGCCCGCCGCTGGGGTAATCGCCAGGATTGGTGGAGCGTCGGTGTAGCCCGTGGCGGTCGAGTTCTCCGTGTACGTCGCCGAAACGCTCACGGTCCCGGGGGCTGAGAGCCACCCGAACTGGGTGGTCGCATGGCTGCCGTTCGTGAACGTCGTGGAGAGGGTCGGGTAGTATCCCGAAGTGGTAGTCTGGTAGTTCGGCTTGACATCGAGCGGGAAGAGATACTTCGGACCCGTGTGCCAGTAGGTGCCGACCAGCGCCTGGGCGCTGACCACATACCACCCCTGAGTGGTGTAGGCGTGGTTCGCGGTCGGGCTGCCGCCCGTGGAGTTCGACCCATCGCCCCAATTGATCTGATACTGCGAAACCCCTTCGCCGCCCGACACCGAGACCGTCGCCGGGATGCTCGACCCTTGGGTCGTCGTCGCGACGGCCTGGCCGAAGCCGGCGCCGTAGGGGACCGTCAGCACCACATCCGTCAGTCCGGACGAGGACAGGCAGACCGGGCTGTTCGGCGGAGAGCACGCGCTGATCGTCTGGGTCCCACTGTTGGAGGTCGCACTCAGCGCCACGTACCCCACGCCGCCGACAATGATGATCACTACGACCATCACGACGATGGCCATGGTCATCGACATCCTTCGTCCCGAGGGACGGCCGACATCGCCGGACGAGCCTTCGCTCTCGCTGGACATGAACCCACCCACTTCACCGACAGAGAATCTCCGTCGGTCGGGACGTCCACCAGACCGCGCCTATTTAGTCCTTCAGCAGAAATCCAGAACGTGAGGTCAAGTTAGACGAGAAGTTGGCCTTTGTACAGTTTCCAAACCATCGGCGGAAGGTCGAAGTACGTTCGCCGGTCACTTCGGCGGAAGGCCAACTCGATTTGCGCTGGGTTTGTCGGATAGAGACGATTGGGGTTCAATCTTTGGTTGCTGAGAGCGAGAATGCGGTGATCGAGTGGGACACTCCAGGGAGGTCCCTCAGCCGATCGATGGTCCGGGAAAGCGACTCGATAGACTCTACCCGAGCCTCGACAAACACATCCCACTCTCCCGAGATCTCGTGCACCCGTTCGACGCCGGGGAGGCCAGCGATTTGTCTTTCGACCGCCACATGCACCTTGGGCGTAGGCTCGAGCTTGACGAGTACGAACACCAGGATCGGTCGTCCCAGTTTGGCGAAGTTGGGAATCGCGCTGATCGACTTGATGACGCCCAGATTCTTCAGTTTCTGCACTCGGTACTGGACCGTTGCGCGCGGCATCTCGAGGATGCGAGCAAGATCCTTTAGGGTGGTGGAAGCGTCCGACCGTAGCAGATTCAGAAGCCGAAGATCGACATCGTCGAGCCTTTGTGCCACGCTCTCCGCTGTGCGCACGATTGCATAGACTTGTTGGCTAGGCAAGGGCCTCCCTAGATCCGGTCGATGAGTACCACATTAGGCCCGGTCGGATTTGAGCCGGCGACCTTCCGGGTGCGCTGACTGCGGTTCGGTCATCGGCCGCGCGCGTCCTTCATGAAGCCTGCGCGAGCATGTTGCGCCTACCCCGAAGAAATATCCGAAGTGGGACCCTTTCGGAAGGTGCTGGTTGAGCCGTATGACTACTGCCACCGGCCCTGGCGGGCGAGACAGAACATTCAGCTGGAGGAATCACTACACTGCAATCGTCTGCACGGTCCTAATCGGGATTCTACTTCTTGTGCTCGCTCTTCCCTCGCCGTGGGGCCTCGGGGCTTTCGAACTTAACCAACCACCCGTGTCGATAGTGTCGTTTGAGTTCAATCAGTCGCTCATTAATCCGGGGGGACCGGCGGTGATTCTGAGCGTGGAGAACACGGGAAGCTCTTCGATCGTCAACCTCTCGGCATCCCTTCAACTCCAGTATCCTTACGTGATGGACTTTCCGAGCGTGAGCGCGGCGTCCCCATTGGAGCCTAGGCAGTCCGCCTCGGCTAATGGGATTATTGTCGGCCCTTACTCGCCCTATTGCGGCTCGGTCTACAACTGGACGATTTCAGGAACGTTCTCTTCCGGATCGATTTTCGAGATCCACACCACCGCACCTTTCCACTGCCCGCCCCCTAACATAAGCCAAGAACCAACGCTGGTCGCCGAGCGGAGTCTCTGATTCTCGATGCGGCCGTTCGTTCGAAATGACCCTCTGCAACATCGGGGAAACCGTGGATAAGATGCGCTAGGCGGTCGAGCTTTTCGACCTACCCCGACCCCCTCCCGAGGCACCCATTCTGGGGGTCTAGAACCGTGCGAACACGGCACCCGTTATGCCGTTTTGCCCCCCCGCTAGAGGGCAGTCCCCTGAGGTGCGCTCAGCCCGCCCATTACTCATCACAGGTCAGCTGGTTCTAGTTTTCATCATCGCGCGTCGGGGACTGCGATTCGGATGGCTTGGTCTTCGATAGCGGCTCCTCGCCCCAGTGTTGGAGGATCTCATCGATGTGAAAGATCCCGCCGGTCGCTTGGGCCGAGACGAGTAGGGGAAGGTCCCGGGGGTTGAAGGACCCATCGACCCAGGTCGGGCCCCCGGCGGCGAGGCGGCCCACCAGGTTCCAGTCGGGGTCGGTCTCTCGGGGGGACACGATCAAGTGATCCGGCCCGGTCTCGCGAACGATGCGGGCGAGTTCTCCCGGGTCTTCCGTTCCCCAGCTCGGGTCGGCGAGGGCGACACGTCCGGAGGACTCGAATTCCATCTCAAATACGAGCTCGGTGGAAAGCCGCCACGCTCGCTTCAGCTGGCGTAGGCCTCGGAGGTACGCGCTCGAGAGGACGGCTCGACGGGCCCCCGTGATCAGGATATCGATCGCCTGCTCCGCCGTCCGTACGCCGCCGTCGACCCAGAGAGTGACGTCCCGCGAGATCTCCTGGAGGTAGTCCATCTGGGGGTCGCCGTGCTCGAGGCCATCGAGGTCGACGAGATACAGCATCGAGTAATCTCGCGCCAAGCGGTCGACCACATCGAAAGGGTCGAACGGCGGACCGTCCGGGGAGTGGGCCGCTACCGGACCATCTGGGCCGGGGACGCAGACCTGGCCTTTTCGCAGCAGCAGACAGGGCATCAGAGCGGGACCCCGCGGCGGTGCTGAAGAGGAAGGAGCGGTCTTCGCCAGCGGTCGGCCCGGCATCGCACGGGGGACCACGTGCGGGTTATTCGGTCTTCGCCTCCCCTTCTCGGTCCGGTTCCTACCCGCGTGCCTCGGTTTTGGGTCTACGGCAGGACCGGCGGGTGCCATCGGAGGCTTTTTCCCTCCTCAACGGGTCGTTCCTTTGCCAGGAGGTGGAGGGCAGCTGACGGTGGTCCGTGCCGGCAACGGCCGGCCGCTGAGGAAAGTCCCCGCTCCGGGAAACACGGGGTCGGGCGGGAACCCGACAGGCGAGAGTCTGAGCTCCGG